>Ga0070731_10000402_pt1 | contig 60352 bp, 54 predicted proteins | sample Coa_R1_2_FD_66448 | JGI IMG/M metagenome (GOLD analysis project Ga0070731, IMG submission 66448) | Surface soil microbial communities from Centralia Pennsylvania, which are recovering from an underground coalmine fire - Coalmine... | ecosystem: Environmental > Terrestrial > Soil > Unclassified ... | reverse complement strand
ATTCGGCGAAAGCGCCGGGCCGGTTCACACCTACGCCCTGGGTGTGCGCGCAGAGATGCCGCCGTCCCGCCAGGCAGTTGCGGCATCGGCCGCATACCACGTGGCCTTCGCCGCTCACGATGTCGCCGGCATAGAAGTCGGCCACGTTGGAGCCCACTTCGGCGATCTCGCCCACGAATTCGTGACCGATGACCAGCGGCACCGGGATGGTCTTACGGGCCCAGTCGTCCCACTTGTAAATGTGCACGTCCGTGCCGCAGATGCCCGCCCGGTGCACGCGGATCAGGACGTCATTAATGCCGATGCGCGGCTTTTCGACCTCTTCCAGCCACAGCCCGGGCTCGTTCTTGCTCTTGACCAGTGCTTTCATCTCTTTAGTGAAAGCCTACTGTAGCAGGGTAACGATGGCGCAGTCACTTCTGCTGATGGAACCCGGCGCGCGGCGACTTGGCCGCGAGCATTTGGCCTTCATCGTTGTTCACCAGGTCGAAATCCATAGTCCGGATGGAACCGTAGTGCGGGATAATGCGGGCCCGGAAGAAGTAAGTCTTGCCAGGTTCCGCCGTCAGACTGCTGGCCGCCACCGACGTCATGGGCATCCAGAACGGACGCGATTGCCAGTCGACGCACAGATGGTGCTCGCCGCCGCGATTCGCGCCGATCCAGGAGCCATTCAGCCCCACTCTGACAGTGGGCCGGCCGATCTCGTTCGGGGCGTGGTCGAATTGCTCGATCACGTAGACCGGCCCACGGCCTGGAAGCGATGCTCCGGAACGGGCGGCGAGGGCTGGAACGCCTCGTGGCGCAAGATGTGGGGTGCGGCGGGAAGATCCGCAGCGGCCCGCGCGGCGGCCTCTTCGAGAACTGCCGGCGCGGCCCGGGCGCGTAGGTTGACCACCAGCTCGTGGCGCAGGGCCGGAATGGCCAGCAGGTCACCTTCGATCACCGGATGGCCTCCGTTTCGGCATATCCCTGCGCGAATATAGCCGGTAGGAGCCTGGTCGAAGATCTTCAAGTGCGCGATGGACGCTCCCGCGCGTGTCAGTTCGGCGTCCAGGCGTTCAAGGAATGGACCCACAACTCCGGCGGGCGTTACCGGGGATGCCAGGTCTAACTGGGCCTCCCAGTTGAGCCAGCCCAACGCCGCTTCGGCGGCGGCGTACCTGCTGTAGTCGATGTCCAGGATGCGGCCGCCCGCGCGCAGCCGGCCGCTGAGTACTTCGTCGAGCCAGGCCGCCACGCCCCGGCCGGTGAGCGCGCTGACTTGCCGGGCCCCGGTCATACCGGGAGGTCTCTCGAATAAGTCGGACTTCGTGCACACCACGATGTCCGCTTCCGCGATCTGTTTCTCGAATAAGTACGCCAGCCGCGGGTCGGTGATAACCCGGCCCGGATCGACTAACACCGAATAAGGAGCGGTGCGAAACCGGTCCGAGTAATCCTGTTTCAGCGGCTGCAGCACCGTGGCCGAAAGATCCGCGCAGCTTCCCACCGGCTCGGCAAAGATGACATCAGGCTTGACGGACAGCAGGCTCTCGGCCGCGGCCACAAAGCCCGAGAACCGGCAACAGAAGCACGCGCCCGCGATCTCCGCCGCATCGATGCCCGCGGCGCCTGCCATGCGCGTATCCACCAGCGCCCCGCCTTGATCGTTCGTGATGATAGCGGCACGCATGCCGCGCTCGTGCAGCAACCGCGCGGCGCGCAACAGCAGCGTAGTCTTGCCCGCGCCCAGAAAACCGCCCGCCAGAACCAGCGTTGGACGATCAGGCAAGCAGTACCAGCTCCTCGCCGGCGTGGATGGTGATCTCTTCCGCGAAAGTGAACACCGCCCCCGCCTGGTCATGGGTCAGTGTCACCGCCCGCCCTTGCAGCGTGGCGGATGCCGTGGCTGCCGGACCCGCCGCCAGCGTGATGCTCCGCAAAGGCAGGCGGCCTTCGGTCACGGCCAGCGTGACGCGCCGCCGGCCGCTGTCGGCGGCATGCGTGAATGTACCCCACGCCGGCCCGGCCGACCAGAAGCATACGAACTTACCCGCGCCCGTGTTGAGCCGGGGCATGATCGCGGCGCTCTTCTCGCCGCCGTGATACCGGAAACCGCTCAGCGCCAGTACCCCCGACCAGGCCGACATGGCCCGCGCGTAGTGGTGGCCGCATTCGGCTTCGTCCCAGGGATTGCGGCGCTCGCCATCGTAGCGCCGCCGGCTGTTCTCGAATGTCTCCACGCCTTCCCGCACCATGCCCGCATAGATCATGGTGGCGGCCGCCTGGTACTCCAGGCCGGTCCAGGCCTCCGAGAAGTAGGGGAAGGGGACTTCCGGCCGCTTTCCCGTGCCGTAATCGCATACCACCAGCGCGGCTTCGTCGTTCAACACGTAAGTACGCTGCACCGAGTCATGCTCGTAAAGCTGCCTCTTGTAATTGAACTGCCAGATGGATTTCAGCGTCTCGCGGATGTGCGCCGGATCCACCAGCGGACCCAACCCCGCCACTTCCGCCAGGTACTGACCCATCAACTGATCCAGCAGGCAGCCGTCGCCCACCTGATACTCCGGCTTATCCGGGTTCTCCGCGCCCATGTCTCCCACAGTGGATTGTGCGATCTGGTCTTTCGGAATGCCGCGCACTTTCTGTATATAGTAATGACCGTTGAATAAGTTCGCGTCGATCCACTTACTCCCCGCGGCGAATAGCTGGTGATATTCATCAGCGGCATGTGTATCGCCCAGCGCGCGGGCCATCTCTTCGGCGGCGCGCAATGCTCCCAGATAGTAAATGCCGCAGAGCGGGTTAGGACCGTAGAACTCGACGTCGTAAGTATTGTGCTGCACGCCATCCAGCACGCCGCGGCGCTGCGCATCCCATCCGCCCGGCACCCAGGCGAACGCCACGGCGCGTTGGATGCGGGGCCACAGATCCCGCAGCCATGCCGTATCCCCCGACATACGCCAGTCCAGATAAGCCTTGATGATTTGCCCCATCTGGCCGTCGGCGGCGGCGTAACCGAAGCGATCTTTCCCGTCGGGAAGCATCTGGCGAAAGCGCAGTCCGCCCTGCTCGTCCTGCGAAAAGCCGAACGCCGCTTTACGCAGCGAGCGCGCCAGCGTAGGAAACAGATGCTGCGTGGCCGTCTCGTAATTCCAGACATGCGTGCAATTGCCGAAGCAGCAGCCGCGATGATCGCTCGAGCCTTCAAACCCGTGAAACTCGCCGTCGGACGTGCGGAAGGAAGTCTGCGTCACCAGCGTCGAGAGCGTGGACATCGCCGCGTCCCGCACCGCGGGCGGCAGGGTGCTCTCGCGCATGGCAACGGCGAAGCGGCGCGTGCGGGCTTCCAGATCGGGCAGCTTGGCTGCCGCGTATTCGGCTGCCTCCCACGCTCCCGCAAAGCGCGTACAGTAATGATTGCCTATCACCGTATTCTCATCGCCCTTGGGCGCCGTCCAACCCGACCAGGCCGGCGTCCGGTTGGGGCAGTGCCAGGCCAGCAGGAACGTATAGGCGGCTTCCGTCCCCGGCGCGATCTCCTGCTGGAGGCACAGTGCACCGGTGGTGTTGCGCTTCTCGGACTCCGGCCCGAGCATCCCGTCACCGCCGAAATCGTCCCAAAACAGCAGCGGGCTGGTCCACCACTTGGCATCCACCCAGCCCCGCAGGTAAGTCAGCTTGCCCTCCGGCTTCACCATGCACAATGCCAGAGTCCCGCCCTGTGGATCGCCGGCGGCCATCGAGGGATTGCTCATCAGCAGGCCCTTCAGATTGGCCGATTGGCGATACTCGTTGACGCGTTTGTCGCCCGCGCCGATGGGGTTGTCCAGCGACCACGCGATCGAAACCGTGGCCGCCTCGTGACCGGGATTGTGCACGCGATACCGCAGAATCGCCACCGGCAGTCCGGAGTCATCCGCGTCCAGCGGGATGAATGGGCTGAAAGCATCCAGCGAAACAGTCACCGGCAGGCGCGAGTCGTGAAATGCGATCCCCGCCAGAGGGAATTCGCCCGTAAACGTGGCGCCCTCCAGACGCGTAAGGCCGGGCGCGTTCTTCGATCCCAGCCCGTCCGGACCCTCATAGGGCGGCATCAGCCGGGCTTCCAGCACGTGCGCCACGGGCTTCCGGCTGCCCGCGCGGGCCCAGATTGAGGCGAAGGCGTATTCCGGCGACCGCCCTTTGTCCGGCCGATTGAAGATCTCCCAATCGCGCAGTTGTCCCCGGCCACCCAAACTGATACTGCCCGTGCCGATGCCGCCGATGGGCATCGCCAGCATGGCGAGTTGACGCCCGGCGAAGACCCGCGGATAGCGCATCGACGATCGGGGCAGCGTAACGGGCTTAGCTGCCGCCTCGGCCTTGGGCGCGGGCGCGCCGGGTGTCTGCGCCGCGCAGGGCGCGCCAGCCGCCAGGGCGACAGTCTTCAAGAATCCGCGGCGGCCGGTAGAGGTATCGGACATGTGTGTGCTCTTCAGTTACGGCTTCGGCGGATACTTCTTTAGAGCTTTCTTCACCATATCGTCGATCTTGCCTTCCACCTTGACCGGATTGCTTTTTTCCACGCTGGAAATCGCCCGCCAGACCAGTGAATGTGTAGTCGGGTCGCGCAAATCGATGACCAACGTGCCCTCGGAGAACGGCTCTCGCACCACTACCGTGCCCCATCCGCGCCATCCCGCGGGATAAGCCTCCGGTCTGACCCCGCGGGCTGCCCCGAATGTGTAGTGCACATTCAGATCGGCTGGTCCGTTGGGCGCCATCGCCAATCCCCGAGCCGTCAGGTTATTGGCGATGTCGGCTTCAATCCGCTTCTTCACAAGTTCGCCGCTCAGCGCCGGACTCCTGCTGTTCATCTGGCCGCCCCTGATCGCGAATGTGTGATACCTGGCAAACTGTGCGCCCGGGTCGAACTCGACGTGGACTTTTTGCGCAAATGCGCTCAACGCCGTGCATAAGACCAACACTAAAGTCTTCATTTCCGAGACTCTATCATAAACCAAGCCTCGGGAACCGTCCGCCGCCACGAACCGTCTTTATCTGTGTTAATCCGTGTCCATCTGTGGTTCCATGTCTCTTACACGGTAGAATGGTAATCGTGCCGCGTTTCGCCTACGTATTAGTGCTGACCGCCGCCTTACAAGCCCAAACCGCGTTCTTCCCCTTGAAGGACGTTAAGCCCGGCCTGCACGGCATCGGTAAAACCGTCTTCTACGGCAACCGCATTGATGAATTCCAGGTCGAAGTGCTGGGCGTGCTCGAAAACATCGGTCCCAAGCAGAACCTGATCCTGGCCCGCCTGTCGGGTGGCCCCCTGGCCGAAACCGGCGTTCTCCAGGGTATGAGCGGCAGCCCGGTCTATATCGATGGCAGGTTGGCGGGAGCCGTGGCCTTGGCGTTTCCGTTCGCCAAAGACGCCATCACCGGTATCCGTCCCATAGAAGAGATGGTCCGCGTGACCGACGCGGGCCGCTCATCGCCGCCTGGTCAGATGGCCCGCAATACAGTCTCACTCTCGTCTCTCTTCGCATCGAGAGACCTCACCCGCCTGCTGCCAGGCCGCCAGGAACTGGATGCCGGCGGAGCCAGAATGCTGGATATTGCCACGCCCGTCTCGTTTGCCGGATTCACCCGCGCCACCCTCGACCAGTTCTCCCTACAGCTTCGCGGTCTGGGCCTGGAACCGGCTCAGGGTCTTTCGGCCGGAGGCCCTTCCAGCACGCGCATGGGCGATCCCGCATCCCTGAAGCCAGGCTCCATGATCAGTGTCCAGTTGATGACCGGCGATCTCAGCATCGGCGCGGATGGCACCGTCACTTACATTGACGGCAGCCGTATCTACGCCTTCGGCCACCGTTTTCTGGCGGTCGGATCTACTGCGCTGCCCTTCACCCGTTCCGAAGTCCTGGCCCTATTGCCCGTGATGTCGGCGTCCTTCAAGATTTCCGCGCCTAAAGAGATGATGGGCGCCATCGTCCAGGACCGTAACACCGCGGTTTCCGGCGAGCTCGGCCTCGCCGCGGCCATGGCTCCTATCTCGATCTCCGTTTCGCGCGGCGGCCGGCGCATGGACAGTTACCAGATGCAAATGGTCAACGACCGCTTTCTGTCGCCCCTGCTGGTGCAGATGGCCGTCTTCAATACCATCGACGCCACCGAACGCACCCTGGGCGCATCCAGCTTCCGCGTCACCGGCGAGATCGAGTTTCAGGGTTCCGCCGCGCCGCTCAAAGTGAATAATATGTACGCCGCCGATACCGGCTCCGCCCTGCTCGCCTCGCTTTCCACCGCCATCCCCCTGGCCTACGTGCTGCAGAGCGGCTTCGACTCCCTGGAAGTAAAGCGGGTGGCTCTCGAGATCGAATCCTTCGACGCCAAGAAACAATTCCAGATCGACAGCGTCTATGCCGGGCGGCGCGAGGTCCGGCCGGGCGGAAAGGTCGAGCTGACCACGGTGCTGGTGGGCGAAAATGGCGCCGAACTGGCGCGCAAGGTCGAATACCAGGTCCCTCAGGGCCTGACGCCTGGGCCGCTCTATTTCACGGTGGCCGACGGCATGACCACTAACCTCGTCGAATTTCGCCAGATCATCGGCAACCAGCCGAAATCCATCTCCCAGGTATTCACCACCGTGAACAGCCTGCGCGCCAATACCAAGGCGTATGTGCGCGTGTGGCGTCCCGAGCCCGCCTTTCAGCTCGAAGGAGAGGATTTTCCGGACCCGCCGCCTTCCGTGGCCATGATCATGGCCGCCTCCCAGGGCGCGCTCGGCGGCATTACCCAGACGCGCAACTCCAAACTGGCCGAGCTCGAAATCGCCGCCGGCGACAGCGTCATCAATGGCTCGAAAACCATCCAGGTGGAGGTGAAGGAGTGACCGCCCTTCGCCCGCTCATCCGGGTTTGCGCGGCCCTCCTCCTGCCCGCCGCCGTCTTCGCATCCGCCACCACCGCCTGGGAAATGACCAGCTACCAGGACTTCATCCGCGGCCAGTTTCAAGGCGTCTCCCTCAGCCGCGATGGCCGTATGACGCTGGCGCCCAAGGTCGACACGCTGTTCTCGTCCGACCAGGCCGTCGTCTGGAGCGTGGCCGAAGGCAGGAACGGCGTGCTCTACGTGGCCACCGGCCACCGCGGCCGCATCTACCAGGTCGATCCCTCCGGCAAGAGTTCCCTCCTCTGGACCGCCGACCAGCCCGAAGTCTTCGCCATCGCCACTGATCATAACGGCGTCCTGTACGCGGGCACTTCCCCGGACGGCAAAGTCTATCGCATCGAGAACGGCAAAGCCACCGAGTATTTCGCGCCCAAGACCCGTTACATCTGGTCCCTGGCCGCCGGCCCCGATGGCGCGCTGTATGTCGGTACAGGCGATCAAGGGAAGATCTACCGCATCACCGCCGCCGGCAGCGGCGAGCTGTATTATGACACCGGCCAATCGCATGTGACGGGCCTCGCCGTGGACGCGCAGGGCCGCCTGCTGGCCGGCACCGAGCCCAATGGCATCCTGTATCGCGTCTCCGCGAAGGATAAGGCTTTCGTGTTGTACGATGCCAGCCTCCCCGAGATCCGCGCCATCATCCCCCAGCCGGATGGCACCGTGTATGCGGCAGCACTGGGCGGTTCGCTCGCCAAGCGCACCCAGGCAGCCACGCAGGCATCCACTACCGGCACCGACGGCGTCGTCGTCCAGTCGGCGCCCACTTCCATCACCGTCGAGGCGCAGAATACCCAGCCTGGCGCCGAGTTCAAGACCCAGGGCGATGCCGCCAGGCAAACCCAGTCCGCCCCCACCCCCCAGGTGAGCTCTCAGTTCACCCCCACCGTGGATCTTACCGGCGTGGAGCGCTCGGCGGTCTACCGCATTAACCCAGATAACACCGTCGAAACGCTGTGGAGTTCCAAGGAAGAGAACGTCTACGATCTGCTGGCGCTGCCCAATCAGCTTCTGTTTTCGACCGATAGCAGCGGCCGCATCTACGGCCTGTCGCGCGATCGCAAGGTCACTCTGGTGCTGCAAACCAACGAAGGCGAGGCTACCCGCCTGCTGCCTTCGAACGGTTCCGTGCTGGTGGCCACCGGCGATATGGGCCGCATCTACCGTTTGGGCGAAGGTCCCGGCGTATCCGGCTCGTATGAATCGCCAGTGCACGATGCGGGTGCGCCAGCGCGCTGGGGGAGTCTCAGTTGGCGCGCCGAAATGGCGCCTGCCACCGGCATCGTCTTCCGCACGCGCTCCGGCAACTCTTCCAAGCCAGATAAGACCTGGAGCGACTGGTCCGCGCCGCTGAAAGATTCCGCGGCATCCGCCATCTCCAGCCCCAACGCCCGCTACATCCAGTGGAAAACGGAATTCTCCGGTGCGGGCGGTGCGGCCCCCATCCTGGATAACGTGACGTTGGCCTATCTGCCGCAGAACTCGCCGCCGGTAGTGAAGAGCATCAATGTGCTGCTGCAGATGGCCCCCGTCTCGGCTGCCAAGGCCGTTCAGCAACAGGCGATTTCGCCCTACACGGTGACCGTGACCGACAGCGGGGACGCCAGCGCGGCTGCCTCAGCAGGCACGCCCACCCAGACCCTTTCGCGGGCCGCCGCCCAGCAGGTCACCATAAGCTGGCAGGCCGAGGATCCCGACGGTGACCGCCTGGTTTACAACCTCTATTTCCGCGCCGATGACGAACGCCGCTGGATGCTGCTCAAGGGCGACCTGCACGACAATGCCTTCAGCTTCGACAGCGACGTGCTGGCCGACGGCAAATACTACTTCCGCGTGGTCGCCTCCGACCGCGAAGTCAATCCGCCCGCCACCGCCCGCGATGCCGACCTCACCAGCACCCCGGTCATGATCGACAACACGCCGCCGGTTGTGACCGTCGGTCCTGTGCGGCATAACGGAACCACCGCCGAAATCGAATTCGAGGCTCGCGACGCGGCCTCGCCCCTGCGCCGCTGCGAGTACTCGCTCGACGCCACCGGCTGGGTGCCCCTCGAAGCCGCCGACGGCGTCATCGACTCCCAGCAGGAGAAGTTCGTGCTGTCGCTCGATAAGTTAACCCCCGGCGAACACCTGGTAGTCATCCGCGTGCTCGACAGCGCCAACAACGCCGGGTTGGCGAAGGTTGTGCTTCGCTGAATAGACGTGAATTGGGCGCTGCTGCAGGGCTGCGCGTCCAACGAGATTGCATTTAGATGTGGCAGCAATTGTCTGTTCTCGCGCTCTGCGGAACGTCGGCACTATGGGCAGATGTGTGCGATGGTCTCCCTACCGGTCCTCCCAAGGGGACAGGGTCCGCATTCTTTGAAGGTCTTGGCGAGCCACCCCCGGCCTCCTTCCGATTATTGGTAAAAGACGGCGGACCAGCATTCCGTATCACAATTCGTCCTTTCTCCTTCGACAGCTTGCGGCATAAGAGGGGTGTCGACGTCGTTCACGCCGGCGATATCGAGGTGGCGCGCTGTCAGGATGGAAAGATGTTACAGCTTCTAACCATCATGGCGTGGCAACCTCTTGATTTTGGCGCAAGCTTCCATACGGATGATATCAACTTCGACGGATATCTCGATTTCTCCGTCCGCACGGAATACGCGGCCTCGTGGGAGAGCAAGTCGTACTGGGTCTATGACGCGGGTTCCGGGCTCTTCGTCCAGAACGAGTTGACACGGGAGTTGGGGGAGAACTGTTTCGCCGCGGCGCATGCCCACTGTTGGACATCAAATGCCATCGACTTCGATCCGAAGAAACAGGAGATCCGTACGCATCACTTCGGCGTGGGTAACACGGGCTGTGGAGCAGGAGCAGATCGTTATCGCGTCAAGAACAATCGCCTGATCCTCGTTCACAAAGAGGAGCTTACTCAAAGCGGCCCTTATCTTCCACGCGACTGCGTCGTTACAGTTTCGGAACTCGTCGATGGGACCATGCGTGTTACCGGGATACGGCGGGGCGATGCTCCGGTACGACCCGTGAAATGATTCGAGCCGCCTTCACCTTGAAACGGTTGTCCGATGGAGGCCCCGCGCCCGAGGTCCCTCAACGCTTCGGTATCACCGGCCGCCTGGATCGTGTCGGTGTTTGGGTTAAAGTCGGGCGCCGCGGGATTGTCGTTCGCGTCTGAGTTGACGCTGGCTAACGTCTGGATCAACTGCTGAGTCTGCGCCACCGATGAACGCTCTTCGGGAAAAGTAGTGGCTGCGGCCAACTGGTGCCGGCGCGTTGCTGTCCCCACCGCGGCCAGAAATTCCCGGCGATCCATGGTCCTCCCGGATGACGGCCGCTATCAGTGCCTCAACGCTACCAGCATCTTTTCGGAGGAGAGATAGCCAAACCGATGCATCTCTTTCCCCGATGTATCCAGCACGATGACCGTTGGGTATCCTGCCACCCGGAATCGCTTGACCAGATCTTTTTCCAGGTCGCCGTCCAGTTTAACTCCCACGTATCCTTCATTCAGAAGAGCTGCCACTTCGGCGTCGGTCCAGATCCATTCGTTCAACGACCTGCAGGGTCCGCACCACGTGGTCCAAAAATCAACGATCAGTCTACGCCCGGACTCCTTCGACTGGGCCATCCCCTTTTCGAGATTGCCCTCGATCCATGGGAATGGACGCGAGGACCGAGGGCGGGCGCGCTCGGCGGCCAGCGTGTCGTCCGGGGCGCGATCTTCCGCCTTGCTGACCTGGCGTTCCACGATGGCGAAACTTAGTGTCCGGCCGTCCGCGCTGAGGCTGCGGAATTCAAGCACCAGTTCCTTGCCGCCTTCCTGTTCGAGAAACATGAAACGGCTCGTGGAGCGGGCTTCTTTGTAGGACAGCACGCGTTTTTGAGCGTCCTTCTCGGAGGCGGCCAGCATCGACCATTTATCCTGGGCGTCGAATACGGCATCGTTGTCCGCATCCATGACCGCCGCGAGAGCTTCTATGCCGTTCACCTCCACTTTGCCACTACGCCACGAACTGACCGAATAACGGATGGAATTCGGCGCCGCCTCTCCTTCGCGAACGGCCCACAAATTGAGCATGTAGGGCTCCTCGATGCCGGCCCCGTATGAAATGGACAGTTCCGCGCCCGAGAAAGAGGACCACCACGCCTTGGTTTTTTCATTCTGCTTCGGATCCGCCAATAGGGCAGGACCGTCGTCGCTGAAATCCCCGTTCCGGTTGCGGTCGACATAGAGTCGGCATAGATCCCGCGGGTGAGCGGAGTCCGCCGTTGCCAGAATCTTGGTCCATGACTGCTTGCCGGGGCCGATTTTGATTGTGCCGGTTTTGGCCGGCCGGGCGGCGCCTTCCGGAAGTGGCTGGCGTCCCGGCCAATCGGAGAGCTCCACCGGACTCCCGTAAGGAGTGAAATTCGGCCTCGGCCCGATACCGGGAGCCTGATAGACCAGATTGACCTGCACAATTCTCTCCTGTTGCCCGGCAACCGGATAAGCTGCCGCCAACAGAATGCTAAACCGCGCGAACGCTCGCAAAATCCTCTGGTTCATGATCTATTCAAGCTTATTCCAAAAACCGTCGGCCGTGACGCTACACCGGCAGAAATGCCACTCGGGGAATAGAACATTTATCAGGCAATATAATGCCCTCCAGGCCATTGTCACCGGCTTAAACTCACCCACCGATCGAACCAGCAGAGCGCCCTGGTGCTGGGGCTCTCGGGCGATTGACACTCTGGGTCGAAGCTGGATTTTTTGCCGTCTGTACGCCGTCCTGGGCGCCCCACGCAACACGCGCTCGCAGCGCCCAGCGCCCCGTGATAGCCTGCACGTTCGGAGTCACTGCCCTATGAAGCGATGTGTCTCGGTGGTAGCGCTGGCCCTGATGGTTTCGCTCTCCTCGTTTTCCCAATCCAAGCAGAAAATCTTCCACCTGGCGATCGGCGATCCGGATCGCCGCATGCGCGACGCCCGCGTGGTGCTGGACGGCATCACGGACTCGGCCAGCGGCGACGTGTTCACCGCCAACCAGCTTGCGGCCCGCCTGCACGATACGCGGCTGCTGCTGATCGGCGAATCGCACACCACGGCGGACTTTCATCGCGTGCAGCTACGCGCGATCCGGGCTCTTCATGAAGCCGGCCGCAAGGTGGTGATCGGTCTCGAAATGTTTCCGTATACCGAGCAGAAGTCGCTCGATAACTGGCGGGACGGTTTGCTGACCGAGGCGGGCTTCCTCACCCTGGCGCGCTGGTATGAATTCTGGGGTTACCACTGGGACTACTATCGCGACATTTTTCTCTATGCCCGCGACTATCGAATTCCCATGTATGGCGTCAATACCCCCCGCAATGTGGTGACCGCTGTTCGCCAGAAGGGAATCGACAAACTCTCGGACGACGAACGACAGCACGTGCCGCCCCATATCGATGTCGACAACGCCGATCACCGGGCGTTTTTCCAGGCCTCCTTTGATGACGACGACTCCATGCACGGCCACATGCCCGAATCTATGTTAAAGAGTATGCAGGCTGCCCAAGCCACTTGGGACGCCAGCATGGCCTACAACAGCGTGAGGGTTTTGAAAGATGCTCCTCCCGATTCCATTCTGGTGGTGCTGGCGGGCAGCGGGCACGTGGCTTACGGCGTGGGGATCGAGCATCAGGCCAGGCAGTGGTTCGACGGCAAGATAACTACGCTGATTCCCGTGCCCGTCGAGGACTCCGAGGAGAAGCCCGTGCCCAGTGTTAAAGCTTCTTACGCGAATTTCGTCTGGGGCATTCCCTATGAGGGCGACCCGCTCTATCCGTCGCTGGGCTTCTCCACCCCATTCACCGGCGCGCGGAAGATCATCGCCATTGAGAAGGATTCAATTGCCGCCCGCAGCGGCTTCCAGGTGAATGACGAGGTACTTGCGCTCGACGGCATCGCCGCGCCGGACCGCGAAACCTGGAACCGCCTGATGGCCGCCAAAAACTGGGGCGATTCCGTCGTCGTGACCGTCAAGCGCGGCGGTGCCGAGGTCAGAATCAATGCGGAACTCCGCCGGACGCCGCGCAGCCAATGATAAATTTGGTAGATGGGTTCCAGGATCTGGCGCATCGTGGGCGCGGCATTCGTCGGCATGCTGGGATTCGGCGCCGTCATCCCCATGCTCCCGGTTTACCTGCACGAGCAGGCCGGCGCATCTACGTTCGTCACAGGCCTCTTGATTGGTCTGTCATCCGCCTTCGCGCTACTCGGACGGCTCCTGGGCGGAAAGACTGCTGATCGAAAAGGCCGGCGCATCGCTCTCCTGTTTGGAATGGGGCTATGCGCCGTGGCCGGCGTGCTCTACCTGCCCGTGTTCGGCCTGCCCGCCCTGGCGGCCGGACGTATGCTGCACGGCCTGGGGGAAGGCTTCTTCGTCACTGCGGCCGTGGCATGGGCGGTCGACCTCGCGCCCGACCACCAGCGCGCGCGCACCCTCGGCTATCTTTCGTCTGGAATTTGGGGCGGCGTTTCCATCGGACCGGCCATCGGGCAGGCGCTCGGAACTATGGCATCTGTCGCCCTGCTTCTGACTCTCTCGTCGATCGCCGTGATGGTCATCGTTTTCATGACGGATGAACAACCGCGGCCCCACGGCCACGCCCAGTCGCGCTGGTTTCCGCCCCCTGTACTTCTACCCGGCATCATGCTGGGATTGGGCAACGTCACATACGCGGCCATGGCCGGATTTCTCATTCTACTCTTGCACCATCGCGGCCACGGCACCAGCTGGGCCTTTTCGGCGTTCGCCGTCGCCGTGCTGTTCGGACGGGTGGTCTTCGGCGGGCTGCCCGATCGCATGGGACCGCGGCGAAGCCTGCTGGCGGGCTATGCGTGCCTCGCCGTGGGGTTGATCGCCATCATCGCCGCTCGCAGCTGGCGCTTTGACGTGCCGGCCGCTTTGTTGGTGGGGCTGGGTTATTCCTTTCCATGGCCTGCGCTGGCATCCGTGGTGGTGGGCCAAGTGCCCGTTTCGGAACGCGCATCCGCGTTGGGCGCGCTCAACGCTTTCTACGATCTGTTCGTTGCAGGCAGTTCCGCCATCGCCGGAGCCGCCGCCGGCCACTGGGGGTTTGCCGCGCCTTTCTGGATGGCGCTTGGCGCCGTCGGCGTCGCCGCGGCCCTGGTACTCACGATCGGTACTGGGGCGCCCCCGCTCAGGCGGCCGCCCCTGCCGCCGAGCGCGCGCCGGGCGGACGCCGTATCCGCATCGGCTGCCGCTTCCAATATGTCAGCGATCGCCAGCACCATTCTAGCGGCCCAAACCGGTAATGCCGCAGCCACACGGGGCTGGCGGCCAGGGACATGAGCCAGCATCCCGCCACCACGTAGTACAACTGATACCGCTCCAGCCGCCCATACAAGCCCAGCCCGTAGCCCGTAAATACGAAGCTGCAAACCACCGACTGCCAAACGTAGTTACTCAGGGCCGTCTGCCCGATGGCGGCAAGGCGGCTGGTCAGCCACCGCAGCGCGCCCGCTTTGCACGCCATCATCAGCAGCGCCATGTCCGCCAGGGCCACCGGCAGCCGCTCCGTGTCGTAGGTCACGTGCATGAACGCTAACGTGACGCGTTCGAAATGGCTCGTCACCGCCAGCCAGGCCGTGTACGAGTTCAATGGAATCCCGATCAGGAACCCGATCGCCGCCATCCAGGCGTAGAAGCGGTACGATCTGGCCGCGCTGAACACACCGAGTTTGAACAGGCCCATGCCGATGAACATCATGCTCCACACATCGCAATTCACCGGGTCATAATATGGCAGGCCGTGCCAGGCCGCCACGGCTTTCGCCCGTGCGCCGATCACTTCCAGCGGACTGCCGCGCCACGGCTTGGCGTCCTTCTCCAATTCTTCTGGTGTAGGCCTTCGCTGTTTCCGCTGCGTCTCTATTTGCTTCGCTGCCTCCGCCTGCGCTTCGGACGGCTTCCGGCCCGCCTTCTCGGCAGTGGAGGCGGCCGCTGCCAGGTCCCGCCGCTCGCGCACCCCGAACGCCTTCACGGTGGTCCACCCTGTCTCGTATGCCATGAACAGGACGCCGATGATGATCAGCTTGCTCGCCGGGAGCTTCCGGAACGGAAACAGAATCAGCGCGCACAAAGCGTACGGGTACAGGATGTCGCCCCAAAAGAGCAGGAAGGCGTGCGCCAGTCCGAACAGCAGCAGCCAAAGGTTCCGCCGATAGTAGATGTCGGCCGCGCTGGTGGCCCCGGAGCGCTCCTCGGCCCGCGAGGACAGCAGGATCACGCTGGCTCCGAAGACCATCGAGAAGATGCCCCGCATCTTGCCCTCGATCAAGATGCGAAACAAAGCCCAGCCCGCCAGGTTCAAGCCGGTCGCCCCGCCGTCACTGTCGGATCGTTGCCCGCCGCCAGGTGCATGCCGAACACCAGCACGTTCGCCGGCAGAATCCCCAGCAGCGCAAACCCGCGCAGCGCGTCCAACGAGTTGATGCGCTCTTCCGGTGCGATCGGCCCAATAGGTGTCATTCGGTCCCCCTGCTACGGCGTTCGAGGAAAAGACTTGACGAAGAATATCAGGCTCAAACGTAAATGTGCAAACAAGCCCGTTGGTGGGAACTTCCGCCGGCGGGCCCCGCAGATCGCGTGGGATGACGCAAGGCGGCCAGCATTTCGAATTCGAATCGCGAGAATGGATTCAAGGTGGCGCGCAGGCGCCTCAGTGCGGCTCTTTTCTTGCGAAGTTGTTCGCCCATTGCGCCGAGCGCGGGGGCCGGGATAATGTTAGGATAAATAATCACAGCTGATTATCTGAAACAGGCGTAATATAGGGTCGAGGGCCCGACAAGCAGATGAGTCGGAGACTCCAATATCGCGACAGCGCGCTCAAGGCGTACCCCGACGTCTACATCCCGGCGGCGATTGACGCGTTGGAGGTCTTGGCGCCTTTAAACCGGGACCGGCGCGAAGTGATGGAAAGGCGCATCGCGCGGCGGCGCGCACGGGCGCGCGGCCGGCAGCGCATCGCTTTCCTCGACCCCCAGGCGCTGATCCCGGGCACGGCCATCCGGGTTCAGGACGCCCGGGACGGCAACTTCGAGGGAAGCGAGATCCCCGCCGATCTGAAGCGCCAGTGGATCCAAGGCACAGGGCCCGGCACCAAACCGCGGGCGCCTATCGAGGGCGGCCTGCGCAATGTAGCGTACGCGCTCCTCTCGGGCGCCGACGGCTGGATGTTCGATGGCGAGGATGCCCTCGGACAGATCGATACCATGTCGCTGGACAACCAGCGCAACCTGCGACTTGCTATCGCCGGGGACTCAGTATTCCTGCGCGTCGCCGAAGAAGTCGCCGGGGAGATGAACCGGTGGGCGCGGGGCTTCTTCGGGCGGCCCATCATCGAAGACTGGCGCCGGCAACTCGACTTCACCACTAAAATCTTCCGCGTGCGAGGTCTGCACCTGGACGACCGCCACGTGCGCGAAGAGGACGGCACGGGCTTCTCCGCTTCGATCGTCGACATGGTACTGTACGTGGTCAACAACCACCAGCGCCTGCGCGACGCGGGGTCATCCATCGTCCTTTACCTGCCGAAGATCCAGACGGCCGGGGAGGCGGCGCTGTGGAACGACCTGTTTGCCGCGCTCGAGCGGCACCTTTCGCTTCCGATTGGCACGATCAAGGCCTACGTCCTCGTCGAGCAGATCGAGGCGGCCTTCCAGTTGATGGAGATCCGCGCCGCCCTCGGCCGGCACTTCGTCGGCTTCAACACGGGGCGGTGGGACTACATCAACAGTGTGGCCGACGCGATGGCCTGGGACCTGGACTTCCTGAACCCCAACATCGACGCCATCGTCATGACCTACGGCTACATGCGCAATTACGAGGACCGCGTGCGCCGGGCGGTGAACACCCCTGACCGCAACGGCCTATGCGCGCTCTGGCAAGGTGGCATGGAGCCCAACATACCGGTTGGCTCCGCGGCGGGCGTCGCCGCGGGGATGCGCCGCGCGAAGGCCGGCGGCAGCCGTGAACAACTCGCCGGAGCCAGCGGCAAGTGGGTGGCCCACTGGAAGATGGTGCACATCGTGCGGCGGGTTTGGGAAGAGGCCGGCGCCGACAATCAGCTCGGACGCAAGTTCCCGCCGCTTACCTATACGCGGGAAGACGCCGACGGGCTGGTTCTGCTCGAGCCGGCGCCCCGCACCATCCGCGGCGCCCGCGATTTGCTGAGCGTCGCCCTGCAGTATGGCAACGCTTTTGGACAGGGTTTCCAGGCCGCGGCCCTCAAGCCGGCGGACTTCTTCGGCGATGACGACCAGCTCTACCTGATGGAGGACATGGCCACCGGCGAGATCCGTGTCAGCATCCTGTGGGAGTGGGTGCACAAGGGCGCCCGGCTCACCGGCGACGACCCGGCGACCGGCACCCGCACCGGCGATACCTTCGACGCGGCGCTCTTCGCGCGGTTGCTCGCCGAAGAGTACCAGAAACTGCTCGACGCCGGTGACCGCGACGTCCATGACGACTCCAAGGCGACCACGCTGCCCATCGCGCGGGAGATCGTCGCCACGTACGTGACCTATGGGGTAAAGCCGCCCTGGTACATCGACCTCTTGAACCTGAACCTCAATAACTACGACCTGGCGTCCGCCAGGTCCCGCATTCAAGCCTACCTCGAAGCCTTCGAGCAAGACGGAACGCGAATCACCGAAAACCTCGACTTTTAGACGCGGCAAGAAAGGAGCGCAAAAGTTATGAGATCGTTTGAGAACCAAATCGCCGCAACTCAGCACTGGTTCGACTGCCCCAGATTCGCCGGGATCGTTCGTCTCTATAGCGCGCGCCAGGTGGCGGAGCAGCGCGGCACCATCGCCTTCGATTACACCGTGGCGCGCGAGGCCGCGGCCGCATTCTATGACCGCCTGCGACAGCTCTTCCGGGAGCGCAAATGCATCACGACGTTTGGTCCGTACACGCCAGGGCAGGCCGTGGCGATGAAGCGTATGGGAATCGATGGGATCTACCTCGGCGGGTGGGCTACTTCCGCCAAGGGCGGCCCCAGCGAGGATCCGGGCCCCGATCTGGCCAGCTATCCACTCAGCCAGGTACCCGAAGAAGCCGCGGCGCTCGTGCGCGCCCTGCTTACGGCTGATCGCAATCAGCACTTTCTGCGCTCGCGGATGACGGAGGCGCAACGCGCCGCGACGCGAGCTCACGACTTTCGGCCGTTCATCATCGCCGACGCCGACACGGGCCACGGCGGTGACCCGCACGTTCGCAACCTGATCCGCCGCTTCGTGGAGGCTGGCGTGGCGGGTTACCACATCGAGGACCAGCGTCCGGGCACCAAGAAGTGCGGCCATCAGGGCGGCAAAGTGCTGGTGGCGCAGGACGAGCAGAACAAGCGGCTGAACGCGGCCCGCTTTCAGCTCGACGTCATGGGCGTTGCAGGAATAATCGTGGCCCGCACCGACGCGGAAGCCGCCAACCTGATCGACGGGCGAGGCGACGAGCGCGATCAGCCGTTCCTGGTTGGGGCGACGAACCCCGATGTGCCGGCCTACAAACCGTGCTTTCTGGAGCTGATCCGCCATTTCCACGAGTTGGGAGTCGCCGAGCTCAACGGCCATCTCCTGTACGCCGTCCAGGACGGAGAGTGTGTCGCCGCGCGGGATTGGCTGGAGCGCCGGGGCATTCTGGCGCAGGCCGCCGGTGCGGTGGCGTCGTTGCAGGCAGGTAAAGAGACGTCGATCGACGCCATGTTCGACCGGATCGCCGCTCGCTTCCTCGAAGCCTGGGAGGACGAGGCCCGGCTGCGGACCTTCCCGGAGGCCGTTGCCGAGGTGCTCGAGTTCCGCGAGAGTGAAGGCGAGCCGCTCGAAATGAGCGCCGGCGAGTGGCGGCGCTTCGCCGCGCGCGCCTCGCTCCACTTCGCCCGCAATAGGGCGCGCCAGCTCGGCGCCGACGTCGAGTGGGACTGCGAAGCTGCTAAGACGCCCGAAGGGTATTACCAGGTGCGCGGCGGTATTCCGTACGCCATCGCCAAATCGGTGGCTGCGGCGCCCTTCGCCGACCTGCTCTGGATGGAGACCAAGACAGCCGACCTGGCCGACGCCCGCCAGTTTGCGGAGGCGGTCCACGCCGAGTTTCCCGACAAGATGCTCGCCTACAACCTCTCGCCGTCATTCAGTTGGGACACCACCGGCATGAGCGACGAACAGATGCGGCGATTCCCCGAGGAACTCGGCAAGCTGGGCTTCGTCTTCAACTTCATCACGTACGGCGGTCACCAGATCGACGGCCTCGCCGCCGAGGAGTTCGCCACCGCCCTCAAGCAGGACGGCATGCTCGCTCTTGCCCGTCTGCAACGAAAACTCCGCATGGTCGAGTCTCCCTACCGTACGCCCCAGACCCTGGTCGGGGGACCGCGCGGGGATGCCGCATTGGCCGCTACGTCTGGGCGCACGGCGACGACCATGGCGATGGGTAAGGGCTCGACCCAGCACCAGCACCTGGTACAGACCGAGGTGCCCAAGAAATTGCTGGAGGAATGGCTGGCGATGTGGACACGGCACAATCAGCTCCCCGGTCCGCTCCACGTCCAGTTGCGGCCCCAGCGCGCCGGCTCGGAGCTGTTGGAGCTGGGAGTCTACGGCCAGGGAGAGGAGAAGCTCGCCAATATCGTCTTCGCCCCCATCCACGACCGGCGCGAGCGCAGCATTCTCTCGGTGCGCGACCAGAACACCTTCGCGGAGCCGCTGCGCAGGAAACGGCTGATGACCCTCATCCACCTCTTTCTGGTGCACCGCTTCAAGGCCGACTCGGTGCACTACGTCACCCCCTCGGCGGACAACCAGTACCAGGCCGCGAAGATGAAGTCTCACGGCATCTTCCGCGAGGTCAACACCGAGGTCGGCCAGATCATCGTCGCCGACGTCGACCACCAGCGGATCTCCGAGCTCTTGGCGCCGGATCAGACGGCGTTGGGGAGGCTGATTCGCAAGGAGAGTCGGGCGCCGGAGACTAACTGCGGTACGTCAGCGCGCTCGACCAATAAACCGTCATAGCGACTGCTCACGATCCGCTCCGTCGTATAGCCGCCGTTTTGCTGTTGCCGGCAAGGTCATGCTGCTCACCTTAGGAACCTGCCCGGCGCCCATCAATTATCCGCCACGCAGCCGAGGGTCGCGGGTCGCCTATTCAGGCAGGTAATTCATGAATCGAGGGACCGGATGGCCCTGGCCGCCATCGACCTTTAGAATAACCCGAAGATAGATGAAGAGCGGCGAGACGGCGTGGGCCGGGTCTAACAAGGCCCGCGACAAGCATCTGGATCGACACGCGGCAGCATAGGTCGTGGAGTGCCAATGCGTAATTTATCCTTTGAAACATTTTCCCTTTGAAATGTTTAGGCATTGCGGTACCATGGTCTCGTTGGGAAAGGTGCCGAGAGGGAGAACAACAATGACACAATCGCAAATCGTTCAAGCATTAGCAGAGAAGTGCGCGGTCACTAAGAAAGTTTCGCAGGGCTTGCTCGCCGCGTTGTCTGACACGGCCATCAGTGAGGTCAAGAAGAACGGCATATTCGTGTTGCCTGGCATCGGGCGACTGGTGCGTGTGGACCGCAAGGCGCGCATGGGACGTAACCCTGCCACTGGCGAGGCCATCAAGATCGCCGCCAAGAAGGTGGTGAAGTTTCGGGTCGCCAAAGCCGCGAAAGACGCCATCGTACCTGCGAAGAAGGCGAAGGCCTAAGAGAAAACCCGGATAGCAGCTTCTACTCCTGGTGCAGCGGCTCCATCGGATCGATGCGCGTGGCGCGCCGCGCCGGAACGTAATTCGCCACGAGCGCCACCGTGAGCAGCAACGCAGTGAAACGGGCCATCACGGCAGGATCTAGCGGCGCTACGCCACACAAGAGCGCGCGCGGAGCCGAGCCAGCGCGGCGGCGCCGGACAGCAGACCTGCCAGGGCGGTTTTGATGCCGTCGCGGATTACAGGCGCCTTGACTTGCCCGGGCGGGGAGCCAAGCGCCATGCGAATTCCGAACTCGCGGGTGCGCTCGGCGACGCCGTAGGAAATGGCTCCGTGAATTCCGAGCACGGGGATCCCCATCGTATTCAGATAGCGCGGGCTGATGCGCAGAAAGTCAGCGGCCAGTTTCCTGTCCCGGTGGCGTGGGGCGCTTTTCGATGGTGAAGCACTCGCGGTCGTCTTGCTGGCCGAGCGGCAGCACGTCGGAAAGCCTACCCTTCAATAAGCCATCCCCTCTCGCCTTAGATCATTTTGCCCTTCCTCCTTTTATCACCGCGTTAAACCGATCCGTGGCGGCCACGCTTTTTGAATGCCACGAGCTCTCATAGAGGAGTTTGTGGCGGTAAAGAAGCCCTGCTTAAGTACGTGGAAATACAACCCTTTGGCGTCTTTGGTTAACCATGTGCTCAAACACGATAGAATAGCCACTGAAGTAGTGCACGAAAAGTCAAGTTTCCTGGAGGAACGGGGTGGCCGAAACGACCTTGGGCGCTATCATTGACAGTCACGAGAACGACTTGCTGAACGAGTGGATGCGGCAGCAGGTGGAAAGCCTGGAAAGACGCCGCGATTTGATCTCTGAAGCCGAGCTCCGCACGGATTCGCGCAGCCTTCTGACCGTTTTGAAAGAGGCGCTGGCTGCAAGTTCCAGCCAGGATCTCGCCAGCGCCCAGTGGTCTAAAACTCGCGATCTCCTCGTTGATTTGTCGCGCAGGAGGGCCGTTCAGGGCTTCTCCCCCACGGAGACGGCAACTTTTGTCTTTTCGTTGAAGCAACCGCTCTTCGACCAGATCGCCCAAACCACGAACGATCCCAAGCTGGTGACCGAGCTGCTCTGGAACGCCACCACCTTGCTGGACAAACTCGGCCTGATTACCACGGAAGCCTTCGTAAAGACGCGGGAGGGGGTGATCGCACGGCAGCAGCAGGAAATGCTGGAATTGTCGACTCCCGTGGTGGAACTCTGGGATGGGGTTCTGGCGCTTCCCTTAATCGGCACCCTCGACAGCAGCCGCACACAGATCGTGATGCAAAACCTGTTGGAGGCTATCGTGGCCAAGGCGGCGATCATCGCGATCATCGATATTACCGGCGTCCCGACCGTGGATACGCTGGTGGCGCAGCATCTGCTGAAGACGGTGGCGGCGGCGCGTCTCATGGGCGCCGAGTGCATCATCAGCGGGATTCGCCCGCAGATCGCCCAGACGATCATCCACTTGGGTGTCGACCTTGGCAACGTGATTACCAAAGCCACCTTGGCCGATGCGTTTCGCGTGTCATTGAAACAGCTGGGTCTGATCGTGGCGAAAGCTTAACCACATGGAAAAGATCCCTATCCTGCGTCTGGGCAGCTTTCTGCTGGTAAGCATCCAGGTGGACATGCACGACCGGCTGGCGCTGGCATTGCAGGACGACCTTACAGCGAAAATCGTCGAGCACAGGGCGCGCGGCGTTCTGATCGATATCTCGTCGGTGGAAATAGTCGATTCCTTCATGGGAAGAATGCTGGCGAATATAGCCAGCATGGCACGCATCCTGGACGCGGAGACAGTGGTCGTGGGCATGCAGCCGTCGGTGGCGATCACCCTGGTGGAACTGGGCCTGTCGTTGCCGGGCATCCGCACGGCTCTAAACGTGGACCGCGGCATGGAGTTGCTGCGCGCGACGCGAGAGTCGGAGGAGCCGGCCGTTGGTGGTTGAAGAAACGCACGAGCTGGCGCTCCGAACCAATGAAGATGTAGTCCAGGTCCGGCAGTCCGTGCGCACCGCGGCCGTCCAAATCGGTTTCAATATCGTCGATCAAACCAAGATTGTCACCGCGGCGAGTGAATTGGCTCGCAATACCGTGGTGCATGGCGGTGGAGGCAGGGCCCGCATCGAAATCGTTCGTGACACGACTAAAGCCGGACTGCGTCTCACCTTCGAGGACCATGGACCCGGCATCCGCGATATCGATCAGGCCATGCGCGACGGTTTCACCACGGGCAATGGTTTAGGCCTCGGCCTGGGCGGCGCGAAACGGCTGGCCAACGAATTCTCCATCGATTCGAAGCCGGGCGAAGGAACGCGTGTGAGTATCGCACGGTGGAAGGTATGAGCCTGTGACGCCCGCCCTGGTCATCGTAGACGGATCGAGCCGCGTGGCGGAAGCACGCCGGCTCGCCACCACCGCCGCCCGGGCGGAGGGCCTGGAACCGACGGCTACCGAAGAAGCCGGCATCATAGCCACGGAGCTGGCCACCAATCTCGTGAAACACGCTGCCTCTGGCGAGTTGCATATCACGCGGCTTTCCCACGGCGGTGACGCGGGTGTCGAGATTCTCTCTATCGATCGTGGGCCCGGAATGGCGAATGTCCCGCTTTGCATGATGGACGGATATTCCACTACCGGAACTGCGGGGACAGGACTGGGCGCGGTATCGCGGCTGGCCAGCGCTTTCGACGGCTATTCCCAACCCGGCCGCGGGACGGTGATCGCGGCGCGCAAATACCGGGACCCGGCGGGGAAGCAGGCGGAGCGATGGGTATTCGGGGCCGTCACCGCGCCCTACCCCGGGGAGACGGTATGCGGCGATAATTGGAGTGCGCGCCACAAGGGGCATTCCAGTTCCATAATCGTCGCCGATGGGCTGGGCCACGGCGTTTTGGCGTCGGATGCGTCCAGCGCCGCCATCGCTACCTTCCGTACCGGGCCGTCTGAGTCGGCGGTCTCGATGCTGGAAGACGTGCATCGCGCCTTGCGCCCTACTCGCGGCGCCGCGGTAGCGGTTTCATTCATCGAGCATGAAAAGCGGCAGGTACACTACGCGGGTATTGGTAATATCGCGGGAGTCGTGCTGGGCGGGGCCCGCGCGCAATTCATGGTGTCTCACAACGGCACGGCGGGGCTGGAGGCCCGCCGCTTGCAGGAGTTCGATTACAAATTGCCGGAGGAGGCCATTCTGGTGATGCACTCGGACGGCATCGCCACCAGTTGGACTTTGGATCCCTATCCGGGCGTAACGCGCCGGCATCCTTCGATCATTGCGGGTCTGCTGTACCGCGACGCTTCTCGGGGCCGCGACGATGTTTGCGTGCTGGTGGGGAAATATTTCCGCGAATGAGCGCGAGCATGCCCAAGCCGATCCCGACAGCGGTGGTCACGGTCATCGTGCGCGACGAAGCGGACGTAGTGAGCGCCCGCCAGCGCGCGCGGCAGGTAGCGGCGCTGGCCGGCTTTTCCAATCAGGACCAGGTGCGCATTGCCACGGCCGTCTCCGAGATCGCGCGTAATGCCATTCAATACGGCGGCGGCGGGCGCGTCGAATTCGGGTTGGCACTGCAGATGCGTCCGCAGGCGCTGTGGATTACAGTAGCCGATCAGGGACGTGGTATCGAGAATCTGGATTCGGTGCTCGCAGGCCGCCGGCAATTCACCGGCGTGGGGGGAATTGGCCTGGTGGGCAGCCGCCGCCTGATGGATACTTTCGGCATCGAGTCGTCTTCCCAGGGAGGAACCATCGTCCGGTTGTCCAAGAATCTCCCACTGGATGCACGCATAATCAGGCACTCCGAGATCGCGGCTATGGCGGCGCAACTGGCGCGGGAGCGACCCTCTCCCAATCAGGAGGGTCGGATTCAAAAGCGGGACCTGCTGGAAACGCTGGAGGTCCTACGTCTGCGCGAAGTCGAGCTGGAGGAGCGCCAGATCGAACTGCGCCGCATGAGCTCGGAACTGGACGAGACCAATCGGGGTGTAGTGGCACTCTATGCCGAGTTGGACGAAAAAGCTGCCGCGCTGCGCAGCGCCGACGAGTTAAAAGGCCGCTTTTTGCGCCACGTCAGTCACGAATTTCGCACTCCGCTCAATTCTATTAGGGCCTTGAGCCAGCTACTGTTACGCCACACCGACGGTCCGCTCACGGCGGAGCAGGCGCTGCAGGTGGGCTATATCCGGCAAGCGGCGCAGGACCTCACCGAACTGGTAAATGACCTGCTTGATCTGGCCAAGGTGGAAGCAGGCAAGACTGAGATACACCTGAGCCGGATCCAACTCGGCCAGTTATTCGGAACGCTGCGCGGCGTCCTGCGACCGCTGGTGACTGGTGAAAGTGTGGCCCTGGTATTCGGGGAGCCGCCGGAAGATTTGTGGTTCGAATCCGACGAGTCAAAAGTCGCGCAGATTCTGCGCAACCTGATCTCGAATGCGCTCAAGTTCACGGAACACGGCGAGGTGCGGGTCTCTTACAGAGTGACCGGCACATGCTTGATCCTATCGGTGGCCGACACCGGTATCGGCATCGCGCGCCAGGACCAGGAACGTATTTTCCAGGAGTTCACGCAGATCAACAGCGAGATACAGGGACGCGTCAAGGGCACCGGATTGGGGTTGCCGCTTGCACGCAAGCTGGCGGGCTTGCTGGGTGGCGAGTTGACGCTGGCCAGCAGTCCCGGCTTGGGCTCTACCTTTTCGCTGCGGCTCCCATTGGGAAGCGCCGCCGCCGTGGAGCATGCCGCCACGCATGTTTCGGATGGGGATTCCGTCCTGATTATCGACGACGACGAGGCCGCGCGCTATGTCGTGCGCCACCGGTTTCGCGGCACCAGCCACCGCCTGCTGGAAGCTGGGGGTGGCATCGAAGGCGCGGAACGGGCCCGCTTCGAGCGCCCGGCCCTCATCTTGCTGGATCTCGTGATGCCGGACCGCAGTGGCTTCGAAGTGCTCGACGATTTGAAGAACGATCCGGCAACGCGCGATATTCCAGTTATCATACATACTTCACGGCGCTTGACAGAGTCCGATTTCGAACGCCTGGGCAAGCATCACGCCGGGATTTTACCGAAGGGAGACTTCTGGCCGCCTGAGATGTTGGAGTACATGAAGAAGACGCTCGGAGAGCCCGGTTTGTTCACAGACGAAACAGAGGGGCTCAGCATGTCATGAGCAAGAACCAGCGTCCCACCGCCATTCTGGTAAACGTCGACGATCACGAGCCCACGCGTTATGCGCGTCAGCGGGTGCTGGAGGGCGCGGGGTTTGTCGTGCATAGCGCCGGCACCGGTGTTGGAGCATTGCGATTGGTCGATGACCGTAGTCCCGACCTGGTGCTACTGGATGTGCATCTACCCGACGTTGACGGCATCGAGGTCTGCCGCCGGATCAAAAATTCCGCCGCAAGCGCGGCGGTGCTCGTGTTGCAGATTTCGGCATCGGCCATCTCCGCGCCACAGGCCACTGCCGCTCTCAACATGGGCGCGGATGCTTACCTGGTGGAACCGGTGGACCCGGATGTGCTGGTAGCCACGGTGCGTTCGCTGCTTCGGCTGCGCGCGGCGGAACGCGGGTTGGCGCAGGCGAATGTCGAACTGGCCGAGAAAAACGCCGAACTGCTGCGCGTGAACCATGCTCTGCGCCGGTCCAACGAGGATCTGGAACGCTTCGCCTACATCGGCAGCCACGATCTGCAAGAACCGCTGCGCAACATCACCACGCATATTCAACTCCTGGAACGGCTCACGGCCGAACGTTTCAACGAATCGGAAAGGCATCTGTTCGCCGTGGTGCTGGAAGGCGCCCAGCGCATGGCGGGGCTCATTCAGGATGTGCTGGCCTACTCCGGCATCGGCCGGGAACAGCCGGAATTAAAGCCCACGGCGCTCGCGGACGCGCTGGCGATGGCTACGGGAAACCTTTCGGAAGGAATAGCCGCAGCCGGCGCCGAGGTAACCGCCGGCCCGCTGCCGGCCGTGCTGGGAGACACCCCGCAACTTGGCCGCGTCTTTCAGAACCTGATCGGTAATTCGCTTAAGTACCGTTCTGACGGAGTGCCGCTGCGCGTGAACATCACATCGGATATGGACCCCACGGGTGACTGCCTGATTCGTGTGGCCGATAATGGTATCGGCATCGCCGCCAACCACCTGGACCGGGTCTTTGAACCCTTCAAGCGCCTGCATGGCCATGACATTCCGGGCAACGGGATCGGACTGGCGCTGTGCCGGCGCATCATCGAGGGACACGGCGGCCGCATTTGGGCCGAATCGGGGGAAGGCCAAGGCGCTGTTTTTCTGTTCACTCTGCATCCCGCCCGCTAGCAGCTGTGCTGACCGGAGAATTTAGACAGAGTCCTAGCCATTGCCGGCAGTTGCGCTAAGTTGCCAGTGTTCAAAGACTTTTAATAATGGCGGCTCAGGCCAAAACGTCCTGCACGACATTTCCGGAAACATCGGTCAGGCGGAAGTCGCGGCCGCTGTAACGGTAGGTCAATTTGGTGTGATCCATGCCCAGGGCGTGAAGAACTGTGGCGTGCAGATCGTGTATGTGCACGGGATTCTCCACTGCCTTGAAGCCGAACTCGTCAGTATTGCCGTAGGTCATCCCGCCTTTCACGCCACCGCCGGCCAGCAGTGTCGAGAAACCGTGGCTATTATGATCGCGGCCATTTTGCACTTTCACCAGCCCGCTAACCTCCACCACAGGCGTACGGCCGAACTCACCGCCGATGACGATCAGCGTTTCCTTCAGCAGACCGCTGGCCTTCAGGTCGGCCAGCAGGGCGGCGATGGGACCGTCGACGTCGTGGGCCAGTTTGCGATGAATGAGGATGTCGTCGTGGTTGTCCCAAGGTTGGCCATTGCCATAATAAACCTGGACCATGCGTACGCCGCGCTCCACCAGGCGGCGGGCCATCAGGCAGCCTCGACCGAAATCATGGTCGCCGTAACGGCCGCGGACGGCTTCGGGCTCTTTGGTGATATCGAAAACTTCCGGGGCTTCGCTTTGCATCCGATAGGCAATTTCAGCCGCCTGGATACTGCTCTCGAGCTGGCTGTCCTCACCTTCGCGCTGCTCTTCGATCAGATTCAGTTGCCGCAGCAGATCCAGCGCGCGCCGCTGTTCGGGCAGTGGCGTCGATGGATTGCGGATATAGCTGATGAGTTTGTCGGGAGTCTTCTCACTGTTCGGGATGTAAGTGCCCTGGTAGATAGCCGGTAGGAACGTGGAGCTCCACAGTTGCGCCCCCACGATTGGGTAACCGGGGCACAAGACCACATAGCCGGGCAAGTTCTGATTCTCCGAACCCAGGCCGTACGTCAGCCACGAACCCATCGACGGTCGGCCGGGAACCCGATGGCCGCAGTTCATCAGGAAAAGCGATGGTTCGTGGTTCGGGATATCCGTGTACATCGAGCGAATCACGCAGACATCGTCGATCGAGTCTCCCAGCTTAGGGAAGATCTCACTGACCTCGATGCCGCTCTTGCCGCAGCGCCGGAAAGCGAAGGGCGACCCGAGCAGATTGCCGGTCTTACGCTCGGTCTTCAAATTGCCGCTGGGGATGGGCTGGCCGGTGTACTTCTGCAGCATCGGCTTGGGATCGAACGTGTCTACCTGGGAAGGACCGCCGTTGAGAAAGAGAAAGATAATATGTTTGGCCGAAGCCTTGAAGTGCGGGGCTTTGGGAGTCATAGGCGCGTCCGCGCCGGGCAGGGCCTTGGTCCCATCGCTTTGCGCGCTCAGAATACCGGCGAGTCCGGCCATGCCGAAGCCGGTTCCCATGGTGCGGAGTATTTGCCTTCGCGATGGCGCAAAGATCATCTGGTTCTTTCCTTAGTTAATATAGGTGAACTCATTGGAGCTCAGCATGACCTGGCCATATTCGGGCCAGGCACCGGCATTTCCGGCGACGAATTCGTGAGCAAGCCTCCGCTCTTCAGGCGTGGGCTCGCGCTGGAGTACAAAGCGGTAAGTGGCCGTAATGCGCTCGTCGTCATTCCATGCAATCGCGGCAACGCGAGCCATTAGGGCAGTGGACTGATCGATCACGAACGGACTGTTCATAAAGAAGAGCTTCTGCAGCGGGACGGTAGTCTGCAGCCGCTGTTCGCTGGTGTTGTTCGGATTCGGAAAATCGAATAGCGCGAGCATCGGATCGAGTTGGCGGCGGGAAATGAAAGCGTACACCGTGCGTCGGTTATTTTCTCCGTTGATCCGGACGGCGGGGCCGCCTGCCTTCAAATCCAGCTTGCCGGAGACGAACAAAATGGAGTCGCGGAGCGATTCGGCGTCGAGCCGCCGGCGGTTGTATCGCCAAAGCAGGCGGTTGTCGGGGTCCTCGGCATAGTTACGGTCGGAGGACTCATCACTCGACTCATAGGTTGCCGTCAGCATGATTTCGCGGTGTAATTTCTTGAGCGACCAGCCTTCACGAACAAAACGGTCCGCGAGATAGTCGAGCAGTTCGGGATGCGAGGGGCGGTCGCCCTGCGAGCCGAAATTGCTGGGCGTGCGCACCAGGCCGTACCCGAAATGCTGCTGCCAGACGCGATTGACCATCACGCGGGCGGTCAGCGGATTGGCGGGGCTGGCGATGGCTTCCGCCAGCTCCAACCGCTCTTTGCCACGCGCGAAGGGTTCCGGCCCGGCCCGGGACAGGATGGCCAGAAAGTGTGGGGGAGCAAGGTCGCCGGGATTGTTCTGATCGCCGCGAATCCAAATATGTTGTTCCTCGGGTTTCTCCTTGTCGGTAATGGTTTGCAGTACCGGGTACGCAGGCGGCAGTTCCTTCTTCAGCGCCGCTAATTGCGCGCGAAGCCGGTTCAGGTGATCGAGCCAAACACCCGAGAGGAACCGGTCGATTTTAGTTTCCTCTTTGTCGGTGCCTCCGTAGTGGAGGACTCCGTGATCGCCGAGCAGATCTTCCCAGAGGCCGAACTTGGCGCGGTCCAGTGAAACGAGATTCGCGTTCGAGAGATCCTCGCGCGTGGGATCGAGACCCAGGCGAACGTGGTTTTCGTCGTCGATATGAGCTTTCTCAGTCATAACGGCGAGGACCTGGGTCTGAAACTCCGCGGCCGCCTTCGCACGTTGATCCTGCGTGGAGGCAGCGTACCAGTCCTTCAAGAAGGGATGTTGCTTTTCGGGCTCCGCCAAATACTTTGTCCAGCGGGCGAGCGTTTCCCGATCGAGCGCGGGCCCGGCGATTGGGTCTCCGTCCTCGTTCGAGGGATGGTTCGAGGGCTGGCCGGAGGCGAGCAGGTAGCGCGCCGTCTCTGAAGCGAGAATGAGGCCGAGCTGTGCCGACTGCGCCCCGACGTACTCCTTTAGTTCTTTCTCCTTTTTATGAACCAGGGCGTCCTGTGCTTTGTACGCATCGACGGCTTCCTTGGGGGCCAGCGCAATCTCATGCAGTTCCGTGTTGCGGAAGATGCCCAACAGCGAGTAGAAATCGCTAGTGGGAATGGGGTCGTACTTGTGATCGTGACATTGTGCGCAGGCCACCGTGAGACCGAGGAATCCGCGGGCGGTGGCATCCACGCGATCGTCCTGCATCTCGGGGCTCAGCGCGTAGAAACCGAGGCCAGCTTCGTATTTTTCGTGATCGGGTAGCCGGTCACCGGCGATTTGGGCCTTCACGAAAACGTCGTAGGGCATATCGTTCTGGATGGCCTGAATCACCCAATCGCGATAGCGGAAGGAGGCCGGATAGGGGTTGTCGCGCTCCGAGTCGAGCCGGTCATCGGAATAGCGGGCGACGTCGAGCCAGAGCCGTCCCCAGCGCTCCCCATAGCGAGGGGAGGCGAGCAGACGATCGATGACTTTGGCGAACGCCTCGGGTGAGCGATCGTGCTCGAATGCATCGACCTCTTCGGCGCTCGGCGGGAGGCCTGTGAGATCGTAACTGGCGCGCCGAATCAGCGTGTGCCGGCTGGCGCCGCGGACCGGGTGCAGCCCACGCGCCTCGAGCTTTGCCGCGATGAAATGGTCGATCTCAGTGCGGGCCCAACGGGTATCCTGAACGTCCGGCGGAAGCACGGGCTTAACCGGTTCGAAGGACCAGAACGCGTGCTGCTCCGCGGTGATCCTGTAAGGCGGCGGTTTCACGGCGGCTTTCTCATCGTTCGGCCACACAGCGCCGGCTTTGACCCAAGCTTCCACAGCGGCGATCTGGCCGGCGGCCAGTTTGCCGGTGGGCGGCATCTTGGGGTTTGCGTCGTAGCGCAGAGCTTTCACTAGAAGGCTCGCGCCGGGATCTCCCGGTACGGCAATGGGTCCGGACTTCCCGCCTTTGAGGAAGTGCTCTCGGGAGTCGAGTTGCAGTCCTCCCATGCGCTTGTCCGTGTGACAGGCGTAGCACTTCTCCGCGAACAACGGGCGGATCTTCGTCTCAAAGAAATCGGCGTCAACAGTACCAGAGGCCGCCTGACCAAATAGAGCCGGGGCGGCGGCAGACAGAAGGACAAGGCTGCCGGCCAATTGTCGCATTGCCTGATTTTAACAATACATGGAATGTGAGTTGGCGCCCCCGCTTACCGTCCTGTCGAACGCCACCTGACCAAAATCAGTGCGCCAAAACCGCGATATATTCACCCAATGACGGTGTTTTTCGGGGATCAGGCCGAGCCGGGCCGTTTGAAGAAGAGCGTGTATTGGTCAAACGACTGTTCATTCTCATCAACCAACGATTGATGGGTGACTGAGACGAGCTCCCACCCGTCCTGGCCAAATTCGTCCAATCTCGTCTGAATGCCGTCCAGGTCTTCATCGGACTGGCATATTGTGTAATTCCATTTCATAAGCAACCATCATGACACAACGAACTGGCGCGGCCCCGTCTGGTTTCCAACCACTTTTCCGATCATCGAATCGCTGGACTCTCGGCGCGGGCTCTGGCGACGACTTCAGGCTCGACATGCCTGGCGAAACCGATAGCGCCAGAAACCTGTGGGACGTTGCCGTCGACGATCACGGGCGCTACTGGTGGCCGCCCTTATAGAAGACTGGAGGCAGTGACGGCCCGGCAAAAGCCAGCTAACGTGTCCGGCGTTTCGCTTTGATCAGCACGTCCACCGGGTCCGGCCGCCCGTTCCAGAAATCCAATCGGATGCGGCCGTCGGCCATCTGTGTAACCGTCGCGGGAATGGAACTGGCGGTCAAGTACCATCCCTCCGGCAACACCACGGCGTTGCGTGGACGTCCAAGGCTTCGGTCAAATACCAGGGTGTCTCCCTCAATGCGGTAACTCTCCGGCGCAGTGTAGGTCTCTGTAATGCGCAGACGGATGTTCTGCCCGACTATTACCGGAGGGAAGGAAATGACCACTACCTGTGCCGCTCGGTCAACCGGCTCTCCCGCGTCGATCTTTGCGGCTGCCAGTTCTGCGCCGGTCATTATCTTCGTCGTCAGATTTTCGCCCGTGTCGAGCAGGTAGGCCGACGGATTCGATACCTGGCTGCCGGTCCGCACGACGTTGAAGTACGCATGTACTCCCGGGCTCGACTCCGTGTAGTCGTGATAAAGACGGAAGGCGTGCGTTTCCGGCTGCTGCAGGAAGTACACGATATCGCGGTCCTGGTGTGCGCGTTCCGAAAGACGCTCCCGCTCAGTTTCGCCCTCGAACGGGGCTTCCCAGCTCTTGGTCGAACCCGGCGCCCGCGACGCGGGTGGAGTGCCCGTCTGTGCGCCGGGCTTGCCTTTCACGACCAGTGGCGCCTGCGCCCTGCTGCCATTCATGAAGCTGATGGTAATCCGTCCATCCGGCTGCGTCAGAACCTGCGATGGCACGTTGCACGCCACCAGTTCATAACCCGCGGGCAGCACCACGCTGTTTCGCGGAATGCCCAGTGGCCGGTTGAAAACTATCGCGTCGCCCTCGCGATAGTAGCTCTTGGCATCCTTGTACGTTTTCAGAATCAGCAGCCGCGCCTGACCTTCGGGCGGCACCGCACGAGCCAAATGCACCTTGATGTAATCCACCAACGGGTCTCCGCCCTTCAACAGCGGATCCTGCAATGCCTCCGCACCGCCAACGACTTCAAACCGCAATGGCTGTCCGGTCATCACGTCAACCACCGACTCGTCGCTAGCCACGCTGCCCTTGCGGATCGGATTGAAGAAATACTTCGCTCCGGGGGTGGTAGCAGTCACCTCGTAACGGATCGCGAAACTCGAGCTCTCCGGCGACAGCAGCTCGTAGCGCGTGTACTCATCCGTGTCCGTTTGCGCGGGCGCAGCCGCGGCCGCCCCCTGCCCGCGCACTGTCCCTGCCGCGCACCATACAACGAGCACCCACGCCATCGTCTTAGGCATGCCTAACCTCCGTTTTTTGCGGCCAATGCTTCGATTGACATACTGTTACTACGGCTTTGCTCCCGCCCGGAGTTGCCACGTCAAGCGGGCGAAGCGCTCTCCAAAGCGCCGCGCCTCGGCTCGATCCCGCTCGCTGACACCAGGTGGTGAACCGCCCGTCACAGCTTGCGGGCCCAGCGAACCAAATCCTTCGTCGTTGACGCCGCCGATCACGATGAAGCGCATATCCAAAAAGGCTGCGATGGCCGCCAGCCGTGCCATTTCCTGCCCGTTGGAGCTGCTGCCGGCGGTACAAAACACACCGGCGGTACGGCCGTCGCCGAGCACCTTGCTGGTTTTGCCAAGGACCTCGGCCACCCGATCCAGAAACCGTTTGGACTCAGCCGATAGGTTACCCCAGTGAACGGGTGTGCCGAGCAGGATGCCGTCGGATTTTGCGATGTCCTCCGTGCCGGCGTCATCCACCGGGCGCAGCAGAACCTCGACTCCCGCCACTGACGCGGCGCCTTCCCGTACAGCGGCAGCCAGCTTCGCGGTGTTGCCCGTCTGGGAATGGTAAGCGATCAAGATACGCACCGGGGACGCAGCGGCACCAGTTCCGGCAACCAGCAGCGACACCAACGCGAGTCGCTTTGCGAGTTTCAGCATAATCCTAGGGTAGAGAGCGCGCCGGAATTCCACAAGCCGGACGGGCCAACGGTAACGGGCAAATCCCGGCGCCGCCTGGGCTTCGCCGTTTTGACCATCGGACTGACCTTGATCGCCCTGATTATCTATGCCATGCTCTTCGCTTACCGCTATCGGTGTTGTGCCACACCGCGTAGAAGGGATACACTTGCCTATCCGGGATCTCAAAGAGGCGGTCATGTCAACAGGCATACAATCGCGCGTTCTGGGAATCGGCGCTCGCATAGGCGTGTGCCTCTGGGTGGCGGGCGCCGCCGGCGCACAGAATATCGTCGTGGACGCGGCGCCGTCGCACGCAGTGAATTCGTTCAGTCCCCTCCGGGCACTGGGCGGAGCGATTGACCGGCTGCGCGGCGGAAGCACCAAGGAGGAGAACGAGCGGCATACTGACCGAGTGCTCACCGATCCGGCCCTCAAGGAACTTTTGGGCGCCGGATGGCAAACCGTGACCTATCGGCAAAACACGGAATTGATGATCGAAGCGTGGCACTGGAACTCGCGCGGCACCTGGAGCAATGCGGCCAGGCAGGAGGGCTATTTCACAGGTAGCGCGGAGCCAACCAGCGAGAAGATCCTCCACTCTTGGGCGTACCCTTTGCCCCATCGCGGCGCCACTCTGGGCGACGGCAACGGCTGGTCCCGACTGACCGACGGCGACCTGAAAACCTACTGGAAGAGCAATCCCTATCTGACGCAAGCTTTCACAGGCGAGCCCGATTCCCTACACCCGCAGTGGATCATGATCGATCTGGGCGCCAAGATGGACATGAATGCCGTCAAGATAGCGTGGGCCAATCCCTATGCCAGGCGCTATTACGTGCAGTTCTGGACCGGAGAACCGGAACCTTTTTATGACGGAATCAACAAGGGCGCCTGGCAGACGTTCCCCATGGGTACGGTCACGGACGGCACGGGCGGCACTCCCACGCTGAAGCTGCTGAGTTGGAATATTCCCGTGCGCTACCTACGCATCTGGATGACGGAATCGTCGAACACGTGCGATACGCATGGCGCGCAGGATAAGCGCAATTGCGTGGGATATGCGATCAATGAACTCTACATCGGGACCGTGTCGGCGGACGGCCAATTCACCGATATCGTCAAGCACCTGCCGAGCCGGCAGCAGACCATCACCTGGCCCTCCTCGGTGGACCCCTGGCACGCGGCTTCCGACCTGGACTACGGAAGGGGAGACCAGATCGGTTTCGATTTCTTCTTCAACTGCGGTGTGACGCGCGGTCTCCCCACCATGATTCCGATCGCGATTCTCTACGCGATACCGGAGGACGCGGCCAACGAGATCGCGTACCTCTACAAGCGGAAGTATCCGATCTCATGGATCGAGATGGGCGAGGAGCCGGACGGGCAGCGCGTGCTCCCGGAAGACTATGCGACGCTGTACATCCAGTTCGCCAAGGCCATCCACAAGCTGGTGCCTAAGGCGCCCCTGGGCGGTCCGGCATTCGAAGGGACTCCCGGCGACGTGGATTCCTGGGCGGACGCCAACGGCAGAGTCTCGTTCCTGGGCCGGTTCGTGGACTACCTCAAAGCGCGCGGCCATCTGCGGGACTTCACGTTTTTCTCATTCGAGCACTATCCCTGCATGGGCACGCGGCTGTGCGGCGAGTGGAGTTCGCTTTACCATGAGCCGGCCTGGGTGAACCATGTAATCCAAGCATGGAAAGACAACGGCCTGCCGCCGAACGTGCCGTTTTTCATGACCGAAGGCAACGATCTCGGCGAGGGCGGAGCGGGCAGCGTCAAGAGCGCCCTCTGGCTGGCCGATTATGTGGGCTCCATGATGACCGCGGGCGCCGGCGGCACATATTATTTCCACTACATCGCAGGCGGCGGAGGTGGAGGCGGTGGCGGCTTCCTGCCGATAGACGACGACAATCATATCCGATCCTATCCCCCCCAGTATCTGGCGACGCAGGTGATCGCGAGGGAATGGGTACAACCGGTTGACGCCATCCATAAACTCTATAGAGTGGCCGGCGACGTTAGGGACCAGGACGGGAACATTCTGGTGACGGCTTACGCCGTCGAGCGGCCCGATAGGCAATGGTCCGTCATGCTGGTGAACAAGGACCAGGACAACGATCACTCTGTGAGGGTGACGTTCGCCGATCCGGTGACCAGGCATAATCGCTTTTTCTCCGGCGCTGTGGACCGGGTGGTGTTCGGGCCGGCCGAATATCAGTGGCACCCTGATCCGGTTCCAGCCGACGCCAAATCCGATCAGACGGCCAACCCTGCCGACGACTCTGACGAGGGTGGCCGCGGGCGGCGGGTCAGCGGCCATGCGGCCCCGGACGGCCCGCCGTCCAAGTCGACTGTGCAGGCCGTAGGCCCGGATACGCTGTACGAGCTCCCCAAGGCATCGATTATCGTGCTTCGCGGTAAGGTTGCGGGCTATTGAATCCCAGCGCTACGGGCGCCGGCCAATCCCCAGCCGGCGCATGAGTGGCGCGGCCAGCGCTCCCCAGGCGGCCTCCAACTCAGCCACCCGCATCGCCCGGCAAAGCGCGTAGTAAACCAGCCCACCCAGCGGGATCGAGATCGCGAGGTCCACCAGTTGCGCCACCTTGCGTTCGCCCAGCCAGTTATGCACGCTGCGGCTCGACAGGTAGCATGTTAGCCCCATGGCGGCACTCGCCGCCAGGATCTTTACCACGCTGGCGGCCAGTGCCCGGCCGTGCACGCCGTGGATGCGCCGGCGCAATTCCAGGAACAGCGCCACGGATCCGAACAGCGCCACGGCGGAAGTGGAAAGCGCCAGCCCCAGGTGGCCCAGTCCCGCCAGCTTGACCATGGTGGACGCCGCCGCCAGGTTGATCAGTATGGAGACGAGGCTCACCAGCATCGGCGTGCGCGCGTCGTTGAGCGCGTAAAACGCTGGCGCCAGGATCTTGATGGCCGAGTAACCCGCCAGTCCGATGGCGTAGCAGGCCAGCGCCAGCGCGGTCTGGTGCGTATCGGAGGCCCGGAAGTGGCCCCACTGGTAGACCGCGCCGATCATGCTGGGACCCAGCACGGTCAGGCCCACCGACGATGGAATGGTGAGCAGCAGCACCATACCCAGCGAGCGCGCCAGCGTCGTGCGGAATTCGTCCATCTGCTGCAACGCGGCACTTCGTGATATCGCCGGCAGCGTGGCGGAAGCGATGGCCACGCCGAACAAACCCAGCGGAAGCTGCATGAAGCGGAAGGCGTAGCTCAGCCAGCTTACCGGTCCGTTGATCACATGGCCCGCCGCGTCCGTGATGCTGGAAGCGAAATTCGTGTTCACCAGCACGTTGATCTGCACCGCGGCATTGCCCAGAATCGCGGGTCCCATGAGGTGCAGGATATTGCGCAGGCCGGGATGCGCGAAGTCAACGCGCGGGCGATACCGGATGCCCGCGCGGTACAGGCTGGGCGCCTGGAAGAGCCATTGCACGGCCCCGCCAAAGACCACGCCCCAGGCCATGGACATCACCAGGCTCATCCCCATCCAGCGGCCCACGGTGTAGCCGAAGGCCAGGCCGAAACCCACCGAGCCGATGTTGAAGAACGTCGACGAAAGCGCGGGAATGCCGAACTGATTCAGCGCATTCAGTATGCCCATGGCCTGTGCGGCGAGCGCCACCAGCAGCAGAAATGGGAACATCACGCGCGTCAGCGTGACCGCCAGCTCGAACTTGCCCGGCACGCGTGCGAATCCCGAAGCCAGCAGCCACACCAGTTGCGGGCTGAAGATCATGCCGAGCACACAGATCGCGCCCACCACCAGCAGCAGCGCCGTAGCCACCAGGTTGGATAGTTCCTCTGCTTCGCGCTTCCCCTTGGTGGCCAGGTACTGCGTGAACACCGGCACAAACGCCGACGACAGAGCCCCTTCCGCGAACAGATCCCGCGTGAGGTTAGGGATGCGGAATCCCAGCAGGAAGGCGTCGTAAGCCTGACCCGCGCCAAACAGGCGCGCCATGATCATCTCGCGCACCAGCCCGCTGATGCGGCTGAGAAAGACGGCGGCGGACACCACGCCCGCCGCGCGCATGACGTTTTCGCCTTTGGATGATGCGCCCCCGCGCGCGGCGCCTCGCGATGAAGTGTAGGCCACCGGACTCCTATTCGATGCGGCGCACTTCCACCTGCCGGTAAATCTCTTTGGCCTGCCCCAGGGATGCCGTGCGCAGGCCGGGCAGCATCGCCGAGGCCGTGCCGGCCGCTACGCTCCAGCGCAGCGCCTCGGTGAAGTCTGCTTTAAGCTCCATGGACCACGCGAAGGCGGCCGCCAGCGCGTCGCCCGCCCCTATGGGACACAGCACTTCCACGCGCGGCGGAATGGCTTCCACCAGCGCGCCTTCCACGGATCCTACAGCGCCGCGGCTGCCCAGCGAGAGCACCACCATCTCCGGCCCCATGGCGCGTATGCGGGCCACGGCATCCAGGAAATGGTTGCGCGTCACCAGCGCCCGGTTCAGCAGCCGTTCGGCCTCGGGCTGATTGGGGCAGACCAAGGTCGGCGCAGCCTCCACGCCTTCGCGCAGGGAATCGCCGTCGGCGTCGAGCAGCGTCTTTACCTTCTTGCGGCGCGCCATGCCGACCAGGCGGGCGTAGAAATTAGAGGGTACCCCGGGAGGCAGGCTGCCGCTCAGCAACAGCCAGGAGGCCCCATCCAGATGCTTCTGCACCGCTTTTTCCAGCCGGTCGACTTCGGCCTTCTCGAGCTGCGGGCCGCGTTCGTTCAGGCTGACGGTGAGGCCCTGCCGGTCGGTGATGGTGAGATTCGTGCGGATCTCGTGGCGGATCGGAACGGCCACCGTCGGATATCCGTATGGGGCCAGCATCTCTTCGAAGCGTTTTCCGTGTTTCCCGCCGCTGGGGAAGATGGCCAGTGCCTTCCCGCCAAACGACTGAATCACGGAGGCCGCATTGATGCCGCGTCCCCCTGGCGACTCGTACCGCGAATTGACGTACGCCCGATCTTCGAAAGCCAGGCGGTCCACGGAGATGGTGCGATCCAGCGCCGGATTGGCTGTGAGAGTGACGATCAATCAACTATTGTAGGGGATTCGGCCGCTCCAAAAGCCGCGTGTTACTCTGAATTATTGCACCGCCACCCGCACTTCAGCGCCTACCTGGCGCTGGCTGCCGTCTGCTTCTTCTGGGGAACCACATACCTGGCCATCCGCATGTCGCTGGAGTCGTTTCCGCCGCTGCTGCTGGTGTCCCTGCGCTTCATCATCTCCGGCTCCCTGATGCTGGCGGTCATCGCCCTGCGCGGTGAGAAACTGCCGCGCGGACGCCATTTGGGCGCCGCCTGCCTCAGCGGCGTGCTGGTGCTGGGCATCGGCAATGGCTGCCTGGTGATGGCGGAAGTCTGGGTGCCCAGCGGCGTGGCATGCCTGATCATCACCATTTCCCCGTTCTGGATGGTGGGCGTGGAAGCGCTCCTGCCCGGCGGCGAGTCATTGCACCTGCCCAGCATTCTGGGCATGTTGGTGGGACTCGCCGGCGCGGCCCTGCTGTTCGCGCCGGACCTGCATACGCACACATTCAACGCCGGCCTGCTAAACGGATTTCTGGTCCTGCAAGTGGGCATGGCGGGCTGGGCGTTCGGCTCCATTTACCAGCGGCGCAGAGTGAGCGGCGTACATCCCATCGTGACCGGCGCCGTGCAACAACTGGCCGCCGGCCTGTCCTTTTTGCCGCTGGCGCTGGTGTTCCACGAACATCCCGTCGAGTGGAGCCTTCGCGGCGCGGCGGCCGTAATGTATCTGGTGACGTTCGGATCCATCGTCGGCTACAGCGCCTACATCTTCGCGCTCGACAGGCTGCCGGTAGCCGTTGTCTCCATCTATCCTTACGTGAACTCGGTGGTCGCGGTGACGCTGGGTTGGCTGTTCTATCGAGAGCCCTTCGGCCCGCGCGAAGCCGCCGCCATGGCTGTCATATTCACGGGAGTAGCGCTCGTGAAGCGCTACAGCCGTCCCGTTGCGGCCCGCCTGGCAGTTGCCGCAGGACGCCGGGATTAGAAAGTCCGGAGGATCATCATGAGTGCCTTTGAAAGCTTTCCCCGCATTACGCCGTTTCTCTGGTTCTACTCGAACGCCGAAGAAGCGGTCGATTTTTACATCTCGGTCTTTAAGAACTCGCCCGCCTCGATGTCTTGCGGACGTCCGAAGAGGGCCGCGCCCCGAAGGAAAAAGTCCTTACTATTGCCTTCGAGCTGGACGGCCAGAGGTTCACGGCCCTCAACGGCGGCCCGAACTTCAAGTTCACCGAAGCCATCTCCTTCGTGGCCCGCTGCGAAGGCGAAGCTTTCAGAAGGGGGCAGTGAGGCGCGGCGCAGGGCTCTTAGTTCCGCTGACGAGAAGAACCTCCGCCGGGAAACTCATCCCCTGGTCCGTGGAAAAATAGCGCAGAGCTTCAAGCGACTGACGCTTCACTTCAATCAACTGCCCCGCTGAAAGCCTGGCTATCTTGTCACGAAGCTGCTCGGACATTTCGCATCGCAGCGTCCAAAAGTCTTCCACCCGGATCGGAGCTTGGATGTTGAATGGCAGCAAGCGCTCGGAGGGAGCCATCGCGCCAGCCTCGACCAGCACGTCCCGTAACTTGCCCGGCGTGGCAAATCGGTATACGTCAGGCGCATCGGGAGCGGGAGGCGGCGAATCGACATAGCGCTCGATGATTCGCGCCATCGTGTCGAAGAAAGGATTCCTTTCGGCCACGTGCCAGACCGCCACAGCCAGTTTTCGTTCCGGCCTGAGCACCCGCAACATCTCGCGAACTGCGTCAACAGGGGAGGGAAAGAACATCACACCGAAGCGGCTGACCACGGCATCGAAGGTCCCGGCTGGGAACGGCAGATGGTCCGCAAACGCCACTTCGAATTGCGCATTGCGGAGCCCCAGACGGTCCGTTTCCCGCCGGGCGGCTGCCACCATCTCCGGAACCGCATCGATCCCAACCACCTGGCCTTCGGGTCCGACCAGGTCAGCCACACTCAAGGCCGGGTCCCCGGGACCCGTGGCAACATCCAGGACTACTTGCCCGCGGCTGATCAGCCCATCCTCGACCAGAGCCTGCGTGACCGGCGCGAACATCCGCCGGATCATTTCGCGGTGCTTCTCCCAGAACAGCGCAGCTCCGCTCCATCTGTCTAAGATCGCCTTGTCGGCTTGCATCAACGCCAGTATAGCTTTTAGGCGGTTGGGGGCGGAGCCGGAGTCAGGCCGTGCCGGCGCATGATTTCCGTGATCTTTGCCCGGTCGGGCGGACCTCCTGCCGCTAGCTTCACGACCTCGGCCACCTCACGGAAATACGGCGGGCCGATCGCAGCCGGCGTGACTACGCAAAGAGCCTTCACGTCCTGGACGCCGTTGTTATCGAACCGGTGAATGGCGCCCCGCGGAATGCAGAGTGCCTGTCCGGGCCCCACGTCGATTGGTTTTCCGTCAACCGTCCAAGTCATCACGCCGTCGAGACCGTAGATGGTCTCCTCATAATGGTCGTGACTGTGCGCCTGCGCCGGCAAACCCAGCGCGGCCGGAACGAAAACCTCGAAAGCCGCGATGCTGCCGGCTGAGTTGTCGCCGGTGAGCAGGAAGCGCACCGTCAGCGGGCCCAGGCGGATGGTCTCGTGGGCGGGATTCACATGGAGGCCGGCCGTTGATTGAATCATCTGGTTTTCCTTTAGTAAATTACGTTTACCATGGTAAAATGGTAAACGTAGTTTACGAAAATGTCAATATCTTCCTCGCCCAAAAATTCATCGGGTAAAACCCCCATCAAAACAGAGGATATACTCATCGGCGCGCTGCTGCGCGTTCCGGCGCAGGCGATTCACCGCCGCATTATCAGGGGGCTCAACGCGGCCGGTTTTGAGGATCTGCGCCTGCCGCATATTGCCCTACTGCAGTTTCCGGGTCCGGACGGCGTTCGCCCGGGCACTCTCGCCGAGCGTGCCGGCATCAGCAAACAGGCTATGAACCAATTACTGCGCAGCTTGCAGGGTCTTGGCTACATTGTCCGGTCCAACGCGCCGGATGAAGGCCGCGCGCGAATTATCCGCTTCACCAGGCGCGGGAACGCCGCCTACTCCAAGATCTGCGACATACTCCGCGACGTCGAGCTGGAATGGAGCGCCGAGCTGGGGTCCAGGACCTTTGGCCAGCTCAAGAAACTGCTCGTGTGTGTATGGGAGAGCCCGTTGTCTCGGTAGTGAGCGGCGTGCCTTCTAAGCAAGCCGCCGGGCCGAGCTCATGAGCTGCATTGTGGGGCGTGTACTTCCATCGTATTTCGGCCAGGAGAGATCTGGTTGGCTGGGGTCGCCGTTAGGCGCAAAGTTAGTCCACGCTCGCTGCGCCTGCTGCACGACCGCTGGCCTATTGGGATCCCTGCCGGTGAACACAGTGTCATCCGGATCGTCAATGACGCCGAACAAAAACGGAACCTCCATCGCATGCGCGGAAAAAGACGCATCAGAAAGTCCCCAAGCAAGTGAACCACCCTCAAACCCGCGTCAATCCTTCGAGCGCCCGATAGGGTACCCCTGCCATAAATATTCGAGAGCCTCGGGCAGGGTTTGTAGTTTGACGGAGCGGTCGGTGTGCCCGGCGTTGCGCGCGAATACGAATTGATAATGATATCCTTTGGCGGCCAGCGCCCTGGCCATATTCTCGTTGGCCAGAACCCAGTCGTGCATTTCGTCGCGCATAATGTTCGGATTGAGAAGGTCTCTGTCCCCGACTTCCATCCAGATGCGGAGCGGCTTGGGTGGAGCGTTGGGGATGAGGTGTTCATGGAACTCCCATGCGCCGTGCGGGGTGACCGGGTTCCACGGCCACTGCTGGTTGACGTAGGTCCCGGAGTAGGTGAGCAGGCGGTGGTAAAGCTCCGGATGATACCAGGCCATGATCAACGCGCACGAGCCGCCGGAGCTTCCGCCCATGGCCGCCCGGCCCTCGGCATCTTTCGTCAGCTTCACATTGTATTGCTTCTCCACGCGAGGCAGTACTTCCTTCTCGACGAACTCCGCGTAGACGCCCGACATGGTGTCGTATTCCAGACCGCGCTCACTTCCCTGGGCGTCGCCGCTGCCGTTGCCTATTGAGATGGCAATCATAACGGGCACGCGGTGCCCGGCGATCAGACTATCCAGCGCCGTAAACAATGACTGGTCCGGCCCGTCGGCCCCCACGAGAAACGGCGCGGAAGTGCCGGAAACATATTGTTTCGGGACGTACACGGCTACCCGGCGGCTGTAAGGAGCAGGATGACTGGTGGTGACGATCAATCTGGCGGGGTTGCTGGGGTCCGGCGTGCCGAACGTGTTGGGATCCCGTGCGATGCCCGGATAGATCCGGCTGTCGGACGATTCCATGGTGAATGTGAACACCGCTCCCCGCGGCACGCCTTCTTTCACGGTCATCTCCGGCGCGGGGTTATGCGTGGGACCCAGGATGAAGTTTCCGTCGGCATGGGGAGGGGCGTTGGCGCCGTCGGGCAGCTCTTTCGCGGCGACATAACCAGGCGTCGCGGGATCGCGTGCGGGCGGCGTGGGACGCGCCGGGCGTGCGGGTGTGGGGGGAGTTTGGGCCGGCGCCGAATGTGAGCCGGCCAGCAGGCCGATGAAAGTGGCGAACCTAAGGAAGCGGAACATAATTTGCGTTACATTCTCTCAGTTGCTTGGAGACTGCCGGCAAAAGTGAGGCGCTGCTGGGCGGGCGGCTTGGGGGGCCGATCCTCCAACTCCCGCCGTTGATGCCGCAGCATGGCGGCGACCAGTTGCCAGGTCGGGCCGGGTGTATCGCGCCATGGCGCCGGAACGGTGATGATGCAGTAATGCCGGGTATCCGGATCGAAGCTGAAGAACCCGGCTTGCCGCCGGATCAGGCGCTTCCACTCGTCCGCCGTGCCAATCCCGGCCTCCACCAAGCCGCAGTCTGCCGGTATCTCCGCAACGTCCACCAGGCCGGCCGGGGTCACGAAATAGAACTCGTTGGAATAACGCATCCCGATGCGGCGTTTGAGCGGGTGCTTCAGCTCCGCCCGGAAGTCGGCACGCGAAATCTTCACCTCGTAACACACGCGCTTCATGCCGGTGTGCGGAAAGGAGTTTAGAGCTAAGGCGTCGAGGCGCTGCACATTGCCGTTGCGCCGGGCAGTCCCCACGCGCAACTCGCGGAAGAACAGCCACTCGGATAGCGAAGCGTGCATCGCGCGCTCCACGATGTCGAGCAAAAGGTCGGCGACGCATGGGTCGTTGTTGGACGCCGGCAAAAAGTCGGGGGAGAGCGCCGGAGCGAGGACTGCCATGCCGGAATTATTGCACAGTAAGGGAGCCCCGCGGCGCCGCATGCATTCCGGTATCATACCCGGATGCCCCCGATCGAGATCGACGCCGAATTGAACCGCCTGGCCCTCGCGGAAGCCGCCCGGCAGTATCCCGCGTACGCCGACCAGGCCCTGACCGTAGTCGCCCGTCCGCTCTTGCGGGGGTTCGCCTGGCAGCTCCAGTGGCAGGGCGAGCCGCCGGGCGGACAAGATGCTTGGGAATTTCAGAACGCCGCGATCAGGGCGTATAAGAGGCTGGCGAAGATTGCGGAGTAGCTCGGCCTCGAGTGCCTGCCGTTACCAAAAGGTTCCAGCGTGGCGGCGGACCCGCTCGCCGTGCGCGCGAATCGCCACCATCTCAGCTCCGGTTGGCGCCCGCCAGTCTTCCAGAAGCTTCAGATCGTTCTCCAATTCCCCACGGTTAGCGGGAGCCATCAGCGCAACGGCGACGTTCCGGTTCGCCAGGCAAAACCGGTAACAGTCGGCCGGTGTTGGCGGCCGGAAGCCCGGCGGATCATCAGGCGTGGGCTTCAGCAGCGCTCCCCAACGCAGCCCGGTAAAAGTAACAACCGGAATCCTACGCGGAGAAGTCACAGGAAAGAGATCATCCTCGGCCCCTCGGTGGGCGGCGTTATAGCGGACCATCAGCATATCCAGGAGGCCTGTCTGCGCCCAGTTCGCGGCCAGCGGGCGCTGGTGCGTAGTCAGGCCAATCAGACGGAGGCGGCCCGCCTGTTTCTCGGCTTGCAGATATTTCCGGGTTCCGTCGGGGGCCGTGATCGTATCCCACTCTGCGCTGGATTCGACGTAATAGAGCGTGGCGATGTCGATGTAGTCCGTCCGCAACTGCTCCAGGTAGAATTCGAACTCGCTGGCGGCCTCGCAGCGGTTTCTCGATTGAAATTGGACGGCAACCACAACCTTGGATCGGGCCGCGCCGAGCTGGGCAATTGCGCGGCTCAGCCCGTCCGGATGACCGCACCAATTCAGATAGTTGACGCCGCGTTCGATGGCGCACGCAATGTCCGCGGGTTGCGAGCCGGACCCGCCGCGGGTGGCCAGGCCCAGCCGGCACACCTCCGGCATGTCCGGAGCCAGAATCACGGTTCGGTCCATTTGCTACGCCATCGAACGACGCGCTAATGCTTCACGGCAATGGCCGAAATTTCAATCTTCGCTCCACCGATCAAGCCCGCAACCTGCACCGTGGCGCGCGCCGGTTTGGGATCCGGCATCAGCTTCTTATAGACCTCATTCATCTTCGGGACATCGTTCAAGTCCGTGATATAAACGGTTACGGATGTGATGTCCGTCATCTGAAAGCCGGCTTTCTTGACCACCTTTTCGATTGCGGCAATGGTATTCGTGGTCTGTAAAGTGATATCGGTTCCCGTGACTTTGCCTTGCGTGTCGGGCCCTTGCTGGCCAGCTACGTAGAGAGTATTGCCCGCCACGTACCCCTCGCTGAAGGGCATGCCCTTCTGGAAGTCGATGGCTTTGTTTTGCGCAAACGCGCTCCCAAGAATGCAGAACGCCACCATGCCCACCAGCCAGAAGCGCGGCCGGATTGGCTGTGAATGCCGCTCGGTGATGCTTAATCTCATCTGTGGATTCTCCGATGTGTTGGATTTCGTTTCCTTACGCAATGCCCATGGCCATTTCAACGATTGGACCACACTTCCGGAGGATGGCGGGAAGTGTATTATGGAAATTCCGGCTGTAAGGGAAATTTCCATAAGGAGCCCGCGATGAGCTATTGGCAAATATTCAATGCGCGTGCGTTGCCGAACGCGATATGTTTGACCGTCGCCATGTTTTTCTGCAATCAAGCTGTCCTGGCGAAGGATCCTCCCTCCGACGCATGCACGATGTTGCCTGCCGCTCAGTTGGCCAAAGTTCTGGAGCAACCCTACGGCGCGCCCGTGCCATCCAAGGCGCCCGCCGCGTTTCGAAACAGCCCAACGGGGACCGATTGCACGTATCAGGCAGCAAAGGGTCGTTCGCGCCAGCTCCTCTTCAGAATCTATGTGGAGTCCTCTCCCGCGGCCGCTAAAGAGACCTTCAAGAAATTGAGCGCATTCTATGGACCCAACACGGATGTGCCAGGAGATTGGGACACCGCGTACATGGACGCCCGCCATGCCATTCATGCTCAAAAGGGCAAGGTGCGCTACTTTCTCAGTCTCGCTCCTGTCGGCGTGGACGCAGCCAGGACGGAAAAGCAACTGAAAGACCTGGCCGCGTGGGTGGCTGGGCAACTTTAAGCGGTTGATCCACTCGTTTTCGCCGGGTTGCCTGCTATAATGTGACCCTGACGCGGCGCCGGGACCAAGATGCAACTGCTACGAATGCCCGGCACTCGGGGAGAATCTCAACGAAGCGTTCGATGATAAACCTGACCGGCAATCCGGATACTAAGGACAGAAATTCTGGCTTACAGCACGAGACGCCGGGCGGCACACCGATAACCGTCGCCATTCTGAATTACCGGCGGTTGCCCGAATTATCGCGCCTCCTTCAGACAGTATCCGCGCAAGAGTATCGGCCGGTCCAGGTTATCGTTGTAGACAACAATTCCGGTCCCGACATCCTGCCATTGATCAGACGAAAATCATCCGGCTGCACTCTGATCGAACTGGCCGATAACGTAGGCACCTCCGCGCGCAATCGCGCGATCGGAGCCGCCTCGAGCGAGATTGTCGTAATGCTCGACAACGACGTGAGCTTGGCGGACAGTTCCGCGCTCCGGGAGATTGCGGCTGCATTCGACAGGCACCCAAATGCCGGCTGTATAAACTTCGGCATTAACAATCCTGGCACGAATGAAAGAAGCGCCCGGGACTGGTGCCACCCCTGGGTGCACGATCGCCGCGATTGTTGGGATCGTCAGACGACATTTATTTCAGAGGGCGCTTGCGCATTTCGGCGCAGCGTGTTCAACGCTGTGGAACCGTATTGGGATGCGCTCTTTATCAATATGGAGGGTGCGGATCTGGCGTTTCGCATGTTGGAGGCCGGATTTGAGATCTGGTATACGCCGGCCGTGGAGGTACACCACTTCTTATCTGATGAAACACGTGAAGGCGGACGCGACTTCTATCACAATCCGAGAAATCTCATCTTGCTGGGCTACCGGGATATACCCGCTTCCCGGTTATTTGGCTTTCTCGCTCCCCGGCTGGCAGCCCTCGCATGGTGCTCGTTGCTGCGTGGCTATTTTTCAAAATTCATCGCCGGGGTTTGGGGTGGTCTCACCTACGTTGCTCGGGCCCGTCACGTGCGCCGGCCGGTTAGGCAAGAGACTATGGACAAATTCGATCAATTGAGGAGTGACGCTCGTTCGCGAGTGAGCAGACTGGTCCAATACTGGAAATGTGTGGGTTAGCCCGGCCTCCAATCTTCATCGTAGGGTGGCCACGAAGTGGAACAACGCTCCTACGCAACCTTTTACGCTCCCACCCCAATCTAACGTTTCCGCCTGAATCACAATTTATTCCGACATACTACCGGGCTTATGGAGACCCAGGGAATCGAGCAGATGCCATCCGGCTCGGCAAGATCATTCTGAGTACGCGGTCTATAAGAACGTGGCGGATCGATCTGGAGCCGGCGGCGTTCTGCGGCTGCCGCACGTTTCGGGAAGTGCTGTGCCTCTTATTCGGGACTTGGGCGAAACAAGAGAAGAAGACGCGTTGGGGCGACAAGACTCCGCAATACGTCACCGATATTCCGCTGCTCCGGGAACTGTTTCCGACCGCGCAGATACTCCACATCATCCGGGATGGGCGCGATGCCGCGGTGTCGGCGCTCAGAGTGGCGTTTGAAGGTAATCTAGCCACAGCCGCTCTCCGTTGGAAGGCTAGTGTTCGAGCCGGGCGGCAAGCGGGCGCCGCGCAAAGCGCCGGCGCCTATTTAGAAGTGCGCTACGAGAGCCTGCTGCAAGATCCGGAGGCTGTGATGAAGCAGATATGTACCTTTCTTGGCGAGCCATACGACCCTGCCGTACTGAAACCTTCTCCGCCCCGCCCGCATGCACTCAGCGGCGCTCCATGGATCAACGGAGATCCGCCAGATGGCGACCGCGTGATTGTGCGGTCGAATGCGGGCAAGTGGCAAGCCATGATGCGTCCCTCTGACCGCGTGCTTTTTGAATCGCTGGCAGGCGAGCTGTTGCAGGAGCTGGGGTACGGAACTGAAGGCAAGACCCGTCCTGTGCGCGCCCTGGAACGCTGGTTTTGGCGCCTCCACCACTGTTTCCGCTATGCCATCGCACGTGTTGGCGTAGTCGGCCGGCCGGATCTGATCCGAACATATTTGCGATTCCAATGCGCCGGATTGTGGGGCCGGCTTCGGGCAGGTCACTCCTTGTGACGTGGGCCGCCGATGGCCTGCTTTCCGTCACGGTGCAAGTCAAGATGCTCGTCGATCAGGTCGGTGCAGGGAGGGAGGAGCAGTCCGTGGGACTGGAGCAGATCAGCAAGGCGATCACTTTGATGGAGCGATCAGGGCAGACGACGGCAGCCGGCAGTTGCGCGGCTTTGGTCACCGCAAATGCAGCCGTTGCGGTTGCCTGACGGAGTGTAGCGCAGGCCGCCCGTCCTACTTGGCGGTCTTCTTGAAGTCGCCGGCCTTCACGATCGAAACCTGCGAAAGGTCGATTGTGCGGCGCACCGCTTGCGCGATATCGTCGGGCGTCAAGGCCGATATCTTCCTCTCCAGTTCCTCGTCCCAGGCCATGGTGCGCCCATCGTAATCCCGGTTGGTCAACGTGCGCACCAGGGAGTTGTCTTCCGACCTGTTCACCTGCTGGCCCTGCAGCCAGCCGGTGCGGTCGTCGTCCAGTTCTTTTTGCGTGAAACCATCGGCCAGCGCTCGTTGCATTTCCTCCTTGAACGCCGTTTCGACCTTAGCCACGTTCTGCGGCGCCGCAATGGCGAACACCTGGAATTGCCCGTCCTCTTCGTAGGATTTGGCCGACAGGCTCGAACCCACGCCGTAGCTTAAACCATCCTTCACGCGGATGCGCGTGGCCAGCCGCGAATTCAGGAATCCGCCGCCCAGCATGTAGTTCCCCATCACCAGCGCTGGATAAGCCGGGTCTTTATCGCTGACGTGCAGCCGCTGGGCTGCGATGAACACGGCGTTCTGCTTGTCGGGCGTCTCGATGGTCTGGTTTACGGACGCAATCTTCTGAAAGCCGAATTTGACGCGCTCGAACCGCGCAGGACTCTTCCAAGCACCGAACTGGGCTTCGATTTCCTTCTTGACCTCGGCAGTATCGAAGTCGCCCACCACGGCCAATTGGCCGTTCGACGCCCCATAATAGTGCTTGTAGAAGGCCTTGGCGTCTTCCAGTTTGACGCTTTTCACTTCTTCGATTTCCTCGGGAATCGGCAGCGTCGCACGTATGTCGCCCTTGGGGTACGGATACATGGTCCGTTGCATCTCAGTGAAGGCCAGCGCCTGCGGCTCGGTCTTTCCGAAATCGAGTTGGGTCAACTGCTCCTTGCGGATCTCTTCGAATTCGGACTCCGGCAGCGTGGCTTCCTTTAAGATTTCGCCGGCCAGGCGCAACACGGCAGGTAGATTCTCGTGCGTGGTTTCGATGCTGACGTTTGCGCTGGTCGCGCCGCCGTTCACGTTAAGCTGCGCTTTCAGCTTGTCGATCTCGTCCTGGATCTGCTGCCGGTTCTTGTGGGCCGTTCCCCGGATCAGGGTGGAGCCCGCAAGGTCGGCAGCGACGTCCTTGCCCGCCAGGCTATCCAGGTCGCCGAAGCGGAGAGTGATGACGGCGTGCACGCTGGCGCCGCGCGTCTTCTTCTGCAGCAGCGATACCTTCATGCCGGACGGCAATGTGTAGCGCTGGAGCCGCGATTCGATGTTTTTGGGCGACGGATCGAAGGCTTCACCCGCGGCCATAGCCACCTCGCCCTTGTAGTCTTTCAGTAAGGCCGCGACATCCGTCTTGGCCGCTATCTCGGAGCGGTCGGGCTTAGGGTCGGGGATGAACTCGCCGATGGTCTGGTTGGAGGTCTTCAGATAGGCCGCGGCCACGCGCTGCACATCTTGCGGCGTTACTTTCCTCAGCAGGTCGCGATCATGGAACAGAAGACGCCAGTCGCCTTGCGCCAGGTACTCGCTGATGAACAGGCCGACCCGCTCGGAATTGCGCAAGGTCATGTCAACTTCCTTTTCCAGGCGGGCCTTGGCGCGCTCCACTTCCTCTTTGCTGGGCGGTTCCTTCACCACGCCGCCGATGGTCGAGAGCATGGTGTTGCGCGCATCGTCCAGCGAATCCGTCTTGTTGAGGATGGCGCCGAACATGATCAATCCCGGCTCGTTTTGCTCCATCGATTGGGCGAATACCTGGGTGGCCTTCTTGTTGTCTACTAGCGACTTGTACAACCGTCCCGACGACTGTTCGCCCATCACGTTTGCCAGCACGTCGAGCGCCGGTTGGTCCGGGTTGGCGCCGTCGGGCGTATGGTAAACGGCGAAAATTCCCTGTATCTCGCCGACCCTGCGCACGATGGTGAGCCGCTCTCCGTCTTGCACGGGCTCCACCGTGTATGTCGGTGTCAGCGTGCGCGATGGCCGCGGGATCTTGCCGAAGTACTGGTTCACCAGTGCCACGATCTTCGGCTCGTCCACCTGGCCGGCCACCGTGAGTACGGCATTGTCCGGTTGATAATACTTGTGGTAGAACGCCTGCAGTTTGTCCATGGTCACGCGTTCCACATCCGATTTGTTCCCGATCACCGGACGGCCATAACTGTGGGCCGTGTAGGCGGCCGCCATGGTACGCTCGAACAGTACCGAGAACGGGTTGTTCTCGCCCATCTCGAATTCGTTGCGAACCACCGAGAACTCCTTGTCGAAGTCCTCTTTCTTGATGAAGGAATTCACCATGCGGTCCGATTCCATGTCGAGAGCCCACTTCAGGTTTTCATCGCTGGCCTTGAACGTTTCGAAGTAATTCGTGCGGTCGAAGTTGGTGGTGCCGTTCGGGCGGCAGCCGTGCTCAGTCAGTTCCTGCATGATATTCAGGTGGTTCGTGCTGCCTTTGAACACCATGTGTTCGAGCAGGTGCGCCATGCCGCCCTCGCCGGATCCCTCATGCCTGGAGCCGACCAGGTACGTAATATTGACGGTGATGTTGGGCTTCGACGGATCGGGGAACACCAGGAAGTGCAGCCCGTTGTCCAGTCGGTATTCGGTTATGCCTTCAACGGAGGTCACCTTGCTCACGCCGGCCGGCAGTCCCTGCGCGGAGCATACCGCGGGCGCAAAAGTAATAATGGTTAACGCCAGAAGGCTAAGGAAACGCTTTGGAGTGGTCATGCCTTTCTCATACTATCTCGCTTTGCCCGGCGCGGGTGATGCGGTAGTGGGAGAAATCAGTTGAGAACCCACGAAGGAGCTGTGCAAATACACCTGAAGATTCTGAGGCCGCCCCCGGGCCTCCGGCGTAATACCATTTGAGTGGACACTATGCGGCTATTGCCCCTGCTCCTGCTTTCGCCCTGTATTCTCCTCGCCGAAGAAGCCACGGTGGACCAGATTATGGCGCGGGTCGCCGAAAACCAGGCGCGCGCCCAGGAGATGCGCCGGGCCTACGTCTATAACCAGAAGATTCTGGCCCGTTTCCACCGCTCGAACGGCAAGCTGGCGCGCGAGGAGAACCTGGAATACGAGGTCGCTCCCACGCCCACCGGCGTCGAAAAGAAGCTGATCCACTGCGACGGCAAGTATGAGCGGCACGGTAAGACGGTTGCTTACGATGTGCCGGGCCAGCAGTTCGGTGATCTGGATATCGACGGCAACCTGATCCGGGACATGGTTGACGAGATGACCGGCGACAAAGACACCAAGGATGGGTTGGCCCACGATCTGTTTCCTTTGACCGCGAAAGAACAGGAGAAATACATCTACACGCTGGGAGGCAAAGAAGTATACCGCGGGCGGCCCATTTATCGCATCAGCTTTCGCCCCAAGCCGCACACAGAAGACGCCGACTGGAAAGGCGAAACGCTGATCGACGCCGAAGAGTGCCAGCCGCTGATGGTCACCACCAAGTTCGCACCCAAGATTCCAGTAGCGGTGAAAGTACTGCTGGGCACCGACATCAAGGGCCTGGGATTCTCGGTCAGCTACGAAAAATTCGGCGACGGGGTGTGGTTTCCGGTCAGCTACGGCGGCGAGTTTCACGTCCGGGCGGTATTTTTTTATGCGCGCAGCATGTCGATCTCCATGGTCAATAGCGGGTTCAAGCGCGCGAAAGTGACCAGCAAGATCGCGTACGATACGGGTGAGAAGTGACCGCCTTGCAAATGCCCGAGCGACCGGTATCCACACCCGCCGGCATGGATTTCACGGGCCTGGTCCGGCAGCATCAGGCCATGGTGTTCAGCATCGCATGGCACGTGCTGCGCGACCGGGCGGTGGCTGAAGAACTGGCGCAGGACGTATTCCTGTCGCTGCACCAGCACCTGGCGACGCTAGAGTCGCCTGGCCACGCGCTGTTCTGGCTGCGCAGGGTGACCAGCAACCGCGCGCTGGATGTGCTGCGCCGCCGCCAGCGCCACCCGATGGTGAGCCTGGAGAACGCGCCGGAACCGGTGGCGCTGTCGCCTGCGGGCGATCCCTTGCTCGGGACGGCGCTCCGCAGATTGGTGGGCGCGCTGCCTGAAAAGGCGCGTGCCATTGTGGTTTTGCGCTATCAGGAGGATTTGGATCCGGCGGAAATTGCCAAGATCCTGGACATCCCGGTAGGTACGGTGAAGAGTCAACTGCAGCGGGCGCTCGCGTTGTTGCGCGAGAAGATGTCCCGCACCCTTGGGGAGATCGGTTTATGAATCTGGATGATGAATTGAAATCGGCGCTGCGGCGCCACGAGCCGCCGCCGGACTTTACGGCGCGCGTACTGGCGCGTGTTTCCGCCGGGCCCGCGCGTACGGCGCCCCTTGCCGGGCTGTCCTCGACGTTGACACGCAAATCCACGCGCTGGGTGGCGGCGATAGCTGCCACGCTGCTGCTGGCGGCGGGAGCGCTGGAATACCGCCAATACGAGGGCGAGCGCGCCAAGTCGCAGGTGCTGCTGGCCATGCGCATCACGGCCAGCAAGCTCAATAAGGCTCAGAAGAAGGTGCAGATGCTCTCGCACCGGAGCATTTCATGAGACTTGCGGGATACCTGGTGGCTCTCGGGCTGCTGGCCGCTCCGGCGCCGGCCCAGGAGCTGAAGTGGAACTACGACAAACTGGCCGCCAAGGCCTCCGACACGGTGGACGTGTCATTGAGCGGATCTCTGCTGCGCCTGGCCACTAAATTCCTCTCCGACGATGACAAGGATGAAGCCAAGGTCAAGAAGCTGGTGGGCGGGCTGAAGGGGATCTACGTCAAGAACTTCGAGTTCAAGAAGGCGGGCGATTATACGCCGGCCGATCTGGAGTCGTTCCGCGCGCCATTACGGGGCGGAGGCTGGGAGCGCATTGTGGGTGTCCACAGCACGGAAGAAGGCGAAACTGTGGAGGTCTACATCAACAACGCGGCCAAGGGCATCGGCGGGCTGGCCATCATCGCCACGGAACCCAAAGAAGTGACCCTGGTTAACATCGTCGGTCCCATCGATCTGGACAGCTTGAGCGAACTAGGCGGCCATTTCGGCATCCCGGAAGTGGAAGTCGAAAAGAAGAAGTAACCGGCCTAATGGCAACTGGTGAATTTGAATGAGAACAGGTGCGTGGCCCAGTTGAATCCGCCATTGGCCGGGCTGTATTCCTGCGCATACCAGAACGTGCAATCATCCGCCGGATCGATAGCCATGCTCGAGTAGTCTCCCCAGCGATACGGCTGCGTACCACCGGAGGTCTGGGAACCGTTGCCGCTGAGGATGGTGGCTTCGGCCTCCATTTTGCCCGCGGGATCAGCCGGCCTGCGTCCGGTGTAACGAATCTGGGGGTGAATCGCGGAGCTGGATGCGCTGTATCCCAGCGCGATATTGCCGGTCTTGTCCATGCCAATGCTTGCCGCCCAGCGATACGTGGCATCCGGAGAATAGGTGCCTTGCTGGAACACCACCGGCGTAGTCCCCGGGCTGCGGATTTCGTACCAGCGGGGTGCGTATCTCGGGGTGGTGCCGCCGACTTTGACATTTTGCGTGACAACCAGGGACTCGTGCGGCGGAGTGGCACTGGGGAAGTTGCGGTACGCCAGTCGATGCATCAGGGTGAACCCCAATCCATCCAGCTTGTTCGTGGTTCCCAATTGCGGGACGAATCCCCCGAAGCTGCCGGCTTCCGTGAATTTGGCGACCGTGACGGTCACCGGGCCGGTGAAAGTGGAGTTCGTGGGCGTAGTGAAATCCACATGGAACCGGAACATCTGCAAGCTGGTGGTGCCCGCTGCCGAACTCGGAATCAGCAGGAAATAGTTGGGCGAGCCGGCCGGCGGTGCGGTGGCCCCATCCAGGTTGGACGGCAGCATGCCGTCGGCACTGGTGCTGCTCACCTGGAAACACTGTATGGTGGCTGCGGCGCCGGCGATCATCTGGGTGCGGTCGGCCGCGCACGCTTTAGGGCCGAGGTAAGCCGTCTGGCGGGCATTGAACTGGCGCGTCGAAAGGTAATACGCATCCGGCCAGATCCCCACCTTGGAATAGTCGTTCAAACCGGTCGAATCCGTGAAAGCGTACGCCGTATAAGTGCCGGTGGCATCGCCAGTGGTGGAAACCGCCATACAGAACTTGTTGGGAGGAAGAAAGGACCCTGCCTTGCCTGCGATGATTTCGATCACCCAGCGGCCGGCCATCTGATCGTATAGCACCACAGGATCGCTCTGGGCGCCCAATGAGCAGGTGGAATCGACGCCCGCCCACAGCGCAGGGATGGAGGTAGGACCGGCCAGTACCGATCCGGTGGCCTTGTCAAAGACCGCCATCGACAGGTTTACGTTCTCGACAACCTGCGTGGCGCCCACCGCGGCATTGGTATCCGGCGGTTCAAACGTGACGGAGAAGGAGCCATTGGGGCCGACGAAGCCGGTTCCCAGCCCGAGAACGTTGAGTCCGGGCGTGGTCGCCACCATCGGTCCGGCGGCCTCCTGGGTAACCGGATCATCCTCATCAACGGTTGGAGCATTGACAATCGGGCCCCGCGGCCTGGGCAGCAGGGTGTGGAACGCCGGCGGAGCATACGGCAGGGTGCGCAGCGGCGCCGAGGCGCCGTGGGCATCTTCAGAAATCACCTGCACCGGTTGAGCCGCGCCTACTGGAAGCACCAGGAGCGCAAGAATAAATATCGAAACGGAAACGACACGTATGTTGAGCACTACATCCTCCTCAAACGCGTTGGGCGATCTGTTCAAAGGTAGCGTGCGCGAAGGCGGAATTGCCGTCCGGAAAGCAGATTTTGCAAACGTTTCGCGCGCGGGAACGTGGCGGCCGATACAGTTTGGAAACTGGACGTCAGGTTAATTCCTCACCCTTGGTTTCGGGCAGGAGAAAGATCAGCGCGCCGCCCGCGGCAAAGAACACCGCGGTGAACGCCAGCGCGGTGCCGATGCCGAAGCGGTCGGACAAGGCGCCGATGGTCATGGGCGCCAGGGCGCTGGCGGCGCGGCCCACGTTGTAGCAAAAGCCCTGCGCGGTAGCCCGGATGGCGGTGGGAAACAACTCGGCCAGCATGGCGCCGAAGACGCTGAAATAGCCGTGGCCGAAGAATCCGACCAACGGTCCCAGCAATAACAGCGCGACAGGGTTGCGGGCCCATTGTCCATAGACCGGCGTGATCACCGCGGCCACCAGCACGAACGCCAGAAATACCGGACGCCTTCCGAAACGGTCCGCCAGAAAGCCGAACGATGTGTATCCCAGGAACGCCCCGATTTGCATAGGCACGATCCAACCGCTGGACTGCACAATGCTCAGCCCCGCGCCGCCCTTGGATGCCGGGCTCGAGAGGTAGCTCGGGATCCAGGTGAACAGTCCCCAGTACGCGAACAACACACAACTGGTGACGCTGGATGCCAGCGCGGCTCTGCGCAGCACGAGGGGAGTCCAGTGAATCGGCTGCGGGCCGGCCTGGGCTCTTGGGCGCATGGCATCTTTTACGCCCGAAAGCATCCACACTGCCAGTAACCCCGGCGCCAGTCCCACCACGAATAGCGGCCGCCATCCCCAGCGCGGCATCAGCGCGGCGGTGACCAGCGCCGCCAGGGTGTAGCCGAATGCCCAGCCCGATTGCATCAATCCGGCGGCCTTGCCGCGGTGCTGCGCCGGCCACGACTCGGCCACCAGCACGGAGCCCGCCGACCAGACGCCTCCCATTCCGAGGCCCACCAGCGTGCGCCAGAGCAACAACGTTTTTACGCCGGTGGCGGTGGCGGTCAGTCCCGTGAAGCCGGAATAGATCACGATGGTGTAAACCAGTGAGCGGGCCCGGCCCACGCGGTCCGCCACCACACCGAACAGCAGGCCTCCGGCGGCGGAAGCCAGCAGGGTAGCCGACGCCATGGCTCCGGCGGCCGCGGACGTGAGATGGAATTCGTCGCGGATGGCGGTGAGCGCGAAGGCATAGAGCAGCACGTCCATGGCGTCCAGGGTCCATGCGGTCTGCACGGCTGCCAGGGTCTTCCATTGCGCGCGCGTGACGGAGCTATACCAGGGAATGCAGCCAGTCCTCCTGCGCTTTGAGCAGCGCGAGCGCTGCGTCAATGGTGACCTGCTCGAAATGCACCGGGTCGCGCGGGCGCAACTGTCCGACCGCGTGCAGATCGGCCGAGATGACGTTGGCCGCCTTGGGATAGCCGCCGGTAGTCTGATGCTCCACGAACAATATGATAGGCTGCCCGTCCGGCGGCACCTGCACGGCTCCCAACGGCACGCCTTCAGTGAGCATGTGGCCGGTGTGGCGCGCGAGAACTGGCCCGCGCAACCGCAGCCCCATGCGGTCGGAATCTTCCCGCACTTGCCATACCGCGGCGCACAGGGCGTTGGCGTTATCCGGCGAGGTGACTCGTAGGGCTGGGGCGCGCGGCGCAGGCGCGCATGCCGGCCGCGAAAAGATGCCTGCCATGGCGACCGCACCCACTTCCAAAACATCGCCCCGGCGGAGCGCGCGGCCCTCCAGCCCACCTAACGCCGTCAACAGGTGCGTCGACGCACTGCCTAAAACAAGTGGCACCTGGATGCCGCCACGCACGCAAAGGTAGCACCGGGCTCCGGAGCGCGCACGGCCGCAGCGCAGGTGTTCGCCAGCTTTAACCCGGACGGGAGTCCACATCGGAATGCCGGCGTCAAAATCCGCTCCGGTGAGCGCGACCACGGCGGGCTCTTCGAACTCGAACGTGCCGCCGGCCAGGGTCATCTCCAGGGCCGCCGCGCCCTGGGGATTTTTCACCAGGAGATTTCCCGCGCGCAGCGACAGCGCGTCGGCGGCGCCCGACGCCGATATTCCCAGGTGCGCGTAGCCGGGCCGCCCCAGGTCCTGGACGGTGGTCAACAGTCCCGGCGAGATCAAACGAACGTGGTTCAGAGGGCGCCTCTCGCGATGGGAACGAATCTCACAAGATCGCCCATGCGCAGCAGGGTGGGTGGGTCCGCATCCGGCTGGAAGAGCTGTAGGGGTGTGGATCCGATGATGCGCCACCCGCCCGGTGACGCCACGGGGTAGACGCCCGTCTGCTTGCCGCCAATGGCGACGCTGCCCGCGGGCACTTTACGACGCGGCGTTTCGAGGCGCGGAACGGCGATGGATTCGGGCAATCCGCCGAGATAAGGAAATCCCGGCGAGAAGCCCAGGAAGTAGACCAGGTAGTCAGTGTTGGAATGAAGCTCCACAACATCATCGGGTGAGAGTCCCGTGAATGCCGCGACGTCTTCCAGATCGGGCCCGTGCTCGCCTCCGTAGATCACCGGAATCTCTACGGTGCGGGGCTGGTCCAGCGGTGCTGCATGGGCCCGCGCGTGCAGTTCTCCGGCGGCTTGCCGCAGTTGGAGGCGCCCGATAGCCAGGGGGTCGAAATCGATCAGAACCGAGGCATATGCCGGATGCACATTGGTAACGCCTGGCGTGTAACGCAGCAGAGATGACAGGCGCAGAACGTCCTGGTGGGTGGCGACGGAGATCTCTTCACCAAATATCAGCAGCAGCGAACGGTCGCTCGAATCCACCATGCGCATCAGCTTATTGTACGAATCATCATGGTACTCTCTGCAAATTAGGTCTTGCTCATAGTACTAAAGCATCAAAAAAGCCGTAAATAACCCTCTTGTCATAGAAATCCTTTGTGCGTAGACTTCACAAGGTGATGTCGCACGTAGAGAGATGTGCGGCGGACAACCAACTTTAAGGAGGAGTATCGAAATGAGAAAAGCTGTCTGGGCGGTAATGCTGACCGCCGTTCTGCTAGGGATGTCGAGCATGGCCCTAGCTGCCACGTTTCCAGCATGTGACAGTTTTGGGCAGGACTGGTCGATCACACTAGGACCTTTCGGGGGCAGCTTCCCCGGAACATACCTGGTATCCGGCTGCCGCGACTGCAATAACTCGCTCGGTTGCGGCGGATTCCTGCCGCTGGATGGCGCGGTTGTAGTGCATGCCGGAATACGCATTTATTCAGTAACTGCGTACAGCCCGGTCGGCAGCAGTTGCTTCAGCACCCATTGGACCGGCGCGCAGAGCGGCAGCACCGTCAGCGGTAACGTATCCAATAACGGTGGTCCGTTCGGAACGTTTTCACTCGCGCTGCGAACGGCGTGTCAGGTCCCGCGGTCGGCGGTAGATCCCGCGACTCATAAGCAATAGCTTATTCTTTCTTCAACTAGCGGGTGATGCGGTCGCGCGTTACCCGCCTTTTTTCAGGCCTCATTATGTTCAAGCTTAAAGGTTCCACGGCGCTGGCGTGCATGCTGCTGGTATGCACGGCGCGAGCGCAGCAGCCAAAGGCGATTCAGGTATTGCGGCACGCTCAGCAAGCCGCGGGAGGCGTGGAGCGGCTGGCTGCCATTCGCGACATCACTCGGGAGTATGAAATGATGGAGAAGGCAACCGGAGCCAAGGCCTCGCGGACCGTGGAAGTAATCATGCCGCGCACGGTGCGGCTGACCGATCATACCGAAGGCGGGGAAATCAGCGCCTGCTTCGACGGCCTGAGCGGCTGGATCAAGTCTCCGTGGGGCCTGGAAGAGATGCTGCCGCCTTGGCAGAGAGACGCCGCGGAACAGGAACTGCTACGGCAGCCCGAGAAGTTTCTACTGAGCGACCGGGACGGCGCGCAGGTGGAGTATGTCAAGTCCGGCAAGGTCGGCGAGAAATCCACCGATGTCCTGGACATTACGACCGCGGCTGGCGCAAAAGTGCGGCTGGCGATCGATTCGGCATCGGGCGACATCCTGACATTGGAGTATGAGCGCATCGGCCCGCGCGGCCCAGTGGCCAAGATCACTGATTCGTTCCGCGATTACCGGAGCACCGCGGGTGGGGCGCGCACGCCTTTCAAGATGAGTACGCTTTCCGACGGCCAACCATACATGGAAACGACGGTCCTGAAGCTGGAGTACAATCGCGGCCTGCGCGCGGACGTGCTGCGGCGCCACGAACCGGCAACCATCCCTTGACCTTTTCGATGGGGGATTGACTGCATCGGCCCCGTTTGATAATGTTCTGAATGTCGGGAGGTGACCACATGACATCACCGCAAATGTCGCCGGCGCAGAGCGCCGATGTAGTCTGGCAGGCTGACAAAAAGCACAAAGGCTGGACCGTGCAGCTTCACATCGGGGAGGAGGTCATCAAATACCCGCATCCCGATACCGGCCATGAAACGACGGATGCGGACCTGGTCGCGCTCGCGGTGGAAGACGCCAAGAGCGACGGCTACGAGCTGAATCCCGCAGCGGTGAAAGTGGCGCGCTGACGGGAGCGCCTAGGCGTTCAGCACGCGGTGCATGCGCTCGATGGCATCGTCGATCTCCGCCGTATTCTTGAATCCGATCGTCACCGAATCCACGCAGCCCAGGTTCATGGCGAACTTCATGGCGGCATCGCGATCTTCCGCGGTTTTGAAGCGCCCCTCGCCGGCGAGCTTCATGCTGATCACCCCCATGCCCTGCGCGTGCACCTTGCGGGTGTGCGCCACCACTTCCTCGACGTTGCCGGGTTGATCCACGTCGCGCATTTCGGGTGTATCCATCTTGGTCCCGTTGTGGTTCATGCGGATCATGGCGATTTCGAGCCAGCGATTGCCGGGGATGGTGCGCAGTGCGGGCAGGCCGTGGATGGACGCGCCGTGAGAGGCGATAATCTTCTTCTGCTGCG
>Ga0070731_10000400_pt1 | contig 60538 bp, 37 predicted proteins | sample Coa_R1_2_FD_66448 | JGI IMG/M metagenome (GOLD analysis project Ga0070731, IMG submission 66448) | Surface soil microbial communities from Centralia Pennsylvania, which are recovering from an underground coalmine fire - Coalmine... | ecosystem: Environmental > Terrestrial > Soil > Unclassified ... | reverse complement strand
CGATCGTAAACGTCGCGCCCGGAAGCAGATTTGTGCCAATCACCGTGATGCGCTGCCCGCCCGATGTCAGACCAGACGCGGGCGTCACACCCGTGAGCGTCGGCGTCGATTGCGTGGCGTCAACGATCTGAATCCCATTGAGCGGTGCGCGCGTGCCGTCGCCGCCGCCCGGATATTGAAACGCCTGGCTGGTGACAACGCACGTCGGATTGGTCAGGCATCTGAAGACGATGTAATTTCCCTGACTGGTCAGCGTCGCTTCGGTCAGCGTCGTGGTGGTAATACTTGCGATATTGATAATTTTTCCGCCCGGATCGGTACCGCCGGGACTGGCCGCGGATTTCGCCCAATATTGTCCCGTCCGCCCAACGGTGTCGCCCGTTGCGTAAACGTACACGTTGTAAATCGAGTAGGGAATGTTGTTGACCGTAACGGTCGTGAGGCCGGTATTGGTGTTGTCGAGATAGCCCTTGAGCAGCGAATCGTTGCCGCCTGTGTTGCCCAGTCCGTTTCGCCACGTATTGTTGCAATTCCATGCCGCCGTCGCGGTCGTCGCCGTGCCGGAATTGTCCTTGAGCACCTGATTCGCGCCCGCCACGCCCGCGCACGTGTTCCAATTGCTGGCCACCACGCCGCTCGGATCCGTGTACGCCCCGGCTGCGCCTGTCACAATATTGTTGGCATTGCCGCTGTCCTCGAAATTAATCGATATCGCGCTCGCCCCCGCATCCAACGGCAGCCCATTAATCCACTGCTGAATCGCGCTGACCGCATTCGTGTCGATGACGTTGTGCGCCAGCGGCGGCATCTTGGTCGCGTCGATCGCGTTCGGCCGCAAATACAGCAGCGAGCGCGATGTATTTTGCGGCACGACAATCTTCGCGCCGGCAATGCCAAGGCTGTTGCGCACGTTTCCGTATATCAAGCCTTGCGCAAGTTCCGGCGTGTCGTAACGCGCGTCGAAATATGCGTTCGTCCCGCCCGGCCGGTGGCACAGCGAGCAATTGGCATCGATGTAAGAACGCACGCGGTTATCAAGCGTGGCCGTCGTGTCGGTGACGGCAACCAATTTGGAATAGCCGGGGATCGACGCTTCCTGAATCACCGGATTAAGCAGGCCGATGTGGTTGAGCGTGCGCAATTGGTTGTCTTGAATGCCGGTGCTCGGATACGTGAAATTCCCGTTGAGCTGCCGCGTCTTCACGCCCAGCACGCCGCCCGCATTGGTCGTGTGGCACGTCAAACATTCCGCGCGGCTCGGATAATGCCACGTCTGCTGCCGCGTGCCGCCGCCTGCGGTTTTGATCGTATAAACCTGATCTTCGCCCGCCGCCGGTTCCAAATCCGCATCCGAATAATCCGCGCGCCATTTGTACGTCACGCCGTACACGTTGCCGTCCGAACTGCGCACGATAAAGCGCGTCTCCAACCGCTGCGTGACGCTCGGATTCGTGTCATCGACGGGCAGATCGAAATGTTTCACGAAGACCGTGCCGTTCGGAAACGTCCATTCGCCCGTCGAAGCAAAACCAATCTGCTGATCGGCCGTGTACGGACTCCCGTTGTTGGGCAGAGCCATCCAGCGCATCTTTTGCGCGTTGTCGGACCACAACGGCGTGTTGACGTTGTACGGAATCAAACCCGTCGAAGGCGTCAACGCCGTGAACGGCAACGAAAACGCGCCAGTGGCCGAGAGCGTCGCCGGAATACTGCCGCTGCTCAGCGGCGGGAGCTGGCCGTTCAAATACGCCGCAATCGGCGCGCGCGAATTCAAGCCGTACGTCGCGCTGCCCGCATTGACCGTCACGCTCACCGGGCTTGACGTCGTGCTCAAGTTTGTGTTGTCAGTCGCCGTCGCAGTAAGGCTGTACGTCCCTTGCGCGACGTTGCTCAGCGTGACCGTAAACGGCGCCGCCGTCGCCGTGCCGGATGGGTTGCCATTGACAAAGAAATCGACTTTCGCAATCGAAGCCCCCGCGCCCGCCGTCGCCGCGGCGGTGATCTGAAAAACCGCCGGCGCGGTAAAAGTCGCGCCCCCCAACGGCGCTGAAATGTTGACCGTCGGCGGAATCACTTGATACGTGAACGTCGCCGTCGAATTCGGAAGAATCGTGTTGAGCGCCACGTCCTTCACGTTGTTCACGGTGAGCGTGTACGTCGTCGCGCCGGCCAGCGGCGATGTGGTTAGCGTGACGGTCGTCTGGTCCGCGGACTGCGCCGCGTTTGATATCGTGATGGGGCCGGGAGTGATTCCGTAATTGGCAATGTTTACGGCACTCGTTGGGTCCAAGGGCTCGGAGAAAACGACGGTCACTTTGGTGTTCGTGTTGACCGAAAAGACCGACGAAATCGTCGGCGGCGTCGTGTCGGCCAGTTCGCCGTAAATCACCAATTGGTTCTGCCCGCCCGCGGTGTTGTCGGCGCTCGACGGAACGTACACGCGGCCGTTCGCGACCAGCGCGCTGTTGTACTTCGCGAATCCGCCCAGAATGTCGCGATTGTTCGCGGCCTGCCCGCTGTTGTAAAGCTCCGCCAATGTCTCCGCATTCAACGCCCGCAACGTCGCTGGAATCGGCGTGGTTTGATGAATCACGTCGTTGCCGTTATCGAGCGTCCACACCCAAATAATTCCTGTCCCCGCCATGCTGCCGTTGCTCGAAAGCACCCAGTGCTGGCACCGGATCGTCGTTGCGCTCGTCTTGTCTTGCGTGAGTTGAATGTACCCGTTGCCGCCGACGGCAATCGCGTACCGCGTCATCGTGCTCGAGCCTTCGCCCATGCAAAAAATGTACGAGCCGCTCGGCCCCTGCCAATACACGGGCGAGCCTTTGCACGCGCCGCCGTTGAGCGAAATCTTCTGAATGATGCTGGCATCGTTGTTGGCATTGAAGTGAGTCATGTTGTCGCGGTCAACGATGAACATCTGCCCGGTCTTTCCCGCAGCGGCGAGCACGTGCGCTTTGCTGCCGGGTTGATCGGGAAGAAGCATGTGCCCGCCGCCGCCGAAATCGGCATCTCCCGAGTCGATGCTGGCCACGGCGGAGGGCATGTAGAAATCAGAAACCGTCAGGCCCACCGGCCCGAATTTCAATGCGCACTCGGCGTAGTTAACGCCGCCGGTGCTCGCGTCGTACGCGCTGGCCACGGCGCTGCCGTTGCCGGTGCTCAGATAAACGTTGCCCGACGCATCCACCGCCGCGCCGCATCCCGACTCCCAAATGCCGGCGCCTTTGCCGGTGGTGTTCGACGGGTTGACGTTAAACACATACTGCTGCGCGAGCGTGCTGGGATTGTAGCGCATAGTCCAGCCCCAATAGGGCGTGGACACGTCCGAGTACGAAGCGAAGCTGATATAAAGCGAACCGTTCGCCAGCAGCAGCGCCGGCCGTTGCGCCTGATTTTTCGAAGTGAACGCCGGATAGGTCGCGGTGCCTACCGTGCCTCCCGGATATGAAATCAGCACCGGTCCGCCGAATTTCTCCGCGCCGGTGGACAAGTCCAGCGCGTGCAAGCGGTGCATGTACGTCGGCGTCGAGGTCTTTGAAAATGCGAGGACGTAAATCGTGTTTGTGGTCTTGTCGATCACCGGCGTCGATGTCACGCCGACTTCCGGATACATGTTGTTGTCGCTGCCGGCGAGCAGATTGTTCGGTGACGACGTCTCGCCGGTCCCATTCATCGTCACCTGCCAATACGCGGGCTGGTTGGGCAAATCCGCATCGAACGCGTACACGCTGTTGTGCATGGTCGCGACGTAAACCACGTTGTGGACGCCGCCGCCAATGGTAATGCTCGACGCATACAGCGGCTGCGCGTACATGATCCCGTCCACGTTGCGCGCGTACAATTTGCCGAACTGCGCGGAATTCACGTTGGATTGCGTGAGAACGGTTTCGGTGATGTTGGCGCCCGAACGCATGGTGTCGTAGTTTTGCGTTAACACATCTATACCCGCCGCCGAAAGCGAAGTCAGCGCCAGGATCAAGCAGTAGACTCGTGTCACGATGCAAGCCTCGGGGGGATTTGAGCGATGAGCGGCGAGTGCTGAGCGATGAGGGACGGCGGCAAGCGCTCCGCTTTGTAAATCAGGACTCAGCACTCAGGACTTTCTTTCGGGCGCATTTTACTGCAAAAGTTCACAATGAAAGACCGAAAAATGATAAGATGTGCTGCATGAATCCCTCTCGACTCTTGGGCGGCGCGCTCGCCTTGCTGCCCCTTCTCGTTGCCGGCTGCAACCACCACGATTGTGATTGCTGCCCCGAACCAGCGGCCGGCGCCGCCGCGCCCGCGCCGCAACAGGCCGCGAACATCCCGCAACACGCTGCACCGGACGCCGCGCCACCTTCGCCTCGAGCCGCCAAAGACGCTCTCGCTCAAGCAAAAATTCCCTTCACGCCCGATGCCTTCCTCGCCGCCGCCAGCCGCGGCGATCTGCCGCACGTGCAGCTTTTCCTGGATGCCGGACTCGCGCCCGACGCGCGCGGCCTAAACGGCCACACCGCGCTGATGTGGGCCGCCGCGCAAGACCGCGCCGATGTCGTCTCCGCGCTGCTCGCCGCCGGAGCCGACGTGAACGCCAAGTCCGACGACAACACCACCGCGCTGTTCAACGCCGCCTACATGGGCAGTCTGGCCAGCGCGCGCATTCTCGTGGCCAAAGGCGCGGACATCCAGGCGCGCCGCCGCGACGGCTGGACGCCGCTCACCGCCGCCGCAGTCAACGGCCGCGACGCGCTGCTCGACCTTCTGCTTCAACTGGGCGTGAATCCGAATCAAGCCGACGCGCAAGGTTTCACGCCGCTCATGTACGCCTCCGCCAACATTACCGAGGAAGACACCAGCGACCGCACGCTCAAAGCCGCGCAGATTCTCGTCGCGCACGCCGCCGACGTGAACGCCAAAGCCGCCGATGGCACGACCGCCTTGATGCGCGCCGCGAAAAAAGGCGAAGCGCCCATCGTCACTCTGCTGCTCGACCACGGCGCCGACATCGCCGCGCGCGACAAGGAAGGCCGCACAGCCTTGATGTACTCCGCACTGCTCAAAGCCCCGCCGCCCGCCGCCAAAGCACTACTTAAACGCGGCGCAAGCACCAGCGCGCAGGATAATACCGGCATGACCGCGCTGATGTACGCCGCGAAGCGCTTCCAGCCTGGCGTATTGAAAGCCATGCTCGAAGCCGACAAATCGAGCGTCAACGCGCAGGATAAAGAAGGCCGCACCGCGCTGCATTGGGCCGTGTTCAAAGACCGGCCGCCCTGCATCACGCTCTTGCTTCAAGCCGGTGCGAACAAAGAGCTCAAAGACAAGCAAAACAAAACCGCGCTGGACCTGGCCAACGAAACAGGCGATGTGGCGTTGATCAAAGTGCTCTCCCAAAAGTAGGACGGGGCTCCGAGCCCGTCCCGCTCATTTTTCACGCAAAGGCGCAAAGAACAGCGCAAAGTTCGCAAAGAAATCTCCTCTCAAATTCATTTCTTCTTTGCGCTCTTTGCGTGCCGTTCCTTTGCGCCTTTGCGTGAAATAGAATCTATCTCCAATTCAACACCCGAAATACGCCCTCGTGCCGCTTGATTCGTCCCGGCAGCGCCATCAATTGATCGCGGTAGATACTCAACAGCACCGCCGTAGTGAAGAACGTCCCTCCGCCGACCATCATGTAGACGGCGACCGTTTGCAACTTCTCCGGAATATGGATGAAGAAGGCCAGACTCGCGCCGTACACCAGCATCGTGCACGCGCCGGTGATGGTGGTGGCTCGCAGTTTGAAGAGCATCCCCGTGCCGACCAGCAGCGAGCCGATGACGAGAATGCCGAGTTCGTTGGCAATGCGCAGCGTCGTCCAATCCATAGTTTGGTGCGAACGTTGAATGAGCACCGCCACCGCGACAGGCATCGTCGCCAGCATGCTTCCGAACGACAAGCACAGACTTACCCAATCTTCGGATCGCCAGCTTCCAGCCGGCCCGCTCTCGCCTCCTTCCCCGTACCATCCAATATGCCCGGCAACCAGCAGCGCCACGCCCGTTGCCGTGCTGAAAATCTCCAACTTCTCCCACGCGCTCAAATCGCTAAGTACATTAATCACCAGGAAACTCAATCCGCCTTCCACAATCGCAGTCACCACGTACCAGCGCCGCCAATATTTGTCGCGCACCATCCACGCCGCCAGCAATCCGCTCGCAATCAAGAGCAGCAACAGCACCAGCAGCGGCACATGAACGCTATCCGTGGCGATGATCAGGCGGCTCAAACTCAACAAAATCGCCGCGACGAACGACAGCGACAGCAGCGCGTTGCCACATTCGAAACAGGAATCCGACAGGCGCATGGACCGCCGGCTTCCAGCCGGCCCGCTCGCTGCAAACCGATGCGCAATCAACAGCGCCAGCCCCGCCAGCGCAAACGCCAGCGTGTAGTATTCGTCGCTGACATGCCAATAATTAAGTAATTGCCAGATCGCGCAACAGCCGGCCATCGTCGCAAGGTACACATTGTACCCCTTCTTTCCAAAAACGCCGGCGAACACATAAAATAGCGTCGCTTCGACAAAGAAAAGCGACATCAACAAATTCGTATTCTCCCCCCGAATAGCTGCGTAGACATGCTCCGGAAACGCGTGGAACGCCGAACCAAACACCGCCGCGATCATCACTCCCGTGGCAAGTTGCGCCACGCGCGCAAGCGGCTGTTCTGCCGTGTGCCCGCGGTACAAACGCGCCGCGACGATGTACATAATTGGCACGAGCATCAACCACGGCGCCATCGCCACCGTCGTCTTCAATCCAAGCAGCGACAGCCATCCGCGCGCCGCCAGCAGCGTGGCCACCGCCGTTGCGAAGAAATACGTCGCCGACAACATCGGTTTGCTGTGCCGGTACACATACGCGCCAACCCGCGCCGACACCGCCGCGACAATCATCGCCAGCACATACGTCACGTCGATTTTGTACGGCCAGCCTTCGTTCAGGAATGTGTAGGTGTCGCGAAGATGCAGTTCCAGCCCCAGCACCACTGGCACGATGCACAAGAAAACCCCCAGCGGATACGCCACTCGCGCCAGCGATCCCGTTTGTAGTTCCGCCTTTAGGCGTTTCCCTTCCGTTGAAAACGCATTCAACGAATTCACCAACAGCGCCGTCACCGCCAGCGCAACAATCGCGACTTCCTCATTGATCTCGATCGCCAATAACTTCACTGCAATGACTTCCGCCCAAAGAAACGTGAACGCCGCCAGATACAAGAACGCGCTCGCTCGTTTTACAACCAAGTCGGAGTAGACGTATGCATACGTTCCCGCGATGACTAAGCCCAGCGCCAGAAGTTGCAGCATCCGTTTGTCTGCGATTTCGGGTATGTAACGCAAGCCCCAATGCTGCACATACGGATAATACAACCACCCCGCCAATTGCGCGCCCAACAGCAGCATCAGCCCGCTCGACATCACCGCGATGCCCGACCAGAACGACGCAAGCCCAAAGCGCTTGCGCGAAAACGGCCCGTCCGGCGGAAACGCGCGCTCCGCGTGAATCGCAATTAGTCCAATAATCACCATTAATGTAGATGGCGCCGCAATCTCCCAAAGTTTACGTACGTGTTCGTCGGCCAAAATCAGCAGCCCCGTCAGTGTAATGCCAAGTATCGATACATACACAAACACCGGCTGCTTTAATATTCTCGCCGACGCCGCGTACAGCACACAGCACACCACTCCCGCCATCCACAAATGTCCTTCGAGCGTCACCAATTCTTGCGCGTGATAAAACCAGAGATTCAGCGGCATCACCATGCACGCCAGCAGCGTGATCGCCTGCCCCGCGATTTGATGCCGCGTGTATCTCAGCATCGCCGAGCCGCCGCCCAGCAGCGACAGCGTCGCCGCGCCCATCGCCGCGGCGACCACCATTTTGTTTTCGAACACGCCCACCGCCCACATCCACACCACCATCCCCAGCACCAGCAGCCCCGCGCCAAACGTCATCAAGTATTGCAAACTGCGTGGATCCAGCAGCAGTTCGACCAGCCGCCCGTTCGTAGTCCCGCCTTTAGGCGAAAGGCCAACGCCGCCGTTATTTTTTTCATTGCGTTGCGCCGAATGACTTTCATCCGCGCTCGAATTATCAGCCGCCCCCGCGCCGCCCGAACCGTCCCGCACCGTATCCATAAGCAACCTCCCCTCGACCGTTTGAAAACCTGCCCCAATCGGTACTGAGGAAGTTGTCGAAAAAGGTTACAGCCCATTGAATTTCCCTCTCCCCCGCCCGCGGGGAGAGGGACGGCACACGCGCGAACGCTCGCCCTGTTGACTTGCGCAAACCGCGCAATGGCCGTAAGCTTTCCGTGAATCCCCGGATGCGTGAGCGGCGCGCGATGCTATAAGGAGTTTTGCGATGCGATTATTTATGGTGGCGAGTCTCGCCCTCGCGCTTGCGTTTGGAAGCGAGCGGGCCAGAGCCGCGGATGGCCGCACGAAAATTCAGTTTCAGTTCGACGGCGCCAACCCAACCTCCAGCCGTCTCGTGGCGCGGATCGATGTCTCTGCCGCGATTGGGCCGTTGCTCAGCAGCGGCGGCTCGCACGACGAAGACCTCAAGCTTCAAACCATCACCTTGACCATCGGCAGCGCGAAGTTCGTCGCGTACACGGACATCTTCGGCCGCACTGTCGAAGACGTGAGCAGCGACCCGCCGCAGCCGTTCTCGTCCAAGCTCAGCGCCAGCGGCAAAATTCTTTTCATCACGGCCACTGGCTACAACTTGCAAGACCTTCTCCCCGTCGGCACGGCCCAATCCGGTTCGTTCAGCATCGACATCGACGTTTCGGTGACCAATACTTTCCCAGGGGACAACCCACCCACGACAATCAGTTTGAGCCAGCAGCACATCACGTTCAATTACGCGCTCAAGGGGACGAAGGTGATGGGGAAGAGTATATAGACGCGCGGACGGCGCGAGGCGCGCCTGGTTATAAGGCGCGGGGCTGCGTCGAGGTGAAGAAGGAATAAACGGCGTGGCGTGGCGGCGGATTCGGCAAGGCGGGCCGGCGTGTGGACGTATGACTGAATCGTTCGCACAAGGCTCCTTTGAGCGTGCAGGTCCAATGGATCGTGTCGGATTAGGTTAAGCCTCTCTCCCGACGCCAACGCTTAACAACAGCGCCGCGCCGATCTTTGGCGGGGCTTTTTCGGAAAGGTTGCCGTTACTCGGCGAGGAATCGGTTGCGAAGTTGCTCGCAGTTGGTATAGTCCAACGTACCGCTGTTAAAACGCGCGCCAACTTAGCTCAGTGGTAGAGCAATGCTTTCGTAAAACGTTGGACCAATCCCCTAACAATCAATCGAGTCAAGGCGTTACAGAATCCGCGCCAAGCGTCTTACCGTCCAACTTACGGTTTTCGGCTGAATTGCTGCGCGTTGTCGATGCGTGGCAGTCGCTGCCGGAACACATCCGCGCCGCAATCATGGCGCTGGCTGGAACCGTGAGGCCGTGAACAAGGCACTGGAACTGGCGGCGAAGCTTAACGGTTTGTCTCCGCCGAGCCTTGTAGGAGGCAGCGCAATGCGGCCAGCGTCGCTCCCGCCGACCGTGGCCAGGCAGTCTACCCGCACGAACACGGGGTATGTACAGGAGTCCCACGCCTAACGGGGGTTAAGCGTCAATCTTTTGAACTTGGAGCACTGCATGATCAAGGCCGCAACGATTCACTTGGCAATTCTGCTCGGCACAGCCTTGCTCCGCGCCGGCGCTCCACTGACTGCGGCGGAGTCGATTTTGCTTTGGCCTGAGAGCGCGCCCGGCGCAAAGGGCAATGCGCCGGCCGACAAGCCGGCGATCACCGTGCATCTTCCAGCGCCTGAGAAAGCCAACGGCGCGGCGATTGTGATCTGTCCGGGCGGCGGCTACGGCGCGCTGATGATGTCCTACGAAGGGCACGATGTTGCGAAATGGCTCAACGAGCATGGCGTGGCCGGAATTGTTCTGCAATATCGCATTCACCCGTATCAGCACCCGGCGCCGCTGCTGGACGCTAAACGCGCACTGCGCATCACGCGCGCTCACGCAGCCGAATGGAAGATCGACCCGAAACGAATCGGCGTGATGGGCTTTTCCGCGGGCGGGCATGTGGCGTCCACGTTGGGAACCCATTTCGACGCCGGCGATGCAACCGCAACCGATCCGATCGAGCGCGTGGACTGCCGCCCGGATTTCATGGTACTTGTTTATCCCGTGATCACGATGAACGAGAAAACACACGCCGGCTCCCGCGAAAACTTGCTCGGAAAGAATCCGACCGCCGTTGAAATGGATTTCCTATCGAATGAAAAGCAGGTGACCGCGAACACGCCGCCAGCCTTTTTAGTTCACTCCAAGCTGGACAAAGCCGTGTCGGTCGAAAACAGTGCGGTCTTTCACGCAGCGCTGAAAGCGCACGGTGTTACGTCGGAATTCCTCGAATTGCCAACGGGCGATCATGGTTTGGGCTGCGGCAAAGGCGAGTTGTGGGCTGAATGGGAAGCGAAGTGCCTGGAGTGGATGAAGACGAGCAAGATCATTAAATAATCGCCGACGCAGATCATCATGCCACACGAGACGAATTTCCGACTCGATCATCTTCCACGGCAGCGCGGCGATGATCGTGTTTTAATCACGCCGCACAGGCGGACGGCGCGCGCTCTTTTAACTCTCACGGAGTCTTCTGCGGTGCCGGCGGCGGCTTGTTTGCCCGCGCCGCTTCCGCCATCTTTTTCTGCCCCGCCGCGATGAACTCGGTGATGTCGAACCCAAGCGGCTGGCCATTCGCGTACTTTGTCCGCGCGGACCGCAGCGCGGCTTCGGCGCCTTCAGGCAGCTTGTCCTGCCACCAATTCATCTGCTCGCTGTAGCACCAGACGTACTCGTCGCTGGTCGTCAGCGCGTAATAGGCGTTGTGCTCGAACCAGCGCAACCGGTCGGCCGGCGTTAAATAGAACGAGAGAAACTTCTCGGGCGGCTTGCGCGTCGCCAGCACCTGGTCCATGTACAACGCCGAACCAGCCTGGAACGTGAGCGCATGTTTCGTGCGCAGAGCGGCCGGCACCAACGCGAGCGAGCGCTGTTTCATCAGATGATAGGCGCGGAAGAAAGCCTCGCGCGTGGTGAAATAGTAGGCCGGCTCGTAGCCGTCGATGATGCGCACGTCAGGCCCTGCGGCCTCCAACGCGCCGTTCCAGAACGCGGAGAGCAAGGCCCAGTGTTGCTTGGAAAGCTGCTGTTGGCGCGCCTGGGTATCCCGCATGTCCAGCAACGCGTCGAAAAGACTCTGGTGGAAAAACGTCAGCAGGCGCACACCAGGCAATTCGGTCTGGAGCGCCGTCATGAATTGCGCGCCGCGTTTGCTGACCTGCGCTTCGACCTCGGCGAAACTGCGGTTCTTATACGCGTCGGAGTAGGCCCATGGATTGTCGCCGTAGGGTTCGGGGTCGAAGACGATGCCCACACAGCGCCCGATTCGCGCCGCCTTGGCGCTCAAGCGGAGGTTGCCGGAAATACAAGTCCACTGTTCGTCGTTGAACCAGTCCATCTTCCAGTTGTTGGCCGCGTAAAGGCAGAGGAAATTATCGGTAAACGTCCGCCACTCAATGGCGGCCAGATCGTCGAGTTGCGGCTTGAGTTGCGCCTCGTCCCACGGACGCGGGTCGAAGGCGTGGTTCCACTCGCGCAGCCTGAAGATGACGCCATCGAACGGCTTTTGTTCCATGCTGCGGATGTCTTTACGAACCTGGTCGGGATACGGCACGTCCCAGCCATACTCGACCAGCTTCTTGACCGGGCGTTCCGGGGCGGATGTCTGGGCGGTTAACGCGGCCAGCGGCGCCAGCAGAATGACGGCGAGGGCAGCCATGACAGGCCGATACATCTATTCCTCGTTTCCCTTCTTGTCCTGAACCGGAGCCTCGGCAACCGGCAATTTGTTCGCGGCAAACCAGTCGTCGTGAAGTTTGCGAAGCCGCTGCACGATGTCGGGATGCTGCGCGGCGAAATTGGTCTTCTCCGAAACATCCGTCGCAAGGTTTGAGAGGAAGAATTGCTTGTCGTCGGCCGCCAGGTTCGGATCGGGCGCAGCCTGCACGTTGCCGATGAGTTTCCAGTCGCCTTGGCGAACGGCCCATTGCGGCTGCTTGCTGCCGCCGACGTGCCAGTGCAACACGTCATGCGGCGATGGCGCGTTTATCGAACGAATCACCGGCACGATGCTGCGGCCATCGATATCCGTGTTGAGCATCTTTATTTCGCACAACTCCGCGAGCGTTGGCATCCAGTCGCACGCATGGACGACCTGCCGGCGCGTTTCGCCTTCCGGCAGATGCCCCGGCCACGCGATCATTCCGGGCAAGCGGATGCCGCCCTCGAACAGGCTGAATTTCTGCCCGCGATACGCCCCGGCGCTGCCGCCGCCAAAGTGCGCGCGCTCCTCCGTCGAATGGCCGTTGTCGGACTGGAAGACGATGATGGTGTTCTGGCGCAGGCCGAGGTCATCGACTTTCTTCAGCAGCGCACCGACGCGTTCGTCGCAGGAAGCCAGAAACGCCGCGTAAAGGTTGCGCGGATACGGCAGGTTTTTGTAATGCTCCAACCACTTCGGCTCGCCCTGATAAGGATAATGCGGCATGTTCAAAGCGAAGTAGACGAAGAACGGCTTGGCCCGGTTCTGTTCGATGAACTGCGACGCTTCTTCGAGCATCAAGTCGGGAAAATAGCGGCCGGGGTATTGCACTTCCACGCCGTTGCGGAAAAGATCGTGGCGCGCGGGTCCGGCCCAATTAAAAAAATGGGAGTAATTGTCGATGCAGCCGCCCATGTGGCCGAACGAGTAGTCGAACCCCTGGGCATTGGGCATCGTGTCGGTGGTGTAGCCCAGATGCCACTTTCCGATGTGCGCGGTCGTGTAGCCCGCAGCTTTGAACATTTTCGCCAGAGTGATCTGCGAGCTGGGCATCGCGCCCTTGCCATTCGGTTGCGACGCGGCGTTGCCAATCAATCCGGCGCGCAGCGGATAACGCCCTGTCAACAATCCCGCACGCGACGGCGAACACACCGGCGCCGCCGCATAAAACTGCGTGAACCGCACCCCGCGCGCCGCGATGGAATCGATAGCCGGTGTTTGCAAATCCGTCGCCCCGTAACAGCCGGCGTCGGCGGCGCCTTGATCGTCGGTGACGATGAGGAGGACATTGGGCTTTAGCGCGTCAGCGCCGCACAATGCGGCCAGCGGCGCCAGCAGAATGGCGGTTATTAGGACTGAGAGGGTGTGTTTCATGTGTTGGTTACTCAGAAGCCCACTGCGCCATCGGTTGCGCCTTCAATGTAGTGCTCGGCACCGGACTCCTTTTGGCCATTGAGCGAATTGTCCCAGAAGAGCATGCCCTGATAGCCCGATTCGAAGTCCAGAGGTTTGGCGCCGGGAACCGCTTGGAAATGGCATCCCGAGAACACTTCCCACCGGCAGGCAGGCGGCGATTGTACTTTGAGCAACGCTGCTTTAGGCAACCAGTGCACGCTGCCTCCGGTCGTTTCCAACACGCTATTGTTAAATATACTCGTGGCGCGGTTGAACTCGCAACCGACAAAGCGTTGGCCGACCAGAAGGGGCGGCGTCTGCTGCATCTGGTCGGCCATACGGGAGGCCCCAAGATTGATGCCCATGCCGTCGTCGAACCGGCAGCCGCGCACCAGCGTGTGGTATTCCGGCCCCGTGACGAGGCGGTTTGTATCCGCGACATTCTGCCGGGCGTTGAATTCAACCCCCATTTTCGTGCGCAGGCCCACGAAGTGCTCCACGACGTTTTCCAGCCCGCCGCCAAAGAATTCGATCCCGCCCAGCGTGTCGCGTCCGTATTGGTTCAAAATAATGTTCTCGAAGAAGAACTGTCGTGCGACGACCTGCGACTGAGTGTCGGGCTGAACGGTCCACGGCTCGGAGAGCGTGATCCGTTTGTCTGTGTTGCTCAGGATGCGGCGGAAGCCGCCGAATCCGCGGCCCGCCATCACCACGACGAAGCGGTCGGCAAGTTGGTCCGGTTTGAGCCGCGCTTCGGGCACTTCGAGCCAGTCGGGGCCGACGGCTGCTGGACGGCCGAACCAGTTTTCCGAGCCTGCCTCGACTCCTTCAAAGAGCGCGCTTTCGCCGGCGCCTTCCACGCTTCCTCCGTCAACGACCTGGTTGCGATAGATCAGATTTTGTTCGAGCGGCCCGAACCAGGGTCCGCAGGTGAAGCCGCGGTTGCTTTCTTCGCAGTGGTTGTATTCGACGATGCAGTACTTGCCCAGGAGCCAGCCCATGCCGCTGGTGCCGTAACGGCCGATCGTGGGCTTATAGTGATTGTAACTGGTAAGGCAGCGCAAGGCCGGCCCGATGACGCTCATGCCCTCGACGCCGCGCAGCTCACAGTGACTGACCGTGCACTGTTGAGTAGGTCCCAGGAAACAGAGGCACCCGCCCGCCGGAACCCAACCGGTCTTCGGGCTGATCCAGGCCGCCTCGCCTTGTTCGACCCAGCACTGGGTGATGACCACATTGTGGACGGCGTCGCGGCGGCCGGCTCCGAGAACGCCCCAGCTACAGCCGTGACCGGTCTCGATCCGCAACCCGGTAATGGTCGTATCGGCGATCACATGGATCAGCGGCGTCGCCCGGTGCTGGCGGAACAGCGGTTCATAGTCCTTGGCGCTGCCCGCCAGCGGACCGTCCACGGGAAACTTCAACTCAAAAGGTCGGTCCGGGTTGGCGCGGAGGGTCGCCAGTTGCCACCCCGGGCCCACGAGGCTGACGCCCGGCGGCACCTGGATCGGCCGGCTGACGAGATACGTGCCCGGGCCGAAGAGCACCCGGGCCGGCGTTTGCCGGGCCGCCTCCGAAATGGCTTTGAGCACGGACTCGGTGTCGTCTTGGGTGCCAGACCCATCGGCCCCGAATTTTGCAACGGGCAGTTCCGCTACCTTTACCGCCTGTGGTTTGGCCACGGTCAGATTCAAAGGCCCCGCCACACCCAACGCGCCGGCCTGGCCCACGTAGACGTAGGCCCGGTAACTGCCGCTGGGCGCATTGCCGGGAATCTGCACGCGGAGCACATAATCCATCTCGTAGTTCAAGTGGTTCTGGAAATCGCCTTCGGCAAAACCGACGTCGGCCTCGATCGGCTCGCCGCCGTCCGCCGGCGCCAGCCAGACCGAGGTTTTCGGCTGATAGAGATTGGCCACTAAGTTTCGGCCGACGATCCGCACCACCTGACCGGGCTCGACCGTTTCATGGTCCAGGAAAAACATCCGGGGCCGGTTGGTGACGTAGGGCCGCGAAGTTCCATCGGCGGTCTGGACCCAGAGTACCTTGATCCAGCCGTCGCGATAAATACAACCGATTGTCTGCGGGCTCACCGCGCGGAGCCGATCGGTCAACAGTCGGGCCTCGGCGGGCGGCACGGCGGAGGGCGTCGCTCCCTGACGGATGAACTCGGCAACGACCGCCGCCGCCGGCCGGTTGTCCTTCGGGTCCCAGGCGAGAACTTTCAGATTGCGTCCCTGGAAGCCTTCGCCGAAGAGGTAACACGCTTCCCAATGCCGGGCACCCTCGCTTACATAGGTGATTTGCGGGGCATTGCCGTCGGGATTCGAAGCCAATGGAACGGTGGTATCGGCGGCATACAGCGCAGCCGGCGGAACCAGGAGCATGGCGGCGACGGCCAAAACAGTGAAGCGCGGGGTTGCGACAAATCTCATGTATGGCTCCACTTTTTTCATGGATGTAGAATATTGATATTCGCTGCTGACACTACACCGAATTCAGTCGGAGCGAACGGAACGCGGGGGATCGTGCTCGTTGTCTGGCTCGGCCACTAGCGAAAGCGTGTCACCCGGCCGCATCATTTCCAACGCAGGCGGCCGTTCTCGTCGCGAGGCGCTTGCGAACTTCGCCCTTCGTTTCTGGACGTTTCACCGAATCACGTTAGTTTTATTTTTCATCTTTCGTTATAAGACGAACTTGAATTCTGAACGCACGCTCGGAAATCTTCCGCATGGCCCGCGCCAAGTCCGCACCCGCGCCGAATCAATCGGGCGCCAATCTCGGTTTTGAAGCCAAGCTCTGGCTGGCCGCGGACAAGCTGCGCAACAACATGGACGCGGCGGAATACAAGCACGTCGTGCTCGGCCTGATTTTCCTGAAATACATCTCCGATTCGTTCGAGGAACACCACGCCAAGCTGCTCGCCGGCAAGGGCGATTACGACGGGGCGAATCCGGAGGACCGCGACGAATATCTCGCGGCGAATGTGTTCTGGGTGCCGAAGGAGGCCCGCTGGTCGTTCCTTCAGGCGCACGCAAAATCCGGCTGGAAGGAACCGAAATCAGGGCGCACGAAGGACATTGGCGCGCTCGTCGATGATGCCATGACGGCCATCGAAACGGACAACCCGCGCATGAAAGGCGCGCTCAACAAAAATTACGGACGCGCCGATCTCGACAAGCAGCGCCTCGGCGAACTGATCGACCTCATCGGCTCGATCCGGCTCATTGAAGTCGGCAGCCGCTCAAAGGACCTGCTGGGCCGCGTCTTTGAATATTTCCTCACGCAGTTCGCCAGCGCCGAAGGCAAGAACGGCGGGCAATTCTACACGCCGCAATGCGTCGTGCGCGTGCTTGTCGAAATGCTCGCGCCCTACAAGGGCCGCATTTACGATCCGTGCTGCGGTTCCGGCGGCATGTTCGTGCAGTCGGAGAAATTCGTCGAGGCGCACGGCGGCAAGCTCGGCGACATCAGCATCTATGGCCAGGAAAGCAACCCGACCACGCGCCGCCTCGCGGTGATGAACCTCGCGCTGCGCGGCATCGAAGCCGACTTCGGCGCCGAGCACGCCGACACGTTCCGCCGCGACCTGCATCCCGACCTGCGCGCCGATTTTTGTCTTGCCAATCCGCCCTTCAACGACTCCGACTGGTTCCGCAAGGACGACGACGTGCGTTGGCAGTTCGGCGTGCCGCCCAAGGGCAACGCCAATTTCGCCTGGGTGCAGCATTTCATCCACCACCTTGCGCCGCAGGGCATGGCCGGCTTCGTGCTCGCCAACGGCAGCATGTCGTCGAACCAATCCGGCGAAGGGGAGATTCGCAAAGCGATCGTCGAGACCGATCTTGTGGACTGCATGGTCGCGATGCCCGGCCAGCTTTTTTACAGCACGCAGATTCCCGTCTGCCTCTGGTTTCTCGCGAAGAACAAGCAGGGGGCACCCTCTCCCTCTGGGAGAGGGCAGGGTGAGGGCCGCCGCGACCGCCGAAAGCAGACGCTCTTCATCGACGCCCGCAAACTCGGCACGCTGATCGACCGCGTGCACCGCGAACTGACCGACGCGGACCTCCAGAAAATCGTCTCCACCTACCACGCGTGGCGCGGCGAAAAAGGCGCGGGCAAATACGCGGATGTGGCCGGCTACTGCAAATCGGCCACGACCGCGGAAATTGCCGCGCACGGGCACGTGCTCACGCCGGGGCGCTACGTCGGCGCGGAGGAAATCGAGGACGACGGGGAGCCGTTCGAAGAGAAGATGAAGCGGCTGGCGGCGGAGTATCGGGCGCAGTGCGCGGAAGGGGCGAAGCTGGAGCTGGCGATTGCGGCGAATTTGAAGGGGCTGGGGTTTTGAGGATTTGAGGTGGTCGCAAATTGCGACCACATCGAATGATCAGGAGGGCGCGGGGATGGCAGCGCGAAATTCCAATAGGACGAAGGGGACTAATAGGACGAAGGGGACTGACGGAACAACTGCGTCCTCTCAGTCTCAAGCGAATAGGACATATAGGACTGAGAAGACCGATGAACCACATCCGTCTTCTCAGTCTCATCCGTCCCATTCTGAAGGTTTCATTCCCGCGCACGGCGGCTACGAAGACCTGCTCTCCTTTCAGAAGGCCCGCATGGTCTATGACGGCACCGTGCGCTTCTGCGACCGTTTTGTGGACAAGCGCAGCCGCACGCACGACCAGATGGTGCAGGCCGCGCGTTCCGGAAAGCAAAACATTCTCGAAGGCAGCCGGGCCAGCGGCACCTCCAAGGAGACTGAAATCAAGCTTACCAACGTGGCCCGCGCCAGCCTGGAGGAATTGCTCGAAGACTACCGCGACTATTTGCGCACCGGCAGGCACCCGCTCTGGGACAAGAACTCCGAAGAAGCGCTGTTTGTGAGAAAGCTGGGAGTTAAAGACAATGTGACTTATGAGACTTATAGGACATATATTGACACGCGTCCGGGCCACATTGTGGCCAACATTCTTATTTGCCTGATTCACCAGACCAACTACCTGCTGGATCAGCAGCTTCGGCGCCTTGAACGCGATTTCCTCCAGGAGGGCGGCCTGCGCGAACACATGACCCGCGCGCGCCTGGCCGCTCGGGCGAAACAACAAGGGGGAGGCCTCTATGGCTCCTGATTGCCATCAGTCACATCCGTCCTATTCGTCACACAGCGCCGCGGAACAACACAGGCAGTTCGACGAGCCCGCGAAACTGGAGCAGGCCATTAAAGCCAACCTGAGGGGCTGTGATATGGCGGGTGAATGGAGAGCAAGCACGTGGGGCGACGAAATATCGCTTGAGTATGGCAAGGCGTTACGTGATTACGACGAATCGAGAGGCAAATTCCGCGTGTTCGGTAGCAACGGACCCATTGGGTGGACGACTGAGCCGCTCGCTTCGGGACCAGGCGTGATCCTCGGACGCAAGGGCGCTTACCGTGGGATTCAGTTTTGTCGCGAGCCGTTCTTCGTTATCGACACCGCCTATTACGTCGTTCCAAAGACCGAACTCGATATGCGGTGGCTTTATTATGCCATCAAGTATCACAAGCTCGGCGAAATTGACGATGGCTCCCCAATTCCATCAACCACGCGCTCGGCAGTTTATGTGAGGGACTTTGATGTTCCACCCCTCGCCGAGCAAAAAGCCATTGCGGCAGTGCTTGGGGCGCTGGACGACAAGATCGAGTTGAACCGCCGGATGAACGCGACGCTGGAGGCGATGGCGCGGGCGCTGTTCCAGAGTTGGTTTGTGGATTTCGATCCCGTGCGCGCGAAACTGGACGGGCGGAAGCCGATGGGGATGGACAAGGCGACGGCGGCGCTTTTTCCCGATAAATTCCAAGATTCGCCTCTTAGCCTCATCCCGCACGGGTGGAATGCCACAACGCTTGGCGAAATTTGCGACGACGGGGGCGGCGATATCCAAACTGGACCTTTCGGCACCCAACTTCACGCATCGGACTACGTGCCTGAAGGCGTTCCGTCCATCATGCCGAGCGATCTTCGGGACAATCGCATCGACGCCAGTTCGATTGCTCGCATCCGTGAGCAAGATGCTGAAAGGCTGAGCGTCTATCGAGTGCAGGCCGGCGATGTGGTCTATAGCCGTCGCGGTGACGTAGAGCGGCGCGCTCTTATTCGGCGTGCGGAGAATGGATGGCTCTGCGGAACAGGATGCTTGCGAGTGCGTTTCGGTTCACGTGGCTTGAATCCGCACTTTGGTGCCGCCTTTCTCGGCACGCCCGAGTCACGAGCCTGGGTTGTTCGCCACGCCGTCGGGGCTACGATGCCGAATTTGAATACTTCAATACTTTCAGCACTGCCAATGATCGTTCCGCCCGCGGAGTTGCAGTCGCGATTTGCTGAGATCGTCGGACCGTGGGACGAATTGGGCACAATCGCTCTCACGCAATTCCGCACGCTCGCCGCCCTGCGCGACACGCTGCTGCCGAAGCTGCTGAGCGGGGAGATGAGCGTGAATGAAGGATTCATAACATGAGCCTTGACCGTGATTTAAGCATCAACTGTCAGCGAACTACTATTTGATTGAAATTTAGTAAAAGCATGTCATACTAAATCTGTTTGAATTAGTAGTTCGTTGACATTGGAACACGAAATGAAAATCCCGCAGAAACCGCCCGGCATAAATGCCCTGTTTGCCAAGACGGATGCGTCGAGCTTTGGCCGTATTATTGAACTCGTGCAAAACCGCGAATTCAACGCGAATTATGTGCACTGGGACAAGTTGCGGCGACTTCCGCCGCCCAAAGGGCATACGGCCGAGGAATGGTGGCTGGCACTGAAAATGGCGCGAAAGGGAATGCTCAGGCCGATATCGTTAAAAGACAAATGCGGCGCGCCGTTCCAGTTTTGCGTGCCGGAACTCGTTCAGGAGGCGCTGCACAGCATCGACATGGGCGCGGGAAGTTCAATCGGAGTTCCCGAGCCGATCACCAACCCGCAGACGAAGGACCGCTATCTGATTCGATCGCTTATGGAGGAGGCCATCACGTCAAGTCAGTTGGAAGGCGCTGTAACAACGCGTGAAGTCGCCAAGGAAATGATACGCTCCGGCCGTCCGCCACGCGACAACAGCGAGCAGATGATTCTGAACAATTATCTGACGATGCTTGAGATCACACACTTGAAGGATCGGTCATTGACGCCGGAAATGGTCTTCGAAATACACCGCAAGGTGACGAAGGAAACACTCGAAGATCCCACGGCAGCAGGACGATTCCGCCGCTCGGATGAAATCCGAGTGGTCAGAGACGACTACGGGGTTGTGTTTCACGAGCCGCCCCTCGCCGAGCAGCTTGACGCTCGTTTGAACGCAATGTGCGATTTTGCAAACGGCAACTCACCGGACTTTTTTGTTCACCCGGTTGTACGCGCCATCATCCTTCATTTCTGGCTTGCCTACGATCACCCATTCATCGACGGCAATGGGCGTACGGCGCGTGCGCTTTTTTATTGGTCCATGCTGCATGGCGGATATTGGCTGTTTGAATTCGTTTCCATTTCGAACATTCTGCGAAAGGCTCCCTCGAAATATGCGCGAGCATTCCTTTGCACGGAAACCGACGACAACGATTTGACGTATTTCATCGTGGCGCAAGTGGAGGTCATCCAAAAAGCGATTGAGGCTCTGCACGAATATATCAACGCAAAAACCGCCGAGGTGCAGCAACTTGAGTCGCACGTCCGGGCGTTGAATCTCTTCAACCATCGTCAAGGAGTTCTTATTCTCCACGCGCTCAAGCATCCCTACCAGCATTACACCTTCACCAGCCACCAAATGAGCCACAATGTGGTCTATCAAACTGCGCGGCTGGATTTGCTCGACCTGCATAAGCACGGTTTGCTTGTAAAACGGAAACGGGGCAAAGAGATGGAGTTCACCGTGCCAGCCGATTTAGGTGACCGGCTGCGCAAATTAGAGAAGGACGCGAGAGGATGAGCCTCAACGAATCCCTCGTCGAAGACGCCGCCCTCGGCTGGTTCGCCGAACTCGGCTACGCCGTCGGCCACGGCCCGCACATGGCGCCCGGCGAACGGGCGGCGGAGCGGGATTCGTTTGGCGACGTGGTGCTGGCGGGGCGCTTGCGCGAGGCCATCCGGCGGCTGAATCCGGACATTCCGCACGACGCTCAGGACGAGGCGCTGCGGAAAGTGCTGCGGCCGGAGACGCCGTCGCTCACCGGCAACAACCGGCGCTTTCATGCCATGCTGCGCGATGGCGTGCCGGTGGAATACAAGCGCGCCGACGGCAGCATCGCCGGCGACCGCGCGCGGCTGGTGGACTTCGACGACACGGACGCCAACGACTGGCTGGTGGTGAACCAATTCACCGTGATCGAAGGCCAGCACAACCGCCGCGCGGACATTGCCGTCTTCATCAACGGCCTGCCGCTGGGGCTGATCGAATTGAAGAACGCCGCGGACGAGGACGCGACGATCTGGACGGCGTACAACCAGCTTCAGACGTACAAATCCGAAATCGGCTCGCTGCTGCATTTCAACGAAGTGCTGGTCGTTTCGGACGGTTTGCAGGCGCGCATCGGTTCGCTGACGGCCAACCAGGAATGGTTCAAAGTCTGGCGCACGATCGACGGGGACGGCGACGCGCCGAAGACTGCGCTGGAATTGGAAGTGCTGGTCCGCGGCGTCTTTGAGAAGCAGCGCTTTCTCGATCTGCTTCAGCATTTCATCGTCTTTGAAGAAGACACGGACAGCGGCCTGCTGCACAAAATCATCGCCGGCTACCACCAATTCCACGCGGTGAACGCGGCCGTCGAGGAGACCGTGCGCGCCAGCGGCATGGCCGACACGGGCATTGTCAGCGAGGAACCCGGCGGGTATTGGAGCGGGCGCATGCACAGCGGCAAGCCCGGCGACCGCCGCGCCGGCGTGGTCTGGCACACCCAGGGATCGGGCAAGAGTTTTTCGATGCTCTTCTACGCCGCCCGCATCGTGCGGCATGCGGCGATGCAGAACCCGACGCTGGTGGTGCTGACCGACCGCAACGATTTGGACGATCAGCTTTTCGGCCAATTCCAGCGCTGCCACGAGATACTCGGCCAGATGCCCGTGCAAGCACCGAGCCGTGAGCGGTTGCGCGAGTTGCTGGCGGTGTCCAGCGGCGGGGTGATCTTCACGACGGTGCAAAAGTTCGTCCCTGAAAAGAAAGGCGACCGATTCGCTGCGCTTTCGGACCGGAAAAACATCGTGGTGATGGCGGACGAAGCGCACCGCAGCCAGTACGAATTCGGTTCACACCTCGTCAAACGCAAAGATGGCACGTCGTATCTTTCGCACGGATTTGCCGCGAACCTGCGCGACGCGCTGCCGAACGCTTCGTTCATCGGCTTCACCGGCACGCCCATCGAGAAAACGGACGCGAACACGCGGGCGGTGTTCGGCGATTACATCAGCATCTACGACATCCAGCGCGCCGTCGCCGACAAGGCCACGGTGCCGATTTATTACGAGAGCCGCATCGCCAAGCTGGGCTTGAACGCCGCGGCGCTGCCGAAGATTGACGAGGAATTCGACGAGATCACCGAAGGCGAAGAACTGACGCACCGCGAAAAGCTGAAAACCAAGTGGGCCGCGCTGGAAGCGCTGGTAGGCGATCCGAAGCGCATCAAACTGATCGCCGCCGATCTTGTCGCGCATTTTGAGAAGCGACTGGAGGCGATGGACGGCAAGGCGATGATCGTCTGCATGAGCCGGCGAATTTGCGTCGACCTGTACAACGCGCTGATCGCGCTGCGCCCTGATTGGGCGAGTGCCAAAGATGACGATCTGGAAGCCGAAAAGAGCAAGACTTGCGTTGTGAAAGTCGTGATGACGGGCAGCGCCGAAGACGGTCCGAAATGGCAGCCGCACATCCGCAACAAAGACAAGCGCCGCGCGCTTGCGAACCGCTTCAAAGACCCGAAGGACACGTTCCGAATCGTGATCGTGCGCGACATGTGGCTAACCGGTTTTGACGCGCCATGCCTGCACACAATGTACGCCGACAAGCCGATGCAGGGCCACGGCCTCATGCAGGCGATTGCGCGCGTGAACCGCGTTTTCCGCGACAAGCCCGGCGGATTGGTCGTGGATTATCTGGGCCTCGCGGACCAACTCAAAAAAGCGCTCGCCAATTACACCGAGAGCGGCGGCAAGGGCGATCCGACGTTCGACACGAAGCAGGCCATTGCCGTGATGCAGGAAAAGCACGAAATCGCGTGCGATATGCTGCACGGCTTCAAATGGGCGAAATGGACGACCGGCGCGCCGGCGGAGCGGCTCGCGCTCATTCCCGCGGGGCAGGAGCACATTCTCAAGCAAGACGACGGCAAGAAACGCTTCGTGCAGGTGGTCAGCGATCTTTCGCGCGCCTTTGCGCTTTGCGCCGCAAGTGACGAAGCGACGGCGATTCGCGATGACGTGTCATTCTTCCAGACACTGCAATCCGCGCTGAACAAACAGCGTATCGGCAGCACGAAGACGCCAGACCAACTCGACGCCGCGGTGCGGCAGCTTGTGTCGAAAGCGATCACCACGGAAGGACAGGTGATCGACGTATTCACCGCAGCCGGATTGCCGAAGCCGGACATCGGGATTTTGGACGAGCGATTCCTTGCCGAAGTGCGGGGCCTCAAGCACAAGAACGTCGCCGCCGAGCTTCTGGAGAAACTTTTGAAAGACGAATTGAAAGTGCGCTCGAAGCGCAATCTGGTGCAATCGCAGCTATTTTCTGAGAAGCTGAAAAAGACACTCAACGCATACCACAATCGCGCCATTGCCACGCAGGAAATCATCGAAGAACTGATCAAACTGGCGAAGGAAATGGACGCCGCCACAAAGCGCGGGCAGGATCTCGGCTTGAACGACGATGAAATCGCTTTCTACGACGCGCTCGCCGCCAACGAAAGCGCCGTCAAAGCGATGGGCAGCGCTGAATTGAAAGTGATCGCCGCCGAGTTGGTCACGCAAGTCCGCCAGAGTGTAACCATCGACTGGACACTGCGCGAAAGCGCGCGCGCGAAGATCAAAGTGATGGTGAAGCGTATCCTCAAAAAGCACGGCTACCCGCCGGACTTGGCGGAGGAGGCGACGAAGACCGTGCTCGCGCAGGCGGAATTGCTGTGCGCGGATTGGACGAGCAAGTAGAGGCAGCTAAACATTGTGTTCATTGACCGATTTAATGCCTGGCGGCAATCTGATCACGGAGCCTGACAACTTATTGAAATTAAATCCGAAGGCATGCAGTTTGTTCGCCTCTGGACTGCGCATCGCGAAGTCGTCGGTGGTAGCGTTCTCTTTCGAAAGAGATTCTCAGAACGAATTCCATTGCTAAGATGAGAACAGATTGTCGCCGTCGAATCGGTGTACGAATAGAAGTCCCCGATATAGGATTAAACGCTATGAAACAACTCATGTTGCTTTTCGTTTTCGCATCTTCGGTCGTGTTCGGCGGCGACGCTGCGGTTGGCACGCCGCAAACGGAACTCTGGCGCGACGCCGGCCAGCCTATCGACCGCCGCGTGGACGATCTCGTTGGGCGCATGACGCTGCAAGAGAAGATTGCGCAGACGATGATGGATGCGCCGGTGATCGAGCGACTGGGGATTCCCGCGTATCATTGGTGGAACGAGGCGCTGCACGGCGTAGCTCGTGCCGGCCACGCAACCGTCTTTCCGCAAGCCATCGGCCTGGCGGCCACGTGGAACACCGATCTGCACGGACAGATCGCCGATGTGATCAGCACCGAAGCCCGCGCGAAACACAACGAATACGCGCGGCAAAACTCGCGCACGATCTATCACGGGCTGACGCTCTGGTCGCCGAACGTGAACATTTTCCGCGATCCGCGCTGGGGCCGCGGCCATGAGACATACGGCGAAGATCCTTATCTGACGGGGCGCTTCGGCGTGGCATTCGTGCGCGGGATTCAAGGCAACGATCCGCAATTCTTAAAGGCCATCGCCACGCCCAAGCATTTTGCCGTGCACAGCGGGCCGGAGCCTCTGCGGCATGGCTTTGACCCGACGATTTCGCCGCGCGATTTGTGGGAGACCTATCTGCCCGCGTTCGAAGCCTGCATTCGCGAAGGCAAGGCGTATTCGACTATGGCAGCCTACAACGGATTCAATGGCGTTCCTTGCACGGGCAATCCGGTACTGTTGACCACGCTCCTGCGCCAGCAGTGGGGTTTCGAGGGCTGCGTGGTCTCGGACGTGGACAGCGTCGGCGATATTTGGAAGGGGCACAAACTCGCCAAGGACGCCGCCGAAGCTAGTGCGATGGCGATCAAGGCAGGCGACGATCTGTGCAGCGGCACTACATATAAAGGGCTTGACGAGGCGCTCAAGCGCGGCTTGATTCAGGAGGCGGACATCGACCGCGCGGTGAAGAATCTTTTCCGTGCGCGCTTCAAGCTGGGCTTCTTCGATACGCCCGAGCGCTGCGCGTACCAGCGCATTCCGTTCTCGGAGAATTGCAAGCCCGAGCACGACCGGCTGGCCTTGGAGGCGGCGCGACAATCGCTTGTGCTGCTCAAGAACGACGGCATTTTGCCGCTGCGCGAAGAGGGACTGAAAACGGTCGCCGTCCTGGGGCCGACGGCTGACAACACGCAGGCGGTGCTTGGAAACTATTTTGGCATCCCGGTTGAGCCCGTGACGATCCTCAACGGTTTGCGCAAGCGGCTCGAACCGCGCGGCGTGAAAGTGCTTCATGAAGGGCTGGTGCCGCTGGTGGACGGATTCCGCGGCAACTTTTTGCCGCTTCCCACGGATGCGCTCTATAGCGACGAGTCGAAGAAGACTGCCGGACTCACGTGCGAGTTCTTCGATAATCTCGAACTGAAGGGAACGCCGCATTCACTGCGGGTCAACGATGCAGATTTATTTTGGAACCGAGACAAACGATTGCCGGCCATGCCGATCGGCCAATGTTCAATGCGTCTGTCCGGCGCGGTCGTTCCGTCGAGTTCCGGCGAGTATGTGTTGCGCGCTACCGGCGATGGCGCGGTGCGGCTTTGGTTCGACGGCAAACAGGTTGTAGACAAATGGACCAAGGCCGGCACGAAAACCGAAAGCGTGGCGCTGACGCTGGAGGCTGGCCGCGCGTACCCGATCCGCGTGGAGTATTTCCAGAGCGGGGACTCCGGCATGCTCCGGCTGGACTGGAAGACGCCGCACTCCGCAAATCCAATTCAGCGCGCCACCGATTTGGCGCAGCAGGCGGACCTCGTCATCCTGACGCTGGGCATCACGCCGGAGCTCGAAGGCGAGGAGATGAAGGTCGATGCCGAGGGTTTCAATGGCGGCGATCGCACCACGCTTGCTTTGCCGATCAGCCAGCAGAAGTTGCTCGACGCCATCGCGGCGACAGGAAAGCCCACGGTGCTCGTACTCACCGGCGGCAGCGCGCTTGCGGTAGATGATAGCCGAGTGGGCGCGGTGTTGCTGGCCTGGTACTACGGGCAACGAGGCGGCGACGCGGTGGCCGAAGCGCTGTTCGGCCAGTACAACCCCGGCGGCCGGTTGCCCGTCACGTTCTACCGCTCGGTGGCCGACCTGCCGCCGTTCGCAGACTATGCGATGAACGGGCGCACCTACCGCTATTTCAAAGGTCCGGTGAAATACCCGTTTGGTTACGGCTTGAGCTACACTCGTTTTAACTACGAGAAACTGCGCATTACGCCGACGCAAGCGGATCAACCCGCGCCCGTGCGCGTCACTGTGGATGTGGTCAATGCGGGCCAGCGCGCGGGGGACGAGGTCGTGCAACTGTACGTGACGCCGCCGCCCGGCGCGCCCACGACGCTGATTCACCATCTCGAAGCTTTTCGCCGCGTGAGGCTTCAACCCGGCGAAAAGCGCACCGTGACGTTCGAGCTTGCACCGCGCCAGTTGACTTATGTGAACGATAAAGGCGAGCGCGTGTGGGGCGGAGGGGCCGTCGGCATTTCCGTAGGGGGTGGCCAGCCGGGCCATACTGCCGGCGTGTTAAGCAGCAGCGTGTTGACCGGGTCGGCCCAGGTCGAAGCGCGGCCCGCCGCGTTCGGCGCGAAGCCCGCCCAGTAATGCGCGACGGATGCGCGTGGTATAAATCAAGTGCCCGCCTGGAATGCGAGTCCATCCAGCGAATGCGTTGTCAGCTTGATCGCGCTGGCGTGTCCGCAGGTTTGCGGACACGCGTTCAACCGTTGGGTGGGCTAACTAAAACACCATGCACAAATCCAGCAGGTCTTCTAACGGCGAGCGTTCAAATTCAGACGGCGTTCGAGTTCGGGAATCGGCTACACGGATACGCAAGGCCGGCACGTCGATTTTCGCGCCTTGCGGCACACGTTCTGCACGAATCTTGCCGCGTCCGGCATCCATCCGAAGGTTGCGCAAGACTTGGCGCGGCACCCGGATATCAATCTGACAATGGGGTATTACACGCACAGTCTGCTTGAACAGCGCGGGGAAGCGGTTGCGAAGTTGCCGGCCGTGGATATAATGCAAGACGCGGCAATCAAGACGGGCACGGACAACGCGCCAGTGTCTTACCGTTCTGCTTACCGTAATGACGCGGATTTCAAAGCGGGCGCGGCGGACTCTGACGGACGCTCGCCCTATGAAACCGACGTGCGCCAACTTAGCTCAGTGGTAGAGCAATGCTTTCGTAAAGCATAGGTCCTGGGTTCAAGTCCCAGAGTTGGCTTCAGATTTCCCCTATAGAAAAGCCCTCGAAAACGGATTCGGGGGCTTTTTTGTTTTTCCTGATTGTATAGATTTTTGTATAGATTTTCTTTCCTATGAGGATGGCCACTGGGCATCGCATGGCTCCGCTTCGTGTGATCAAGCCTTTTTCCGCAATGATCCCGTCTGCCGTCTCCTGTCGTCTTGCGGCGTTTGAACGCATCGCCGAACATAGTAACCTGATGCGGATTCCGTCACACGCCGGCCGATATTTGGAGACATGATAAACGACCGTTGGGGTCGTGCTGTTTCGCTATCCCATCTGAAGGATCGCCCGCCAGTTCGACGAACAATCCAGCATGACGCTTCACCATTCCGACGCATCCGCCCGCCTCCATTTTAACGCCGACTAGCTTGACGCCGCCTTCGAGGCGCTCCGCGCACGCCTGTCCGCCCATTGCGACGCAGGAACCCACACCGCAATCCGTCGCCCTGTTGCGCTTCCTATTTGCGGCGTTCGAGCGTTACGACGAGGCGACGGGGCTGGCCGTTACGTCAGGCCAACTTCATGCCCCGGCGCCGAGACATTTGGTTAGTAGAGCCTTTCGGGAATCCAATCCATCGTCTTTCCGTGGGTTCCCATTTTGAAACTCATCACTGCCCCCAGTACCCCCGCCCATCCAGCGACATCGTCCGGACCGGAACGGCTGCAACCAATCTATTCCGCGTTCATGCGGACGATGGATGGCACCGCCCTTTTCAAATTATCCGACATCTTCCACGCATAGAAGCATTGGCCTTTGTCGCTGTACGTGATGCCGTTGGGCGTAAGCTGCTGGACGGCAAGAACCGCCAACTCGCCTGCAAACTGAAGTGTTGTCATCACTCTTCAGCGGAGTTTTCGTCCAACTGAACCCAGCGTACATCGCTGATGCTGTAAACGATACCGGCGTCCTTTGGATTGCAGCCGATCTTGATGGATTTGATGTGCGCGGGATCCAAATGTCCTGAGTCGTCGGGCTTGGACCAACCCGCGCCAAAGACGGCATCGGAGAACGGATGAAAATGCACGTGCCGCGGCGTAGACAGTAGCGAAAGGGAATATCCAATGCGCATCGACGACGAACGTCAATCCTCCGGTTCCACGGATGACCGAGCATCAGGTCGCGCCGCGGTGACCAATTCAAAACCGAAACGCTGGCCGGTCGTGCTTTCTGTCATCATCTTCCTCTTCCTCGGGGCAGCAAGTCTTGGATTGGCGCTTTTCGGCGGTGCGAGCTATACGGATTCGTACAGCCACGAGGCTGACCGTTTGTGGGCCATTTTGGCGATGATCGATGCCGGAATTATCTTTTCGGCAAGCATCGCAGCATTCTTATTTCTTTTTCGCCGAAGCGAGACGATCTGGAAGGCGACGATCCTCCTGCTTGTTCTCTCGCTGGCGGGCGATGGCGTCTTGATCTGGGCTGGCTTTGGGATGCTCGCCGACGCGAAACGGCGCGGCGGCGATTGGGCCGGGCTGAGCGTCGCGGGAAGCCTCATCTTGGGAATCGTATGTCCGGCGCTGATTGGCGTGGCCGCATTCGCTGGCGGCGCCTGCCTAAGCGCGGCGCGTTCTTCGCGCCGAATGGCAATCGCAGAGAATGAGAAGGGCGATTCATAAGGCGTGGTGTGCTTCAAGTTGAACTGGTCGTCCCGGCATTGGCCGATATCGGTTAAAAAGGAACAAAGGGCGTTTTCATGGATCTGCATTTAGCCAACAAGATTGGGATCGTCACTGGAGCCAGCCGCGGGATCGGCCTGGCGATCGCAGAGGCCCTTTCGGCCGAGGGAATGTCCCTCACTCTGGCGGCTCGTTCCAGAGAATCGTTGGAACAATTGGCGGCCTCCCTTCCGACTCCGAGCTTGGTCCAAGTGGTCGATCTGCGTGAACCCCGGGCCCCGCAGGCGTTGGTCGAGGCGACGATCAATCGGTTTGGCAGGCTCGATCTTCTCGTCAACAACGCTGGAGCGACGGTTCGCGGAGACTTTCTCACGCTTGCCGAAAAGGATTGGCAGGACGGATTCGACCTCAAGTTCTTTGGCGCCATGCGCTGCTGCCGGGCGGCGTGGAACCATCTGCGGGCGGCTCACGGATCCATCGTCAACATCGTCGGAATCGGAGGACGGACTGGCTCGGCCGAATTCGCGATCGGGGGCGCGGTGAATGCCGCCCTGCTCAACCTCACCAAGGTTCTCGCCGACCGAGGCGTGACTGATGGGGTTCGCGTCAACGCGGTCAATCCGGGAAGCATCGTGACGGACCGTTTGCGAGGGCGCATTGAAAAGTTTGCGTCGGAACACTCCCTTGATTCGGAGGCCGCCGCGGTGGAGTTGGCTCGAAGCATGAAGGTCGCTCGCTTCGGAGACGCTGCGGAAATCGCCAACGCCGTGGCGTTTCTCGCATCGGATGCGTCAGGATATTGTCAGGGGACGATTCTGGATGTCGATGGCGGGCAGACCCGCACCCTTTAGTGCATGCTCGGTTTGCACCCATGCAACTGGACAGGAGCAAGAAGAAGTGGCGCTCCAAAGACCGGACGAAGCTGGACACCGCAAATGAATGCTGCTATTCTCGTCGCTCCAAATTCAATCATGGAACGGGGAAAGCAGATGAAGCGTATTCGTTACGAACCGAAGGTCAAGGCATCCATCATCGCAGCCGTGCAAGAAGCCCGAAAAAGCGGGAAGTCTTGGGCGGAGGCGTTGGTGGCCGCCCATCAAGCCGGTTACAAGGGTACGGTCGATAGCCTGACCCAGTTTGTCGCCGCAAACAACTCGGCAAAGAAGACAGCCGCCGTCAAGAAAGCGATGGCAAAGGCCACGCCAGCAGTCGCTAAGCCGGCCGTCAAGGCACCAACTGTCAAAACGCCGGCTGTCAAACCGCCTCAAGGCGCGCTTGACATCAACGCATTGGTTCACAAAGCGGTGACGGATGCGGTCGTGAATGCCTTGGAAGCCTTGGTGGCGAGGATCAAGGGAGGTAAATAGCAAATAGAGGAAACTGCATCCTTGGGCCGTCGTGTGCGATGTCGGAGCCTCGTGCTATGGCAAACGGCGTCTCCGTGAACAAGGGCATCATCCAAGATGCCGGCGCTTGCCTTCGGCTCGGCTTTCTTCGTATTCGTGAGCGACAAAGCGAATCGCGGGAAGCGCTTTACGCCTCCGAGGAAATCCGCATCCTTTGCGCACACTGAAAATGCGCGACGGACAAAGCTTCGCCTACTCAGTTTTACCGCCAAAGAATCCCGATTTCTTCGAAAGGATTAGCCGCGCCAGCGTCTTTAGAAGGGAATATCCAAATCAAACTTTTCGATCCGAAATTGAGGGAACGTACTATGCCGCTATTTTCAACGACCAAATTCTGGCGCCAATTGGCGAATGCGTTCCTTTTGGGCCTGATGTTTCTTCAAAAAGCCAGATCGGAAGAAGCTGCGGCCACCAAACAGCATTCGATTGAACTGCCGCCGATGCCCGCGGCGAAGGATGTCGTTCCCACGCCGCTGCTTGAAAGCGAGAATTACAAAATCGCGGAGGACGTTTCGATTTCGAATTATTACTACCGCTTCCACGTCGAATCGACGAGCTATGGAACGTACGACGTCGATTCGCTGGACCTCCTTCAGGTTCGCCTGTTCGAGATCGGCGTCCTGTCGAAGGCCAACGCTGTCAACGGCGGAGCAGATTTCACAAAAGGCGCGAAATCCGACTTGAGCGACACGGCAAAGGCTGCGGCAAAGAGCGTGGTCACCCCGGTTAAATCGGCGAAAGCCCTGGGCGCGGTCATCGAGGATAGCGGACGCGCCGCCTATGATTTCGTTCGATTAAAGAATCGCAACCAGCCGAAGGATTCGCTGTTGACGGGCGAAGAAAAGCGCAAGGATGCGCACAACCTCGGTCTGGACGTCTATTCGACCAATCCGGCCGTGCAGGCTTATCTCGATCAACTCGCCAAATCGCGGGCGACCGGCAGCCGCTTGGTCGATGTGGGCGTCAGCGTGGGCACGTTCGTCATGCCCTTCGGAACGCCGGTCAGCGCGGCGATCGCGGCTGGGAAATACCGGGAGAAGCTCGCCGACAAGCTCGACACGATGTCGCCGATGGAATTGTATCGTTACAACGACAAAATCCTGAAGAAAATGGACGTCCAGTCGCACGACCGCGAGAACTTCCTGGAATATGCGGATCTCACGCCGAAACAGAAAACCGAGATCGTGGCGGATTTGAAGACGCTTGACAACATGCCCGATAAAACTCCCTTTCTTCATGCGTGTGTCGAGCAGCATCCGGCCGAGGGCATCTGGCAGATACAATGCGCTGATATTCTGGCCAAATACAACAAGACCGTGGATACGATTCAATGGACAAGCAGCGCCGGCATGGCGCTCAATGCGATCTCGACGAATGGAAAGCAGTTGATGATCTTTCCAGCGGACATTGTGTGTTGGACTGAAGAACTTCAGAAGACGATCGAAAAAAGCAATTCGATTACCGGAGTGACGCAGCGCGAATTCGTGACGCCAGCCCATTTGACAGAACGCGCAAAGAAAGAAATCGAAACTCACGGATTTGCGGTGCGAGAGAGCTTTTTGATCGAAGTTCAGCCTGATGGCGTGAAGGCCACGAAATAGTCCTTTCGCTTCTTGTGCCTTTTTTCGCCGGTGGCGATGTTTAATTGCTGACAATCAAGGTTGCTGGCTCGCCAGTGATCTTCAATCCTGGTATCGTCATGAGCCCGCCGGCGTCGGCCTAACCCTCGCCTTGCGCGATCCCAAAAGTCCATTTGAATGTGCCGCCGGGCTTGATCCGCCATTGCGCAGGCCGATTCCAAGCGTACCGCTTGCGCCCATGGAATTTCCGCAAAGATAGACGCGGTTCTCGCCGCCGTTCAGCGGGGATGCAGTCTTGTATCTCAGGGCGATCGAGCGGCCCGGTCCGCAGCCAGCACCGCCGCCCAACTCACCGGCACAGAGCAAGTAAAGTTAAATGGCCTCGCTTTCCTAGGGAGCTGAAGGAACCGCGGGCAATTCCGCCGGAAGCGTTGTGCAGCACGCCTCAGGGGCCTTACAAAGGCGTGATCGAATTTCGCTTGGAGAGAATGGGCTTGGATCCCAAGTCCACGTTCGTGCTCTACGAAGTCGAGGGCATTGATGGCAAGGCCTTCGAAGACGTGATCTCCGGCAACAAGACGTTCTCATTGAAACCGCTCAAAAGCGATTCGAAAGACGGCGTGATTCGTGCAGCCGTGGAGATTGACAAGCGAGCGCAGTATCTCATCGCACCGGCAGGTCAGGGGGAGACGGTTTTCTTTGGCAAACCCTAGCACGCAGTCCTTTTACCCTTCAGCCCGGGCCGTAGTTATCATCACCACCCGAAAAAACGGTAGGGATCATCCCACTCTTCAGGCGGCTCCAAGTAGAACCCATGCAACCAGCGGCATTCGGGCGACTGGCCATTCCTCAGCTTGACCTGTGCCGTGAAACGTTCCAAGAGCGGGGTCTGCGCCTGAACGCCCAGATTTCCCAACACGCGCGTAAGGAGGCAACTGGTGCGGCGAAAGGTGCGCTTGGTGTTCTGCTGCTTTGGATTGAATTGCCACGGCGCAAGCTGGCAGAATACGACGCGGCCTTCGTCGGCGCTGGCCAGCACGCCGTCGCCGACAGCCTGCGCGCCGCCGGTGACCAGCGGGAGATTCCGTGGATCGCGGTTGTGGACGTCCGCGGGGCCGACTCCGACCAACGGCGAAGTCGCGGCTTGGGGCTCGAAAAAGGTGCCGATGTGCTCGGCCGTTTTCGTTTCCACTTTTACCGGCAGAAACGCGCCGGCTTCCGCAGCATCCATCCCCAACGCCAGCACGCGCCCGTCCTGCTTGAGCCACGCCGCGATGGCATCTTTGTCCGCGGCCAAGGCGGCTCCCCCGCCTGCGGAGACCACCAGGACTCGGCCGGCTTTGAGCGCCCCGGCCGCATAAGGCTCGACCGCGAAACCCGCCTGTTGCAGGTGCTTCTGCCCGGCCGGATCGCCAGCGTAAAGGATGGTCCGATGTGGCGCAGGCTTCCAGTTGCCTGCATAGGTCAAGAGGTTTCTCGCGAGCCGTTCGGCGGCCGGATCGCCCTCCGTGCGGGCGGTGACATCCATCTGGCAGAACAGCACCATGCCCTGCCCTTCGCGGTACTCCATGAGAGCGCTGTATTGGAGGCTGTAACCGCCGTCCACCAGCGCCAGGAAATCGCCGCACGCGGGCTTCTCGATCAGTACGCTGGCTACGTTGCTGCGGTTGCCGCAGCGCCACGCGCGCGAGACTTGCAAGCCGGCGTTGACAACAGTGGGGCCTTGGATTGGATAGGGCAGCGTCATGTAGGTCAGGCGCGGCGCCATGTTCGTCGCTTCGCCGCGCCAATCCCGCAAGTTCTCGTCGTCCAATCCCGCCAGCACAGGATGGTCGGGAACGCGCCTGAAGGTTTCGCGCAAACCGTATTCCTGCACGCGAAAACCAAAGCGCTGCTCCAGCACGTCGGCGTGCTGTTCGAAGACCAGCACGCGCAGGCCCTCGGGAACACGGCGGAGATTCGGGCCCGGGCCTTCCGGCGTCAGGGCGTCCTTGCCGACAACCAGCACGTCGTACTTGGACAGATCGGCATCGGCCTGAACGGCCTCGCCTCGCACGCCCAACGCGGCGAACAGTTTGGTGGTTTCGCCCGGTGGATCGAAGATCGCCATCTTGTTGGCGCCGGCCTGCTGCGCGGGGTCGTGCGCCAGCACGTTAATCGTGAAGGAGTCTTCCTGCGATTCGCCGGGAGTGAACTTGACCGAGAGAACCAGCGTGTACGCGCCCGGCTTCAGTTCCGCGGGCAACGTGAACTTAAACGCCTGCATGTGGATGTCGCCTGTCGGCGCGGTGAAGGAGGCCGCGCCGGTTAACGGCGTCGGCAAATTCAGCGACCATTTGCAGTCGCAGGATACTGTGCCGCGGCTGTTGTTGATGGCGACGACCTGCTTTTCAACGCTTTCGCCCGCGCGGAAATTGTGGCCCTTTTCGGTGAATGCTCCCGGTTTGCCGCCGATGTACGCCAGCAGCGGTCCGTTATTGCGCACCAGCACCTTCCCGGCGACTGTGGGAATCCAATCGGCGCGTTCAAACGCGTAGGCCATGTCTTCGGAGGATTGATCGGTGAAATCCACGCTGTAGCCGGGGCGCTGGAGTTTCTCCCAATCCACTTTGAAGTCCTTGCGGCCCTTGTGAACTTCCCCGAGTTTCCAGAGCCAGGCGTAGGTCCAGGGACTGATGCCGGAGACACCCCACGTGCGGAAGGCCCGCCAATTGTCAGCGGTGTAGCGGGCTATGACCTCCTGTTGCTGATCGAAATGCGGGTCGTAAATATAGGGCTTGTAATCCCAGTGGTGCCACGTCTTCCCGGCGTTGAACTGTTTGGCCTCCCAGCGCAAGTCGGCCTTCTCCATCTCGCCCAGCTTGAAGGCGGAGTCGCCGAGCCACTGCGAATCCCATTCGGCCAAACAGAACTCGTAAGGCACCGTCCCACCGCCCTGCCAAGGCAGCTTGCCCTTGTAGAAGCCGCGGTACATGGTCCAGGTAAGAAAATACGGCATCCCGTATTCAACGATGACCGCCGGTTTCTCGCCCTTCGTCGCCCAATGTTCGAACCAGTCGGAGCGTTCTTGAATGGGTACGAAATTTAAGTAGAAGTTGTATGTCCACATCGCGCCCAAGTTGCCGGAAGAATGGTGATACACGATGCGGCTGGGGTCGAGCTTGCGGATAACCGCCTCGGCCATAAGCGCGTGAGCGCGGTTGCCGCCATCCTTGGGCTGATACACGCCGTCAATCAGGTCGGGATTCATCCCTTCGAAGTAGCCCGTTTGATTATGGCTGGTGGAGTACGCGACGACGGAAGGGTGGTTCTCCGCTACGTGCACGTAGAAGGCGGCGTGCTGCGCATACCCGTTCTTCTGCGCGGCGTCCGCCGCCTTCCAGTCATAATCGCTGAAATGCGGCTGCGAGAAGGACACCAGCATCCCGGTGTCATCCGCCGCCCGCAGCATTTCCTCAAAGCTGACATGCGAACCCGGTTTGCAGTCGTAATTGTGCGTGTACACCATGTTGATGCCGATGCTCTGCAAGCGCTCCATCGTTTCCCGCGCCGCCGCGTAGCTGGCGGTCCCCGCGCCCTGCGTGGTGCTGTCTATTGGCACGACCGAACAGAAAAGCCGCGTGCCGTTGAACTTGAAGTCGCGCCCTTCGATCCACATTTCGCGGAAGCCGAAGCGCACGGGCAGGCACACGTCCACTGCCTTGCCGGCGGCGTCGAGCAGCGAGAGCTCCAAATCGTATTGATTTTGCGGCGTGTTCAGATCCCAGAGCTTCTCAGGCTTCCACGCTTCAGTGAAGCTAAAGCGACCGTCCTTCAAGTCAGCCTCCTTGAACACGGGACTCGTCAGCGTCTTAACCGTCTGGCCCTTGTCCAGGATTTTGGCCTGTAGTTTATATTCCGCTCCCGGCGTTAAACCCGCCATGTCGGCGTGAGTGGCGAGCGTCCATTGGCGCACGGATGTTTCCACCTTTATATGGGTGACGCGCGCCTGCGCCGGTGTGCCGAGCAGGTAAACGTCTCCGCAGAGGCCCTTAAAGCGGACTTCGCCTTTTACTTCGTTGCCACCGTGCGTATCCGTGAAAGCGAGCATCGTGGCCTTAAGCGGCAGCGCCTCTGTCATCACGGAGAGCACGTGCTTGCCGGCGGGTTGCACAGCGGCGGTCAGGTCCAATTCGGCGGCGGGAAAGCGCATATTGCCGATCTTCTTGCCGTCCACGTAGACCGTCGCCACCGAATTCAGGTACTCCACCGACAACACAACTCGCCTTCCCGCCCAATCCGCGGGTACGGTGAATTCGCGCTGATACCACGCCTTGGTAATACTGTTAAGGTTTTGGTTCTTCCAACCGGGATGAGCGTAAGCCTTCTGTGATTCCTTCCGGTCGTAGCTGTCGTTGCCGGCGGGCCAGGGGCCGGGCACCTTGAAGAAGCCCCAGTTATCCGATGGCACGCCGGCGTCGGCTGCGGCCGGCTGCCAGCGCCACAAGCCATTCAAGCAAAGGCATGCGCGCGTGGGCGATTTCTCACACGACGCTTGATCCAATTCCCAGACGGCCTTGACGCCATCAGGCAGAGGCGCGTCGGTCTGCGCGGAACATGCGCCGACAAAACACAGCGCCAGCAGTACGAGAACTTGGATGCAATGCACCACTTGGGACTTAGCCATCGCGCCCTCCGTATACTGTAGCTTTAGATATTGGAGTTGAGGCTTTCGCCCAAAGCCCGCACAAGTCTCGCTTTCTTTTATGCCCACTGAAGTTTTTACACCGGCACGGATCGGCTTGTGACACCAATCCGTTGCCGCTGTTGGGCATCATGGATTTGAAGGCCAAAGAAATCATGGGCTGCGGCGCCATGATTTTCTGCTTCGCGTGCCCGTTGCTGGGCGCGATTCTCTTGCTCTTTTCGTGATCTTTCGCGATTGCCGCGCTTTTCGCCCGGTTGTAAAATTGCTGCGCGCAAGAAGCGTTGCGTTCAGCGGTGTGCTGCAAAAAGAAAGGGTCAATACCGGAGGATCGGGATCATGAAATCGAATCAGCGGATGGCGAGATGGGTGTGCCAGGTTGTGACAGTCTTTGCCGCGTGTTCCGTTTCGGCGGCGCAGCGCCCTCAAAAGTCTGTTGAGGAAACGCTCAAGGAACAGTTGGATCTCATGGTTAAGGAGTGCAAATTAAACGACGAGCAGCAGAAGACGCTCAACGAAAAGTTTAAAGCCAAACAGGACGCGCTGGAAGCGTGGGACAAAACCAACGCTGAAAAAATGAAGAACGCGCAGGACGCCGCCGCCACCGCGCGAAAGGGCACCGACGCGGACGCCAAGAAGAAAGCCAACGGCGATCTGCGCGCGCTTCAGACGGAACGCGAGCAGTCTGCCGCCGACGCCGACAAGGCCATTCTCGCCGCGCTGACCGACGATCAGAAAAGCATGTGGGCCGGCGCTCAGTTGACCGAGGCCACGCTGGCCAAATACAAAAAATCCAATCTGACCGACGATCAAACCGCGAAAATCAAATCGGCCTGTCAGGTTGCCGCGAAGGAACTCGGCGCCTTCACCGGCGACGACCGCAAAGACAAACAGGGCCGCGCGGAAGTTCAGAAGTGTTTAAAATGGGCGATCGACAACGTGATCCTGGCGACGGAACTGCCCAAACCCGCCGCACCCGCGACGCCTGCGCCGGAAAGCAAGACTCCTTCCGAAACCAAATGAAGCAGCGTCCGCCAAACCCACCCGGATGGAAAAACTCGATCGGCGGTAAAAAACGGATCCGTGGCGCACCAGAAGCACGCGGTGCCCATGCACCAGAATATGTTCGTCCACCAGTTGCTGCAGCGTCAGCTCCACTGGAACAAATGCGCTGTGCTCGCTCATCGCCTGCGCCACTTTGTATCCGGCCAGAAGACCGCGGAATTCCGCTGCCCGCACTTCCGCCGTCGCCGCGCTTCCCAGAAACCAGCCGATGAACGCAATCCACAATCCGTTGCCCAGATTGTCGGAGAAGACATTCAGCGCCCCCAGAAAAATGAAACCAAAGCCGAAGAACCGACTCTTCTCAAAATAGCCAATTTGACCCGGCGCACGACATTCTCCGTGCATTTCGACATCATCCAGTTGACCACAGATTGTATGGTAAGAACCACAAGTTGACGACCAGCAGTCCACCGATGGCGAAGAATAGGTAGCTGCGCGCGTCGGCGTGCCAATTGCGTTCGAGGATCGTCGGCACCAGGGTCACAAGCACCGAAAACGCGGCTTGTGCCGCCAATCCAATGAACGCGCCGATAAGGATGCCGAGATCCGGTCTGAGGCAGCGCCAAAAATACAGCACCAGTTTTAGACTTAGTTTGGGCGGCGGCGCCTCTGGCTGATTGTTGTCGTGCACGAGAATTACGCCTCTTAGAGGAGTCGATGGGAATTGAATGCGACGAGCCGTAGAGAGAGCGTATTTCACGCCCAGCTATTCGCCATAGGGTTAAACCCTATAGTGTCCCCACAGTTGCCCGGATATTCTTCGAATTCTTAACGCGCGAATACCCGGACGGAGGAAATTATGAACATAAGCCCCCTTGCAGGCAAGCCTGCAACGCCAGCAATGCTGGTCGATGTGCCCCGGCTGATCACCGCGTATTACACGAAGACTCCCGATCCCTCGGAGCCTTCGCAACGGGTGGCGTTTGGCACCTCCGGGCATCGTGGTTCGGCGTTCGAGCGATCTTTCAATGAAAATCACATCCTCGCTATTACACAGGCGATCTGTTTTTATCGAAAGCAGCAGGGCCTCAATGGACCGCTGTTTCTTGGGGCCGACACTCATGCACTATCGACACCAGCTTGCGCAACCGCGCTTGAGGTGCTCGCGGCAAATGAAGTCGAGGTGATGATCTCTGACGGCGACGAATACACGCCAACCCCGGCTATTTCTCATGCAATCCTAAGTTACAATCGCGGCAGAAAGACCGGACTCGCCGACGGTATCGTCATCACGCCCTCGCACAATCCGCCGCAGGATGGCGGCTTTAAATATAACTCGAGCAACGGCGGTCCCGCCGACACGGTGGTCACGGGCTGGATCGAAAAGAAGGCCAATGAGCTTCTTCGAGCCGGCCTTGCCGATGTGAAGCGCATTTCACTGGAGAGTGCGATCCACGCTGGCACGACGTATAGGCACAACTACCTGAGCGCTTACGTTGCCGATCTCGGCAACGTGGTTGACATGGACATCATCCGCGGCGCGAAGCTCAGCATGGGTGTCGATCCGCTTGGCGGCGCGGGCGTCCATTATTGGGGACGCATCACTGAGCGCTATGGTTTGAATCTTAACGTCGTCAACGACGCGGTCGATCCTACGTTTCGATTTATGACCGTCGATTGGGATGGCCAGATACGGATGGATCCTTCTTCGCCGTATGCGATGCAGCGCTTGATTGAAATGAAGGATCGCTTTGATCTTTCCTTCGCTTGCGATACGGACCATGACCGGCACGGCATCGTAACCATAAGCTCAGGTTTGCTGCCGCCCAACCATTACCTTTCCGTCGCGATCCATTATCTTTTCCAGAATCGGCCGAAATGGCACAAGGAGATGGCCGTCGGCAAAACGGTGGTGAGCAGCCAGATGATCGATCGCGTCGCCGCGAAACTTGGCCGGAAGCTCTTCGAGGTGCCGGTTGGTTTCAAGTGGTTCGTTGATGGCTTGCTCGACGGTTCGCTTGGTTTTGGCGGCGAAGAGAGCGCGGGCGCCGCGTTCGCTCGTCTGGATGGCAGTGTCTGGACGACGGACAAGGACGGCATTATCCCCTGCTTGCTGGCGGCGGAGATCACCGCGCGGCTGGGCCGCGATCCCGGTGAAATTTACCGCGAACTCACGCGCGAATTTGGCGAACCGGTCTACGATCGCGTTGAAGCGCCAGCTACGCCGAAGCAGAAGGAATTGTTGGCTAAACTCTCACCGCAGCAAGTTAAATCCACCGACCTGGCGGGCGAAAAAATCCGAAGTGTCCTTATCCAAGCGCCGGGCAATGGCGCGTCCATCGGCGGATTGAAAGTGGCGGCTGAGAGCGGATGGTTTGCGGCGCGTCCGTCAGGGACCGAGGAAATATACAAGATCTATGCGGAGAGCTTCCGCGGCGCGGATCATCTGCGCCACATTCTGGAGGAAGCCCAGACCATCGTCAGCGATGCTTTGGCCGGCAGCGCCCGAGCACGATAGAGATCGCGCGTCGAAGCCTTGATCCCTTGAGCACTGATTAGTCATACCGCTGTGTAACGATGGAATGAACTCCACCGCCGTTGGTGCCGCCAATGCCGCGACCGCCGAACGCATCCACGATCGATCCATGTGAACGCAAATTCCCAGGGTCAAAACCGAAGTACTGTCGCGCATGAAACTCAAACTACCGGTCGATGCCCGCGGCTTGAGTAGACGCTATTTGATCTGTGTGATGACCAGATGCGCGGACACAGGTCGTGTGCCGCCGGCGATGGGTGTGATCGTCAGCGCCGTCGAATTCCCCGCGGGATTTCGAATCGTCAGAACCGAATTGACGACGGTAGTGCTGGCCAGGCACGTGCCGACAATCTGACAGGTGCCGGTGGCTCGTCCAACCACTGTATAAGCCAGTTCGGTCGCGCCCGTGCTGCCGTCGAGCCCCACGACAAGCTGGCCCGGCTCGGTCACGCTGACCTGGAAGTTCACCTGATACGTCCCGATCGCCGGCAACACAAATTGAGTGGCACTGGAGCGGGAGATGTTGCTGATGGGTCCAGTCTGGGGGAACGCAACCGCGGTGCCGACTCCCACGGTTGTTGAATTGTCGCCCGGCATGAGCGCGTAAAAGTCGGCAAATGTGCTGAGGACACCGGGTATGTTGCCGCTGCCGTCGCGCTTGACGATGGTGTTGGGCGTATTGTTGGTCGTGGCCGCATTGGCCAGATTCGCGCCGCTGGCGATGTTCTCTGCCGTCACGCCGCCCACAGTCGAGACAACTGTCGCCGCTTGCGTGCCGGTAATATCTCCCGCGAGCGAACCGGTGAAACTCGTTGCCGAACCGCTGACGTTGCCCGTCAAATTTCCCGTGATGGTTCCGGTGAAAGTCTTGTTGCCGGCGATATTGCTTTGATTGGTGGTGAGATCGACGAAATTCTGCGTCGAGGAGCCAGTGCCGCCATTGCCGATGCCAAGGATCAGATTCCAAACCGCGCCGCCGTTGCCGTCGGATTGCAGCACCGCGCCGCTGGAACTCGGGACGCTGCTTAGCGCCGTCCCCAGCACGCTTGCCCATGCGGACTTGCCCGCACCGTCTGCGATCAGCGCCTGGCCCGCCTTGGCCACCACCGGAGGCGTCTTCAAGACAACGCTGTTAATTTTCGCGTCAGACGGTGCAGGAAGCGGTTTAACCTTGCGCGCACCGACATCCGCATCTTGCGCGGGATTTGAAGTTGATTCTTCAGCACCCCTGGACACACCCATGCCAATACTGAAAACGAAAACGAGCAGAGCAGAAAAACGCACTGCCACCTCCCGATCTAATTGGTTTCAAAAAAACGCGATTTGCGTCAACGCTAACGGCGAGCGCAGGTGTTGCACAGCTATTTTTGCAAAAAAGATTGCTTGATCATTCGGCGCGTGTTTCACAAAGGAGGGTTTCGCCCTATAGAGATGCGTCCGGTTGTGTCGTACAGTTTAGTCGGAAGCCGATGCCTGGCTTCTGAAAGGCGCAAAAAATGAACTGGTTACCGGCAAAAGTTGCAGTCCTCGAAAAGCTGGAAAAGTGCCTTCAGGGAGACTTGCGCGAGCAAATGCTGCGCGAAGAACTCTATAGATCGCTCTGTGCCTGGATACGAACTGAACCGCTCTTGGCGGTTTCTAATCGAGGCCTAGCTCTCATCGCTCCAGTGGCCAGTGCCAAATTCTCGGCCTAGAAGTGTACCGGCAGTGCCAGCTATGGCACCGCAGTTCAATCCGAGACCCATCCCTCTGAAAGATGGCTCGACGGAAAAAATGAGCCGTTGAATGCGAATAGGGTTTCGACGGCTTGGCCTTCCCTCAAAATCCGCTGGCCTTCCGAAAGCCGGTTGTGCGTGCCGTCTTTCAGCACAATCGAACCATCCGCCGAAATCCGCGATCCATTGTCCAAGGTGACGTCCACGGTCACCAAGGTAGGCGTGCGATCGCGCATCACGTACACTTTGCCGTCTTCGAGGCAATAACCGTCGAAGTCATCCGTTCCGGCATCGGCGACAATGTACTCGCCGTCCATGTCGATCCAGCGATTCTCCTGGAACCGTTCCCGCTTGCCGTCCTTGAGGATGACAAATCCATCCGTGGTCAGCCGCGAACCGTTGCGCAGCGTCACTTCCGCCGTCACGGGACTTTCCTTGCCATCCTTCACCATCACGACTTTTCCGCCCTTAAACGAATAGCCGTCCTTTTGCGTACCTTCCGCCGCGTACATCGTCAACGACAGCAGTGCAAAATTCAACGCCAACAAACCGACATTGTTACGCATGATTCAACTCCTCCAAATGTGACAAATAACAAACCTGGTAAAATTGCGGACACACCGCGCTTGAAAATCACTGAAGGTCATATACCGCGACGGGCGCTTGTTTATACTCTGATATGAGGTAATGCTTGCACTAAGCCAATTGCAAAAAATGGAATGCAAAATTAACGAGGGTTTCACCCCATAGATATGAGACCGCTCCTCGGGTATATTGTGTTAAAGATCGACAGTCGAAAAACAATTGCACGATAGTATGCGCGAACAAGAGATCGCTTTTGAATCAAAAGCTTCAACATCGTCTGGAAGACTGCCAACCGTTGGATAAATGGGGGAACACGATGCATAAGACTAAAGAAAACCTGGCAAAGCCTTCGAAGAGTCACGATCAGAATATTCGGGACGCCTACGAAACGGCGAATGAGGAGGATTACGAGGCCATCGGCGGCGAAACATCCACCGAAGGCGTCGGGCGTGGTTACGATGCCGAAGGACCGGACGCCAGCCCCACCGAAAAGGCAGAAAGCACCGCCGACGGCCCAATAAGCGGCGAACTTGCCGATTCGCCTTCAGAATTGCCGGCCAAAAGGAACCGCGCGCAAAAGGGAGTTCAACGCGCGGACACCAAAAGCAATCACGCAGCGGTGAACAATACAAAATCGATTTAGCACGTCGAAGGATCCTCTCTCATTTTGAGAGTGGCTGCGGAGTAATGGGGGCATTTTCATTGGATTGGGGCGAGTGGTACTCCGCTCACCGTGGTTGTCCCTCATTCTTTGCGCCCTCATTTTTTCTTTTTCCACGACACAATACTATGGGTGGTTTTCGATTCTTAGTTGGTAAGGTTTTCTTAATGGGAGGCAGACGACGGCAACGGTTGCCCGGCGGCTTGGATGGAATGCTCTGCGGCGCCTCGATTGGATATGTGATTTTGGCGCCTCGGACTTTGGCGAAGGGAGTAAGCATATGAACTTTGAATTGGGTTGCACTCATGATGTCCCCGCTGTGGATTCCGCGGACCAGCAGGGCATCGGCGATGAGCGAACGGTGGCAGTGCCACGGCACCGCCTCAGCACACATCAAAACGATTCGCTCCCGCTTCGCCAACTGGATCAACGCATTGAGACTCTGCTCAAATTCCGGCGTTTGCATGTAATCCGCATATCGTCGAAACGAAGCATTGCGCCATCCCAAGTTGAGTGACTCGGGCCTCGCATGACGAAGTCCGCCCAGTCCCGGCATGTGAATGTAACGTATGCCGGCCTTCTTCAATGAATGTGGCAGCGAATCTTTGTTGAATTGCGGGTTATGCCGGGAGCGCGGCACGGTCCGCACATCCACCACGCAAGTTGCACCGCGTGCCTGGATCAGTTGGATAAATTCCTGAAGCGTGCGCGTAGAGTGGCCAATCGTCAGCACGGCGTGCGACGGTTTTTCATTGAGCATTGTTGTCCTCTCATGCGGTTCCGCATGAACTCAAACTACACCGACTGTCGTTCCGTATTCAAAACTGCCCGTGTGCGGGTTTTACCCCATAGCCGCCGCCGGAATTTCCGTTACACCAAAGATGCGTTAAACGGCAACGTTGAATGCAAATCCAGTTTTCGATTTTGAAAACGTATAACGCGCATCGCAGGGAGTCCACGGCCATTCTTAACCACTTGCCCAATTTCGTCAAAAACGTTCGCCTTCGATGGAATGGCCGGCTTCCCGAAGGTGGTGCGGCGCATGGTAGCGCGGAAGCCGAACCGCCTTTCCGCGCAGAATTGTTCAGCCCCGAACAACTGCAGAGCCATGCGGAGGCGCTCGCAGCCATGCATCGCATCTCCACGGCGAGGCATTCGGAACGATTGCTGCCGCGGCTGAAAGAAAACGAGCGCATCATCGACCGGACGTACAACGTTGTCACGGAAATGGTTCACGACGGCGTACACGTGCCGCCGGCCGGCGAATGGCTGCTTGATAATTATTACATTATTAAAGAACATATTTCACTCGCGCGCGAGCATCTGCCGAAGCGCTTCAGTAAGGAATTGCCGCTGCTGGACAAAGGCCCGGCGGAGGGCTTTCCGCGCATCTATCACCTCGCGACGGAATTAATTACCCACGTCGATGGGCGCGTGGATTTGGACAATCTCAGCAGTTTCATTGCCAGCTACCAGCGTAAAGCGGAGCTGACCATCGGCGAGCTTTGGGCGATTCCCATCGTGCTGCGCCTGACACTGATTGAAAACCTGCGCCGCGTCGCGCAGCGCCTGTCCGCCGCCCGCAACGACTGTGCACTCGCTGAAAAATGGGCGAAGCAACTTGTCCAAATGGCTGAGAAGGATCCGCAAAACTTGGTGCTCGTTCTGGCCGACATGGTCAATGCCAAACTGCCGTCGTCCAGCGCGTTTGTGGCCGAGTTGTGCCGTCGCTTGCAGGGGCAAAGTCCCACGTTGGCCCTGGCGCTCAGTTGGTTCGAGCAGCGGCTTGCGGAGCAGGGAATTTCGTCGGAGCAGTTGATTCTTTCGGAAGGGCCGGTGCAGGCGCTGGATCAGGTTTCGATCGGCAATACGATCTCCAGCCTGCGCCTGCTGAGCGCGATCGATTGGCGTGAATTTGTGGAACGCCACAGCGTGATGGAGGCGATTCTGCGCGCGGAGCCGGCCGGGATCTATCCACGCATGGATTTCGAAACGCGCGACGCGTACCGCCATACGGTCGAACGCATCGCGAAGAAATTCCGCCGGAGCGAAAGCGACGTCGCCCGCCGAATCGTTGAAATCGCCCGTGACGCTGGAGCCCATGTTGCAGATGTCCCGCCTGCAAGTTCAGAGTCGCGCAGGCGGGACGCCTGCGCCACGGCGTCAAAGCAGGCGCATATTGGCTATTACCTGGTTGACAAAGGTTTGAAAAAGGTCGCGAAGATATTCGGAGGGAGCATTTCCTCCACGCATCCGGCTGCGTGCACACGGATGGGTCTGCGCCTGTGCGGCTATCTGCTGGGACTGCTCGCGTTCACAGCGCTCCTGACCGCGCCATTCGTGCTGGCGTTGTTGTACTCCGGGATATCGGTGGTTTTGACCTGCGTGCTTTCGGTTTTGTTTGCGGTCTGCGCGTCACAAGCGGCGCTGCACATCCTCAACAGCTTGGTTGTCCGCATCGTTTCGCCGCAGCGCTTGCCGCAGATGGATTTCTCGGCGGGAATTCCGGACGGTTGCCGCACCATGGTCGTCATACCCACGATGTTGACAGGCAGCAAAGTCGTTGACAACCTGATCGAAGGCATTGAAATTCGTTATCTTGCCAATCGAGACGACAACATCTTCTTCGCGCTGTTGACCGATTTCTCGGACGCCGCTCAGGAAACCGAACCCGGAGATGCGGCGCTTGTCACGAATCTGCAGGACAAGATCACGGCTCTGAATATAAAATACGCCTCCGATCGTCCCACCATTTTTTTTCTCTATCACCGCCCGCGCCGTTGGAACGAGCGCGAAGGCGTCTGGATGGGAACGGAACGCAAACGCGGCAAGCTATGCGAGTTCAACCGGGCCTTGCGCAGTTGCACGCCGAGTGAATTCGGCTGCGTTTCCCAAGGGGTGGTGACCGTCGGCGATCAAACGCTGCTGCCGACCTTCAAGTATGTCATCACGCTGGATACCGACACGCAGCTTCCTCGAAACGCCGCCCGGCGCATGGCGGCGGCGATGGCGCATCCGCTGAACCGTCCCGTGTACGATGCGGCGCGAGGCCGCATCGTGGAGGGATACGGGCTGCTGCAGCCGCGCGTCGCGCTGAACCTGAGCACGTCGAGACGCACTTTCTTCGCGCGCCTCAATGCGCCGGACGCGGGCGTCGATCCCTATACGCGTATCGCCTCCGACGTGTACCAGGATTTGTTCGGCGAAGGATCTTTTGTCGGCAAGGGGATTTACGATATCGACGCGTTCGACTACGCGTGTGGCAAGCACTTCCCCGAAAACCGCATTCTCAGCCACGATTTGATCGAAGGCTGCTACGCGCGCTCTGGGCTGCTAACGGACGCCGAGCTATACGAAGATTTTCCGGCGCGAATCAACGCCGACATCCAGCGCCGGCATCGGTGGATGCGGGGAGATTGGCAGATCGCCGGCTGGCTGCTGCCCTGGCCGCCGCATTCGAAGGGAAACAGCGCGCGCAACGCGCTCTCCGCGCTTTCGCGCTGGAAGATCCTGGACAACTTGCGCCGAAGCGTGGTGGCACCGTGCGCCGTGATTCTGTTGGCCGCAACCTGGCTCGCCTTCCCGAAGATCGCATGGCAGGTCTCAGTGGGCGTGGTGGCGCTGACACTGCTTCCGGCGTTGTTGATGTTCGCGCAGAGCGTATTAAGCAGGGGTCGCGGGGTGCCGCGGATCCTGCACCTTCATTCGGTGATTAGAGATTTGCTGCACAATCTATGTCTAGCGTTGATGTCGCTGGTGTTCCTTGCATCCGATGCGATCTTGAGCGCCGATGCGATCGTCCGCACCGGCTGGCGTTTGTTGATGTCGCGGCGCAAGTTGCTCGAATGGACCACCGCCAGCGACTCGGAACGAAAGGCCGCAACCACGCTGCTGGGTTATGTGCGCGAAATGAGCGCGACTGTGCTGTTAACGCTTCTGCTGGCGTTCGCCGTGATTCAATTCTCATCCGCGGCCATTTCCGCGGCGGTGCCGCTGCTGGCGTTGTGGCTGTTGTCGCCGCTCGTGGCGTACGTCATCAGCATCCCGCGTTCAACGCATCCAGAAACTGTCGGCGCGGACGACCGGCTTTTCCTGCGCGAAATTGCGCGCCGAACGTGGCGCTTCTTCTCCGATTTCGTCACCCCCGAAGAGCACTGGCTGCCGCCCGACAATTTCCAACAAACGCCCAAGCCCTTGATTGCCTCCAGAACGTCGCCAACCAACATGGGCGCCGCGCTGTTGTCCACGCTGGCGGCATTCGATTTTGGTTATCTTTCGGCAAAGACGCTGGTGTTCCGCTTGAACGCGACCCTGCAGAGCATGGCTTCGCTCCCGCGCTACCAGGGACACTTCTTCAATTGGTACAATACGCGCACCTGCCAGCCGTTGATTCCCAATTACGTGTCGTCCGTGGACAGCGGCAATTTGCTGAGCTACCTGCTGGTGTTGCGCGGCGGATTGAGCGAGCTTCACAGCGCGCGTCTGCTGCCTGACGCGGCGCATGATCTGGCGGGACTTGCCGATACGGTCCGGTGCCTGCAAGGCGCCGTGCGGGACGCGCTCGCTGAGAACAAGCCGTCCGCTTCTGAAACAGGCCGGCGGGACGCCGGCGGTACAGCTCATGTCGGTGCCGCGCAGGCATTGCTGCTGCTTGCCGCGGAGACCGCGCCAACTCTTCGAGCCCGGGTTAAAATGCTCGCGCGCTTCATCGACGCCGCGCGTCTTTTCCATTCGACAGTTTCCAACGCATACCCGGACACCGAGGTTGTCCACTGGGCGGACGCGGTTGTGGCGCACGCGGAAGACTTGCATGAGAACGTGTTGACATACGCGCCGTGGCTGGCGCGTGACGGCGTGCCCGCATCGCTTGGAGCGGATTTGCGTTTTCAACGCTTCGAAGCGGCTTGCAGCCTGAAGTCAGCAGCCGAACTCGATTCACAGTTGGCTCCCTTTTTTGAAGAACGGCTCACGCGCCAGGGCATTGTCCCGGCCGAGCAGACAGAACTCACTCAGTGGCGCGAAGAAATCCACGCCGGCGCGGAGAACGCGCGGCAAACATTGGCCGATGTCGAGGCGCTGAGCGATCTCTGCACTCATCTTTCCGAGATGAATTTCGATTTCCTGTTCGACCGCACCCGCCTGCTGCTGGCGATCGGCTATAACGCGTCCGATCAGCGCCTGGATGGCAGTTTCTACGACCTGCTCGCGTCCGAAGCGCGCGTAGCAAGTTACGTAGGCATTGCCCTGGGCAAACTGCCTCCGAAGCACTGGTTCATGCTGGGACGCAAACTGACCGCCAGCGGCGGCGACCCGGCGCTGCTGTCGTGGAGCGGCTCGATGTTCGAGTACCTGATGCCCGCGCTGATCATGCCCAGCTACGAAGGCAGCTTGCTCGACCAGACCAAGAAGGCCGTCGTCAAATGGCAGATCGACTACGCCGCAAAAAACGGCATCCCGTGGGGCATCTCGGAGTCCGGATTCAGCGCGCGCGACATCGAGCAGAATTACCAATACCGCGCGTTTGGCGTGCCCGGGCTCGGCTTTAAACGCGGCCTCTCCGAGGACCTGGTGATCGCACCCTATGCGAGCGTCATGGCGCTCATGGTTGCGCCCCGGCAGGCGTGCGCCAACCTGCGCGAACTGGCGGGCCTTCAGGCGCTGAATGCGTACGGTTTTTTCGAAGCGATCGACTACACGGCTTCGCGGCTTCGAAAAGGGCAGAAGCTCTCGATCGTTCGTTCGTTCATGGCCCACCATCAGGGCATGAGCATGCTGGCGCTGACGCACTTCCTGTTGGACAAGCCCATGCAGCGGCGCTTTTCCTTGGACCCGCGCCTGAGAGCGACGGACTTGCTGTTGCAGGAGCGCGTGCCCCGCACCGCTGTGCCGATCTACCCGCATTCGGCCGAGGAAGAGCATCTCGAAACGAAAGCCGAACCCAAAGGCGCCCGAATTCGCGAGTTCAAAACGCCCGACACGGCGTCGCCGGAAGTTCAACTTTTATCCAACGGCCGCTATCACGTCATGCTGACCAGTGCCGGCGGTGGATATAGCCGCTGCAAGGACTTGGCCTTGACGCGCTGGAGTGAGGACGGCACCTGCGATCCCTGGGGGCAATTCTGTTACATCCGCGATGTGGAATCCGGACGGGTTTGGTCGGCAACCCATCAACCTACTTTGGATGGTGCCGGAACCGGCGGCGATTTCCTGGTTCATTTCGGGCATTCCAGCGCCGAATTCCGGCGGCAGGAAATGGGCATCACCACGCACTTGGATGTCTGCGTGTCTCCGGAAGACGACGTGGAATTACGCCTGCTGAAAGTGGCTAATGCCTCGCGCGTCAAGCGCCGTATTGAAGTCGTCACCTATGCCGAAGTCGTGCTGAATACTTCGGGCGCGGACCAGTCGCATCCCGCATTCAGCAACCTCTTCGTACAAACGGAAATCGTCAAAGAGAAAAGCGCGATTCTGTGCACGCGCCGTCCGCGCGGAGAGCATGAGACGCCCGTCTGGCTCTTCCATCAAGTCACGTTCAAGGGAAATGTGCCCGGCGATGTGTCCTTTGAGACGGACCGCGCGAAATTCATTGGACGCGGCGGGTCTTTGAAGAATCCGCTGGCGTTGCGGGAAACCCAAGCGCATTCCGGCACGTGCGGATCGGTGCTGGACCCGATTGTCTCGGTTCGGCGCACGATCGAACTTCAGCCCATGGAAAGCGTTGAATTGCAGTTGGTCACGGGCGTCGCCGACAGCCGCGCGGCGGCATTGGGACTGGTCGACAAATTTCAGGACTACCGGCTGTGCGAACGCGCATTCGAGGTGTCGTGGACGAACAGCAAAGTGGTCTTGAGCCAGTTGAACGCCGACGAATCCGACGCGCAGGTCTTCTGCGAACTGGCCGCGCCGATTCTCTTCGCGTCGCCGTTCCATCGCGCCGCGCCGGGCGTGCTGGCCCGTAATAAACGCAACCAATCGGGCCTGTGGGGCCAGGGGATTTCCGGCGACTATCCGATCGTTCTCCTGCGGATCAGCGACGTCGCCAACATCGAACTGGCGCGCGAGGCGTTGAAGGCTCATGCCTTCCTGCGCATGAAGGGCCTGGCCTTCGATCTGGTCATCTGGAACGAAGATTCGTCGATGTATCGCCAGTCGCTCCATGATGAGTTGATGGGCGTCGTGATGACGGGTACGGAGGCCGGCATGCTCGACAAGCCGGGCGGCATCTTCATTCGCCGCGGCGATCAGATCGCGGAAGAAGACCGCGTGCTGCTGCAAACGCTCGCTCGCGTGACGCTTCAGGAAGGCCGCGGACGATTGGAGGATCAAATCCAACGCCGTGCGATCGCCGAGTTCAGGCCGCCGAAATTTGTGCCCACGCGCATGGGACTGCTCCATCAGGCTCCGGCGCGGCCGAACGCCACACCGCGGCCTTTTGCGATCGAAGCCTTGAAATTCTTCAACGGAACCGGCGGCGCCGCAGTGGTGCAGACGTCCCGCTCGCACGATTCTGGAATTGCAGGCGAGACGCCTGCGCTACGGGACACGTCCGGCGGCGGTTTTTCGAGGGACGGCCGCGAATACATCCTTTTATTGAAGCACGGATACAGCACACCGGCTCCGTGGTGTAACGTGATCGCTAATTCATTTTTTGGCACCGTCATCTCCGAAAGCGGCAGCGCGTATTCGTGGGCGGAGAACGCACACGAATATCGTTTGACGCCCTGGCACAACGACGCGGTGCTCGACGGGAGCGGTGAATGTTTCTATTTACGCGATGAAGAAACCGGTTACTTCTGGTCGCCCACGCCCAAGCCGGTGCGCGGCGAAAGCGATTACCGCGTGCGGCACGGCTTCGGCTACAGCATCTTCGAGACGGTCCACAATGGCATTCGATCCGAAATGACCGTGTTCGTCGTGCCGGACGCGCCGGTGAAGATCGTGCTGCTGAAACTGCGCAACGAATCCGCCGAGCGGCGTGTGATGACGGCCACTGCGTATTGGGAATGGGTGCTCGGGGAAGGCCGGCCGAAAAACGCGCAGCATGTAGTTACGGAGCCCGACCGCACGGGCGCAATCTACGCGCGAAATGCATACAATACCGATTTTCAAAGCCGGGTTAGTTTCTGCACCGTCAGCGACCGGAACCGTTCGGTCACCTGCGACCGGGCGGAATTCATCGGCCGAAACGGGAGGCTTGAAAATCCGGCTGCCATGCGCAGTACGCGCTTGTCCGGACGCGTCGGGGCAGGTTTGGATCCGTGTACCGTCTTTCAAGTAAAAGTTGACTTCCATCCGGGCGAGGAACGCTGGGTTGCCTTTGCGCTGGGTGCCGGAAAGAATGCCTCCGAAGCGCAAGCTCTCGCCCAACGCTACCAATCCGTGGACACGGCCCAGCGCGCGTTGGAACGAGTGCGCCAGAACTGGCGGCGCACTCTAGGCGCGATTCAGATCGAGACGCCCGATCCGGCATTCGATACGCTCGCCAACGGATGGCTGATCTACCAAGTTTTGTCGTGCCGCGTTTGCGCGCGCAGCGGATTTTATCAGTCGGGCGGAGCCTACGGCTTCCGCGATCAATTGCAGGACGTGATGGCGTTGACTTTTGCCGCGCCCGAATTGACCCGCGAGCACGTGCTGCGTTGCGCCGCGCGCCAATTCGAAGACGGCGACGTCCAGCATTGGTGGCATCCGCCTGTCGGACGCGGCGTTCGCACCAAGTTCTCCGACGATTATCTCTGGCTGCCTTACGCCGTCAGCCGGTACGTGCTGACCACGGGGGACACCGGCGTGCTCAGCGAGAGCGCGTTCTTTTCCGTAGGCCGCGCGTTGAAGCCCGAAGAGGAAGCCTACTACGACGTGCCTCATCCATCGGATAAATCCTCGACTCTTTACGAGCACTGCAAGCGTGCGCTGACCCATGCGCTGCAACGCATGGGCCAGCACGGCCTGCCGCTGATGGGTTGCGGCGACTGGAACGACGGCATGAATCTGGTTGGAATCAAAGGCCAAGGCGAAAGCGTGTGGCTGGCCTTTTTCCTCCACGACGTCCTGACTCAATTCGGAGCCGTGGCGCAACGCGTGAGTGACGCATCGATGCAGCAGATGTGCGAAGAAGGCGTAAAACAGTTGCGTACAGCTATCGGCTTGCACGCGTGGGACGGCAACTGGTATCTGCGGGCATTCTTCGACAATGGCCAGCCCCTGGGTTCCGCGTCCAACCCGGAATGCCAGATCGACTCCCTGCCGCAAAGCTGGGCGGTGCTCTCCAAGGCCGGCGATCCCGATCGCTGCCGGCACGCCATGAATGCCGTCTTTGAGCGGCTGGTTCACAAAGACCAGCGCTTGATTCAGCTCTTCACTCCTCCGTTCGACAAGTCGGATTTGAACCCGGGCTATATCAAAGCGTATGTGCCCGGCGTCCGCGAAAACGGAGGACAATACACGCACGCCGCGATTTGGGCCGTGATGGCCTTTGCGGAGCTTGGTGACGTCGAACGCGCGTGGGATCTGTTGCGAATGCTTAATCCCATTAATCATGGGTCAACGGCTGAGGATATCGACATCTACAAGGTTGAGCCTTACGTCATGGCGGCGGACGTGTATGCTTTGCCGCCGCATACGGGGCGCGGAGGCTGGACATGGTACACCGGTTCCGCCGGCTGGATGTATCGTTTGATGATCGAGACGCTGTTGGGCATTCGACGCGAAGTCAACGTGCTGAAGGTTCAGCCGCGCGTGCCCAAAAGCTGGAAGACTTTCTCGATTCAATATCGCTTCCGCGAAACGTTGTATCGCATCAAAGTCGAGCGAACTTTGGATACTCCGGGCGTCGTTGTCGATGGCGTAGGACAGAAAGAGCGCGATGGGTTTACGTTACAAAACGACGGTCGCGAGCATAACGTGGTCGTTAAGTTTTCGGATGAGAAACCTGTGGTTGTGGAAGCGGTTGCTCAGGATGCGCAGTTGCAAATGGCGCACGCATAAAGAGCGATATCATATAGGGTTTCACCCCATAGATATGCCTCTGGAAACATCGTACAGTGCCTATGTCAGAAGCATTTGATGAAAATAAGATTTAGTTTAACGCGGGAACGGAATCTCGATGGAGGCTGTCCCTCTGAAGTAAAATTCGAAGTCACATCAATCATCCCCGAAAGTTCTCTGCCCTCTTCCGCAATTAACAACCCCTGTTGAGGCTCCATTTCCCGCATTTTTGATTTCTGTTTGCAAAGCGCATCTCAAACTCATTTGAACAAAGGAAACGCTCATGATGAAGAACATTCCCCTTAAGCGTAATCTACCCATGCTGAAGGAAGCGGAGCGAAAAGAGCGCGAGGATAACGCGGCGAAAAGACTCTCTTCGAACCTCAACGAGGCCGTGGAAAAGAGCATCGCAAAGAAGTCCAAGGACGAAGTACAGTCCAAGCCCAGTTAACAACATCCACGCGGTTATCGCAATGGATTCAGATGCCAGGAAGAATCGCAACACCAACCGGAGGTAATAGTCATGCTAGGTACAATTTTGATTGTCGTGCTCATTCTCGCGCTGCTCGGCGCCATTCCCACATGGGGACACAGCAGAGAATGGGGTTATGGTCCCAGCGGCGGGCTGGGTCTCGTTCTGCTGATCGTCGTAATACTGATGTTCATGGGCAGAATTTAGCCGTCCAGCGGGGAGCCATTTAGACGCACAGGAGTCTGGCGAAACCACCAGCCCAGCAGGTGCGTCGCATTACTGGTTTTCCAACTCAGTTAGAATCTGCGGGGAGCAAATCGATGGCTGAAATCAATCCCGATCCTTATAAAGCTGGAGATCCACTTGGACCCATTGGCCGCGTTACAGCGATTTTCAGTTCACTGGCAGATTTAAAGTCCGCTTTGCCCGCGATAAAGAATGCGGGAATCAAGGGCGACGACACGGCAGTCTTCATTGGAGCCGAAGGTGCGGTGCAACTCGACGCAAGCGGCGAAATTCGCGACATTGCAGGCTTGAAAATGTTTCAAAACGCCGTGTGCGACGAGGCGCAGTTATTCGAAGAATTCGAACAGGCGTTGGCCGTCGCGGTTCCGCTGAACAGGACCGTGTCGCTCGCGGGGTCATTCGTGGGCGTGCCGTTGGGCGACCAGTTCAGCGGATCTTCAAAATCCAGGCTGTTCGCGCCGGTCCATGTGTACTGCTGCGCAAAAACGGAAAGAAAAGAAGCGAACGAAATCAACACCAAGACCGACAGACCCGCAAACTTCATGCGTCCCATGCACATGACGGAGCCCCTCTCTTGAGTTGTGATCAATGCCGCAAGAGTAATGAGATGGCACTTTGAGTGGCAACATCAATCTGCGCTTTAGCGCAAATAAAATAACGTTTTGAGCAGGGGACAAACCACGATTCAAGCGATTGGCGTTGACGATTGAGTGGATTAGAGGCCGAGGCGTTGGAATTCGGCGCAGGCGGATTGAAGGGAAGGTGGCGGATTGCCCTCGAGTTTTCCACGGCGGCACATGGCGGCAAGTTTTTCGACTTGTGGCTGGCATCGGCTTTCTTCTTTTTTATATTTCGGATATTTATCTTGATCGTCAGCAGCAAGTTCTACAACCTCCTCGCCACGGAGATACGCCAGCCAAGTTTCAATATTTCGCTTTGGAATAATGAATGCAAATTTTTCGGTCGGAGTTCGAAATTGTATAGGCTCGTCGCGGCATATTTTCTCAAACCAATCCAGCCGATCCTGAACAGTCAGCTTGTCAGCGTCCGCAATAACAATCAGACAAGTTGCCGCGCGACTGCTTCGCGCGCGGAACCATTTCAACTCCTTAATGAATTGCTCGCGAACAAATTGCTCCGCGGATCCCTTGCCAGGCTTAATGGCAACTTCACGTAATTTTCGAGTGTCGAATTTCCGTTCTTTCAGGAATCGGCTCGCGAAGCTCCGATGTTGAACATCTTCATAAAGAAGTGTGATAAAGACAGCATCTTTGCTCATGCAATCCAGCCTCTGGCAACACCCTCAGAAGCTTTCATCCCTTCGATAGTTTCCTTCGGCGATTCACTGACGCGCACCGGCCCGTTACTTTCACGATCGAACCAGCGGCCCGAATTCATCGCCAAATAGTCGATTATCTCCGGGTGGTGCGAAATAAGTACCACTTGCTCAATTCCATTATCGCATGCATCCGATAATTCTCTAAGCCACGGTTGGATTTCCCGCAACGCAACATAGTTGTCTGGTTCGTCAAGAAAAAGACAATATCCTTGGCCTTTTAGCCCAAATAGTAATGAATATAACGCCACAAGAACGCGCTGCCCGTCCGACAGTTCACCGAAATCAAATGATATTGATCTTCCGGATCCATGATTTAGATCGAACAGAACTTTTAATATTCGCGTTTTCTCGCCTTCAGCTTTGATATTGAAGCTGTTAAATCCGGGCAGCACTTTCTTGAGTTCTTGAAAAATAAGGAAGGCTTGACCTTGATGCTCCTGTGATAAGAACCGATACCAAGCGGCAAAGTTAGCCATATTACGTGACAGTGCTCGATCCTCAGATTTGCTCTCAGAACTCATCATCGTCGGACAGACCGTTGCAATAATGAGCTTTTCCAATTCAATGCAAAAAATGTTTAGGCGGTTCATGTGAGGACTGCCCTTAAACGTTCCCACTCCCGACCTGTTCAAATCATATTTGCATTCCACATGATTGTTTGTCCGTTCATCGAGGACTGTCGCGTTGCCGGAATTACACAAAAAAAGATTGCCAACCGACACGACTGCCCCTGTAGGGGTTGATTTACTGTTTGTACACATTAGACTCTCGTGCTTCACACAAGTCTGCTTTCTATCCTTGCTGTGCTCTATCAATAATCTATATTTGAAAACATCTTCTCCCTTCTCGAGCTCAACTTCAAGAACTTGAGTATCAAGCGTTTCCCATCGCGTTAAATCTTCGGCTGGAAAAATCTCTCGAACTTTCGATTCGCCAACCACGAGCTGCTGCAATTTCCAAAGCACTTCAAATACCGTCGTCTTCCCCGACCCATTCTCCCCCAACAGCAGATTCATCCGGTCGAACTTGATCTCAAAGTTCACCAGACATCGAAAATTGTCCACATAAAGCCGCTTCAACATGGCGCCCTCTTTTCTGCCGAATCATTCTACAATACTATCTCGTCATTCTCCAAACGAAACCGGCGGGAAAAGCTCCTCGCCCTCCCGCCGGTCTCCAGTCTCTCGTCTCCAGTCTATTTATTCGTCACCCTTCCCCCCAAAACTCGCCGCGCCCACTCCCGCGCCGAGTTCCTTCATTTCCACTTGCGCCGCTTCCTCCAACTCCGCCGGGGCATCGCGTTTGATCATGCCGAGCATGAAGTCGCGGAAGCCCGTGCCGGCGGGGATGATGTGGCCGAGAATCACGTTTTCCTTCAAGCCGCGCAGTTCGTCACGCCGGCCGGCGATCGCGGCCTCGGTCAGCACCTTCGTCGTTTCCTGGAAGGATGCCGCCGCGATCCACGATTCGGCCTGCAAGCTCGCCCGCGCGATGCCCAGCAGCATCGGGCTTGCGGACGCCGGGCGCCCACCTTTCGCGAGGATGTCCTTGTTCTTGTTCTGGAACTCCGCGCGGCTCTTGATGTCCGTCGGCAGGTAATCGCTGTCGCCCGGATCCTCGATCTGGACTTTCCGCATCATCTGGCGGATCAGGATTTCGATGTGCTTGTCGTCGATGCGCACGGCCTGGCTGCGGTACACGGCCTGCACTTCGTTGAGGATGTACTGCTGCAATTTGTCCTCGCCGTTGATGCGCAGGATGTCGTGCGGAATCAGCGGGCCATCCACGAGGCGGTCGCCGGCGCGCACTTTGTCGCCCTTGCGGACGAGAATGTGCTTGCCCTGCGGCACCAAATGTTCCATCTCCAGCCCCGAATCCGACTTCACCATCAGCGTACGCTTGCCGCGCTTGCGGTCGCCGAATTCCACCACGCCATCGACTTCCGCCATGATCGCGGGGTCCTTCGGGCGGCGCGCTTCGAACAACTCCGTGACGCGCGGCAATCCCCCGGTAATGTCCTGCGTGCCGGACATTTCGCGCGGCGTCTTCGCCAGCAACTGGCCTGTCACGACCTTCTGCCCTTCGACCACGTCGATGATCGCTTTTTCGGGGATCGAGTAGATGCCGAGAATCGAGTCGTCGATCTTGACCACGATCTGCGGATGATGATCGCCGCGGTGTTCGACGATCACTTTGCGTTTGTGGCCCGTGCCCACGTCGGTCTCTTCCTTGTACGTCACGTCGGCGATGAAATCTTCGAACTGAACGGTGCCGGCGACTTCCGTGAGGATCGGGATATTGTGCGGGTCCCACTTCACCAGCGGCTTGCGCGCCGGGACTTTTTCGCCGGCCGAAACGAGCAGCACCGAGCCGGTCTGGACGATGTACTTCTCGATTTCACGGTCCTTCTCGTCCACAATCAGGATTTCGGCGTTGCGATTAAGGATGATGTTTTCGTCTTTGTCGTTCATCACCGCCTGAACGCCGACGAACTTGATGATGCCCGCCGAACGCGCGCGGACTTCGGATTCTTCGACGGCCTTTGTGCCCAGTCCGCCGACGTGGAACGTGCGCATCGTCAACTGCGTGCCCGGTTCGCCGACCGACTGCGCGGCAATCACGCCGACCGACGTGCCGATCTCCACCAGCCCGCCGGTGGACATGTCCATGCCGTAGCATTTCGCGCAGCAGCCATGAGGAGCTTCGCACAGCAGCGGCGAACGCACGCGGATTTTGCCGTCGCGGCCGAGGAAATCTTCGATCTTCGCCGAGATTTGCGGCGTGATCAACTGGCCTTCCTTGACGATCGTTTCACTGGTCGCCAAATGCACGATCTTGTCGCAAGCGGTGCGCCCGCGCAGCGCGTCTTTAAGTTCCACTTCGACCTGGTCGCCGCGGTACACAGCGCCCTTGGTCATGCCGTTGAGCGTCCCACAATCGGTCATCGTGATCACCACGTCTTGCGCGACTTCGACCAGCTTGCGCGTGAGGTAGCCGGAATTTGCCGTCTTGAGGGCGGTGTCGGCCAGTCCCTTGCGCGCGCCGTGCGTCGAGGAGAAATACTCGAGGCCCTTCAGGCCTTCGCGGAAGTTCGCTTTGATCGGCGTTTCGATGATCGTGCCGTTGGGCTTCGCCATCAATCCGCGAATGCCGCACAACTGCCCGATCTGCTGCAAGTTTCCGCGCGAGCCGGAGTGGACGATGTAATAAATCGGATTGATGTAGTGCGGGTCTTCCGGCCGTTCATCCTGCCGCAGCGCCTCCATCACCGACTTCCACACCTTTTCGCGCACGTGCGTCCACACGTCGATGGTCATGCGGTAGCGTTCGCCATCGGTGATGATGCCGCGCTCGTACTGCTTTTGGATCGTCGCAACTTTGCGGTCGGCCTCGGCGACTTCCTTCTCCTTGATCTCAGGAATTTTCAAATCCGATGCCGCAAAGCTGATTCCGGAGAGCGTGGCTTCGTGGAAGCCCTGCGACTTCAAGCGGTCGAGCAGCGCGACCGTGTCGCTGCGGCTCAGGATTTGGTAGCAATCCGACACCACCTTCTTCAGCTTGCCCTTGTCCAGCGTCATGTTGTAGAAGGGCATGCCTTCCGGCAGCACGTCGTTGAAAATCACGCGGCCAACGGTCGAATCGTACAGATCGTTCTTCGACACCATCGGCGTCCAATCGGGGCCCACCACTTTGCGGCCCTTGATGCGCACTTTGATCTTCGCGCGCTTGCCGATGCGGCCTTCGTCGTGCGCGAGGAACACTTCTTCCTTCGAGCCGAACGACATGCCCTCGCCCTTGATGGCTTTTCCTTCCGACGTGAGAAAGTAAGTGCCCATCACAATGTCAAGATCGGGCGTGATGACCGGGTTGCCGTGCGCGGGCGAGAAGATGTTGTTCGTCGAGATCATCAACATCCCCGCTTCGACCTGCGCTTCCAGCGAGAGCGGCAAATGCACGGCCATCTGATCGCCGTCGAAGTCGGCGTTGAAACCGGCGCAGACGAGCGGATGCAGCTTGATCGCGTCGCCTTCCACCAGCACCGGATAAAACGCCTGGATGCCCATGCGATGCAGCGTCGGCGCGCGGTTGAGCATCACCGGGTGGCCTTTGATTACTTCTTCAAGCACGTCCCAGACTTCATCGTCCTTGCGCTCGAGAATCTTCTTCGCGCTCTTGATCGTGTCTGCGTAGCCCTGCTCTTTGAGCTTGCGGATGATGAACGGCTGGAACAATTCCAGCGCGATCTTTTTCGGAATGCCGCACTGGTTTAGTTTCAAATTCGGCCCGATCACGATCACCGATCGCGCGGAATAATCGACGCGCTTGCCCAGCAGATTTTCGCGGAAGCGGCCCTGCTTGCCCTTGATCATGTCCGTCAGCGATTTCAGCGGCCGGTTGCCCGTGCCGAGCACGGCGCGTTTGCAGCGCCCGTTGTCGAAGAGCGCGTCCACGGCCTGCTGCAACATGCGCTTCTCGTTGCGGATGATCACGCTCGGCGCGTTGAGGTCCAGCAGTTTGCGCAGGCGGTTGTTCCGGTTGATCACGCGGCGGTACAAATCGTTGAGATCGGATGTCGCGAAGTTGCCGCTTTCCAGCGGGACCAGCGGGCGCAGATCCGGCGGAATCACCGGGATCACGTCCATGACCATCC
>Ga0070731_10000399_pt1 | contig 60743 bp, 50 predicted proteins | sample Coa_R1_2_FD_66448 | JGI IMG/M metagenome (GOLD analysis project Ga0070731, IMG submission 66448) | Surface soil microbial communities from Centralia Pennsylvania, which are recovering from an underground coalmine fire - Coalmine... | ecosystem: Environmental > Terrestrial > Soil > Unclassified ... | reverse complement strand
GCCGTCAGCGCCGATAACGATTCAGAAAATCGGCAACGATCGCGTGCCCGGCATTCTCGACAGCCACCTCGAGCGAGCGATCCGACGGATTGTGCTGCCGCGCCTTGCGAAACGAGTTGAGCGCCTCCTGGTGCTCCCCGATCGCCATCTGCGCTTCTCCCAGGCAGCGCCATGCCTCGGCGTTCCCGAGGTCGAGATCGACCCACGCGCGACATGCGTCGACTGCACGCCGTGGGTTGCCCGCACGAAGCAGGCGCGGACCCTCGGCCTTCAGCAACTCTACGCGTGCGCGTCGCGCCGCGAGCAGTGCCGTGAAGTCGACATCGCTCGAACCCGCGTCGCCGACGGAGGTCGCTTGCGCGCTCGCGCCGGAGCTGTTCGACAAGCCAGCGAGCCCCGGAACGTGAAGCGCTTCCGCGACGCGCTGAAGCGAGATCGCGGGGATGAATCGATCGAAATCGCCGCCTGCCTTCGTGAAGCGCCCCTTCATCGATGCGCTCGACGGCACGGCAGCGACGAGCGAAGCGCCCGCGCGCTGCGCAACGTCGAGGATCGGCTGTTGCCATGCGACGCCGTACAGCCAGATCATCGAGGCGAGCCCGCAAACGCCGGTGATCGTGTTGACGACGCCGGGTGGACCCTGCGTCACGAGACAATCCTCGGCAAAATCCCAATCCGTCTCCTGATGCAGCACGAGCCGTTCGTGCGCGAACGCGATCAGGATCGGCGCAAGCAGTGGGAATCCGCATCCGACGCCTTCGATCCACACGCGAAGCGCGCGCGAGAACCCGCGCATGAGCTGCGTCCGCGTATCGCGGCGCGCGTACGCATCCGAAATCGAGAATTGCAGATAGACGCCGAAGAGCCATTTGCCGGGCGTCGTTCCGACCGCCGTGATCAGAAGCGCCTCGACCGGCACGAACGCGAGCGTGATCAGCGTAGGTGCGATCAGCGGGTGCACGAGCCATTCCGCCGTGCTTTCGGGCACGATGCCAACGACGCGTAGCTGCGATACCAGAAGCGCCAGCAGAAGTCCGAAAATGCCGTAGTCGAACGCGCGCGCGGCGAGTCGATGCCACGGACGGGGCTCGCTCGTGCGACCCGACTTCGCGCGCTCGAGCTCCGCCATCCGAAGCTGGAAGATCCACGATGCGTCCTCCTGCGGCTGGTTCGTGCCGAGGAATACGCTGCGCTCGCGGCGCCAGTTGAGGATCGCGAGGTCGGTTTGCGGCACGAGTGCCGATCGCGTGCTCGCGTGGCGCGTGCGAACGGTGACGATGCCGCGCACGATCGAGTAGACGCCGGCAAGGAGCAGGAAGGCGACCGCGAGCGAGCCCAGCACCGATCGCGCGACGACGACAAAATCGGACGGCGTCACGATGACGATGGCAGTCGCGATGAACGCGGCGAAGATCGCGCAAAGACCGTACGAGACGAAGCGCGAGCGGCGAAACGATGCGACGCGTTCGGTGAGGCCCGGATGATGGGTCGCCGGCACATCCTCCTTCGCACCCGGCATTTCGCTGTCGAGCGGGTCCTCGACCGCGTCTTCGGCCGGATGGGTCGGTTCGGCGATCGCGCTGTCGACCTCGACGGCAAGCATGGGATTCGCCAAGGCGTGCGGCGAGGCCGCGTCGTCGTCCTCGGCGGAGCGCAAGAGCTCCTTGTCATAACGCTGCCGCCGCTCGCCGTCGCTCAATATGCGACTGGCATGATTGATGAAGCGAAGAGCCTCCTCGACGTTGCCCTGCCCGTCGCGCGTTTTTGCGTAATATTTGCGAATGAGACCGCGAAGTGCGGCCCGCACCTCCTCGTCGTTCGACGTGGGGAGAATGCCCAGCGCGTCGTAAAGCGTGGCTTTCATTCCTAGCGATCAGCCGCGCAAAAGATATGACAACGGAATAGTCCGCGAAAACAGCGGATTGCGCAACGGTTGAGCATCGCGTCCATGGTGCGGCGAGCAGTTGTGCAAGTTCCGGGCCATGCAGCGCCGCAACACGTAAGGGCTCGCGCCAGCCCTTGCGGCCGAAAAAAAGCGGCCCACGGGGGCCGCTTGGTGCTTGCCGTGGGCGGCGCAAGTCGCCGGCCGCCGCGTGCGCGTGGTTACGCGGCGTCGCCCGGCTTCGAGCTGTCGCGCGCCGCAAGCTTTTCGCGGATTCGGGCCGATTTTCCGGAGCGGCCGCGCAAATAGTAGAGTTTGGCGCGGCGCACGTCGCCCTTGCGCTTCACCTCGATCGAAGCGATCAGCGGTGAATGGGTCTGGAATGTCCGCTCGACGCCTTCGCCGCTCGAAATCTTGCGTACGGTAAACGCCGAGTTGAGGCCGCGATTGCGTTTCGCGATCACGACTCCCTCGTAGGCCTGCACGCGCTTCCGCTCGCCTTCGACGACGTTGACATTGACGACGACCGTGTCGCCCGGCGCGAAGTCGGGGATCGTCTTGTTGAGCCGCGCGATCTCCTCGCGCTCGAGCGTTTCGATGATGTTCATGATGGTTCCTCTCGGGGTGGCCTTGCGCCTGCTTCGGACGAGGCGAGCGCCCCGCGCGAAGCGCGTCAATTATGCGTCGATTCGACTTCGTATTCGGCAAGCAGCGTCTGCTCGTCCCGGGAAAGGGTACGGCGTGCGATCAGGTCGGGGCGCTTTCGCGACGTGCGTCCCAGCGATTGCTTGAGGCGCCAGCGCCTGATCGCTGCATGATCTCCCGATAGCAGCACGGCCGGAACGCGCGCGTGGTCGAATTCTTCGGGACGCGTGTAATGCGGACACTCGAGCAGACCGTCGGCGAAGGATTCCTGCGCGGCCGACTGCGCGTCGTTGAGGACGCCTGGCAACTGACGCACGATCGCGTCGATCAGAAGCAGCGCCGGCAGCTCGCCGCCGGAAACGACGAAATCGCCGATCGACAACTCGTCGTCCACCTCGCGATCGACGAACCGCTGATCGATGCCCTCGTAGCGTCCCGCGACGAGCGTGAGCGCAACGTCCGCATGGGACGCGAGATCGACGACGACATCGTGCGACAGCGGGACGCCCGCGGGTGACAGGTAAATGGTCCTCGTGCCGCTGGCGCCAGCGAGCTTGTGCGCATCGCGCGACGCGGCAAGCGCGCGCGAAAGCGGCGCCGCCATCATGACCATGCCCGGGCCGCCGCCGTAAGGCCGATCGTCGATGGTTCGATAGGCGTCGGTTGCGAAATCGCGCGGGTTGAAGAGGCCGAGCCGCCAAAGGCCACGCTCGAGCGCGCGTCCCGTGATGCCGCATGCGCTCGCGTGCGCGACCATGTCGGGGAACAGCGTGATGACGTCGATGCGCATGTCAGAGTCAGTTGACAGTTGTCAGTCGCGTCCGCGTTTTCCGTGGCGCGGCGCGTGCCGCGACACGCGTCGTCGCTTGCGAATCTCATTCGTCGGCTGCCCAGTCGACGTCGATCCTTCGCGCGGGCTCGTCGACGCGATCGATGTATGCGTCGACCCACGGAATGAGCCGCTCCTTGCCATCGTCGGCGACGACGCGCGCGATCGGATGCGCGGCGCTCGCGATGAATTCACGGAGCACTCCGAGCGCAACGCCTTCACGATTGACGACCGCCATGCCGACCAGATCCGCTTCATAGAACTCGTTTTCGCGAGGCGGCGGAAACCGCTCGCGCGGAATGCCTGCCTCGCCGCCGCGAAGCGCCGCTGCGGCCTCGCGCGTTTCAATCCCCGCGACTTCAGCGACGATCATGTCGGCCTGCACGCGCACGCTCTTGAGCTCGAATGCGCGCCACTCGCCACCTCGCGTCCGCAACCACCACTCGCGGTGCACGACGAGCGCGGTCGGGTCGGCGGACTCCGGCCGCACGCGAAACGCACCACGCACGCCATGCGGGGCGCCAATGCGCCCCATGACGACGATTGTTCCCGGGAGTCCCGCGCTCAGGCTGTGGGCGCGGCTGCCGGCTGTCCTGCGGCAGGTGCGTTCACCGGCGCTTCCGCGGCCGCTGCACCGCCCGCCTTCGCGGCTCGCGCCACGAGCGTCTGCACGGTGTCCGACAGCTTCGCGCCGTTTTTCTTCCAGTACGCGACGCGGTCTTGCGCGATGCGAAGGCCTTCCTCATTCGCGGCCGCCATCGGATTGTAGAAGCCGACGCGCTCGATGAAGCGCCCGTCGCGGCGGCTTCGCGAATCGGTCACGACGACGTTGTAGAACGGCCGCTTTTTCGCGCCGCCCCGGGCGAGTCTGATCACTACCATGCGGGTCGTCCAGTTGAGGCCGCGTCGGGCGCAAAGTCGCCACCCGGCGGAAATCGAAAAACGGAAGATTATAACGTAAACGCCCCTCCTCGTACCTCCCCCTCGCGCAGGCGCGAAAGCCACGCTGCGCCCGACGAATCGACCGTGACGCTCTCAGCGTCCGGCCATCAGATTGCGCAACCCGCGCATCATCTTCTGCGGGCCTTTCGAGACGAGCTTCATCATCTTCTGCGTCTGCTCGAACTGCGCGAGAAGGCGATTCACTTCCTGCACGCTGACGCCGGCGCCCGCGGCAACGCGGCGCTTGCGCGAGGCTTTGAGCAATTCGGGCTTCGCGCGCTCCTGGCGCGTCATCGAGTTGATGATGCCCTCGATGCGCGCGATGCGTCGCTCGTCGAGCGTCGCGCCCTGCGCGGCCCGCGCGACTTCCGCCGGCAGCTTGTCGACGAGCGCGGCAAGGCCGCCCATCTTGCGCATCTGCGCGAACTGCGCCTTGAAATCTTCGAGGTCGAAGCCCTTGCCGCTCTTGACCTTGCGCGCGAGCTTCTGCGCCTGCTCGACATCGACGTTGCGCTGCGCATCTTCGATCAGCGAAAGCACGTCGCCCATGCCGAGAATCCGCGACGCCATCCGCTCCGGATGGAACACTTCGAGACCGTCGAGCTTCTCCGACACGCCGGCGAACTTTATCGGCGCGCCGGTGACCTGCCGCACCGAAAGCGCGGCGCCGCCGCGTGCGTCGCCGTCGAGCTTCGTGAGGACCACGCCGGTGAGCGGCAATGCATCGTGGAATGCGCGCGCCGTGTTGACGGCGTCCTGACCCTGCATCGCGTCGACGATGAACAGCGTCTCGATCGGCCGCACCGCTTTGTGCAATTCGGCGATCTCGCGCATCATCGCCTCGTCGATCGAAAGGCGGCCTGCGGTGTCGACGATCAGCACATCGTGATAGTGGCGGCGCGCCCAGTCGACCGCGGCGTTCGCGATGGCGACGGGCTGCTCGCTCGTCGTCGACGGGAAAAAATCGACGCCGACCTGAACGGCGAGCGTTTTCAACTGCTCGATCGCCGCGGGCCGATAGACGTCGGTCGAGACCAGCAGCACTTTCTTCCTCTGGCCCGACAGAAGCCGCGCGAGCTTCGCGGCCGTGGTCGTCTTGCCCGAGCCTTGCAGCCCGGCGAGCAGGATTACCGCGGGCGGCCGCGACGCGAGATCGAGCGGCTGCGCGGCGCCGCCCATCAGCGCCGTCAGTTCGCGCGCGACAACACCGATCAACGCCTGTCCGGGCGTCAGCGATCCCGTCACTTCAGCGCCGATCGCCTTCTCGCGCAAATCGGCGACGAACGTGCGCACGACGGGAAGTGCTACGTCGGCTTCGAGCAGCGCGAGTCGCACTTCGCGCATCGCGTCCTGGATGTTCGCGTCGGTGAGACGCGCTTCGCCGCGCAGCGTCTTGACGACGCGCGACAGGCGTTCGGTCAGCGTTTCGAGCATGGGATGGGCTGCGCCGGGGATGGACGTTCTTTGGCGCGCTAAACTTCGCCGGTGATCATTCTACTGCACGTGCTCGTCGCGGCGATGTACGCGATCACGGCGTGGACCGGCTGGCCGCGCGGCGCGGCGGACGTGCAAAAGCGAAAGCTCGCGCCAGGCCTGCTCGCGGTGGCGCTCGTGCTGCACGCGATCGCGGCATGGCGCTCGATCGCGCGTCCCGAGGGGCTCGATCTCTCGTTCGAGAATGCGCTCTCGCTCGTCGCGGGACTCGCCGTGCTCGCCGCATGGCTTGGCGGCGTATTGCAGCGGCTGCCTGGCGTCGCGAGCGTCGTCCTGCCCGTGGCCGCCGTGTGCGCATTGCTGCCGCTCGCGGGCTCGCCCCATCCGTTCGCACTTGCGGGTGCGCCGTGGGCGGCCGCGCACATCGCCGTCGCGCTCGTCGCGTATGCGCTCTTCGTGGTTGTCGCGATGCAGGCGCTCGTGATGACGGGACTCGAGAAGCGGCTGCATCGAGGGCAACCGGAGGCGCATGCGAGCAGCACGCCGCTTCTTTCGCTCGAGCGCTACATGTTCCGCCTCCTTGGCGTCGGCTTCGTGCTGCTGACGCTGACGCTCGCCACCGGCATGCTCTTTTCGGAGGAGATCTTCGGCAAGCCGATGATGCTCACCGACAAGATCGTGTTCTCGGTCGCCGGCTGGCTCGCGTTCGCGGTGCTGCTCTTCGGGCGCTGGCGTTATGGCTGGCGCGGGCGCACGGCGCTAAAATGGATTCTCGCCGCAACGCTGCTGCTCGTGCTGGGCTACCTCGGCAGCAAGTTCATGCGCGAGGTCGTTCTCGGCCGCTGAAACGCGAATTGAACGACATCCCCTTAGGGACGCTCGCGCTCGCGCTGGTCGTCCTGCTCGTGAGCTCGGGCTTCTTCTCGATCGCCGAAACGGCGATGATGGCCGCGAACCGTTATCGCCTGAAGCATCAGGCGCAGCGCGGTTCGCGCGGCGCGCGCCTGGCGCTGTCGCTGCTCGCGCAAACCGACCGGCTGCTCGGCGTGATCCTGCTCGGCAACAACCTGATCAATGCCGCGGCGGCGACCATCGCCAGCATCATCACCGTCCGCCTGTTCGGCCAGGGCGAATGGGCGCTCGCGCTCGGCACGGTGGTCGTCACGTTTCTCATCCTCGTCTTCTCGGAAATCACGCCGAAGGTCGTCGGCGCCGCGTACGCCGACAAGCTCGCGCCGCTCGTGAGCTTCGTGCTCGCGCCACTTCTGCGTTTCACGCGCCCGGTCGTCTGGTTCGTGAACCTCTTCGTCCAGGGCTTGCTCAAGCTCTTTCGCTTCAAGCCCGCGACGCAATCGAGCACCTCGCTTTCGCAGGAAGAGCTGCGCACGCTGGTGCTCGAAGGCGCGCAGTACTTCCGCGGCAAGCAGAAGACGATGCTCGCGAACCTGCTCGACCTCGAGGCGATCAGTGTCGACGACGTGATGACGCCGCGAAGCCAGATCCACGCGCTCGATCTGACGGAGAAGCCCGCCGTGCTGCGCCAGCAACTCGCGACGACGTATCACACGCGGCTCCCCGTATGCGAAAGCTCGCTCGACAACATCGTCGGCGTGCTTGCGGTCAAGCGCCTCCTGCACACGATGCAAAACCCCGGCGAGCTCGACGTCGAGCGCATCCGCGCCGTACTGCGCCCGCCCTATTTCGTGCCGCTCGGCACGCCGCTCCTGACGCAGCTTTCGCAGTTTCAGGCCGATCGCCAGCGGCTCGGCCTCGTCGTCGACGAATACGGCGAGTTGCAGGGCCTCGTGACGATCGAGGACATCATCGAGGAGATCATCGGCGAGTTCACGACGCAGGCGCCCGGCGGGCCGGAGAGTTTCCGCCGCGAAGCGGACGGCAGCGTCGTCGTCGACGGGATGGCGCCGCTACGTACGCTCAATCGGCGACTCGGCACGCGCTTTCCCTTGGACGGCCCGAAGACGCTCAACGGACTGATCGTCGAGCACCTGGGCGAGATTCCGGACGCCGGCGTGAGCTTCGAGGTCGACGACCAGACGGTCGAGATCCTGCAAACCCAGGACCGCGCCGTACGCGTCGTACGGCTCGTACCCCCGGTCGGCCGGGGATCCGCGCCTTTACAAACCCAGCCCGAGCGGGCATGATCGGCGACGCAAGTTTTATGCGAATGGAATAAGGGCTTGCCGCCGCGAGAGTGTCAACGCAATTTCGCGCTGCGGCGGCCTGACGTTCGCCTCATGAGCCAGGCACGGGAGATCCGCGTCGCGCAGGGCCAAACGGCATGGCCCTTGCTTTCCTAGACGCTCCGATTGCGCTTCTCCGCGCCGCCCGGCGATATGGGGCGGCTTCCGTGGCAAAAATGCAACATTTTGACTAACGATGGCCACCCACGCCGCCACCCGAAACATCAGTGGCCTTGCCCGCGCGCTCGCGCAGCACGGCGTCATGTCCGAATCCGAAGCCGAAGCGCTGCAGGTGCAGTCGCAATCGTCCGGCGTGTCGTTCGTCGAGCAGGTGCTATCCGGCAAGCGCCTCACCGCGGCGCAACTCGCCGTGTTCGCGTCGCGTGCGTTCGGCGTGCCGATGCTCGATCTCACCGGGTTCGACTTCGACCAGTTGAACCGCGAGTACTTCGACACGCGCATCGCCCAGTCGCGACGCGTTCTGCCGCTGCACAAGCGTGGCAATCGCCTGTACGTGGCCACCTCCGATCCGGCCAACCTGCAGGCGCTCGACGAGGTGCGCTTCAAGACGAATCTCGTCGTCGAGCCGGTCGTCGTCGAGGACGACAAGCTCGCACAGGCGATCGCGAAGATCGTCGAGTCCATGGGCGCGAACCTGAAGGAGATGGCGGCGCTCGAGGACATCGAGGTGGCGCTCGAGGAAGGCACCGCGCAGCCGACTTCCACCGAAGAGGACAGCGAGGTCGAGGACGCGCCGGTCGTCCGCTACATCCAGAAGGTCCTGATCGACGCGATCACGTCGGGTGCGTCGGATATCCACTTCGAGCCGTACGAGAAGTTCTACCGCATCCGCTACCGCCTCGACGGCGTGCTGATCGAGGTCGCGCAGCCGCCGCTGGCGATCAAGGACAAGGTCGCGTCGCGGATCAAGGTCATCAGCAAGCTCGACATCGCCGAAAAGCGAGTACCCCAGGACGGACGGATGAAGCTCGTGCTGTCCAAGAGCAAGGCGATCGACTTCCGCGTCTCGACGCTGCCGACGCTCTTCGGCGAAAAGATCGTGATGCGGATTCTCGATTCGTCGGGCGTCAAGCTCGGCATCGAGGTGTTGGGTTACGAGCCGGATCAGCAGCAGGCGCTGCTGTTCGCGGTCGGACGGCCGTACGGCATGATCCTCGTGACCGGCCCCACCGGCAGCGGTAAGACGGTCTCGCTCTATAGCTGCCTGTCGATCCTGAACCAACCGGGTGTCAACATCGCGACCGCCGAGGATCCGGCCGAAATCCAGCTTCCGGGCGTCAACCAGGTGAACGTGAACGAAAAAGCCGGCCTCACGTTCGCCCTCGCGCTGCGCGCGTTCCTGCGCCAGGACCCGGACGTCATCATGGTGGGCGAGATCCGCGACCTCGAGACCGCCGAAATCGCGATCAAGGCAGCGCAGACGGGCCACCTCGTGATGTCGACCGTTCATACGAACGATGCGCCGTCGACGCTGGTGCGGATGATGAACATGGGCGTCGCGCCGTTCAACATCGCGTCGTCCGTCAACATGATCACTGCGCAGCGCCTCGCGCGAAAGCTCTGCACGCATTGCCGCCGTCCCGAGGACATCCCGCCCGAAGCGTTGCTTCGCGCGGGCTTCGCCGAGGAGGACCTCGACGGGAGCTGGCAGCCGTGGGGGCCGATCGGCTGCGACCACTGCAAAGGCACCGGGTACAAGGGCCGCATCGGCATCTACGAAGTGATGCCGATCAGTGACGAGATGAAGCAGCTCATCATGCGCAACGGCAACACGCTCGACCTCGCACAGCAGGCGCGGCGCGAAGGCGTACGCGACCTTCGGCAGTCGGGGCTGCTCAAGGTCAAGAGCGGCATCACGTCGCTCGAGGAAATCGAAGCCGTCACCAACGAGTAACGTCACGAGGGTAAGCCATGGCCACCGCAGCAGTCGCCCGTCGGGATGTAAAGGTCAGGGAACAGACGTTCCTGTGGGAAGGCGTCGATCGCAGCAACAAGCCGATGCGCGGAGAGCTTCGCGCCGTGTCGGAAACGGTCGCGAAGACGAACCTGCGCCGCCAGGGCATCCGCGTGCTGAAGATCAAGCGGCAGTCCTATCGCGGCGGCCGCTCGATCAGCGACAAGGACTTGACGTTCTTCACGCGCCAGCTCGCCACGATGCTGAAAGCGGGCGTGCCGCTCCTGCAATCGTTCGATATCATCGCGCGCGGGCACAGCAACGCCCGCTTCTCGCGCCTCATGCTCGACCTCAAGAACAAGGTCGAGACGGGCTCGTCGCTGTCGCAGTCGTTTCGCGAGCACCCGAAGTACTTCAACCAGCTCTACTGCAACCTGGTGCAGGCAGGCGAAACCGCGGGCATGCTGGACGCGATCCTCGACCGGCTCGCGACGTACCAGGAAAAGATCCTCGCGATCAAGAGCAAGATCAAGTCGGCGCTCTTCTATCCGATCTCGGTCATGGTCGTCGCCGTCGTCGTCGTCTGGGTCATCATGATTTTCGTGATCCCGGCGTTCAAGAAGGTGTTCGCGGCCTTCGGCGCGAACCTGCCGTGGCTCACGCTGCAGGTGATCGCGGTCTCCGACTTCTTCGTCCAGTATTGGTGGGCGATGGTGATCATCGTCGTAGGCGCGTTCATCGCGTATCGGGTCGGCCTCAAGCGCTCGGAGAGTTTCCGATTCCTGATCCACCGCCTCATGCTCAAGATTCCGGTGCTTGGCGGCATCCTCGAGAAGGCGACGATCGCGCGCTGGACGCGCACGCTTCAGACGATGTTCGCGGCAGGCGTGCCGCTCGTCGAATCGCTCGATGCGGTGGGCGGCGCATCGGGCAACATGGTCTACATCGCGGCGACGAAGCGCATCCAGACCGAGGTCAGCACCGGCACGAGCCTCACCAACGCGATGGCGGCGACGAATCTGTTCCCGACGATGGTGCTGCAGATGACGCAGATCGGCGAGGAGTCGGGCTCGCTCGACAACATGCTCGGCAAGGTCGCCGATTTCTTCGAGCGCGAGGTCGACGATGCCGTGGCGGCGCTTTCGAGCCTGCTCGAGCCGATCATCATCGTGTTCCTGGGCGTGATCATCGGCGGACTGGTCGTCGCCATGTACCTGCCGATCTTCAAGCTCGGCGCGGTGATTTGACGGCTGATCCGGCAGTCGCGGCCGCGATCGCGCTGATCGTCGGCCTCTGCGTCGGGAGCTTCCTGAACGTCGTCGTCCATCGTCTGCCGAAGATGATGGAGCGCGAGTGGCGCGCGCAATGCGCGGAGCTTCGCGGCGAGGCGGCGCCCAGGGAAGAGCCGGCGCGCTACAACCTCGCCGTGCCGCGATCGGCGTGCCCGTCGTGCGGACATGCGATCGGCGCGCTCGAGAACATCCCGATCGTGTCGTGGCTCGCGCTGCGCGGCGCCTGCAAGGCCTGCAGGAAGCCGATCTCGATCCGCTATCCGCTGATCGAGGCGCTGGGTGGCGTGCTCGCTTTCTACGCGATCTGGCGTTTCGGCGTTTCGTGGAAGGGCGTGGCCGCGTGCGTCCTGCTGTGGACGCTGATCGCGCTGACGTTCATCGATTTCGATACGCAACTGCTTCCCGACAACCTGACGCTGCCGCTTTTGTGGGGCGGTCTCGTCGCGAATCTGTTCGGGCTGTTCGCGCCGCTTTCCGACGCGGTCATTGGTGCGATTGCCGGCTACCTCGCGCTTTGGCTCGTCTATTGGCTCTTTCGATTGATTCGCGGCAAGGAAGGGATGGGCTACGGGGACTTCAAGTTGCTCGGCGCCCTGGGCGCATGGCTCGGCTGGCAGATGCTGCCGCTGATCGTGCTGCTTTCCTCCGTCGTCGGTGCGATCATCGGAATCTCGCTCCTCGTATTCAAGGGTCGCGACCACAACGTGCCGCTCGCATTCGGTCCCTATCTCGCGATCGCCGGCGGTATCGCGCTGTTCTTCGGTCCGGCGATCGTCAAGGGCTGGTATTTGTGAATGTGGGCGTCGTCGAAGGACAAAGGGCGCAGCCTTATCTCGTCGGACTGACCGGCGGCATCGGCAGCGGCAAATCGGAGGTAGCGGCGGCTTTCGCCTCGAGGGGCGCCGACGTGCTCGATGCCGACGAGATCGCGCACGCAATCAGCCGCCGCGGCGAAGCCGGCCATCGCGCCGTCGTGGAGTCGCTCGGCGACGAATTCCTGGGGCCCGACGGCGAGCTCGACCGCGCGGCGCTTCGCCGGCGCACGTTCGACGATCCGACGTTTCGCCGCGATCTCGAGCAGGTGCTGCACCCGCTGATCGCAGCGCGCCTGGCCGATGCGATCGGCGACTTCCGCGGGCCCTATGGCATTCTCGTGGTGCCTCTCCTGCTCGAGCGCGGAGGCTTGCGAAAGCGCGTTTCGCGCGTGCTCGTCGTCGACTGTCCCGAGCAGGAGCAGATCCGCCGCGTGCAACTGCGAAGCGGGCTCGCGGCCGACGAGGTGCGGAGGATCATGGCGACGCAAATGCCGCGCGCGGAACGCCTCGCCGAAGCGGACGATGTCATCGACAATTCGGGACCGCGAAGCGCGATCGAGCCGCAGGTAGCAAGGCTCGATCGGCACTACCGCGACCTCGCCGCGAAGACGGGCGAATCGCGCTGATTCGCGAAGTTCCGCGCGGCGGCGCATCGGGCATGGAGCAGAATGACGCCGTAACGCGATGATCCGCTACGAGCACCCGTTGAACGAGCGCATCCGCACGCTGATGCGGCTCGAGGATCTTTTCGCGCGCGCGGATTTCTTCGCGAGCCGCGACGATGCGCCCGACCACCATGCGGCGCTTCTGTCGCTCTTCGAAATCACCGACGTCGCGGCGCGCGCGGACCTGAAGGCCGATCTCGTGCAGGAGCTCGAACGGCAGAAGCAGATGCTTTCGCCGCTTCGCAGCAATCCGGCCATCGAACAGGCGACGCTTGGCGCGCTTCTGGCCGAGATCGATCAGGTGAACGCGAACCTGCTCGCGCAGGCCGGCAAGGTCGGCATGCATCTGCGCGACAACGAGTGGCTGATGGCCATCAAGCAGCGCGTCGCGATCCCCGGCGGCGTCTGCGAATTCGACCTGCCCGCCTACCACCATTGGCTCAACAGGCCGGCGTCCGCGCGGCGTTACGATCTTGCGAGCTGGATCGAGCCGTTCGCGCCCATCCGGATCGGCTCGGCGATCGTGCTTCGGCTTCTTCGCGAGAACGGACGCACGAGCCCCCATACGGCGTCGCACGGCGTGTTCCAGCTCATGATGACGACGACGAAGGTCGCGCAGCTCCTGCGGCTCACCCTCGACGAGAACCACCCGTTCGTGCCCGAGATCAGCGCGAACAAGTACGCGCTCAACATCCGCTTCATCGGCGTGTCGGGGATGGATCGTGGCAACGTCGTCGATCAGGACGTGACGTTCCAGTTGGCGTTTTGCAGTCTGTAGTCAGGTGTCAGGTGTCAGGTGTCAGTTGACAGTTGTCAGCAGCGCCGGCGGCCAGTCGCTGTCGGTGGCGCGCCATCGAAGCGCGGCGGCCGCCTGGCTGACAACCCGAACAATCGCGCGTGCCAACTGTCAACTGTCAACCGACAACTGATTCGGAGGCTTGATCATGCGATTCACACCTTGCCAGCTTGGCCTGGCGCTCGCATTCGCGACGCTTTCGCTCGGCGCGATGGCCCAAACGGCGAACACTCAATCGAGCACGACCCCCGGCGCGGAATCGTCGACGGCCACCAAGTCCGCGACGAGCCACGCGATGCGCCATCACGCGCCGATGCATCACGCCGAGAAAATGCGGCACGCGCGCAACATGTCGATGGCGAACGAAAACGAGAACGGCGATTCGGCGTATCGCGCGGCGCTTCGCCGCTGCGTCAGCGGGCCCGAATCACAGCGCGACGCGTGCCTCGATCAGGCGATCAGCCAGTACGGACACGCCTGACGCTGTAGCGCGCCGTGGCGGCGGCGACCGCCGCTACGGCGTCACCGGTCGCGACGCGGAGTCGCGACCGCGCCTTCAGAACGACGTCAGATTCTTCCCCGCGTTGCCCACCGCCAGGTAGCCGATGCCGATCGACTTCGCGGTGAGGATCGTGAACGCCACCGCGTTGAGATCGGTCGTGGTCCCGGAATCCGCCGGGTGCCATGCGAGCCCGTCGAGGCTCGTGAAGATGACGCCCCCCGCGCCCACCGCGACGAACTGCGAGCCGAACGTGACGGAAGCCAGGTTGTTTCCGGTGAGCGAGCTCTCCGCGACCCAGTTCAGGCCGTCCGCGCTCGTGACCACCGTCCCCGCCGTGCCGACGGCGATGAACCTTGCGATGGCGGGCGTCGTCGACGTCGCGGCGAGGGACCCGTATACGACGCCGTGCAGATCGGCGTCGACGACAGGCGTGATCGGGGCCCAAGTCGTGCCGTCATCGCTCGCGATGATCGTTCCGTGGGCGCCGACGGCGACATAGCGGCTGTTGCCGAACGTCACGCCGTAGAGATCCTCGGTCGTTTTCGAGTTCGCCATCGTCCATGTCGTGCTATCCGTGCTGACGAGGATCGTGCCGTTTCGGCCTACGGCGATGACCTGGCCCGTCCCGTTGCCCTCGAGCGCGGTGAGCGAATTCGTCGTGGGCGACGTTCGCGCGGTCCACGTCACGCCGTCGGGACTCGTGATGATCGTGCCGCCGTCGCCGATGGCAACGAAGAGCCCGTTGCGATATTGAACGGCGTTGAGATTCGCCGTGACGTTCGTCGTCGCAGCCGTCCATGTCTCGGCATCGAGACTGTAGAACGCGGTGCCGTTGGCGCCGACTTCGACGACCGTGCTCACGCCCGCCGATGTAGCGGAAATGAAGCCAATGCCGAGCAGGTTGTTCGTGCCGAGAGGCGCGCCCGCGATCCAGTCGAATCCGGCGAGCCTTGGCACGAAGGTCTCGGGGGGGCTGCCGTCGCCGCCGGGTCCGCCTTCCTTGCGCGCATTGACGGTGAGCGTGTACGTCGTGCCATTCACCAGGCCGCTGGCGATGAACGGCGGGAAGACGTTCACGAAGATGCGGCATTGCGACGCGCAGTTGTGCGTGTCGATCGTCGTCCCCGGCGTCACCCACACCCAGTATTCGAGGCTCGGATCGACATCCCACGTCACCGAAACGCTGCTGTCGCCGGGGGTGGCCTTGACGTTCTTGGGCGGCGGCTCGGAACTGCCGCCGCCACCACCGCATCCGGTCAGCACGGCGGCAATGGCGATCATCGTGATGGCGACTAAAAGGCGCATGGCGGATCTCGCGAACGGTAGGTCGTGAAGTTTATCGAAGATCGCCGCTGACCGTTTTCGGACGCAACAGAGACTTACACGGGTGCCGGCGCCCGACCGGCTTACCATAGGCTCATGGCCGCGGCAATGAGCGTGATCGCGCATCTCGACATGGATGCGTTCTATGCATCGGTCGAGCTCCTGCGCTATCCGGAGCTTCGCGGCAAGCCCGTCGTCATCGGGGGCGGGCGGCGCCATCAGCCGACCGAGACGATCGATCCATCGACGCATTCGGTCGTGCGCTCGTTCGCCACGCTCGCAGGCTACGTCGGCCGCGGCGTGATCACCACCGCGACGTACGAAGCGCGTGCGCGCGGCCTGCATTCGGCGATGGCGATGATGAAGGCCGCGATGCTGGCGCCCGAGACGATCCTGCTTCCCGTCGACTTCGATGCCTATCGCGACTACTCGCACCGCTTCAAGGAGGCGGTGCGCGCGATCGCGCCACGAATCGAGAACCGCGGCATCGATGAGATCTACATCGACCTGACCGAGCTCGTCGCTGTCGACGATGACCGATGCGCACGAGAGCGCGTGCGGACGCTGGCGCAATCGATTAAGGATGCCGTGCACGCGGCGACCGGTCTCACGTGCTCGATCGGGATCGCGCGAAACAAGCTGCTCGCGAAGATCGCATCGGACCTCGACAAGCCGAATGGCCTGACATTGATCTGCGAAGGCGATGTCGAGCGGCGCATCTGGCCGCTGCCGGCGCGCAGGATCAACGGCATCGGACCCAAGACGGCGGCCCGTCTTGCGGCATTGCGCATCGAGACGATCGGCGATCTCGCGCGCGCCGATCGCGAGCTTCTGACGACGACGTTCGGCCGCGCGCTCGGCGCGTGGATGCACGAAGCCGCGAACGGACGGGACGAGCGCCCTGTCGTTACGCATAGCGAGCCGGTGTCGATCAGCCGCGAAACGACGTTCGAGCGCGACCTCTCCGCGCAGCGCGATCGCGTGCTGCTCTCGTCGATCTTCACCGAGCTTTGCAACGGGCTCGGCGAGGATCTGCAGCGCAAGGGCTACGCGGGACGCACGATCGGCATCAAGCTGCGCTACGACAATTTCAAGACGGTAACCCGCGATCGCACGATTGCCGAAGCGACACAGGACGCGAGGACGATCCGGCGCGTCGCGGCCGAATGCGTGAAGCGCGTGCCGCTTACGCGACGCATCCGGCTTTTCGGCGTGCGCGTGTCGGGGCTCGTGCACGCCGACACCGTCGTAACGAGCGTGCGAGAGCCGGCACCGGAGAGCGCGTCGCTGTTCGAGTAGCGCTCATGGGGTCGAGCGAGTTCCGTTGCTCAGCGTGGCGGTCGTCTCGCCTGTGAGCGTCCTCGGCTCGCCGACTTGGTGCGCGCCGACTCGTCGCTCGCAGTCTCCTCCAGCAGCCACGCGCGAAACAGGGCGAGCTTCGGCGAGCTCGCGAGCCTCGGCGGATAAACGAGCCAGTAGCGCCGCGGCGCGGGAACGTCGATGTCGAAGAGTCGCACGAGGAGCCGGTTCTTCACGTCGTTGCCTAACAGCGACCTTCGCGCCAGCGCGATCCCTTGTCCATCCACGGCGGCCTGCAGCATGAGGGCGGAATCGTTGAAGATCGGCCCGCGCGAAGGCTCGGGCCAGTCGAGCCCGACCGCCTCGAACCACGGCTTCCACCACTCGTCGTCGGAGCGAAGCAGCGTGTAGTGCGCGAGATCCGCCGGCGAACGCGGCAACCTCGGCTTCAGTTTCGGGCTGCACACCGGGAAGAAGCTGTCGGTAAGGATCGGCTCGGCTTGCACGTCGGGCCAACTGCCAAAACCGTGCCGGATCGCAACGTCGGCATCGTCGCGACGGAAGTCGACGAGCGTGATCGTCGATCGCACGTCGAGATCGACATCGGAATGCTTCGCGAGAAAGTTGCCGAGCCGCGGCAGCAGCCAGCGTGCCGCGAACGAGGGCGTCACGCTCACGCGCAACTGCCGCGGATTGTTGCGCTCGCTCGCCTCGCGCATCGCATTGGCGATCTCCGCGAGCGCGCCACGCACCCGCGCCGCGAAGCGCTCGCCGTCGTCGGTGACGCGGATGCCGCGGCCTGCGCGCTCGACGAGCGGAACGCCGAGGCTCGCTTCGAGCGCCTTGATCTGATGGCTGATCGCCCCGTGCGTGACGTTGAGCGCCTCGGCAGCCAGGGAGAGGCTTCGCAGCCGCGCCGCGGCCTCGAAGGCGCGAAGCGCCTGCATGGGCGGGATGCGGGCGCTCATCGTGCGAGCTTTGGTGAATCGGGATTCAGCCTGCCACACATGTCAATTGTTCTCACATGTTACCGCAAAACAAATCGATTGTCGCGCCGAGCTCTTCTCTCTAGACTCGCTTCGTGTCCCGTCACTTCCGGAGAAACATCATGAGAATTCGGCTCGCATCTGCATCGACTGTCGAAACCGTTGTCACGCTCGCCGCCGCGGCGCTCATGACGGTGGGTGGCGTGGCAATGATCGAGGAGGTTGCTGCCGGCGGCAGCTTCTACGCATCGGCGACGCCTGCCATCGTCGCGGCCCCGGCGGTTCATGAATCCGGCTGAGGGCGAACACGCGAAATCGGTGCCAGAGATGTATTTCCCGAAGAAATGCGAAGATTGGCGATGGCGGGCACCCGGAAACACATCTCTGGCACCGATTTCGCGATCCGATGAAGCCACGCATCGTCAAATGCCCGCAATGCAAGGCCGACGTGCCGTGGACGGCCGAGTCGAAGTGGCGTCCGTTCTGCTCCGAGCGTTGCAAGATCCAAGACCTCGGCGCTTGGGCAAGCGATCGTTATCGCATCGGGACGCCCGAGACGCCGGAAAGCGGCGAGCATCGGTCCGACACGGACCGCGACACGCCGTAACGATCAGTGCGCGGGCCATACATGGCGCCGCATCGCGACGCCATGCGCGCCATGCGTGATCGCCGTATCCAGGTCATCGCGCGAGAGGCCGCCGAGCGCATAAACGGGAACGCGCGTACCGACGATTCGCCTGGCGAATCCTTGCCACCCGAGCGGCGCCGCGTCCGGATGCGTCGGTGTCGCGAACACCGGCCCGAGCACGACGAAGTCGACATCGAGCGCGGCGGCGCGCGCCACTTCGTCGATCGTGTGGCACGACGCGCCGACCCGCAGATCGCGCGGACGCGAATCGGCCGCCGCGAGCGCGGCCGCGGTCCAATGCACGCCGTCGCAACCGAGTCTTTGCGCGTCTTCTTCCGAACCGTTGAGAAGCACGCGTGCTGCCATCGGCTTCGCGAGCGCGATCAGTGCGCGCGCGAATGCATCTCGACGAGCGCGTTCCCACGCCTTCTCGCGAATCTGGATCAGGCGCACGCCTTCGCCGAGTGCCTGCCCCGCGCGGCGAAGAAACGCGTCCTCGCCCATGTCCGCTGCGCACGTGATCGCATAGATCAGCGGCAGTCGCAACGCCGCGAGCACGCGCGTGTTCGCAGGCAGAAGCGGCGCGACATCGATCGCCGACGGGTCCTGCCAGGAAAACGCCTGTCCGTCGCGCCCGGAAGGCTCGCCATCCCACGCGCGCACGCGAAAGAAATTGAGCTCGACATGCGCATGCGGATAGACGAACTCCTGCACGAGCCACGACGACGCGTGCCGCACGACAATGCCGAGCTCTTCGTGCAACTCGCGCGCGAGCGCCGCTTCCGCCGTTTCGCCCGCTTCGAGCTTGCCGCCTGGAAACTCCCAGTAGCCGCCGTACGCGCGATCAGGCGGTCGCTGCGCGAGCAGCACGCGACCGTCGGCGCGTTCGATCACCGCCGCGGCAACCCGAACCATGCCGGGCACGTTACTTCGCGAGTCCTCGTGCACCCGCGAAATGGCGCGCGAACTGCCAGGCGACGCGGCCGCTGCGCGACCCGCGCGAAAGCGCGAACTGCAGCGCCTCGCGCGTGCGCGCCTCCGCGTCCTTCGCCGAGGACGCCGGCGGAACGTCGAAATGCGCGAGCCAGCGTTCGACCGCGGCGAGATAATCGTCCTGCACGAACGGATAGAACGAGATCCAGAGCCCGAAGCGCTCCGAGAGCGAAATCTTCTCCTCGACCGATTCGCCTGGATGCACCTCCTCGCCGACGTGTCGCGTCTCGAGATTCTCGGCGAAATACTCGGGCATCAGGTGCCGGCGATTCGAGGTCGCATAGACGAGGACGTTGCTCGCCGCGCCGGCGATCGAACCGTCGAGCATCACCTTGAGGCCTCTGTAGCCTGCTTCGCCCGTGTCGAAGGTCAGATCGTCGCAGAAGACGAGGAAGCGATACGGCTTGTCGACGAGACGCTCGGCGATGTCGGGCAGATCGATCAGGTCGCCCTTGTCGACCTCGATCAGGCGCAATCCTTCGCTCGCGTAACGTGCGAGCAGCGCCTTGACGAGCGACGATTTGCCGGTGCCGCGCGAGCCGGTCAGCAGCACGTTGTTCGCGGGCAGACCGGCGACGAACTGCCGCGTATTGCGATCGATCGCTTCCTTCTGCGCGTCGATCGCCACCAGATCGTCGAACGAGATCGTGTGCGGATTCCGCACGCCTTGCAGGAAGCCACGAGCGCCGCGTTTGCGCCATCGCGCGGCGAGCGTGCTCGACCAGTCCGGATCGGCTGTCGGCGGAGGGAGCTGCGCCTCGATACGTGCGAGCAACGACTCGGCGCGCGCGAGGAGCGGCTCGAACTTATCGTTCATGTGCAGGAAGCCGCATCACGACCGGTAGTCGGCGTTGATTGACACGTAGTCGTGCGACAGATCGCAGGTCCAGACCGTCGCCTGCGCGCTGCCGCGCCCGAGATCGACGCGCACCGTGATTTCCGCTTGCTTCATCACGCGCTGGCCTTGTGCTTCGGTATAGCCTGAGGCCCGCCCGCCGCGCTCGACGACCTTCGCGTCGTCCAGCCAGAACGACACGCATGCGGGATCGAGATCGGCGGACGCCGCGTTGCCGATCGCGCACACGATGCGGCCGAGATTCGGATCGGACGCGAAGAACGCCGTCTTGACAAGCGGCGAATGCGCGATCGCGAATGCGACGCGACGACATTCGTCGACGTCGCGCCCGCCCGTAACAAGGACCGTGATGAATTTCGTCGCGCCCTCGCCGTCGCGGACGATCGCCTGCGCAAGCTCGATCGCAACTTCCTCGATCGCAGTGACGATCGCACCGAATCGCGGATCCTTCGCATCGACGATCGGTGTCAGCGACGCCTTGCCCGTGGCCGCGATCACGAAGCTGTCGTTCGTCGACGTGTCGCCGTCGACGGTGACGGCGTTGAACGAAATGTCGGCGATCCGGCGCGTCGCCTCGTCGAGCAGCGCAGCCGCGATCGGCGCATCGGTCGCGATGAATGCGAGCATCGTCGCCATGTCGGGATGGATCATCCCCGCGCCTTTTGCGATGCCGGTCACGGCGATGCGAACGCCATCGACGGCGACGTGTCGAGACGCCGCTTTCGGCACCGTATCGGTCGTCATGATCGCGCGTGCGGCGGAGAACCAGCCGTCGGGTCGCGCTGCGCGTCGCGCGATCGGCAACGCATCGACGATCCGCCCGGCAGGAAGCGGTTCCATGATCACGCCGGTCGAATAGGCGAGCACCTCTTCCGGCTTGCATTCGACGAGCCGCGCGGCCTCCTCGCACGAAGCGCGTGCCGCCGCGACACCCGGCGCGCCAGTGCCGGCGTTCGCGTTGCCGGCGTTGATCACCAGCGCGCGAAAGTCGAGGCCGCGTTCGCGTTGCGCGCGAAGGTGCTCGCGCGACACGCTGACCGGTGCGGCGCAGAAGCGATTCCTCGTGAATACGCCCGACGCTACCGTGCCGCGTTCGGCGACGACAAGCACGACGTCGTCACGGTCCCAGTTCTTGATCTTCGCCGCCGCCGTACCGAGCACGACGCCCGGGACGGCAAGCAGCTTATCGGCGGTCGGCGGCGTGTAGCGGACGGGCATTCAGCCCAGCCGACCGTGACAATGTTTGTACTTCTTGCCGGATCCACAGGGACACGGATCATTGCGCCCCACCTTCTCGCCCGCGCGCACGAACGGCGGCGCCACGGCAACGGCCACGGCCGTGTCGCCATTCTCGCCATTCCCCGCGAGCGCCTGGTCGTAGTCGGTGTGCTGATACTGGACATTGCGCACCGCGGGCTCCGGCTCGACCGCCTGCACGTCCTCCTCGGTTCTCACCTGGACCGTCATGACGACGCGCACCACGTCCTGCTTGATCCGATCGAGCATATCCGAGAAGAGCTCGAACGCCTCGCGCTTGTATTCCTGCTTCGGATTCTTCTGCGCGTAGCCGCGCAAATGGATGCCCTGGCGCAGATGATCGAGCGACGCGAGATGCTCGCGCCAGTAATGGTCGAGCTTCTGCAACATGAGGCTGCGCTCGAACTGGCGCATGAGCTCGGCGCCGACGAGCTCGACCTTGCCTTGCCAGGCATCATGCGAAAGCTTCTCGATGCGCTCGAGCAGCGCCGCGTCGTCGAGGTCGGGGTCGGCCTTGAGCCACTCGCCCACCGGCGCCGTCAACTGGTATTCCGATGCAAGCGTCGCCTCGAGGCCCGGCACGTCCCATTGCTCCTCGACCGATTCCGGCGGGATGTGGCGCTTGAACGTCGCATCGATCTCGCCGCGGATCATGTTGCCGATCGTATCGGTGATGTTCTCGCTTTCGAGCAGCTCGTTGCGCTGCTGATAGATGACGCGCCGCTGGTCGTTCGCAACGTCGTCGTATTCGAGAAGCTGCTTTCTGATGTCGAAGTTGCGCGACTCGACGCGGTTTTGCGCCTTCGCGATCGAGCGGTTGACGATCGAATGCTCGATCGGCTCGCCCTCCGGCATCTTGAGGCGCTGCATGATCGCCGACAGCCGCTCGCCGCCGAAGATGCGCAGAAGCGGATCCTCGAGCGACAGGTAGAAGCGCGACGAGCCCGGGTCGCCCTGGCGTCCGGCGCGGCCGCGTAGCTGATTGTCGATGCGCCGCGACTCGTGCCGCTCGGTGCCGACGATGTGCAAACCGCCCGCCTTGATGACCGCGTCGTGACGAACCTGCCATTCGGCGCGCATCGTCTCGATCTGGCGCTCCTTCTCGGCGGGATCGAGGTCCGGGTCCTCGCGCAATTGCAGGATCGCAGGCTCGATGCTGCCGCCGAGCACGATATCGGTACCGCGGCCCGCCATGTTCGTCGCGATCGTGATGACGCCGGACTTCCCGGCCTGCGCGACGATTTCCGCCTCGCGCGCGTGCTGCTTGGCATTCAGCACCTGGTGCGGCAGCCGCTCCTTGTCGAGATGCATCGACAGCATCTCGGAGTTCTCGATCGATGTCGTGCCGACGAGCACCGGCTGCCCGCGCTCGTGGCAATCCTTGATGTCGGCGATGATCGCGCTGACCTTCTCGGCGAGCGTGCGAAATACGAGATCGTTCTCGTCCTTGCGGATCATCGGCAGGTTCGTCGGAATCACCATCGTTTCGAGGTGATAGATCTGCGAAAACTCGAACGCCTCGGTGTCCGCGGTGCCCGTCATCCCGGCGAGCTTCTGGTACATCCGGAAGTAGTTCTGGAACGTGATCGACGCGAGCGTCTGGTTCTCGCGCTGGATCGGCACGCCCTCCTTCGCCTCGACGGCCTGGTGCAAGCCGTCCGACCAGCGCCTGCCCGACATCAGGCGGCCCGTGAATTCGTCGACGATGATCACCTCGCCGTTTTGCACGACGTATTGCTGGTCGCGATGAAACAGCGCGTGCGCGCGAAGCGCCGCGTAGAGGTGATGGACGAGCGAGATGTTGTGCGCGTCGTAGAGGCTCGTGCCGGGTGCGGTAAGCCCGGCCGAGGCAAGCAGGTGCTCGATCTTCTCGTGCCCTTCCTCGGACAGGAGAACCTGGTGCCCCTTCTCGTCGACCCAGTAGTCGCCTGGTCCCTTCTCCTCCTGCTGGCGAACGAGCTTCGGCGGCACTTCGTTCAATCGGTAGTACATCTCGACGTTGTCGTCCGACTGTCCCGAGATGATGAGTGGCGTGCGCGCCTCGTCGATCAGGATCGAGTCGACCTCGTCGACGATCGCGTACGTGAGGCCCCGCTGCACGCGCTCGCTCGTCGCGAACACCATGTTGTCGCGCAGGTAATCGAAGCCGAACTCGTTGTTGGTGCCGTACGTGATGTCGGCCGCGTACGCGACCTGCTTATCGGGATGCGCCATCTGCGACAGGTTGACGCCGACGGTCAATCCGAGAAACCGGTAGATCCGGCCCATCCAGTCGGCGTCGCGCTGCGCGAGGTAGTCGTTGACGGTGACGATATGCACGCCCTTGCCGGCGAGCGCGTTGAGATACGCGGGCAGCGTCGCCACGAGCGTTTTACCTTCGCCCGTGCGCATCTCGGCGATCTTTCCGTTGTGCAGCGCGATGCCGCCAATCAACTGCACGTCGAAGTGACGCATGTTGAGCGTGCGCTTGCCGGCCTCGCGGACGACGGCGAACGCCTCGGGCAACACCTCGTCGAGCGTCGCGCCGTCGGCGACGCGTGCCTTGAGCTCGACGGTCTTATCGCGCAATTGCGCGTCGGACAGGACCGAGATCGTCGGCTCGAGCGCGTTGATCGCGCGCACCTGCTGGGCATACTGCTTCAGGAGCCGCTCGTTGCGGCTGCCGAATATGCGGGTGAGGATATTGATCATCGCGAAGAAGGAAGCTTGGCGCCGCGAGCACAAAAAGCAAGGGGTGAGGACCGCCTCACCCCTCGTCGGGCCGTCCGTTCGTCATGCGAAGCGTCGGCTCGTTGCCATGCAGAAATCGCGCCCGGCAATGCAGGACATCGAGCGAGCCCGTGCCGAACGCGCCGCGGCCACGGCGGCGCTTTGCGCATACGACCCGACGTGCGCCTTGCTCGTTCAATCGGCGCCGAGGCCACCGCTCGCGTTGCCGTGGCGAATCGAGCGATCTTAACATAGCGATACGCTGATTTCCTCCATGGCACCCGATCCTCCCCGGCCACCGCGCGCGCGCCATCAGGCGCTTTCGAGCGTCTTCCAGAACGATCCGACGATCGCCGAGTGGGCGACGCGCCGGCGCCATGAACAGCGTGTGACTGTCCTGGTGCGCAAATGCCTGCCGCGTTCGATCGGCGAGCGAGTTCGCGTGCGCGACGCGCGCGGCGACGTGCTCGAGGTCCTGGCGACCGCCGGCGCGATCGCAGCGGCCGTGCGGCAGCGGCTGCCCGAAGTGCGTGCGGCCCTTGCGCGCGAAGGGCTCGCGTTTCATGAGTTGCGCGTGCGCGTCGACGTCGCGAGCTTTCCGCCAGGGCCCGAAACGCAGCGGTCGCAACCATGGGATGCGCGTAGCGCCGCGTCGCTTTTCGACTTGGGCGATCGGCTGCCGCCCGGTCCCCTGAAGGAGGCGCTTCGACAGTGGTCGCGCCGCGCGCGAGGCCGTTAAGGCCTGGTCATTCCCTCGCGTAGAGGCGATCGACGAGGATCACGACGACCGTCATCATCGGCGTCGCCAGGATCGCGCCGAGAAAGCCGAAAAGAAGCGCGAAGATCACGACGGACAAAAGGGCGAGCGCGGGTGCGAGCGACACTGCCCAGCGCTGGATGAACGGCTGCAACACGTAGCCCTCGAACTGCTGGATCGCGAAGCAGGTGAGCCCGACGTACAGGGCGTCGGTCGGCCCCAGCGTGAACGCGAACAGAACGGAGAAAATGCCGAACGCGATCGGTCCGAAGAACGGCACGAACTCCGTCGCCCCGGCGATCAAGCCAAGCGACAACGCGAGCGGAATGCCGAGCAAGAAGAACGCGACGCTCGTCATGATCGCGATCGTCGTCATCGAGACGAGTTGGCCGAGCAGCCACCGGCGAAGCGCGTGGCCCGCCTCGGAAAGCGCGGCGCCGATCCGCTCGCGGTAAGAACGCGGCGACAGGCGAAGCACGCCTTCGTAGTAGCGCCTGGGGTCGGCTGCGAGGTAGAGGCCGAGCGCGAGGATCAGAAACGTGTTGAAGACAGCCGTCGTGGCGACGCCCGCCGCGCCCGCGACGCGAAGCCACGGCACGCCTCCATCCTTCAACGACTGCCAGGTACCGGAGAGGATCGACGTGAATGGCGTTCGCGAAAGCCAGTTGCTCGCGGCCTCGAGCGCATTGGGAAGCGCCCGCCACAGCCCGGCCAATTGTCCGGCCACTTGCGCGCCCACGAGCCAGAAGCCGACGCCGATCACCGTCAGCAGCGTAATGACGACGACGGCAAGGGCGCCGCGCTGAGGCAAGCGCGTCTCCCGCGCCACCCATTCGGACAGCGCGCGAATGCCGGTCGCGAGAATGATGCCGCCGAAGAGCAGCGGCAGGACGCCGCGCAGTTCCCAGACGACGAAGACGAGCGCCACCAGCGCGACCGCGGTCATCACGCGGCGCGTGTAAGTATCCGGTGTCGACTTCAAGCGCTCACGTTAGGGCAAAGCGCAGGTGCCTTGGCATCGGAACGATGGCCATTCCACTGTCGGCCGAGTCCGACGGTAATGGCGCCGATCGACCGCGTGGTGTCGCGCTTCCGGCGATAATCGCGGCCTCGATTGCGTCGAGCGCGCGCTTCGTCACCTGGCATGGTCAACCGCAACGCTCCCTGTCCCTGCGGAAGCGGCAAGCGATTCAAGCATTGCTGCGGCCGCGACGCCGACTCGGCCATCACCACGCCTGCGCGATACCAGGCGCTCACCGCGCAACGCGCCGGCCGCTTGGGCGAAGCCGAAGCGCTGTATCGGCGCGCGTTGGAAGAGGACGCGTCGGATGTCGATTCGCTGCACATGCTCGGCATCGTCGAGTTCGAGCGGATGCGCTATCGCGAAGCGCTCGCGCTGCTCTGGGAGGCCGCCGAGCGCACGCAGTGGGCCGTGCCGCCGATCCGGCACAACCTGGGGCTCGTGCTCGGGAAGCTTTTGACGCGCGAGGCCAATGCAAAGCAGGCCGATCTGCTGGAAGCGTGGATCGCGCGCGAGCGGGCGCGACGCGAACGGCGGAACGACGAGGCGTCGCTCGTGAGCGTCATCCTTCCCGCGTACAACCACGCCCGCTACGTGGCGCAGGCGATCGCGTCGGTGGCCGCGCAAACGTATCCGAACATCGAGCTCGTCGTCATCGACGACGGCTCGACCGACGCGACCGCGAGCGTCATTGCCGAGTCGCTTGCGGGCTTCGCGCGGCCGTCGCGCTTCGTCGCGCGCGAAAACCGCGGCGCGTCCGCAACGTTGAACGAAGGCACGGCGCTCACGAACGGGCGCTATGTGGCGTTTCTCAATTCGGACGATTTCTACGCGCCGGAGCGCATCGCCGCGCTCGTCGACGAAATCGCGCGCACCGGCTCACGATGGGGCTTCTCGCTCGTCTCGAACGCCTTCGACGAGGGCGCCGCGACGCCGCCGGGGTTCGTCGACATCCTGCAGAAACAGCGTAACTTCCTCGGATCGCAGCCGCCGAGCTTCACGTTCGTCGAATTCAACGTCGCGGTGTCGAGCGGCAACCTCTTCGTGGAGCGTGCGTTCTTCGAGGCGCTCGGCGGATTTCGCGATCATCGCTACAACCACGATTGGGATTTCTGCCTTCGCGCCAGCGCACGTGCGGAGCCGGTTGTCGTCGAGCAACCGCTTTATCGCTACCGAATGCACGCGAGCAACACGATCGCCGAATCGAGGGCGCGCGCGACGGCCGACGCGGACCGTGTCGTCGGAGAATTTCTCGCGCAGGCGCTCGGCGACGCGCACGACGTGGCCAATGATCTTTCGCCGTGGTGGCCCGGCAATCGGATGCTCCTGTTGCGCGAGGTGCTGCGAGGTGGGCAAGGCGCTCTCGTGCCGGTGCCGGCCTTGCGCGAGCTCGCTTCGACCTGGCGATCGATGCCGGCAGCGCCGCAATCAGCATCGACCGGCGATCAGCGCAAGACGGCGCTCGTCGTCCTCGGCATGCACCGAAGCGGCACGTCGGCCATGGCCCGCGTGCTCAATCTGTGCGGTGCGTATCTGCCCGAAAAGCTCAAGCCGCCGAAGATCGGCGTCAACCCCAAGGGATTCTTCGAGCCGGAAGCGGTGCTCGATCTCAACGTGCGCCTGATGCGCCAGCTCGGCGGCGACTGGAGCCACGTCGATTTCACGGTGCCGGGCGAAGGTGCGATCGTCGACGAGTTCGTTTCCGACGCGCGCGATGTCATTGCTTCCGAATACGAGGGGCGCCCGCTGATCGCGATCAAGGATCCGCGCATCTGCATGCTTGCGCCGCTTTGGCATCGTGCGCTCGTAGCGGCCGGCTACCGGCCCGCGTACGTCGTGCCGATTCGCAATCCGCTCGAGGTCGCGCAGTCGCTTCATGCCCGCGGTGATATGTCGCTCGACGAGGGACTCGCGCTGTGGCGCGTCTACATGGAGCGCGTGATCGCGTTCGCCGATGCGCACCCCGGCGTGCTGTTCGTTCGCTACGCCGATCTGCTCGACGGTTGGAAACCCGTGGTCGAGCGCATCGCCGCACGACTTCATGTGGCGCTGAACTTCGACGCAGCCGACCCGATCGAGCGCTTTCTCGACAAGGACCTTCGCAATCAGTCGAGCAGCGATGGCGCGCTCGAGCAACTTCGAGGTCCCTCGGGCGCGACGATTCGCGCGCTCCACCGCACCTGCATCGAACGCTGCGAGCGCGACATGGGAGGGCACGCCCATGCGAGCAAGCGCGGCGCTGAATTGCGTGCGACACATGCCGCCGATCGCGCCTGCTTCGTGCTTTGCATCGAGAACACCGGCATACGCGAGCAAGCGTTGTTGCTGTGCCGTAGCATTCGCCGCTTCGCCGGGCGCTACGCTGACGCGCAGATCCTCGCCTACGCGCCGCGGCCCGGTCTGGGCGTCGACGACGACACGAGGCGGGCGCTGCGCGCGTTGGATGTCGAGTACATCGACGAACCGCTCAATGCCTCGTGCCGCGAATATCCGCCGGCGAACCGCGTGTTCGCCGGTGCGCACGCCGAGCGACATTCGGATGCCGACTTCCTGATCGTTTGCGACAGCGACACCGTGTGGCTCGACGAGCCTGTGCTTCCCCACGACGCCGATGCGGCGGTGCGCGTGGTCGACTCGAAGGGCAGCGCGACGCACGGGGCCGGCGATCGCTTCGAGGCGTACTGGGCGACTCTGGCGCAACAGGCTGGGATCGCGCTCGATCGGCTGCCGCATGTTCGAACGACGATCGGCAACGAGCGCATTCGCGCGTCGTACAACGCGGGCTTCACGATCGCACGCCGGCGACTCGGCATGCTGCAACGCTGCGCGTCGCTGTTCGCGGCGTCGGTCGAAGCCGGCATGCGTCCGTGGCGCGACAGCGGCATCGAGATCGTCGCATCGACAGGACGCGTCGGTCGCGCAGGCAGCGAGTACTGGGGATCGAGCCAGGCGGCGCTCACGCTCGCGATCTGGTCGATCACCGATCGCGTCGTCCACTATCCCGATTGCTACAACGTCCCGCTGCACCTGATCGCTTCCGAGGGCGAGATCGATCCGCGCTGGCTCGAGCGACCGCCAATCCTCCTCCACTACCACTGGATGTTCGACGCGCGCCACCACGAGAACGCGATGGCGCTGATGACGCAGCTTCGCGTGCCCGCGGATCGGCGCGCGTGGCTGCTGGAGCTGACGCCGTTCCGCGGCGGCGGGCGCGAGGCCGAGGCGGTCGACGCTGCGGAAGGTGATGCAACGCTGAAAAGAACGGGCCTTTACACGAATCCGGCTTCGTCCTGACGGGCGAAATTGCCCGCAATCGTTTAACATCGCGTCGTCGCGCGTGGGCACGCGCGAACAGGGGAGCGGGAACATGAACGACGCCCAGCCGCCGGCGACGGTCGGGAGCCGACTCGCGACGACGGCGACGCGCTTCGCCGAGCGCATTGCGATCGTCGAAGGGGAGACCGAGCTTACCTACGCGATGCTCGACGCGGCAGCGACGCGCATCGCCGCGCGGCTTGTCGCGCTTGCAACGACGGCCGGGGGGCCAGGCGACAGCAGTGTCGCGAAACGGAACACGAGCGCACGCGTCTGCCTGCTCTTCGAGCGCAAGGCCCTGGCGCTTCAGGCGCTCGCCGGTGCCGCGCGCGCAGCCGTCGCCTACGTCCTTCTCGATGCGGGCGATCCGCTTGCGCGGCTACGGTTGATCGTCGCCGACAGCGAGCCAATTGCCATCGTCACCGAGCCCGCGCTCCTCGATCGCGCCCGCGATATCGCGCCAGGCGGGTGCCCGATCGTGAACATCGAGGGAATCGAACCGTCGACGGCGCCGGCTCCGCTTCCCGACGTCGCGCCCGACGCGCTGCTCTTCCTTTGCTACACCTCCGGATCGACAGGTCAGCCGAAGGGTGTGAGCCAGACGCATGGCAACCGGCTCCTCGCGGTCGATGCCTACACGAAGTCGCTTCGCATCGACGAGCGCGATCGGCTGTCGCTCGTCTACACGCTGAGCTTCAACGCCGCCGATCTCGACATCCATGCCGCCCTTTTGACCGGCGCGACACTATGCGCCTACGATGCGCGCCGCGATGGCGTGCCGCAGCTCGCCGATTGGCTCGATCGCCATCGCGTCACGGTGCTGCACGCGGTGCCAACGCTGTTTCGCGAGATCGCGAAACGGCTGCCGGCGGCGCGCGTGCTTCCCCATCTTCGCGCCGTCGTTCTCGGCGGCGAGGCGGTCTTCCCGAGCGACGTCGCGCTCTTCCGCGCACACACGCGGCCCGACTGTGTGCTCGTCAATCAGCTCGCGGCGACCGAGGTCGGCGTGATCGCGCAACACGTCGTCGATCACACGAGTCCGTTGTCGAGCGACGCAATCGTGCCGGTGGGAGCGTGTCCCGATGACGTTGCCATCACCATCCGCCGCGACGACGGCAGCAACGCGAATGCCGGCGAGGCCGGCGAGATGGTCGTCCGCAGTCGCTACCTGAGCCCCGGCTACTGGAGGCGACCGGAGCTCGATGCCGTGACGTTCGGCCATGATCCGATGATCCGCGGCTGGCGCGAGTATCGAAGCGGCGACGTCGGCCGCATCGATACGATGGGCAACCTGCATTTTCTGGGCCGGAAGGGAAGCCGCGTCAAGATTCGCGGCCATTCGGTCGAGCTGCCCGAGATCGAAGGCGCGCTTTCGAGCTATCCCGGGCTCGCCAGGGCCGCCGTGATCGCCACGAGCGAAGCACCGCAGGCGCCGGACGCACGCCTCGTCGCGTATGTCGCAATGGATGAAGGACAGCCGCGCGACGGCGCGCTTTTGCGACGTCATCTCGCGGCGCGGCTTCCGTCGTACATGGCGCCGCACGATATCGTGTTCGTCGATGCGCTGCCGCTCACATCGAGCGGCAAGGTCGATCGCGCCACGCTTCCCCCGCTCGCTTCGGACAATGCATCGCGCGAGCGGCCGATCGAAGCGCCGCGCGACGACATCGAACGCGAGATCGTGCACATCGCCGAAGGCCTGCTCGGTTTCTCGCCCATCGGTCGCGACGACGACTTCTTCCTGCTCGGCGGTGATTCGCTGATGGCGGTCGAGCTGCAATCGCGGCTTCTGAATGCTTTCGGCGTGCACGTCGGCAACTTCCACGAGGACGCGACGATCGCGCGCATCGCGCGAAACGTTCGCGATGCGCGTTCGGACGCGAGAGGACGCGCGCATCTTCCCGTGATGATTCCGCTGTGGCGGGAAGGCAGCGCGGTACCGCTGTTTCTCGTGCACGGCCGACACGGACAGGCGTTCGTAAGCCCGCATTTCATGAGGCTGCTCGGCAACGATCAGCCGGTATGGGCATTCCAGGCGCGCGGACTCGACGCCGTGCAATCGCCCTACGCAAGCGTCGAGGAGATGGCCGCCGATTACGTCATGCACGTGCGCGAGCAACGGACGCACGGGCCATATTTCATCGGCGCGCTCTGTGCGGGCGCCTTCGTCGCCGCCGAGATGGCGCGCGCGCTGCGCGACATGGGCGAAACGGTGCTTCCACTCTTGCTGCTCGATCCTCCCGATGGCCTGCTCGGTGGATATTCGCAGATCGGCGAGGCGCGCTTCGTCGACAAGATGAAGACGCGCCGTGCGATGGGTGGCACGATCGGCCCGTCCCACGATCCCGCGTACATGCAGTCGGTGATGCAGGTCGCGCGAGCGTTCGAGCGTGCGCTCGCGCGGCACGATCCGCGGCCCTACGACGGATCGGTCTTCATGCTGTCGAGCCGCCAGCGGATGGGCTCGAACGCGTTGCTCGCGCGCGTCTTCACGGGAGCGACCGAACGCTTCGAGATCGGCGGCACGCACGCCGAGGCGCTCGATCCTCGCAATCCGCATTTCGCGAGCTGCCTTCTGCGCTGCGTCGATCGGGTGCGCGAAGCGGCGCGAAAAGGTGGTGTCGCCACGAGCCGCCGTGCGATCGGGACTTCACGCGCAGTACAGGAGCCTGGCGGCGACGCGCGCGATCGATGCCGATCGGCTGATGGTCATCGCTCCGAGTTCTGACCATGCGCGCGCTCAGCGCGCGATGATGCCGCGCCCTCGCAGCTCGTCGACGATGCGATCGGCGGCGGCCTGCGGGTCGACTCGCGCGCCGTCGATCGTGATCTCGGCGTCGTGCGGCGCCTCGTACGGTGAGTCGATGCCGGTGAAGTTCGCGAGCTCGCCACGTCGCGCCTTCCTGTAGAGGCCCTTCGCATCGCGCCGCTCGGCGACTTCGAGCGGCGTATCGACGAAGATCTCGAGGAATTCCCCATCGGGCATGAGCGCACGCGCCATCCTGCGCTCGTTGCGAAACGGCGAGATGAACGCGGTGATGACGATGAGTCCCGCATCGGCCATCAGCGCGGCCACTTCGGCGACGCGGCGAATGTTCTCGACGCGGTCCTCGGCGGTGAATCCCAGGTCCTTGTTGAGTCCCTTGCGCACGTTGTCGCCGTCGAGCAGATACGTGTGGCGGCCAAGCGCATGCAGCGTAGTCTCGAGGTGATTCGCGATCGTCGACTTGCCGGCGCCGGACAATCCCGTGAACCACAGCACGCATGGCCGCTGCGATTTGATCGACGCGCGCGAGCGGCGATCGACGTCGATCGCCTGCGGATGAATGTTGTGCGAGCGACGAAGCGCGAAGCGGAGCTGGCCGACGCCGACCATTTCGCCGGACATCGGGTCGATCAGCGCGAAGGCCCCGAGGTCGCGGTCGACCGCGTAGGGCTTGAACGCAAGCGACCGATCGGTCGCGAGGTCGACGACGCCGATTTCGTCGTGCTCCAGCGTATCCGCCGCGACGTGCTCGAGCGAATCGACGTTGATCCGATACTTGATCGGCGTGATGGTCGCTTCGGCTGCGGCGTTGCCGAGGTCGATCCGATAGCTTCGGCCGCGCAGTAGCGGCGCCTTGTCGAGCCAGGCGATCGAGGCCTCGAACTGATCCGCCACCTCGACCGGCGCGTCAACGGATGGTCGAACATCGACCTGATCGATGGCTGCGGCGAGCGTCGGACCGCGGTACCCGTCGATTGCCGTGCCCGGCGCGAGCACGTTGTCGCCTCGCGCGAGCGAGATCGGCACGGCGAGAGCATCGCGAATGCCGATCTTCTGCGCGAACGCGTGATATTCGGCCTCGATGGCGAAGAAGACGGAACGAGTGGCTTCGTCGGCACGGTCGACCGCCAACACGACCCGCGGCACGCCGAACAGCCCGGCGAGAAAGGCCAGCCGGCGCGTTTCGCCGACGAAGCCCGTATGTACATCGGCGACGACGATCGCGACATCGGCCGAAGCCGCCGCGCGCGCGATCACACGCGCCGTGGACTCGCCGACATCGGTGACGAATAGGTCACGCCCGCGAAGCCGAGCGAGCAACGCCTGCGTACCGCGTGCGTCGCGGCCGCAAACGACAATGCGACGCGCGCTTTCCATGCGTGCATTGGTCGGATCGCGCGCGACGTCTTTCACTATTTGCATCAACGCGTCGTCACAACAGGTGCCCCGTCATCGGCGCGAGCAGCCGCTCCGCAGCGAACCACAGCAGGATGGCGAGCAGCAGAATCAGCGTGAACTCGAGCGTCAGGACGATGAAGCGGAGATAGCGCCGGTCGCGCGTCGCGAACCACAGCAGCACCGCCACGCCGATCGCGGCCAGCGCAAGGAACAAAAGCAGCCGGACAAGGACTATGTGGTCCCCCTACGGCCGGGGCGCTCGATCAAGCCGCTCCGATGGCCGCCCAGTCCTGGAACGCCGAAGGCACCTCGTCGTCCTCTCGAAACGAGACGAGCTCCCACGCCTCGGGACGCGCAAGCAGTGCGCGCGCGAGCGCGTTGTTGAGCGCGTGCCCGGGCTTGTATGCGGTGTACTGGCCGATCAGCGGATGGCCGAGCAGATAGAGGTCGCCGATCGCATCGAGCACCTTGTGCTTGACGAACTCGTTGTCGTAGCGCAGGCCCTCGCTGTTCAGCACGCGCGTATCGTCGAGCACGATCGCGTTGCGCAGGCTTCCGCCGAGCGCAAGGCCCGCGGCGCGCATAGCCTCGACGTCCTGCATGAACGCAAACGTGCGCGCCCGCGCGACCTCCTTCACGTACGAATGCTCGGCGAAATCGACGGTGACGTGGCGGCTCTCGGTGCCGAACACAGGATGCGGAAAGTCGATGGTGAAATCGAGCTTGAAACCCGCGAATGGCTCGAAGCGCGCCCACTTGTCGCCGTCGCGCATCTCGACGGGCGCGCGAACGCGAAGGTATTGCTTCGCGGTGTTCTGCTCGACGATGCCGGCCGACTGAAGAAGAAAGACGAACGGTCCCGCGCTGCCATCCATCACCGGAAGCTCGGGACCCGAGACGTCGATGTGCAGATTGTCGATGCCGACCCCGGCAAGCGCCGACATCAGGTGCTCCACCGTCGAAATCGATGCGCCATGAAGCGACAGCGTCGACGACAACCGCGTGTCGCCGACATTCGCCGCTTGCGCGGGAATGTCGACCGGCTCGGGCAAGTCGACGCGATGGAACACGATGCCGCTATCGGCAGGCGCCGGACGCAGCGTCAACTCGACGCGCGCCCCCGTATGAAGGCCAACGCCGGTCGTGCGAATCGTCGTCTTGAGCGTCCGCTGACGCAACATGGCATCGAGGGAAAGGGAACGAGCGCCCCGTGGGCTTCGCGGGCGCGCCCTTGTTCGACCGATCATTTTAGCATTTCGGGATTTCGCTCCTTGCGCTCACTCCGGGAAAGCGGTGCCAGAGATGTATTTCCAATGGGTGCCAGAGATGATTTGGAAATACATCTCTGGCACCGCTTTCACATCGCGCGAGATCAGTCCGCCTGCTTGCGCAGAAACGCCGGGATCTCCGACGGATCGAACGCCGGCGCCGGTGCGCTCACCGCATGGCGACCGCGACGAACGACTGCCGGTTGGTCGAGCTTCTCGTAATCGATCGTCTCGACGCGCATGCCGACGTTGTCGGTTCCGGTGCGCTGCTCGACCATCGTCTCGATCATCTCGAGCTTCGGCGGCCTTCGCGTGGCGACGACCGCGCCGCCCAATCCGGTCGCAATCATCGTCACGCGCAGTTGATCCTCCATCGCGTCGTCGATCACCGTGCCCACGATCACCATCGCATCTTCCGCGGTGAATTCCTTGATCGTGTTCATCACCTCGTGGTACTCCTTCATCTTGAGGCTCGCCGACGCGGTGATGTTCACGAGCACGCCGCGAGCGCCTGCAAGGTTCACGTCCTCGAGCAACGGGCTCTTCACCGCCTGCTGTGCGGCGCTTCGTGCGCGATCGAGTCCCGACGACGTCGCGGAGCCCATCATCGCCATGCCGACCTCGCCCATCACGGTGCGCACGTCGGCGAAATCGACGTTGACGAGCCCCGGGTTGTTGATGACCTCGGCGATGCCCGACACGGCGCCGTGGAGCACGTCGTTTGCCGCCGCGTACGCGTCGAGCACCGAAACGTCCTCGCCGAGCACGTCCATCAGCTTGTCGTTCGGAATGACGATCAACGAGTCGACCTTCTTCGTGAGCTCCTCGATGCCCGCGGCGGCGACGCGCTGGCGCTTGCCCTCGAACTTGAACGGCCGCGTCACCACGGCAACGGTCAGGATGCCGAGGCTCTTCGCGATGTCGGCGATCACCGGCGCAGCGCCGGTGCCGGTGCCGCCTCCCATGCCGGCGGTGATGAACAGCATGTCGGCGCCTTCGATCATGCCCGCGATGCGGTCACGATCCTCCATCGCCGCATCGCGACCGATCTCGGGACGCGCACCGGCACCGAGCCCGCGCGTGAGCGTCGACCCGAGTTGCAATTGCGTGCGCGCTGTCGAGCGCTTCAGCGCCTGCGCGTCGGTGTTCGCGCACACGAAATCGACGCCCGAGAGTCCGCGCGTGATCATGTGCTCGACCGCGTTGCCGCCGCAGCCGCCCACGCCGATGACCTTGATGACCGCGCCTTCTTCCGGCGCTTCGTCGATGATTTCGAACATGGTGATTCCTTTCTCCTGTCAGGGTTCAGGTGTCAGTTGTCGGTTGTCAGTTGCCCGTTCAGTGTCAGTGTCAGGAATCAGAAGTCAGAGGTCAGAAGACAGATGACCTCCGATTCCTGACGCCTCGCCCTTTGCTGCGTTCCCCTTTTCAATTGCTGCTCGTGTTTCGTCGTTTTGATTCCGCTGATTTCAAAGTTGCGCGCTGCCGTTGTTATCGGTAGGCCGCTCCCTAATCCCAAATCCCTAATCCCTAATCCCTAATCCCCAGCCCCGTCCCTAAAAATTCGCGCTGAACCATTGCCGCATCCGCTCGGCGATGCCGCCGATGCCCGCGACCTGCGCGCGCGCCGCCTGCCCGCGCAGAAACTGCTCGCGTCCTTCGAGAAGCAACCCCACCGCAGTCGCATAGCGCGGGCTTCGGACGACATCGGCGAGACCGCCGGCGTACGTCGGAATGCCGATGCGCACCGGCAGATGAAACAGCTCTTCGCCGAGCTCGGTCATGCCCTGCAAAAGCGCGGACCCGCCGGTCAGCACGATTCCCGACGAGAGCAGCTCCTCGAACCCCGAGCGACGAAGCTCGGCCTGCACGAGCGAGTACAGCTCCTCGATCCGCGGCTCGATCACTTCCGCGAGCATCGGCTTGCTCAACTTGCGCGGGCCGCGATCGCCGACGCCGGGCACCTCGATGACTTCATTCTTGTCGGCGAGCTGGCGCAGCGCGCACCCGTGGCGCACCTTGAGCTCCTCGGCTTCCTTCGTCGGCGTGCGAAGCGTCATCGCGATGTCGTTCGTCACCTGATCGCCCGCGATCGGAATGACCGCGGTGTGGCGAATGGCTCCGCCCGCGAACACCGCGATATCGGTGGTCCCGCCGCCGATGTCCATCAAACAGACGCCGAGGTCCTTCTCGTCGTCGTTCAGCACGGCTTTCGCAGAAGCGAGCGGCTGCAGCATCATGTCGCGCACCTCGAGGCCGCAGCGGCGCACGCACTTCGTGATGTTCTCGACCGCGGAGACGGCGCCGGTGACGATGTGCACCTTCACTTCGAGCCGCACGCCGCTCATGCCGAGCGGCTCGCGCACGTCCTCCTGCCCGTCGATGATGAATTCCTGCGGCAGGATGTGCAGCACCTGCTGGTCGTTCGGGATCGCGATCGCCTTCGCCGTATCGACGACGCGATCGATGTCCGCCTGCATGACCTCCTTCTCCTTGATCGCGACCATGCCGCTCGAGTTGAGGCTGCGGATGTGGCTTCCGGCGATGCCGGTGACGACCTCGCTGATCCGGCAGTCGGCCATCAGCTCGGCTTCCTCGAGGACGCGCTGGATCGACGCCATCGTCGCTTCGATGTTGACGACGACGCCCTTCTTCAAGCCCCGCGACGGTTGCGTGCCGAGACCGATGACATTGAGCCCGCCGTCAGGCAACACCTCGGCGACGATCGCGACGATCTTCGAGGTACCGATGTCGAGTCCCACGATCAGGTTGGCGTTGTCTTTCACGATTCCCCTCGGCGTGTTTGGCTCATGACGCTTTGCGCGACGGCTTCTCGCGAAATCCCGGCATGCGGGCGGCAAAGCCGTTGCGATAGCGAAGGTCGACGCGATCGATGTGCGTGCCGTTGTTCGCGAGCACCCCGATCGTGCGTCCGTAAACGGCGACGAAGCGCGCAAGCCGCGCTTCGACATCGTCGCGTCCGAGCTCGAGTGTGACCGGACCTTCGTCGTCCTCGGCGTGGATCTGCCAGCCGCCACGCGCGGAAAGGTCGAGACTGGCCAGTTGCAGCCGCAGCGGCGCAAGCGCTGCCTTCCATTCGCGATACCGCGTCTCCATCAGCGCAGCCTGTCCGTCGGGACCATGGAACTGCGGCAGCTCGCCGGCGTAGCTCGCGACGAACACCTGTCCGTTGGTGTCGACGAGCGCGTTTTCGTTGAAACGCGCGAACGGTTCGTGCTCGTCGATTTCGATCTCGAGCCTGCGCGGCCATTGGCGCCGAAGCGCCACCGAGCGCACCCATGGCACGCGAGAGAGCGCCTCGCGCGCGCGATCGAGATTCATCGTGAAGAACGTGCCGGACAGCTCGCTTCGGACGACCGCCTCGACGTACGCGCCGCTCGCGCGCTCAAGCGGTGTCGTGACGACCACGTCGCGAAACGCGAACGCCGGCATCCTCGCCACACAGCCGACGACCGCCCAGCCGAGAAAGGAGAGCGCGATCGACACGAGCGTGATCGCGATCGCGTTCAGTTGGCGCGCGTCATCCCACATGGGCGCTCGCGAGAATTTCGATGCAAAGCTCGGCAAACGAGATGCCGGCCTTTCGTGCCGCCATCGGCACGAGCGAATGCCCCGTCATGCCGGGCGAGGTGTTGACTTCCAGGAACGAGTACGAGCCGTCCTTGCCAAGCATCAGGTCGAGGCGGCCCCATCCGCTGCAACCCACGACGTCGAATGCAGCGAGCGCCTTCGCGCGGATGTCGGCTTCGAGCGCGTCCGCGATGCCGCTCGGGCAGAAGTACTTCGTCTCGTCGGAAAAATACTTGTTGTGGTAGTCGTAATTGCCTTGCGGCGCCTCGATGCGGATCAGCGGCAACGCGCGGCCGTTGACGATCGACGCGGTGAGCTCCGTCCCTGCCACGAACTCCTCGACGAGCACGAGCGTGTCGTGACGCGCGGCGACCTCGTACGCAAGCCACATCTCGTCGTGATCGACGGTGGTCACCTTCGTGATACCGATCGTCGAGCCTTCGCGCGCGGGCTTGACGATCAGCGGTAATCCAAGCTCGGCGACGATCCTCCGCCAATCGGTCGACGCATCGACGACGCGATAGCGTGGTGTGGGGATGTCGCTCGCGATCCAGACGAGCTTCGTGCGCCACTTGTCCATCGCGAGCGCGGACGCCATCACGCCGCTGCCCGTGTAAGGGATGCGAAGCGTCTCGAGCGCGCCTTGCACGGTGCCGTCCTCGCCGAAACGACCGTGCAGCGCGATGAAGACGCGCTCGAAGCCGTCGCGACGCAGCTCGCCGAGATCGCGCTCCGCCGGATCGAAGGCGTGCGCGTCGATACCACGCTCCTTCAACGCCTTCAGCACCGCGTTGCCGGAAAGCAGCGAAATCTCGCGCTCGGACGACGGGCCACCCATCAGCACGGCAACCTTGCCAAAGTTGCCCTCACCCCAACCCTCTCCCCGTTGCGGAGAGGGAGCCGGGCGAGAGCGAGGCGGGTGACGGGTCGTCTCGTCGGAGCTCATGCCGCTTCTCCCACGATCCGCACCTCCGGCTCGAGCGCGACGCCGCTCTTCGTCAACACGGCGGCCTGAACGTGTTTTATCAACGCCTCGATGTCGGCCGCGCGCGCGCGCCGGTGCGGGTTCACGATGAAATTGGCGTGGCGCTCCGAGACGCGTGCGCCACCGATCGCATGCCCCTTGAGCCCACACGATTCGATGAGCCGCGCTGCGTAGTCGCCGGGCGGGTTGCGAAACACGCTCCCCGCATTCGGCAACGACAGCGGTTGCGTCGCGATGCGGCGCGCGAGCAATGACTTGATCTCTGCGCGCGCGCGCGCAATGTCGCCGAGCGGAAAGCGAAACCATGCAGCGGTGAAGATTTCGAACCACGCCTTTGGATCGCGAAGGCGAACGCTGCGATAACCGATCTCGTAGTCGTCGCTTGTGCGGACCTCGAAGAGCCCGTCGCGCGAAAGCGTTTCGACGCGTGCGACGTGCCGCCACGTTTCGCCGCCGTAGCAGCCGGCATTCATCGCGAGCGCGCCGCCAACGGTGCCGGGGATGCCAGCGAAAAACTCCGCTTGCGCACATCCGTGCAATGCCGCGAAGCGCGCGAGCTTGGGACTCGCGAGGCCGGCATCGGCACGAACGAGTCCGTCGGCGATCGCAATGCCCGCGCCCGGGTCGTGCATCAGCACGACGGCGCCGCGCACGCCAGCGTCGCGGACGAGCACGTTGCTGCCGAGTCCGAGCGTCGTGACCGGCGTCGTGCGCGGCAACGTCCGAAGAAAATGCGCAAGATCGTCGCGATCCGCCGGTAGGTAGAGAAGATCGGCGGGACCGCCCGCGCGCCACGTCGTGTGACGAGCGAGCAGCGCGTTGCGGGCGAGCATACCGCGGAGGCCTGCAAAAAGGGCGGGCTCGGACATCATCATGAGTCGGAGCCCAACTGCCCGGCGACCGAGCCGATCGAGCCCGCACCCATCGTGACGATGACGTCGCCGTCGCGTGCGACGTCGCGAATCGCATTTGCCAGGTCGCCGATCGATTCGACGAACACCGGCTCGACACGTCCCGCCACGCGCACCGCGCGCGCGAGCGCACGTCCGTCGGCAGCGACGATCGGCGCTTCGCCGGCCGGATAAACATCGGTCAGCACGAGTGCGTCGACGGTGGAGAGCACGCGCACGAAGTCCTCGAAAAGATCGCGCGTGCGTGTGAAGCGGTGTGGCTGGAACGCGAGCACGAGCCGGCGGCCCGGAAAGCTCTCGCGGGCGGCCGCAAGCGTTGCCGTCATCTCGGCCGGATGATGGCCGTAGTCGTCGATCAGCGTGAACGAGCCGCCGCGTGCGAGGGCGATGTCGCCATGACGCTGGAATCGCCGGTCGACGCCCTTGAATTCGGACAGCGCGCGTGCGATCTCGTCGTCGCGCACGCCGACCTCGCGGCCGACTGCGATCGCCGCGAGCGCGTTTCGCACGTTGTGCGTGCCGGCCAGCGCGAGCTCGACCTCGAGCGGACGCGAACCGTTCGCGTGCGCGACGAAGCGCATGCGTCCGCCCGCGTTCGCGACGTCGGACGCACGCACCTTCGCGTCGTCATCGAGGCCGTACGTGACGACGGCCTTCGCGATGTCGGGAAGGATCGCGCGCACATGCGGATCGTCGATGCACAGGACCGCGACACCGTAGAACGGCAGCCGCTGGACGAAATCGACGAACGCACGCGAAAGCTTTGCGAAATCGTGCCCGTACGTTTCCATGTGATCGGCGTCGATGTTCGTCACGACCGCGAGCACGGGTGAGAGATAAAGGAACGACGCGTCGGATTCGTCGGCTTCGGCGACGAGGAACTCGCCGTTGCCGAGCCGCGCGTTCGCATCGGCGGCGAGCAGTCGCCCACCGATCACGAACGTCGGATCGAGCCCCCCCTCGGCGAGCACCGATGCGATGAGGCTCGTCGTCGTCGTTTTTCCATGCGTGCCGGCGACGGCAATCCCCTGCTTCAATCGCATCAGCTCCGCGAGCATCAGCGCGCGCGGAACGATGGGGATGCCACGATCGCGCGCCGTCGCCACTTCCGGGTTGTCCTGCGCGACCGCGGTCGACACGACGACCGCGTCGGCGCCTTCGGCATTCGCGGCACAATGCCCGATCGCGATGTCGACGCCGAGCGCGCGAAGGCGGCACGTTGCGGCGCTTTCGTGCAGATCGGAACCGGACACCCGGTAACGTTGCGTCGCGAGCACCTCGGCGATTCCGCTCATCCCGGCGCCGCCGATGCCGACGAAGTGCACGCGCTTGACCTTGTGTCTCATTTCTTCATGAGTGCGATGCATTCGTCGGCGACGCGCTCCGCGGCATCGCGCTTGCCGACGCGATGCGCAGCGAGCGCCATCGTCAGCGCATCGCTCCGGGTGAGCGCGGCGAGCACGCCGGCGAGCGGCTTGTCCGCGGATTGCAATTCGTCCTGCGGCATCACGATCGCCGCGCCTGCCTCGAGCAGGAAGCGCGCATTCGCGCTTTGCTCGTCGGCGATCGCGCCAGGCAGCGGCACGACGATCGCGCCCAGGCCCGCCGCCGCAAGCTCCGCGATCGTCAGCGCGCCGCCGCGGCATACGACGAGATCGGCCCAGGCGTAGCGCGCGGCCATGTCGTCGATGAACGACACGCACTCCGCGGCCACACGCGCGTTCGCATAAGCGTCGCGCACCGCGTCGATGTGGCGCTCGCCGGTCTGGTGCACGATCAGCGGCCGGCGCCCTTCGGGAATGCTCGCGATCGCGGCGGGCAGCGCATCGTTGAGCGCCGCGGCGCCGAGGCTTCCACCGACGACGAGCACGCGAAGCGAGCCGCTTCGCTCGGCGAAGCGTTGCGCCGGCGGCGAAAGCGAGACGATGTCGTCGCGCAACGGGTTGCCGATCCACTTCACGCGCGCGGAACGGGCACGGCGCGCATCCGGAAAGCCAAGCAGCACGCGGTCGGCGGCGTGCGCGAGGATGCGGTTGGCGAGTCCGACGATCGCGTTCGCGTCGTGGACGATCAGCGGCTTGCCGGCCGCGATACCCATCAGCGCGCCGGGAAACGACGCGAATCCGCCGAAGCCCACGACGACGTTCGGACGGCGTCGCCTGATCACGCGGATGCTGTCGATGCACGCGCCAAGAAGCGCGAACGGACCGAACATCAGCGTGCGCAGGCCCTTGCCGCGCACGCCGCGAAACGACATGGCCTCGAATTCGACGCCATGCGCGGGCACGAGGCGCGCTTCCATCCCATCCCGCGTGCCGAGCCAGAAGACGCGACAGCCGCGCGCGAGGAGCTTCGCCGCGACAGCGAGGCCGGGGAACACGTGGCCGCCCGTGCCGCCGGTGGTGATCATCACGGTCGCGGTCATGGGTAAAAGCGTTGGGACGTCATACCGCGAAGCCTCTCAACGCTTGCCTGTTTTCAAAATCAATGCGCAGCAGAATCGCCACCGCCATGCAATTCGCCACGATCCCGCTGCCGCCGAACGAAAGCAGCGGCAGCGTCAGTCCCTTCGTGGGCAGCACGCCCATGTTGACGCCCATGTTGATGAACGCCTGCACGCCGATCCAGGCCCCGATGCCGTGCGCGACGAGCGCGGCGAACGGACGCGAATGCCGCGCCGCCTGCCGCCCGATCGCGTATGCGCGAAACAGAAGCCACGCAAAAAGCGCGATCACCGCCGCGACGCCGACAAAACCCAACTCCTCGGCAATGACTGCGAGCAGGAAATCGGTGTGCGCCTCGGGCAGGTATAAAAGCTTCTCGACGCTTGCGCCGAGTCCCACGCCGAACCACTCGCCGCGACCGAACGCGATCAGCGAGTGCGAAAGCTGGTAGCCCTTGTGCAGCGGATCGGACCACGGATCGAGGAAGTTCGTCAGGCGCTGCACGCGATACGGGGCGGCGATCAGGATCGCCCCGAGCGCGGCGGGCAGAAGAACCGCGAGACCGAGGAACAGCCGCCAGTCGAGACCGCCGACGAACAGGATGGCGAACGCGATCGCGAGAATCACGACGAACGCGCCGAAATCGGGCTCGACGAGCAGCAAGGCCCCGATCAACACCATCACGGCCGACAGCGGCGCGAAGCCGCGCAGCAGCGTTTGCCGCAACGGCTGCTCCGCATGCAGGAACGCGGCCTTGCGCACCGCGTAGCTCGCGGCGTAGAGCACGACGGCGAGCTTCATGAACTCGGACGGCTGCACGTTCAGCACGACGAACGAAATCCAGCGCTTCGAGCCGTTGACCGACTTTCCGATGCCGGGAATCAGCACGAGCACGAGGAGCGCCCCACCAACGACGAAAAACCAGATTGCGAAGCGCTGCCAGACCCTCATCGGCACCTGGAACGTGAAAAACGCGGCGACCAATCCGAACGCGAGGAACACCGCATGCCGCACGAGGAAATACCACGCGTGATAACCGGTGCCGGGCGACGCCTCCGCCATCGCGATCGACGCGGAATAGACCATCACGAGGCCGAACGCGAGCAGCAGCAGCGCGGACCATGCGAGCGACACGTCGAACGCGAGCATCGCGCGCGGCTCGCGCGGCAGCGGATGAAGCGCCGTTCCGGCGACGATTGCGGTCGCGGTGATCCGCTTACGCATGGACGTCCGCTCCGACGTGCCGGTGAACGAGCTCCGCGAAACGCCGCCCGCGTTCCACGTAGTCGCGAAATTGATCGAGGCTCGCGCACGCCGGCGAAAGCAGCACCGCATCGCCCGGCTTCGCGAGCTCGATCGCGCGCGGAACGGCTGCGGCCAGCGTGCCGGGCATCTCGACGCGCACACCGCTCCCCTCCAACGCGCGGGCAATGCGCGGCGCATCGCGGCCGATCAGAAGCACGGCGCGGCACGTTCGCGCAATGCTCTCGCGAAGCGGCGGGAAGCTCTGGCCCTTGCCGTCCCCGCCGGCGATCAGCACGACGGGGCGGCCGATGCCGTCGAGTGCGACCTGCGTCGCGGCGACCGTCGTGCCCTTCGAATCGTCGACATAGAGGACGTCGCCCGCCTCGACCACGGGCGCCATTCGATGCGGCAACCCGCGAAAGGCGACGAGCGCGTCGAGCATCGGGCGGCCGATCTTCGCGATCGACGACGCGAGCGCGAGCGCGGCGAGCGCGTTTTGCGCGTTGTGCCGGCCGACGAGCGCAAGGCGCGACGCCTGGATGACGAGCTCGCCGCCGCGCGCGAGCCATGCGCCGTTCGCGCATTCGACGACGCCCCATTCCTCCTCGGAAAGCGGCACGCCGGCGCCGAACGTCTGCACGGTGCGTCCGGGCAGGCGCATCAGCCGCACGATCGGATCGTCGCGATTCAGCACCTGCACGTTGGCGCGCGTGAAGATGCGCCCCTTCGCTGCCGCGTAATCGGCGATGCCGGCGTAGCGGTCCATGTGATTCGCCGAAATGTTCAGCACGGTGGCCGCAACAGGTTGCAGGCTCTCCGTCACCTCGAGCTGGTAGCTCGAAAGCTCGAGCACGAACACGTCGGGCCACGGGGCGCCGGCGTCGATCGTTCCAAGCGCGTCGAGCACGGCGTAGCCGATGTTCCCCGCGACGATCGTCGAGACTCCCGCGGCCTTCGTGAGCGTGCCGGTCAGCGACGCGACGGTCGATTTTCCGTTCGTTCCGGTCACCGCGAGCACCTTCTGCCCGGGCGGCAATGCGCGCGCGAAAAGCTCGATGTCGCCGACGAGCTCCGCGCCTTCCGCGATCGCGGTGCGGATCGCCGGATGGTTCTGGCTCACGCCGGGACTGATCGCGATCAGATCGACGCCGTCGAACGTCGCATCGGAGAAATCGCCTGTTTCGACGCTCACGCGCGGGAGCGATCGTGCGAGCGCGCCGCGGTTCGGCGGGTCGTTGCGCGTGTCCGCGACGCGGACGCTCGCGCCATGTCGCGCGAGATGCAACGCGAGCGACAGGCCGGTCATGCCGAGGCCAAGCACGACCGCGCGTCGACCCTCGTAGCGCTTATGCATTGCGCTCCTTCCCGCACGCGAGATGCGCGATGGCGTTCATCGCAGCTTCAGCGTCGACAGACCGAACAGCACGAGGAGCATGGTGATTATCCAGAAACGCACGACGACCTGGTTCTCCTTCCATCCTTTCAATTCATAGTGGTGATGCAGCGGCGCCATCCGGAATACGCGCCGTCCCGTCGTCTTGAACGAGGCGACCTGGATCATCACGGAAAGCGTCTCGACGACGAACACGCCGCCCATGATGAAAAGCACGATCTCCTGGCGCACGATGATCGCGATCGCGCCGAGCGCCGCGCCGAGCGCGAGCGCCCCGACGTCGCCCATGAAAACGTCGGCGGGATACGCGTTGAACCACAGGAATCCGAGTCCCGCGCCGCCGATCGCGCCGCAGATGACCGCGAGCTCGCCGGCGCCGGGAATGTGCGGAAAGCCCAGGTAACGCGCGAAGATCGCATTGCCGGTGACGTACGCGAAGATGCCGAGCGCCGCGCCGATCATCACCGTCGGCATGATCGCGAGGCCGTCGAGCCCGTCGGTCAGGTTCACCGCGTTGCTCGCGCCGACGATCACGCAGTACGAAAGCGCCATGAAGCCCCAGACGCCGAGCGGGTACGACACCGTCTTGAAGAACGGCACGATCAGGTCCGCCTTCGGTGAAAGCCCCGCGGAGAAACCGCTCTCGACCCACGCGAGAAAGAGCTGGCCGAATGTCGCGTTGTTCGGCGCCGAGACCGAGAACGCGAGATACACGGCGGCAACGATGCCGATGATCGACTGCCACAGGAACTTCGCGCGCGCCGACAGCCCTTTCGGATTGCGCGCCACGACCTTGCGCCAGTCGTCGACCCAGCCGACCCCCCCGAAGCCCAGCGTCACGAGCAGCACGACCCAGACGAAGCGATTGTCGAGGTCCGCCCACAAGAGCGTCGTGACGGCGATCGACACGAGGATCAGCGCGCCGCCCATCGTCGGCGTGCCGGCCTTCGTGAGATGGGTCCGCGGGCCGTCGTCGCGCACCGCCTGGCCGATGCGCATGCGTGTCAGCCACGTGATCATCCGCGGGCCGATGACGAATGAAATCACGAGCGCAGTCATCGTCGCGAGCACGGCGCGAAGCGAGATGTAGCCGAACACGTTGAACGTGCGGATATCGCGCGAGAGGATCTCCGTCAGCCACAAGAGCATCAGTGCGCCTCTCCGCTGCGCTCATCGGGCCCCCACGCTTGCGGCTCCGCCGCTGCGCTGCCCCCGGAGGGGGCGCAATTCGCGCTTGGGAGCGGCCCGGCGCGCTCATGGGTCAATGCCTCGACGACGCGCTCCATCCTCATGAAGCGCGATCCCTTGATCAGCACGCTGATGCCCGGTCGGATCTCCGCTGCGACCAACATCACCAGCGCCTCGACCGAATCGAAATGCGCAGCGTCCGTTCCGAATGCATCCGCGGCTTCGCGCGCGAGCGGCCCGGCGACCCACAATCGGTCGACGCCGGCGTCACGCGCGTAGGCGCCGATTTCGCGGTGAAACGACGGCCCGTCACCGCCCACTTCGCCCATGTCGCCGAGCACGAGCCAGCGAGGCCTTGCGCGCGAAGCGAGCACGTCGATCGCGGCGCGCACCGAATCGGGATTCGCGTTGTAGCTGTCGTCGATGACCGTTGCGCCTGACGCGGTCTTCGTCGATACCAAACGCCCGCGCACCGGGCGGAAATCCTCGAGTCCCGAGACGATTGCCGACAGCGGCACCTTCGCCGCATACGCAGCCGCTGCGGCAGCAAGCGCGTTTTGCGCCATGTGGCGACCGGGAATGTGCAAACGTACGTTCGCGTTGCCTGCCTTCGACTCGAGCTCGAGCGCCGTGTCTTCGCCTGCCACGGCGTGGCGTCCGGCGAAATCGGCCGGCGCGTCGATCCCGAACGTCAGCACGTCGCTGCCCGACGCGTCCGCGGTGTCGCGCCATGTCGCGACGCGCGGGTCGTCGGCATTGAGAATCGCCGTGCCGGGATGCCGCAGCGCCCGTATCACGTCCGCGTGCTCGTTCGCGACCTCGTCGACGTTGCGCATGAATTCCTGATGCTCGCGCTGCGCGTTGGTGATGACGGCGATCGTCGGCTGCGCGATCACCGCGAGCTCGCGCGTTTCGCCGCGATGGTTCATGCCGAGCTCGAACACCGCGAGACGCTGTCCAGCGCGAATCCCGAGCACGGCGAGCGGCAGACCGATCGCGTTGTTGAAATTTCCAGGCGTCGCGGCGACGCCATCGGCGCCGACAGCGGCGCGAAAGATCGACGCGATCATCTCCTTTGTCGTCGTCTTGCCGTTGCTGCCGGTGACGGCGACGACCGGAATGTCGAAGCGGTTGCGCCAGAACGCGGCCAGCGCGCCTAGCGAGCGCAGCGGATCGTCGACGGCGATCAGGTTGCCGGACAATGCGTCCGCGCGATCGCGGGCGACGAGCGCCGCCGCCGCGCCCGCTTCGCGCGCCTTCGCAACGAAATCGTGTCCGTCGAACCGCTCGCCGCGCAACGCGACGAACAGATCGCCGGGCACGAGCGCGCGCGTATCGGTCGTTACGCGCTGGAAGGGAACGGAGCCGCCGATGACCAACCCACCGACCGCGCCCGCGGCCGTCGCAGTGTCCATCATCGGCTCCTCCGGCGGGAAAGCGCGTCCGCCACACAACGCGCGTCGGAGAACGATCGTCGCTCGCCGTTCGCTTCCTGATAATCCTCGTGACCCTTGCCCGCGACGACGACGATGTCGTTCGCACACGCGTCGGCGATCGCCTGCTCGATCGCGCGCCCCCGATCGAGCTCGATTGTCCACTGCGCTATCGCGCCGATGAGTCCTTCGGCAATCGCCCGCGCGATCTCGCGCGGGTCTTCGCTCCGCGGATTGTCGGAGGTGACGACCACCCGGTCGGCCAGCCTCCCTGCGACCTCGCCCATCGGCGCGCGCTTGCCGCGATCGCGATCGCCGCCGGCGCCGAAAACGCAGACGAGACGGCCGTCTTCGCGCACCGCCGGCCGCATTGCGTCGAGCACTTTCGCGAGCGCGTCGGGCGTGTGCGCGTAATCGACCACGACGAGCGGATCGCCGCCGCCACCGAAGCGCTGCATGCGTCCGGGCGGCGCGTCGAGCGTCGACAGCGCGGCGATCGCATCGTCTTGCGCGATGTCGCTTGCGAGCAGCACACCCAGCACGCCCTGCAGGTTCTGCACGTTGAACGCGCCGACCAGCGGCGTCGACAGGCGCGCTGTTCCCTGCGGCGTGCGAAGCGCGATCGTCATGCCCGATCCACGCGCTTCGATGCTCGTTGCGCTTATGTCGGCATCGCTTGTGCCGTAGCTGAGCACCCGCGTACCCCGTGCACGCGTGCGCTCGATCAGCGTCTCGCCGAACGGATCGGCCGCGTTGATGACCGCCGCGCGCAGCCCGGGCCATGCGAAAAGCCGCGCCTTCGCCTCGCCGTACGCGGCCATCGTGCCGTGGTAGTCGAGGTGATCGCGCGTTAGATTGGTGAAGAGCGCGATGTCGAATTCGATGCCGTTCACGCGCCCTTGGTCGAGGCCGTGCGACGAGACTTCCATCGCGACCGCCGCCGCGCCTTCGCGGCGCCAGCGTGCGAGCCATTGCTGCAAAAGACACGCGTCCGGCGTCGTGTTCGACGAGAGCGAGAGCGCGTCGACGAAGCCGCTGCCGAGCGTGCCGACGACCGCGGAGCGCCGGCCGCACTTGTCGAGCGCGCGCGCGATGAAATGCGTGCACGACGTCTTGCCGTTGGTGCCCGTCACGCCGATCATGAAAAGCAGGCGCGACGGATGACCGTAGACCGCGGAAGCGATCGTGCCGACGTTGCTGCGCAACGCGTCGACGCTGGCGTGCGCGACCTGCCAGCGGGCCGGCCACACGAAATCGCGCGCCTCGAAGACGACGGCGGGCGTGCCGCGATCGATGGCGTCGATGATGAAATCCCGTCCGTCGCGGGCGTTGCCGGGATACGCGGCGAAGGCAATGCGAGGCGCGGCGGAGCGGCTGTCGGCGCTGATGCCATCGAGCAGCGGCAGAGTCGCGACGAGCGCGTCGGCTTCGGCGAGCGTCATCGCGATCACGACTCCTCCTCCACCACGCTCCCCGGCGGCGGCAGCACGACGTTGTCGATCGGCGCATCCGTCGGCACGTTCAACATCCGCAGCGCGCCGCCCATCACGTTGGCGAAGATCGGACCGGCGACGCTCCCGCCGTAGTAGTCGCCACCGGATGGCTCGTCGATCATGATCGCGACGATGAGCCGCGGATTCGTCGCGGGCGCGATGCCGACGAACGACGCGATGTACTTGCGTGTGTACTGGCCGCCTTCGATCTTGCGCGCGGTGCCGGTCTTCCCCGCGACGTGGTAGCCGGCGATCTGCGCTTGCGGCGCAGTGCCGCCCGGCTGCGTCACGAGCTCGAGCATTCTGCGCACCGCGCGCGCCGTCGCGGGCGAGATCACCGGCTGTCCCGCGAGGGCGCCATCGCTTTTGAGCAGCGTCACCGGCTTCAACTCGCCGTCGTCGGCGAAGATCGTGTACGCGCGTGCGAGTTGCACGAGGCTCACCGACACGCCGTGCCCATACGACATCGTGGCCTGCTCGATCGGCTTCCACGTCGAGGGCGCACGCAGGCGGCCGCCGACTTCGCCGGGGAAGCCCGTCGCGGGCCGCGTGCCGAAACCGGCTTCGGAGAACATCCGCCAAAGCGTCTGCGACGAAAGCGAGAGGCCGATCTTCGCCGCACCGATGTTCGACGATTTCTGGATCACCTGCGCGACCGTCAACGGACCGGCACGGTGCGCGTCGTGGATCGTGTTGGGCCCGATCGTGAGCAGACCCGCCTCGGTGTGAATCACCGTATCGGGGCGCACCTTGCCGGCTTCGAGCGCCGCGGCGATCGTGAACGGCTTCATCGTCGAGCCCGGCTCGAACGTGTCGGTAAGCGCGCGGTTTCGCATCCGCTCGCGCGCCACCTTGTCGCGGCGATTCGGGTTGTACGTCGGAAAGTTCGCGAGCGCGAGAATCTCGCCGGTCTTCGCATCCAGGATGCATATGCCGCCCGCGCGCGCCTTCGTCCGCGCGATGCCCCCCTCGAGCTCGTGAAACGCGAGATATTGCAAACGCGAGTCGATCGACAGCGCGAGGTCGCGCCCGGCCTGGGGCGGCCGGATCGCCGCCACGTCCTCGACGATGTCGCCGCGCCGGTTGATGATGACGCGACGACTGCCCGGCGTGCCGCCGAGCCACGATTGCTGCGAGAGTTCGATACCTTCCTGGCCGCGGTCCTTGTCGCCGGTGAAGCCGATGATCTGCGCGGTGACCTCGCCTCCCGGATAGTAGCGCCGATATTCGTTCTGCTCGTTCAATCCCTTGATGTTTTGCGCCATCGCGCGCTCGGCGGTTTCGGGTGCGAGCTGGCGCGCGACGAACGCGAACTCGCCGTCGCCTTTCAGTCGCGACGCAAGATCCCGCGGCGCCAGGTCGAGAATGCGCGCGAGTGCCGCGAGCTGCGACGGCGTCGCCTCGATCCGATCGCGAAAGACCCAAAGCGATTTGACCGGCGTCGAAATTGCGAGGGCGGCGCCATTGCGATCGACGATGCGCCCGCGATGCGCGGGCACCTCGATCTCGCGCGAGAAGCGCGCGGCGCCCTGCTCCTGCAGGAAATCGTTGTCCACCCACTGCAGGTAAAGCGAGCGACCAAGCAGAACCGCGAAGAGCGCGGCGAGCGCGCCGAAGAGCGCAACCGCACGATTGCGCGGCAATTCGGCGGGCGGTGCAACGGGCCTGCGCGTTTCGGCTCTCATGGTCGTCCCGAAGCCACGGTCTTTCGCCGCTCTTCACCCGCCTCGCGTGCGCTCGGCTCCCTCTCCCCAGCCGGGAAAGGGCTAGGGTGAGGGGGCGCTTCGACCACCTGCACGCGCGACGCGGGCGGAAGCTGCATATGCAACGATTCGCGCGCGATCTTCTCGACGCGCGCCGGCATCGCCCACGTCGATTGCTCGAGCGAGAGCTGGCCAAACTCGACGTCGTACTGGCGCGCGCGCGCCTCCTCGCGCTCGAGTTCGACATAAAGCCTTCGCGCCTGGTGGCGCGACGTGACGAGCGACAGCGCGCAACCGACCAGCACGCAAAGCAGGAGCAGGTTGATGCGGGTCATCACGAAATGTGCGTCAGGCCTCGAACGCCTGCGGCCAGTTGGCAGGCAGCGGCGCGTCGGTGCGCTCCGCTATCCGCAGCACCGCGCTTCGGGCACGCGGGTTTTGCGCGATCTCGGTCTGCGACGGCTTGATCGCGCGGCCGACGAGCGCAAGGGGCGGTCGCGGCATCGCCTTCTCCGCGATCGGCAGGCGCGCAATGCGGGCGTCGCCGCCATGCGGCTTCGACGCGAACGCGAAAAAGCGCTTGACGAGACGATCCTCGAGCGAATGGAAGCTGATGACGGCGATGCGTCCGCCGGCGGCGAGGAGGTCCGTGATTCGGGGCAGCGCGAGCGACAATTCCGAGAGCTCCGCGTTCACCGCAATCCGAAGGGCCTGGAACGTGCGCGCGGCAGGATCCTGACGCCAATCACCCCGCGTCCGCGTGCCGGCGGCTTGCGCGACGATCGTGGCGAGCTCGCGCGTCGACACGATCGGTCCGCGCTCGCGAGCCTTCGCAATCGCTCTTGCAATCGATTGAGCAAAGCGTTCTTCACCATAATCGCGAATGACCCGCGTCAGTTCGCCAACGGTTGCGCGCGCGAGGAATTGCGCCGCCGTCTCGCCACGCGACGTATCCATCCGCATGTCGAGCGCGCCCTCGAAGCGAAACGAGAAGCCGCGCTCCGCGCTGTCGATCTGCGCCGAAGACACGCCGAGGTCGAAAAGCGCGCCGTCGATCGCCTGGATGCGAAGCGACGCGAGGATTTGCGCAATTTCCGAGAACCAGCCGCGGCGAAACGTGAAGCGGGGATCGCGAAGGGTCGATGCCGCGGCTTCGGCCGCCGCGTCGCGATCGATGGCGACAATGCGGCCTTGTGGGCCGAGGCTGGACAGGAGGGCGCGCGCGTGCCCCCCGCGGCCGAACGTCGCGTCGACATAAACCCCGTCCGGGCGCGGCGCAAGCCCCGCGACCGCTTCGCCGAGCAGGACCGGCACGTGGCCGGCGTCCGTGGCCGTGCGCATCCGCCGCTCAAAGGCTCAAGCCCTCTAACCCGGGCGGCAGTCCGTCCGGGAAGCTGATCGGCTGCGCGATCTGCGCCTGCCACTTGGCGTCGTCCCAGAGCTCGAGCTTGCGCCCCTGCCCGACGAGGACCACGCGCTTGTCGAGCCCGGCGTAGCGGCGAAGCGCCGGCGGAACCAAGATACGTCCGGCGGCGTCGATGTCGACTTCGTCCGCGTGACCGACCATGAGGCGCTGGAGGCTGCGGATCCGCGCGTCGAATCCGGACAGGCTCATGAGCTCGCGTTCGAGCGGACGCCAATCGACGAGCGGGTACACCAGAAGGCAGCCTCCCAGATCGGCGGTGACGATCAGCTTTCCGGAGCCACCGACGAAGAGACCGTCGCGATGGCGTGCCGGAATCGCAAGGCGACCCTTGGCGTCGAGCACGAGGTCGGAAACGCCGCGAAAGACGTGGCCATTAGCCGCCCCGTCCGGCGTCGGCTCGGCCGTACCCCCCGCGTGCTCGTTGCCTCCCACCCACCGCCCTCCGCCGCCCGAAGTGAGTGCTCAGGAACCTGTGGCCGGCGAACCTTGCCACTTTGCACCCACTTTCACCCACTTTTTCCCACCTGCGCGAACTATACGTGGGGCAATGGCGAGCGGTCAACGCCTTTCCGATGAAGGAACAACGACTTAGGCGAAAAATGCAACAACGGCATTTCTCCGCATAATGAGGGACTTACCGACACTAGTGAAACCGATTTCCGACTTTTGCCACCCAATATCCGTCCAATCGGACGATCGTTCGACGCAGCGCTGTTGTTTTTCCGCACGTTATGACATTGGACTTTTTCGTGATCGGCTGGCCGCGCGTCCGGCACGTCGGTAGACTGGCAACGACACGGGGCGCCGGCAAAAAACGGCCTCGATCGGCCGAAGCGGCCCGATTTGAATATTCGCAGGAGGTTTCCATGCGACTTGCTGGCATCATGCTGACCATCGCCATCGGCGGCGTTCTCGCCGGCTGTGCATTGCGCGATACGCGCGACGATTACGATCTCTCTCGCGCGTCCGATGGCCTCTGGGGCGACCGCCCGTTCGAGTTGATCGATTGGAACTTCCCGACTTCCCGCAATCAGCCACCGATCGAGGCGCCGAAGCGGCTGCGCCTCGAGCGGACCGCGATCGGCGTGACATGGGCGACGCGCAATCCGTTGCCGCTTTCGGACAATCTCGCGCCACGCGACGCGCCGCCGGCGCTCGCCGAGCGGCCGCATGACGCGAAATCGCGATCGCAAGCGCCGTCGCGCCCCGACGACAGCGCTTCTGGCAATCCTCCTGGCGATCGCGAGCCGCGCGCTCCTCGCTGAGCCAACCCCTCCCACCCAGACTCCCGGCGTAGCACCCGCGGCATCGTCGCAAGGCGATGCCGCGCTTCGCTATAAGGTCACGATCGATGCGCCGCGTGCCTTACGCGACGCCATCTCGTCGAGCGTTGACCTCGTCCGCTGGCAGAACTACGAGGAGATGACCGAAAGCCTGTTCGACGCGCTCGTCGCGAAAGCGATCGACCAAGCGAAGGAAGCGGCGGCGACCGAAGGCTATTTCTCGGCGAACGTCGACGTCGACGTGGATCGCGCGAAGATGCCGCACCCAGTCACGCTGCACGTCACGCCGGGACCGCAGGCGCACGTGTCCGCGGTGAACCTCGACGTTCACGGCGAAGCGACGAGCGATGCCGAAGGACAGGATGCGATCGCGACGATGCGCCGCGAATGGCCGCTTCAGGTCGGTGCGCCGTTTCGCCAATCGGCGTGGATTGCCGCGAAGAAGCAGGCGGTCGACACGCTTGCCGGCCGCTCGTTCGCAGCCGCGACGCTGACCGGGAGCGAAGCGCGTGTCGACCCGAAGACAAACAGCGTCGACGTCGACGTCGCGATCGACAGCGGTCCAGTGTTTCACGTCGGCGATCTCGACATCCAGGGGCTGTCTCGCTACCCCGAAGATCTCGTTCGCCACTACCGCACGCAAAAGCACGGCGATCGCTATTCGGTCGCCGAGCTCGATCAGTTCGTGCGACGCCTGAACGGCACCGGCTACTTCGCGAGCGTGCATGCGGCGATCGACACCGATCGTTCGGACGCAGCCGCCGCCCCCGTGCGCGTGAGCGTCATCGAAGCGCCGCCGAAGAAGCTCGAAGCCGGCATCGGCTATTCGACCGACACCGCGTTTCGAGGCAACGTCAGCTATCGCGACGTCGATGTGCTCTCGCGCGCGATCCAGATGTATATCGATGCGCGCGTCGAGTCAAAGCTGCAGAACGCCTCGCTGCGCTTCGTCGAGCCGCCCGCCGCGAACGGCTGGTCGCCGTCGATCTTCGCACGCGTCGAGCGCACCGATATCTCGGGGCTCGTGACGCAGGCCGGCGCCACCGGTATACGAATGAGCTCGCTCGACGAGCGCAACCAGTGGCAATACGGCGCGGCCTTCTACGTAGACCACGAGCAGCCTACGGACCTGCCGCCGAACAGCTCGCGCGCACTTTATGTCGACGTCGAGCGCGCATGGCGGCGCGTCGACGACCTCGCCGCGCCGACGCAGGGCTACATCGCCATCGCGCAGTTCGGCGTCGGCGTGCCGGGCGCGTCGACGCACGCTTTCGAGCGCGCGATCGTGCAGGGCGTGTACTGGCATCCGCTTTCGAACGTATGGTCGCTCACTACGCGCGCCGAAGCAGGCGCCGTGTTCGGCGCGAACCGCGAGGACGTCCCGTCGGAGCTTCTGTTTCGCACCGGTGGCGATACGACGGTGCGCGGCTACGCGTTCGAAAGCCTCGGCTTGAAGATCGGCAGCGTCGTCTTCCCGGTCCGCTACTACACGGTCGCGAGCATCGAGGCGACGCGCTGGATCAACCAATCGCTCGGCATCGCGACGTTCGTCGACGCAGGCAATGCGTTCGATCGGTTCTCCGATTTCCATCTCGCGCTTGGATACGGCATTGGCGCGCGCGTGCGAACTCCGGTGGGGCCGTTCCGTCTCGATATCGCGTACGGCGAGCAATCGAGGCAGGTGCGATTGCACTTTTCGGTCGGCGTCGCGTTCTGACCGCGCATGCAGGCAGAATCCACCACCCCGCCACCGCGAGCCCGTCGGCGCAAAACGAAGATCGCGCTGGCGGTCGTCGTCGCTGTCATTGCGATCGTCGCCGTCGCGATCGTCACGGTCGGCGCGTTCGCGGTCAGCGAGCGCGGCCTCGTGTATATCGCCGCGCGCATCAGCGATCGATCGGGCGGAGAGTTGCGCATCGACTCGCCGAGCGGCTCGATCGCGAACACGATGCGCTTTGCACGCATCACGCTGCGCACCGATGACGCCTCGCTGGTGCTCGACAATGTCGTCCTCGATTGGAATCCCTGGACGCTGCTGCATAAGCGCGTGGCGATCCGTCGACTGTCCGCACGTCGCCTCGATCTTACGACCTCGCCGTCCGAGACGGCGCTTCCGCTGCCGACCGACCTGACGCCGGCATTCGCGATCGACATCGCGCGGCTTACGGTCGATCAGCTCGACTGGCATCGGGGCGCGAAAACATTCGCCGCCACTAAGCTTTCGCTCGCCTACGCGGCCGATTCCGCGTCGAATCGCGTGCACGGCCTCGCACTGTCCTCGGAAATCGGCGCGCTTTCGGCGAATGTCGATGTGGCCTCGCACGTGCCGTTCGCGGTAACGGGCAAGGCCAGCGTAACGGGAGCCGGCCCGATCGAAGGCGCGCACGCCGATGTCGCGATCGACGGCCCGCTTGCGCGGATGAACGTCGCCGCAACAGGCGCGTATCGTGACATGCCGGCGTCGTTGCAGGTCGTCGCGACGCTTTTCTCGACGACGCGCTACGCGTCGGCCAATGCCGAGATTTCGAACGTCGACATGGCGACGTTCGATCCATCGCTTCCGCATACGCGGGGACGCGTGCATGTCGCGTTCGCGCCGCAGGGCGACGCCATCGCGGGAACGCTCGACATCGTCAACGACGCGCCCGCGGCCATTGACGCCGAAGGCTTACCGCTCTCGACGCTCGCGTCACGCTTTTCGCTCGCCGGCCGATCGCTCGCGCTCGACGATATCGACGCGTCGCTCGCCGGCGGCGGCGCGCGCGGCAATGCGCGGATCGATTTCGGCGACCAGCGAAGCGTCCATGCCGCATTGACGATCGCGGACGTCGATCTCGCGCGCGTGCAATCGAGACTCGCGGTGACGCACTTGTCGGGTCGCATCGACGCCGACGCGGATACGAAGCGGCAAACGATCGAGGCCGACGTCCGCGAGCGCGACCTCGCGCTCGCATTCGCGGCGGCGATCGAGGACCGCATCGTCGACGTATCGCGCTTTCGCGCCGCCGCGGCGGGCGGTTCGCTTGCGGGCGTTGCGCGATTCGCGCTGTACGACGCCAACGACTTCAGCGTGCGCGCGACGATGGCCCGCCTCGATCCGTCACGCTTCGCGAAGGTTCCGAAGGCATCGCTCGACGGCTCGATCGTCGCGAGCGGTGCATTGCGTCCGCAGTGGCGGGCGAGCGCGGACGTGAACGTTTCGCCGTCGAGCCGGCTGGCGGCAATGCCCTTCACCGGGCACGCGAAAGGTCGCATCACACGCACGTCCATTGCGGATCTCGCGGCCGATATCAGGCTTGGCACGACGCATCTGCACGCTGCGGGAGCGGCCGGCAGCCCAGGCGATCGGCTGTCGTTCGTGCTCGATGCGCCGAAGCTAGCCGAAATTGCGACCCTCGTGCCAGGCGCATGGACGACAAGCGTCGATCAAGCGCCATCGGCGCAGCCGCTCGCGGGCGCATTGCACGCGGAGGGCCGCGTCTTTTTGACGAGGCAAACCGTCGGCGGTGACGTGACATGGCGCGCGCGATCGCTTCGTTTCGGTGAATACGCCGCGGCATCGCTCGACGCGCATGTCTCGCTCGCGAATGCGACGTCGAACGCCGCCCTCGAGAACCGCGCGCTATCGCTCGACGTCGAAGGCACGCACCTCGCGCTTCGCACCCGCACCGTGGAATCCCTGCGCGCATCGGTAAAGGGCAGCGCGGCGCACCACCATGCGACGCTTTCGATCCATGCGGGCGATATCGATGCAGAGCTTGCGCTCGACGGGTCGCTTCGCAATGTCGATCGAGTTGACGACTTGCGCTGGAGCGGCACGCTTGCGAGCCTCGTCAACCGGGGAAGCGTGCCGGTTTCGCTCGAGGGTCCCGCGTCGTTCGCGCTTTCGCGCGGTTATGTCGGCTTCGAGCACGCGCGCATCGAAGTCGCCGACGGCCACGCGGACATCGGCGAATTCATCTGGGACGGCGGACGTATCACGACGCGCGGCTCGTTCACCGGCATCCCGGTCGCGAAGGCAGCACGACTCGCGGGTCGATCGCTGCCTGTCGATTCGACGCTCGTCGTCGGCGGCGACTGGTCCATCGCCGCGGCACCGCGTCTCAACGGCCGATTCACGCTGGCGCGCGAGCGTGGCGACGTTCGCGTCGACGTCCCATCGTCCGCGTCGACGATCGCGCAGGCGATCGGCATCAGCGAATTGAAGATCGCCGGAACGTTCAAGGACGACGCGCTCGATGCGCAGGCGTCGTTCGCGTCGCTGCGGGCGGGCACGCTTCAGGCCACGCTCGCGATCGGCACGATCGCCGACGCTCGCTTCGGAAGGATCGATCCATCCGCGCCGCTTCGCCTCGCCGTCCGTGGAGAGCTTGCCTCGCTCGGCGTGTTCCAGCCGTGGATCGGCACCGACGCCGCGATCGGCGGTCGGGCCGTCGTCGACGTTTCCGCGAACGGGACCGTCGGCCGGCCGCTTTGGAACGGCACGGTCAGCGGCAATGCGTTGTCGATCGACGCGCCTCGCTACGGCGTGCATCTTGGCGACGGCGAATTGCGCGCGCACCTGACGCAAGGCGGCGTTGCGCTCGATCGATTCCACATCACCGGCGGCGACGGAAGCTTCGACGCTTGGGGGGTCGTGGGATTGCCGGGCGAATCGACGTCCGAGGCGAGTCACGTGACCTGGAAGGCGACAAAATTCCGGATCGCGAATCGTCCCGACCTTCGTTTCGTCCTCGACGGCGACGGCTCGGTAGCGCTCGAGAATCGCCGCCTGGCGTTGCGGGGAAAGATCGCCCTCGACGAGGGGCACATCGAATACGAGCCTTCGCCGAGCGGCAAGCTCGCCTCCGACATCGTGATCGTCGGCGAGAAGCCGCCCGAGCGCGAAGAGAGCGGCAGCGTTCCGCTTGCGCTCGACGTCGACATCGACATCGGGCGCAACCTGACGTTTCAGGGTGAAGGCCTCGACGTGCGGCTCGCCGGACGCGTGCACATCATGACCGATGCAAGCGGCCGCGTGCGCGCGGATGGAACGATCCGCGCTGTCTACGGCACGTACATCGCATTCGGCCAGCGGCTCACGATCGATCGCGGCCGGCTCATTTTCGACGGGCCCGCCGACAATCCGGCGCTCGATGTCGTCGCGTTGCGCAAGAACCTCCCGGTCGAGGCAGGCGTCGCGATCACCGGCACGGTGAAGGTGCCCATCGTCAAGGTCACGTCGAATCCGCCTGTTCCCGAGAACGAGGCGCTCGCATGGCTCGTCACCGGCCAGGGCCTCAACACCAGCGGACGCGTCGATTACGGCGCGCTGTCCGCCGCATCGGCGGCGCTCCTTGCGCGTAACGGCAAGCCGTTCACCGCGGACGTCGCGCAACGCCTGGGCCTCGACGAGATCTCGCTGCAAAGCAGCGCGACGAGCGCGAGCGGCGCGCAGGGAACGGCGAGCCAGGTCGTCGTGTTCGGCAAGCGGATCAGCGACAAGTTATCGCTCGGCTACGAGCAGGGACTTTCGCTGGCGACGAGCGCCGTGCGCCTCGAATACGCGCTGTCGCAACAGGTGACGCTTCGCGCGGAAGCCGGCACGACGAGCGGGATCTCCATCGTGTATCGACGCAACTTTCGCTGATCAGCCGGCGTTCGCGGCGCTCGCGTTCGGCGACAACCACAGCAACGCGTTGGCGAGCATCTCGTAGATCGCGTAGTACGAGAGCTGCAAGCCGGCGGCGCTCGGCAGAAAGTCGCCGATCTCGGTGGGCACGGCGGGCGGAATGCCGATCGGCGCGGCGATCACCTTGATGCCCTGCCGCTCGAACTCGATGCGCGTGCGCGGGAAGTCGAAGCTGTTGCCGACGAGAATCACGTTGGATATGCCACTTCGCTCGAGCATCGCCGCCGAGTCGACGGCATTCTCGTGCGTGTTGCGCGAACGCGTCTCGGTCCAGCGGACGGGCACGCCATACTCGGTCGTCAGCACGTCGCGCATCAGCAGCGCCTCGGGCGGCGCGCCGCGAAGCGCGCCCCCGGATACGAGCACAGGCAGCCCCGTCGCGTGCGCCAGGCGTGCGCCGTAGCGTACACGTTGTAACGTTATCGTTGAAACGGTCGCGCCGCCGTATTCGACTGCGAAGCGACGCACGCCGCCGCCCAGAATCACGATTGCCTGCGCGTCTTTCGCGTGCGAAAGATCGAGTGGCGGACTATCGTCGAGCGTGCGAATCAGGAAGTCGCCGACCGCGGGTATCGCGAGAAGTGTGAGCGCAACGAGCGCGACGAGCGTGACGGCGCGTCCTGTGCGCGGCCTGCGTCCCGCGATCGCGAGACCCGCGAACGCCACGAGCAATGGCAGCATCGGCGGAAGTAGCAAGACCTTCGCGAGTTGACGAAGCCAGAACGGCGCGATCATCGTGACAGGCGCAATTTCGCCAGCGGGCAGGAAATTCCACGTCCGCTTCCGGCAATGATCACTGTTGCGCGCGCGCTATGTATCGAGTCCGCGGACGAACGGCGCAAGGCAATGCACCGGGGTACGAACCAAGAGCGTCGCGCAATGTCAACCAAGGTTCGATCTTCGGCGTTTTGTTTTTGTATTCAACAAAGTATGCACGTCCAGCCGTCGGCTCTCATTACAGTGCGACAACGGATGCGGCGCGACGTCGATGCAACGCGTTGTTTCGCCACGCATGCGAACGCTTCGACCTAATGGAATAGCGATTGCTTAGTGAACAGACGACATTTGCTTTGAAAAGCCCGAATGAAATCCCTGGAACATCCGCCTGCGGCTGAGTTACGAGACGCGTCGGCGAAGCCCCAATCCGACGAACGGCGCAAACTGCTGCGCGCCGGCCTGTCGGCTGCACCCGTCGTGATGACCGTCGCGTCCAAGCCGGTGCTCGGCAGCACCATTTGCGCAGCGGCCTCGGCCATGGGATCGGCCGGCAGCGCGACCGCGCGCACGGCGTCGGTATGCAATGGCCTGACACCCAGTCAGTGGAAGACTTACGCCGCGGAGTGGCCACTTCCGTACTGCGCGACCAACGCAAGCCGTACAGGCAGCACCGCAACCCGCTATCACTGTCCCACCACGGGCTTCTCGGGCCACATCTTCGGCGATCACACGATGCTCGAGGTGATCGACATCGGGCAAGGCGGA
>Ga0070731_10000398_pt1 | contig 60860 bp, 52 predicted proteins | sample Coa_R1_2_FD_66448 | JGI IMG/M metagenome (GOLD analysis project Ga0070731, IMG submission 66448) | Surface soil microbial communities from Centralia Pennsylvania, which are recovering from an underground coalmine fire - Coalmine... | ecosystem: Environmental > Terrestrial > Soil > Unclassified ... | reverse complement strand
CCGGCAGTCTTTCGAGCATCTGCTGCATGTCACCGCCGCGGCCGCCGCGCATTCCGGCGGACCCGGGACCGCCTTGCCCGCCGGTGGGGGAGGCGCCGGCCGGAGCGCCAGCGGGACGTGGCATAGCCTGGGCCGCGCCCGGTGCGCCGGGCGCTCCACCCGTAGCGCCGGGGGCACCCGGGCCGCCGGCTCCGCCGGCCGATGTGCGCATGGCGATCATGCGGGCCACCATTTCCGGAAGCTTGCGAATGGTCGAATCGCCGTTGAGGCGCACCAGCAACGGTTTCTTGTTGGCGAGATCGGTCACTTTCAGAGTGTTGGCGGCGGGATCGACGGCGATTACCGTGGCGGCTACGTTGCGGAACGATCCGGAGACCAATTCCTCCGCGGTGTAACGGGCGCCGTCTTCGCTTTTGGTCCCCAGCGCGCGCACCTGGTCGCCGGGCTTGATTTCCGCGAGCGTGCCCGGCCTGGTATCCGCGAACTTCACCGAATCCGGAGCATAGCGCCTGACCACGGTCTCACCGCTCACGGCGATGACGAGCGGCTTGCTGCCTTCGGCGGTGCGCGACTTGATGGTGATCTCTCCGGCGCCCGCGTCCACGGCCTCAACCAGTCCGCCGACACCGCGCTTCTGCCACTCGGCCTGATCGGCCTGATGCTTTTTGGCGAGATCCGCTTTAGTCATCACCACCAGGGTGCTGGCCGCCAGCGAGGCTTTGTCCTCGGACAATTCGCCGCGGGCCAGCAGACGGTCGCCAAGGTCCAGGTCGGCGGGCGTGATCGGCGTGCCGTTGGCCAGGCTTTTCTCGCCGGGAGGCAGGCGCAGAAAGCGCGCACCGGCATGGGGAGTTATCCTGACAGTCTTGCCGTCGTCGGTGTGCAGGGTGATTTGGCCAGTCGAACGATCAAGAGCTTCGATAACACCCACCAGATTGCTCCGGGCGGGTTGCTGCGCCGCGGCGATCCCGATTGCAAGGCAGGCCACCGCGCAGCAAAGTGAGGAGATTTTCATTAAGGACGGGCTCCAAACTGTAAGGACGTTCGGAGCAGGGGGTAAGGTTATGCCCGCAAAGGGAAAAATGGTGTTATTCCAGGCCGCCGCCGGGTGACTTGCCGTTCAAGCCGCCAGGAAGATGCGCAGGATGCCGTACACGGCGAAGGCGCGCAGGCCGCCGGCCCATAACCAGCCGCGCAGCCGGCCGTTCCAGAACAACGCGAACACCATCGCAAAGGCTAGCGGGCTGAGCGCGTTGAAGCGCAGGGCTTCGCCCAGGCGGCCCTTGGCCAGGGCGAACATGGCGCGCGTCAGGCCGCAAAAGGGACACGGGCGCCCGGTCAGATAGTGGAATCCGCACAGGCGCACGGCGGGCTCGGAGGGAACGGTGAAATACCACAGTACGCCGAACAACAAGAGGGCAGCCGCCGTGCGCGGCCAGTGAGATGCCGTCACAACGTTTCCACGGTCTGCGGATCGAAGCCGACCAGGTCCTTATATGCCACGGTGACGGCCGCTACAGTTACGGGGATCGCGATGAAGAGGCCGAAGACGCAGCACAGCAGGCCCAGAAGATCGACCAGAATCATGAGCACGAAGAACATGGTGAATCCGAAATAGTCGCGTTTCACCACTTCATGGCTGGCTTGCATGGCGGGCCAGAAGTCCAGGCGCTTATCCACGATGAAGAGGTAGGTGAACTTGTACATGGAGGCCACCACCAGTCCGGGGATGATACACAGGAGGGTGCCGGCGGTCACGAAGAGCGCGATCAACAGCGAGGCTACCAGCGTGGGCACGAAGTAATTGAAGCCCAGAAAGAGGTCCCCGAATTCGGCGCGGCGCCCCAGGATTCTCTTGATGATGTAGATGTGCAGGCCGGCGATCATGGCGCCCTGCAAGATGAGCGGCACGGCCGAGCTGATCACGCCGGAGACGAATGCCAGCAGAAAAAACATCCCCATATCGGCTTTGACGATGTCCCATCCCTGGCCGATCCAGTAGCTGGCACGCACGTTGACAGTGGCCGGCGGAGTCCACAGCGCCGGCGTGGCGACAGCGCCGGCGGGAGCGGCGAGCGTCGCGCCGCAAGTGGTGCAGAACTGCGCGCCCGTATTGCCTTGGGCACCGCACTTGGTACAGAACATGGCCGGATCATAACATGTCTTCAGCCAGGCGCACGACCTGTTCGACGGAGATCATTTCGATCGACGGCGCATGGGCCACAGCTACGCGCGGGCCGCGCGGCGACCAGATCGCGGGAGCGGATGGTCCGAACAGCGCAACCACGGGCGTACCCGCAGCCGCGGCCAGGTGAGTGGGCCCGGAATCGTTGCCGATATAGAGGCGCGCGGTGGCCAACCAGCAGGCAAGCTCGTACAGATCGGCGAAGCGGCGGGCTTCGGGCAGTTCATCGTCCGGTCCGGCGCACCATTCGACGGCCATGCGTTCGCCGAGCCTGCGCGCGACTTCGCGGAAACGCTGCATGGGCCAGCGCTTTTTGCGGCTCCCGGCAAACGGATGGATCACCGCATGGCAGCCGCGGCCGGCCGGGCACGGGATGCGCGGAATGCCGTCGGAGGCGCAGGGAGAGATGCCCCGCACCTGGTCCAGATAGAAGTCGGCGGCATGCCGTCCGGAGCCGTCGCCCGGCAGGGCCGTGAAAAAGTGGCACGGCAGCGCCAGCGCGGCCACCGTCTGGCGAAACTCGGGCCGGCCGGCCCCATACCAGGAAACGATGGAATCGAAACCACGCAGGGATTCGAGCAATCGCGGGTCCGGTTCACCCAATTCCAGCAAATCCAGTCCGGTGGAAGCGATGGAACGCGCGCGCGCAGCCACGCGGCGAGCCAGGGGGACGTTGGGCTCCGCCGCCCAGATTTCCGCGGGGCACAGGCATTCGATGGCGGGAAGGGAGACGATGAAATCGCCGACGGCGCCAGGCCGGATGATCAGCCGCTTCAAGAACCCAGCATAGCTTCGATCGTCAGGCTGGGAGAGGGGAAGACCGTGCCCACGCTCTCGTCGAGGGTGATGGTCTGCTCCACCCAGTTGGAGAGCGGCAGATTGCGGAAAAGGATGCGCTCGCGCAACACCAGGGTCTGCTTGCTCATGAAGAACAGGCGGCTTTTGCGCACGTACTGGCGCTGCTCCACTCTGAAATCGTTGAGGAATTCCTCGAACGCCTCGCGGCGGGCCTCGACCTTGGCGTTGTAGATGGCGCTTTCCAGCCTGTCGCGCTGCACCACGAGGGCGCTTTGCAGCTCGGCAAGCGCACCTCGTTCACGGGCAATGGCTTCATCCATGCGGCAGCGCATCATGAAGCTGATCAGCAGCGCGGAACCGGCGGCGGTAAAACCTGGCACGAGAATCCAGAGTAAAGTGGCCATGTAATTCAGGCTTTGTCTGGATTGTAGTTGCCTGCCGGCCGACAAGCAACGCTCTCCATCGTACCTTAACCAGGGTGAACACCCCTGTGTAACCTGCCGTAACATGCTGTAATATCGGCGCGCTATACTGCGAACCTATGCGCGGAATTTCGCGGATTACGGGGCGGGAAGTGTGCCTGGCGGTTTCGGCGGCGGCGGCCGCGGGCTATCTGCTGGTCCAAAGGTGGCAGCCCGTGCCGGGCGGCGCGCTGCTGAAGGGGGTCCCGGTGGGATCGCTGGCGGTGCTGGCGCTGCTGGCGCGCGGGATCCGGCGGGATGCCGCGCTGCTGGCGCTGGGCCTGGCGTTCTCGACGGCGGGCGATGTTCTGCTGGATCTCGATCCCGATTACTTCGTATTCGGCCTGGGTGCGTTCCTGCTGACGCATCTTATTTATGTCGGCTTGTTCGCGCGCAACCGCGCGGCGGGCATCCACCTGGACCCGCCGCACCTGGCCGCCCTGCTGCTGGTGCTGGCCTACAGCGCGACGCTGTCGGCGTGGATCGTTCCGTCGGTGGGCGCCCTGGGCGTGCCGGTGGTATTTTACATCTGCGCCATCACGACCATGGTTTGCACCGCGATCCTGGCGCGCTTCACGCAGCGCTGGGTGGCGGTTGGGGCGGTGCTGTTCCTGGTTTCAGATTCGCTGCTGGCGATCGACAAGTTCAAGATGCCGGTTCCGGCACGCGACTACCTGGTTTGGATCACGTATTATGCCGGGCAGTGCGGCATCGCGCTGGGGTATCTGGAGAGTTCCTAGCAATCAAACAAGGGCAAAGCAGCGCATGGTACCGCGATGGGAAACCCAAATCGCAATTCCGGGTTACCATGATTTGCAGCGGCTGTAATGGCGCGCCGCGTGCGCGGAGGTCCGGTCATGTTTCGAAAGGCATTCTCCGGGTTCGTTCTCCTAAGTGCTGCGTCCGCGATGGCGGCGCAGAACTTCCGGCTGGGCGTCGACTACTCCCAGCCGATCGGGAACGGTTCCCTTCCTGTCACCAGCCTGGCGGCCGCGGCGGATGCGCAGGGCGGCATCTACGGGCTGGTGAGTAACTATATAAGCTCGGAACAAAGCTATCTGGTGAAACTGACCCCGGCAGGGGATGTGATTTACCAGACGACGCTGCCATTCTACGCGCCAGTAATGGCGGTGGATGCGGCCGGAAACGTGTATCTGGCGGGCAATCCGGATGGGTCCGGCGTTTTCGTGGAGAAGTTGGGAACTGACGGCGCAAAGGCCGTTTATCAAACTCCGATTTCCACCGGCGCGCAGATACCAACCGGTATCGCCGTCGATTCGAGCGGGCGTGTATATGTCACCGGCAGAGCCTTTCAGGGCATGCAGACCACCCCTGGCGCCTATCAATCAACAGTGACCAACGCCAATTCCGAAAACGGATTCGTAGTGCGCCTCAAGGCGGATGGCTCCCTCGATTACGCCACCTATTTGGGCGGCGGCATACCCGCCGGGATCGCGGTAGACAATGCCGGGGACGCGTTCGTCACCGGGACTAGTATTCAGGGAGCTTACCCGATCACACCGGGCGCTTACCTTGCGAGCGGCGCTGTGTACCTTACGCGCCTGAATTCCACCGGCACGGGACTCGTATACTCCACATTTACCCAGGGCACCACAGCCTGTTGCATCGCGCTGGACTCCGCGGACAACGCGACGGTAGCTGCCCGGGGTAACAGCGGCGCCGATTTTCTGGTCATGCGGTTCAATGCCCAAGGCTCCGGGCCGATATTCTCGCAAGACCTGCCTGGGTCATCGCTGCCAGCCGGATTGGCACTGGACGGGGCGGGCAATAGCTACGTGGTATTGGCCTCCGGTCCTAATCTTCCGGTGAAGGACAGCGTCACGCCATGCTCCGCCGGCAAAAACTCCGCGCTCGTCGTGCTCGATCCGAGCGGCAGTCTCTTGCAGGCGACCTATATCCCGTCCCCGCAGGCAGGATTCGCCGGGTACCCACCGGCGATGGCAATAGGCGCAAATTCAACGGTAGACGTGCTCGATGTGACGTCGTCGACCGCGAACGCCGAGTCGCCGATTCTGACCCAATTCTCCCCGAACCTGAATGCGCGGAGCGTGCAACTGGCGTGCGTGGGTAATGCCGCCAATTACGACAGCACGGCGATCTCGGGTGGTGAGTTGGTCAGCTTATTCGGACAGGGACTGGGACCGGCCGCCGGCGCGCAGCCAACGGTGAAGATGCAGACCGGATTTCCGGTTGAACTGGCGGGGGTCCAAGTGACTTTTAACGGGACGCCGGGACCGCTGACATACGCGCAGGATGGCCAGATCAATGCCATCGCCCCGTGGTCGCTAACGAGCGGCCAGAAAGTGGACATTTGCGTCACTTACAATGGGGCCACCACAAACTGCATCGCGCGCACGGCCGCGGATGCCCATCCGGGCGTTTTCACGTTCAACGGTTCTACGCTGGTTGTGAATCAGAATGGAACTATCAACTCGGCGTCCAACCCGGCGCACGTCGGAAGCTATGTGACGGTGTATGCCACCGGGCTTGGGCCGATCGCACCGGCGCAGCCCGACGGCTCGATCGTAGCGTCTCCGTTGCCGTCCAATGTGCTGCCGGTGACATTGACGTCGATGATGCCCTGCTGCCCGACCTTCTGGCTGGGCCCAACCTCCGAGCCGGTCACCGTGCAGTATGCCGGGCCGGCGCCCTTCGAGGTTGCCGGAGTCAGTCAGATCAACTTTGTGGTTAACGGGGATGGTTGGCCCATCTCACTGGTTGCCGGGACGGGTCAATGCTGGCTTTCCGTGATAACCGAATATTGACAATCCGCGCGCTCAGGCTTTGCCCTCGAGCACGGAGCGGATGGCCTTGCGCAAGACGGATTCGTCGCGCGAGCCGACGTAGTGCTGGCGGATCACGCCATCCGGGCCGATGATCAGCAGCGTGGGAATGGCGCGCACGCCGTAGCGCCTGTGCACATCGCGCTTGGAGTCGAGCAGCACGGGCATCTGGTAATGCTTGTCATTGATGAATTTCTTCACTGTGGGGGTTTCTTCGTCATTGACGCCATAGAAATGAACGGTGTCGCCAAACTCGGCGCGCAGCTTTTCGACCGAGGGCAGTTCCGCGCGGCAAGGACCGCACCAGGTGGCCCAAAAGTCGAGGACAACGACTTTGCCCTGCAGGGCGGCCAGCGTCACCGGCTCGCCATCCAGGGTCTTCAGGGTGAAGTTGGCGGCGCGCTCGCCGGTCAGCAGGACGCGCTGCTCGCCGGGTAGCACCAGCATCTCGACTTCGCCCCAGTTGGGCCGCGGCTCGAAGGTGAAGAGCGAATCGGCGACCGACTGATCGATATCGAAGCGCTTCATCCTGGTGGTGAGTTCCATCAAACCTTCAGGCGTTTTGCGCTGCTCCTTGCCCCGAACCACCAGGTAGCTCTGCTGGTCGATCAGCAATTCGAAGGTGACTTTATCGTTGCGGGCGCGCAGCAGATAGCAGCGCAGCTTAGTGTGGCCGATCTTGTAATCTTCCTCCTTGACGATCACAGCATCCTGCGCGGTTTTGGCGAGGGTCAGGAAGCGGTACAGCAGAATGCCCTGCAGGACGCTGTGCAGATCCTGAGAAGTGCCGGCGCCTTCTGCCTCATCGCCGGCGTCTTCGAGCGTGGCGGCGGTCACTTTGGTCCATTGCTTTTTGGACGCCAGCGCGCGCCAGATATTGCCCCCGTCGCTGACCACCATGGCTTCCTCATTGCCCAATTTGAATCGCGCGAAATACCGGTTGCCGGGTTTTGCCGCCAGTTCGCACTCGGAAACGGCGCCGTTGGACCGGCCGCCACCAAACGCGGCTTCCTCCCGCTCCGCGACCACGTGTACGGCCTTCAGGGAGGCGTAAGCGGCGCGGGTCTTCCGCAGCACCTGTTCCGCTGTAACGGGCTGCGCGACGGCGGGCGCGGCCAGCATACAAAGACAAAGAAGGCAACGAGTCATTTTCCTGCTCCGATTCTTTCAAAACGTAATGCTCCGGCGCGATAGTCGATGGTCATTTTCATCTGCCACAGGACGGGCATGCCGAGTATTCCGGCGAAACTCACGCCCTTGGCGTCGGCCAGGCCCTCCAGGCTGGTGGCCAACAGATCCGAATTATCCTGGCGGAAACCGGCGAATATCAGCGACACTTTAGCGGCGCGGGAGACCTGGTCCAGGCGTCCCTGGAGGCCGGTTAACCCGCTGTTGTAATCCCGGCGGACCTTGGTGGATTCCTGCGCCGCCCCACTGTCGATCAGGTTCGCAGTCCATCCGGAATCGACTACAAAGAGTTGCGGCGGGCGCTGGTTGATGGAAGTTTCCACCGCCAGGATGTGGCCGAAACGAAACATGCGCGCGAAGCCCGCGGGGAGGGGATCCTGCGCATCCAAAGCCTGGTCGCCGGGCTGCCCGTCCGAGTATGGCGACAGTATGAGTCTGGGCTTCTGAAAGTCGACCGTGACTTGAAACTGGCGGAAGACATCCGCGCCGATCAAGCCATCGTAATCGGGATCATCCGCGGCCTTGGAAGCTTCCACCGGGAAGTCGGCGAAGCGGATATCGCCGACGCTTACGGAAGACGCCAGATAAGCGAAGGCTTCTTGCGGTTTCCTGTCGCCGAGGCCCTTGAATTCGGCGCTCTCGCCGCTGAGGGATTCCAGGCCAGCCTTTTCGGCGGCCTTGGTCGAAAGAGAGATGCCCCCCGCGCCGGTATCCAGCATCAGCCGCACCGCGTGCGCATCATTGAATCGTACGCGCAAGCCAACCGCGTAGACATGCCGGCCGACTCCGATCGGGACCAACTGGACGTCGTAGCTCCGATAGGGACTCACCAGCCGGCGCAGCTTGCGGCCGCCGGCCGCCTTATCCGACGCGATGTGAGCGCGCAGGGATACGGCTTCGCGGCTGGAGGGGTCGTACAGAGCCAGGGCGCGCTCCAGGGCGGCGATGTGTTCCGCGCCTTGCAAAGAGCTAGCCCACTCGACCATCAGGCGCGGATCGGATGGGGCGGCGCGCCAGGCCTGGGCGGCAAGAGCCTGGCCGGTTTTGAATTTCGAAACAGCGTTGTAGATGGAGGCCAGGCCGCTGGGTGCATAGGCGTAGTGCGCATCGATCTCGCGGGCCTTGCGAAAATACGCTTCGGCATGCGGCAAGTCGCCCCGCCGGTACGCCGCCAAGCCGGCAGCCGTTTGCCCTTCGGCGGAGTCCGGAGCATGCCTCAGGCCATCCTCGGCGGCGGCATAAGCTTCGGGTGCGCGGCGAGCGCCGATCAACGCGCGCACGCTTCCGTAATAGCCGGCTCCCCAGGCGGGATCACTGTGCAGCAATGCGGAGTAGAGCTCGGCCGCCCGATCGTATCGCGCCGCGAAGAGTTCCCCGGCAGCGTCTTTCGCGGCGGATCCGGAGGAGGCATCCTCCGCATGGAGAGCGAACGGCGCGAGTATCAGAAGCGCGAAGTGGCGCGGCTGCATGCTCGAACTCAGTATCTCGCCATCGCCGGAGCGAGTCAATCAAGCGGCACAAGCCGGACGAAGACTATCGTGATTCAGCTCGCGGCCCATCTGCGCTCCAGCCAACCCAGCGCGCCATCCGCGGCCAGCGCGATGCACGCGGCGGGGACGGCGCCCGCCAGGATCTGCGCGGAATCCACCGAAGCGATGCCGCGAAAGATGAAGACGCCCAGGCCTCCGCCGCCGATAGCGGCCGCGATAGTCGCGGTGCCGATGGTAGTGACGGTGGCCACGCGGATGCCGGCCAGAATGGTGCGGGCGGACAGGGGCATCTCCACGCGCCACAGAATCTGGGGCCCGGTCATCCCCATGGCCACGGCCGATTCGCGCACGGCCGCATCCACACCCAGGATGCCCGCCAGCGTATTACGCAGGATGGGCAGCAGCGCGTACAGCACCAGAGCCACGATGGCGGTGCGTTTCCCGATGCCGCCGATCAGCGGCACGGGGATCAGGAAGCCGAACAGCGCCAGGCTGGGGATGGTCTGCATGATGTTGGCGAATCCGACCATCCAAGGGCGCCAGGCGGGGCGGCGCGTAATCAGAATCCCGGCGGGGACCGCGATGGCGGTGGCGATGGCCATGGCGACCAGCACCAGCGTGAGATGCTCGACGGTCAGTTGCCCGATCTCGCCGGCCAGGCCGGAATTCATGGCGCGTCCGCCCGCCAATCGAGGCAATCGAGGAAAGCCCGCGCCTCCTTGCCGAGGGATTCCTGGAACTCTTGCGGCGTGGCCACCAATTCGAGCATGCCGTCGCGCAGCAGGGCGATACGGGTGGCCAGCATCAAGGCCTCGCGCACATCGTGCGTGACGAAGATGGCGGTCTTGCCGAGGTCGCGCCGTAAAGCCAGAAACTGCTTTTGCAGATCGAGGCGGGTGACCGGGTCCACCGCGCCGAAGGGCTCGTCGAAGAGCAGCACGGTGGGATCGGCGGCCAGGGCGCGCGCCACGCCGACGCGCTGGCGCTGACCTCCGGATAGCTGCCGCGGATAGCGCGCGGCGAACACCGCCGGGTCGAGGCCGACTTCGCGGAGCAGCGTGTCCACGCGCGCGCGGATGCGCGGGCCGTCCCAATTCTCCAGGCGCGGCACCAGGCCTACATTCTGCGCGACGGTGTAATGCGGGAACAATCCGATTTCCTGAATAACGTAGCCGATGCGGCGCTTCAGGCGCACGGGGTCCCACGCAGTGGTGGAGCGGCCATCCACCAGCACCTCGCCGGCGCTGGGAGAAAGGAGACCGTTGACCATTTTGAGGGCGGTGGTTTTGCCCGATCCGCTGCGGCCCAGCAGCACGAGCGTCTCGCCCGCCTCCACCGGCAGGGTCAGGCTCTTCAGGATTTCGCGCGGGCCGATGCGGTACGAGGCGGCGCGAAACTCGACGACGGCGCTCACGCGATCAGCAGGCTTTCGGCGAACGGCCAGTCTTCATCGGTCCACTGCGCGGCGCACTCGAAGCCCGCCGCGGCGGCCATCTCGCCGATCTCGCCGGCCTGGAACTTGTGGCAGGACTCGGTCCAGATAGTCTCATCCTCCAGGAACTCGCATTCCAAACCGGCGGCGCGAATGAAGGCGGTCTGGGGCGCCAGCGAGCGCAGGTGCATTTCGACGCGGCGCTGGTAGGGGTTCCAGCGGGCTTCGTGGGCGAAGCGCTTGAGCACGAAGTCGGCATCCAGCTCGCGGTTGATGCGCGCCAGCAGATTCAGATTGAAGGCGGCGGTTACGCCGGCCGGGTCGTCGTAAGCCAGGAGCATGCCGGGCAAAGGCTTGATCAGGTCCGCGCCCAGCAGCAAGGCGTCGCCGGGCATGAGGCAGGCGCGGATGTCGCGTAAAAAATCCTGCGCGGCGGCGCGTTCGAAATTGCCGATGGTGCTGCCCAGGAACAGGACCAGCATGGCCTGGCCGGACCGCCGCCGGCACACCGCCTGGCGCAGGCCATTCAAGTACGTTTCTTCGATGGGATGCACTTCGGCGAAGGCCGCCAGCTCCCGCGCGCAATGGGCCAGCGCCGACCGCGACAGATCGATCGGATAGTAAGCAATCGGGCCGCCGGCGGCCAGCGCTTCCAGGACGAAGCGGGTCTTCGTGCCGGTCCCGCTGCCCAGCTCCGCGACCACGGCGGGCGCATGCAGATAGCCGCCGAGCTCAGTCGCGAGACGTCGGACCAGGCGCGCATCGGCGCGCGTCAGGCCATATTCGGGCAGGAGCGTGATGACTTCGAACAAGGCGCTGCCCACCTCATCGTAGAAATACTCGCAGGATAGGTACTTTTGCCCGGACTGTCCTAGACCTGCGCGTACGTCGCGAGCGAAGGGGAGCATAGGCGGGTTAGTTTTCAACCAGGCGGAAAGTGGCGTAGACGTACGGATACGCCGGACGGAACCAGTTACGGAAGCTGTCGCGCAACAGACGCCGGGCGGTAAGGGGCGAGCCGCCTTTCAGGACATAGTGCTGGCGGTCGAAGAAGTTGGCGGAATAACCCGGATAAAAAGAGAATGGCTGGAAACCCGCGAATGGCTCGAAAAGCGTCGAGGTCCACTCCCATCCGTTGCCGACCATTTGCGCGACGCCCCAGCGGTTGGGCGACGATGCGGTGACGGGGACTGGGTCCCAGCCTTGAAAGTCGACATTCTCGCCGGCGAAGTGGTCGTGAGCGCCATGGTAAGCCGCGCGATGAAACTGCGCTTCCGTGGGCAGCGACGCACCCTTCCAGCGCGCGTAGGTTTGGGCCTGCTCCTGCGTGACATACACGGGCCAATCGAGCGGCAGGCGAATGTCGGCGAACATTCCGTGGTAGAACCATTCGCCGGCGCGGCAGGTCCAGAAATGCGGCGCGGAGGCGCCCTGATTCACGAATTCCAGATACTCGCCGTTGGTCACCTTGTGTTGGCTGATGGCGAAGGCGGGAACATCCACCTGGTGCTGATCGAATTCGTTGTCCCAGCCGAAGCCATCGTTCCGCCGGCGGCCCAGAGTCACGGAGCCGGCGGCGATCTCCACCATGCGGCTCTGCGGCGGAGCGCCGGACTTCGTCACGAAGTGTTCATGCGCCTTGCGATCGAAAGGCAGATGATGCAGCATGTAGGCGAAAGTTTCGGCGTGCATCAAGCGATGCTCGACGGCCACGTGCATCAGTTGTGCGGGGGCGTGGGCGATGGCCTTATCGAGCTGGCGGCGAACCTCCGCGTTGTAATCGCGCACTTCGGCTTCGGCGGGCCAATCGGCCGGCTGATCGGTTGGCAGATCGGTCGAATCCGGGTCGATGCCGAACGAAAACAGCCGGTCGAAGCCGGGGTGAAATGCGGGCTTGTCGAGAACCGGGGCCAGCAGGTTCCAATCGAACGCTTCCAGATGTCCGAGATAGAAGATGATGCGATTGCGCTCCGGGATGGGCCGGTCGTAAAGCGCATCCGGCTTGACCAGGTCAAAAAGGCTGTCGGTCCGCGCGCGCGCTTGTGAGAGAGCTTGAGACAGTTCCGTGGTCGGCGCCATACTGGCTACTTTAGCAAAACCGGGAGAAAGGGCCGGATAGGCGGAAGAGCGGAAAATCACACTCGCGGAGCGCGCTGCTTCAGGCTTCCTGTTCCAGAGTTTCGAGCCAGCCGTCCAGCTCGCCGCTGCCTTCGGCGCGGGCATGCAGCAGCATGGCGCCGTGCTCGTATCCTTTATCAAAGGCGCGCAAGTTCAGGTCACGGAAGCTCTCCGGAACGGAGCTGGCCACGGCCTGGCGCAGCGCATCCGGATCGAGCAGCGCGGTGACGGCCCCAAAGAATCCGACCACCACGATATTCAGCACCATTTTGCGGCCCAGTTCCTCGGCCAGGCGGGTGGCCGGCACGCTATACACGCGGATGCCGCTGGGAACTCCGTTGACGCGCACCAGGTCGCGCTCGACGATCAACGTGCCGCCGGGCTTCAGCTCCGGCACGAAGCGGGTGTAAGCTTCCTGTGAGAGGACTACCAGCACTTCCGGCTGGGTCACGTACGGATAAGAGATGGGTTCGGGGGACAGCACCACCGCGGCGCTGGACGATCCGCCGCGCGCCTCCGGGCCGAAGTTCTGGGTCATGGTGGCGAATGCGCCCTGATAGATGGACGCGGCTTTACCAATCACCGTGGCCGCCAGGATTACGCCCTGGCCGCCGAAACCCGCGATACGGACTTCGGTCAAACGCATACCGGCTCCTGATAACGATCGCCCAACTGCCCGGTGAATTGCTGGCGCATCAGCTCCATATAATCGGGCCGGTCGCGATCCACGAACTTACCGACCACGATGTCGCCCTGCATGGAGAGCCCCGTTTCGCTGGTCGGCGCGCCGTGCCGGATCTTGCTGGCCGCCTTGTAATACTTCATGGTTTCCAGAGCATCGCCCAGCTTGTTGCGCCGCTGATATAGCGTGGGGCAAGGCGAAAGCACTTCGATGAAGCAGAAGCCTTTCTTGTTTAGGACCTCGACCATGGAGCGGGTGAGCTGCTTGACGTGATAGGCGGTCCAGCGCGCCACGTAGGAAGCTCCAGCCGATTCGGCGAGCTGCGCCAGGTTGAAAGACGGTTCAAAAACGCCATAGGGCGCGGTGGAAGTGATGGCGTGGCTGGGAGTAGTCGGCGCGGACTGTCCGCCGGTCATGGCGTAGATCATGTTATTGACGCAGATTACCTTCAGATCGATGTTGCGGCGCGCGGCGTGGATCAGGTGATTGCCGCCGATGGCCGACAGGTCGCCATCGCCCGCGTACACCACCACCTGCATACCCGGATTGGCCAGCTTCAGGCCGGTCGCAAACGGAATCGCGCGGCCGTGCGTGGTATGAAACGAATCGAGGCGCGTGTATCCGGCCACGCGGCCGGTGCATCCGATCCCCGACACCACCGCGACCTTGTCGAGGTCCGCCTTGGATTCGAGCAGCGCGCGCGTGAAGCAGTTGACGGTGGTGCCGATCCCGCAGCCCGGACACCAGATGTGCGGCATGCGGTCCATGCGCAGGAACGGCTCGACGGGGTTTTGAATGGTGACGGTGTTCATCGGGCGGCCTCCAGGATGGCGGCTAAGATTTGCTCGGGTTGATGCACGCTGCCGCCCGCATGAGACACGGGGATCACGCGGCGGGCATGGCCGATGACACGCTCTACTTCGTGAACCATCTGGCCCAAATTCAACTCCGGCACCACGAAGGCCCGTGCGGCGCGGGTGCGCTCCACCAGCGGACCGGCCGGGAAAGGCCAAGCGGTAACCAGGCGGAACTTTCCCGCGCGCACGCCTTGTTCGCGCGCCAGCCGCAGCGCCTTCTCCGCCACGCGCGACGTGATCCCGTACGACACCACCACCACTTCGGCGTCCTCCAATCCCTCGGCTTCGAACAAGGCTTCCTCGGCGGCTACCTTCTCAGTCTTTGAAACCAGGCGGCGCACCAGGCGATCCTGAACTTCCACCGTCATGGCCGGATATCCGCGCTGGTCGTGCGTCAAACCGGTTATATGGAAACGATAGCCTTCCCCGGCATGCGCCATCTCGGGGACCTGGTCCGCCATCGGCTCGTAAGGCTTGTAATCCTCGGGGGCGCGGCTGGTGTGGCGGCGCGGATAGATCTCGATATCGGCTGCGTCGGGGATCACTACCTTTTCGGTCATGTGTCCCACGCACTCATCCATCATGACGAACACCGGCTGGCGGTACTGCTCGGCGAGGTTGAAAGCCTTAATGGTGAGATCGAAGCATTCCTGCGGCGAGTTGGGGCACAGCGCCAGCACGCCGTAATCGCCATGCGAACCCCAGCGCGCCTGCATCATGTCGGCCTGCGCGGGCAGCGTGGGCAGGCCGGTCGAAGGTCCGCCGCGCTGCACATTCACGAACACGCAAGGAGTTTCGGTCATGGCGGCGTAGCCGATGTGCTCCATCATGAGCGAGAAGCCCGGACCGGAGGTGACCGTGAAAGCCTTGGCCCCGCCCCACACCGCGCCTTGAATGGCGATCGACGCAGCCAGTTCGTCCTCCATCTGGATGAAGGTGCCCCCTACCGTCGGGATGCGGGCCGCAAAGCGTTCCACCACTTCGGTAGAGGGTGTTATGGGATAACCTGCGGCAAATCGCGCACCGGCCGCCAGAGCACCCTCGCAACAGGCGTGGTCCCCATCCAGAAAGTGGGTGCCCGTAAGTACCCCCTTTGGATCAGGATGCATGGCGAGACCCGTAGATTGCGAAATCCGGACAATAGAGCCCGCAAAGGTCGCAACCGCTACATTTTTCAGCAGCTACGACGTGAGGTGGGTGATATCCCTTAGAATTAAACGCCGAAGAGAGCGATAGTACGTGAGTGGGGCAAAACTCGACACAGAAACCGCAGCCCTTACAGCGCTCGATGGTGATGAAGACTGAGCCTTTGGCCATTCGGGCGTAAGGCGGAGCACGCCAAGGGCCACGCAGGATCTACGCTCGAGTGAGCCACCGGTCAACTTCCGCCCGCGTGGGCGCAGAAGCTTGCGCCCCCAACCGGGTGACCGAAATCGCGGCGGCGGCGTTGGCAAATCGGAGCGCATTATCCATGGCGCGGCCTTCCGCCAGGGCCACCGCCAGCGCCGCGTTAAACGTATCGCCGGCGGCCGTGGTGTCGCGCACCTGGACCGGAAACGCGGGCGTGTGGAAGGCGCCGGCCTCGCCGGAATAGCAGGAGCCCTGGTCGCCGAGCTTCAAGACCACGCTGCGCGGTCCCAACTTTCGCAAGGCTGCAGCCAGCTCCGGGGCCTCGTCGCGCGAAACGCGCGCGGGCGCGCGGCCCAGCAGCATCAGCGCTTCGCTTTCGTTGGGTGTCAGGATATCCACGCGCGCCAGCAGTTCCGGCGGCAAGGGCTGAGCGGGCGCCGGGTCCAGAACGGTGCGCGCGCCTTCCTCGCGGGCCAGGGCCAGCGCCACGGCTACGGTGTCGAGCGGCGTCTCCAACTGGAACAACACCAGGCTCGCGCCATGGACAACCCTGCGCATGGCTTCCACATCCGCCGCGGCCAGTGCATGGTTGGCGCCGGAGGCCACCACGATGGAATTCTGCCCCTGCCGGTCCACCCATATCAGGGCCACGCCCGTGGGTTGCGATTTGGAAGCATGTACCGCGCTGACGTCCACACCGGCGGCCGCCAGGCTGGCCTTCAGATGATCGGCGAAGACGTCGCATCCCACGCGCCCGATCATGCGCACCGCCACCGTCCCTGCTCCCAGCTTGCCCGCCGCGCAAGCCTGGTTAGCGCCCTTGCCGCCGGGAATCATCTGAAAGTCCCGGCCCAACACGGTCTCGCCCGGCACGGGCAGCCGGTCCACGGTCACCACGAAATCCATGTTGAGGCTGCCGACGACAACCAGCGCGGAGGTCATTTGGCGAATCTACTTGGCAAAATCGATGCCCAGCTTCTTCAGCTCATCGGCGTAGTAGCGGCGGTGCAGCAGGTCCCACTCCTCACTGCCTTCGGGGATCTCGCGCTTCTGCGACCGGATCTTCAGCCGGGAAACCCGGTCCGCCTTCTCCTCGACGGTCAGGATCTCGGTAATATCGCGCACGATTTCGAGGCGCACCTCATTGAGATCCTTCTTCATGCGGAGTTCGCGGGTCTTGCGCAGCGCCACCACGATCTTGTGCGACATGTCGGTGATCTTGTCGCGCGACAGCTTCATCTGGTCGTGCGTATCGCGGCCGGAAGCCCGGATCACCTTGCGCTCCGCGATCATGGTGTTCTTCACCTTGCGGAACATTTCCTGGTAGCTGACCCCTTCCCGGCGCATGTAATCGCTATACTGCTGGAGGATTTCGCGCACTTCGTCGTTGAGGCGGTCTTCGACCGTCAGTTCCTCGGTTATGATTCCGGCAATGATCTCGGCGACCGCCTGCGCATTGTTCGTCTCAATCGCAGCAGGCGTCAGCTTCTTGACCATTTGACGGGAGAGATAGGCGATGAATTCCCTGGGAAGCAACATCCTGTATGTTTTGTGGCTGAATCATGTAGTTTACCAAATCTGGCGGCGCGGGCAGACATGCGCGGTTCGACCAGCGAGTCAGGTCACCCGGAAGCGCACGTTGCTGGTCAGTGTGCCACCGGGTGTCACCACCTGAACATTCCCGGTACTGGCGCCGGCCGGTACCGTGGCGGTGATTTCGGAACTCGAGACCACCGTGAACGAAGCCGCGGCGCCGTTAAAGGTCACGCTGGTTGCGCCGGTCAGATCCGTGCCGAGAATCTCGACCGTGGCGCCCACTTTGCCGGACGTGGTCACCGTTTTCACAAACGGGCCCAGGCCCACGGAAAGGCTGAACAGCGTGCCGTCATTGTCGCCGTGGGCCCCGCCGCTCACGGTGGTCCCATAGAAGTTCCCGTTGGTGGCCTGGAACAATCCGGCGAGTGGAGTTGCACCGTCGGCGCAACCGCTTTGGGCGCAGAAGCTGTATTGCGTCGCGAGCGTGCCGCCGGCGCTGATTTTGAAGACCGTACCGCTGCCGTTGGGGCCGCCGCTGGCAGCGGCTCCATAAAAGTCCCCATCCGTAGCCTGCAACAGCCCGCCATCCAGGACCATGCCGTCCGGGCACCCGCTCTGAGCGCAGAAGCTGTATAGCGTCTCGAGCGCGCCGCCTGGGGTGATCTTAAAGACCGTGCCGTAGTTGCCGTTGCCGCCGCCCCCTTGGGTGGTCCCGTAGAAGTCCCCGTTGGTGGCCTGCACCAGCCCCGCGTGCGCGTATTCGCCGTCCGCGCATCCGGTTTGGGCGCAGAAGCTGTACAGCGTCTCGAGCGCGCCGCTCGCGGTGATTTTGAAGACCGTGCCGTAGCCGTAGGCGCCGCCTTGGTAGGTTGTCCCGTAGAAGTTCCCGTCGGTGGCCTGGATCAGTCCCGCGAACGTGTATTCGCCGTCCGCGCACCCGCTTTGCGCGCAGAAGCTGTATAGCGTTGCGAGCGCGCCCGTCGGGCTGATTTTGAAGACCGTGCCATAGCCGTAGGCGCCGCCACCGTAGGTCGTCCCGTAGAAGTTCCCGTTGGTGGCCTGGACCAGCCCCGCTTGGGGGAAGCTGCCGTCCGTGCATCCGCTTTGCACGCAAAAGCTGTAGAGCGTGGTGAGCCTGCCGCTCGGAGTGATTTTGAAGACCGTGCCATGGCTGTGAGCGCCGCCGTTCACGGTAGTCCCATAGAAGTTCCCGTTAGTGGCCTGGATCAGTCCGAGGGGGTATTCGCCGTCCGTGCACCCGCTTCGCGCGCAGAAGCTGTAGAGCGTCGTCAGCGTGCCGCCCGAGGTGATTTTGAAAACCGTGCCATAGCCGTGGGCGCCGCCCTGTTGAGCTGTTCCGTAGAAATCCCCATCCGTGGCCTGCTTCAGCACCGACTGCGGGAATTTGCCGTTCGCGCCATCAAAGCCGAACAGGGCAGTGAAAGTTTGCGCCGACAGGGACGTCGCCGCCATTGCGCATAGCACCAGCGCCCTCTTGGACATCTTGTAAACCGCCCGCATCAGTATAACAGCAGAGTTGGATTAGCGCCGGAATATTCTCAACGCGATTTCGGCCACCGGAGCGCCCGATCGCTTGCCTCCCAAATCGTGCCCCGCGCCATCGATGGCCGCCAGCTCATGCGGCGCTCGGATCAACTCGAGAGCGGCGCGCATCTCCTCGATGGAACCGAACGGATCGCGCGTGCCGTGCACAAACAGTGCGGGCGTGGCAAGCTGCGGGAAATGCGCGGTGCGCAGGTCCGCGGGTCTGCGCGGAGGATGCAGCGGGTAAGAGAGCAGCAGCAGGCCGGCCGCCCGCTCCGGTTGTTCCGCGGCCAGCATGCTGGCCTGCCGCCCGCCGTAAGAATGGCCTCCCAGGAACACCCTCGCGGACACCCGGCTACGAAGCAGCAACACCGCCCGCGCCAGGCCGGCGCGATCCTGCGGCGCCATCGCGGGGAATGGAGGCCCGTGAGGACGCGCCTGCCGGAAAGGCAGATCGCAGCGCAGAACGGTGATTCCGGAGGCCGCCAGTGCATCCGCGACCGCCACGAGCAAGGGCGCGCCGGCATTGGATCCGGCGCCGTGCGTCAGAACCAGGCCATCACCGGAGGGCGCGGCGGGAGTATGCAGGAATCCACGCACGGCTGGGGTGTCGCGGGAGTCTTCGAAGGGCGTGACGGACGGCATAAAACTCCGAAGACCTCAAACTCCACCGGTCACGGGATTCCAATCCCACCAATCAACTGAAAACAAGCCCCAACCACGCCCGAGCGCTTACTTCTGCTCGCTCTTGCGGGCCCCGCCGAGGATGTCGGTCAGCGCGTAGTTGCCTTCGTGGCACGCGTATTCGTAGATGGGCCCCTTGGTGGCGGCAAACGGATACTCCAGCGTCCACATCTTAGTGAAGACCGGGTCATCGATCGTAGCGCGGTACAGAATCGTATCGCCGCTGACGCGGGTGAACCGTTCGATCACATGCAGGTTCTCGGAAGATCCGCGGAACCGGGTGCGGCTTGTGAAATTCGTAGTGTCGACCACCAGAGTGTCGCCGTCCCAATGGCCGATCGAATCACCCAGCCACTGGCGAACCTCCGGCGGCGGATGCGTCCCGTTCATGCGGATGATGCGCGCGTCGTGAACCATCTCCACCAGGATCATGACGTGATCGGGAGTCTGCACGATCTCGTAATTGTTGTTGTACAGCACCGGCAGCATGGGCGGGCCGGAAGTGGAGCCGAAGCCGAGCAGGCAGCGCTCGGAGAGCGGCCGGTCTTTCACGCTGTCGAAACGGCCGTAGCCTTCAAAAGTAGGCTTCTTGCCAGGTTTGAAGGGCGGCACTTTGCCGTCCGGCGGATCGATGATCAGCGATGTGCGCTTGACGCCGTCGACTCTGGCAAACTCGGATCCCCGGTCGATAAAAAGGATGTTATATCCGCCAGTACCGTTGGACCCCGCCGCGGCCAACAAAGGATGTTCCGATTTCCCGTCGACGCTGGCCAGATCCTCCGCGGCCTTCTTCTCCGCCTGGGCAGCTTCCGCGTCGGTGAGAGTGGGCTTGCCGGCGAGTTCCGCGGGGCGCTCCAGCGGGGTGATGGTAGCGTTGGTCCAGATGCCCTGCAGGTCGGGATGCCCGTCCGGCGTGCGCGGTATCGACTGGCTGGACAAGGGCGCGGTCAGCAGCATGACCAGCGCGACGATGATTACTGAAGATCGACAGCTCATTGGATGTCCCTCCTTTGGCCGGTAGCCGCCGGCCTATTTCTTCTGATCGTAGGGCGCGCCGGTCCCGGACGAGCCCAGGAAGAGCTTACGGCCGTCCGGCAACGTGATATCGCGGCCATTGGCCCGCAGCGAGCCATCCTTGGATTGGTAGCCTTCCACCACCACGCGCGTTCCGGGAGCCACCGCTGTTTTGGTGAAACCGCGGCGCAGCAGGACGTTGGGGCTGCCGGCCTCCACCATCCAGCTAGTCACCTTGCCGTCCGGGCCGACCACGTCGACGTGGATCCAGGCATGCGGATTGATCAATTCCACCTTGGACACGGTGCCTTCCAGATGTACCGGCCGCTTGGCGTCAAACTCGGCCGCGAACGCGTGGTGCGCCCACACGGGCGCGGCCGCGACCAGGACAGCGCCGGTAATCGCGACAATGCATTTCATGTTCATGATGGGTTTCCGTCCTTCACGTTGATTCATTTACTAGGCTTCCTGGAGAACTGGCCGTACATCAGCTCTTCCGCGAACTCGACGCACTTGAATTCCATGAGCCGGGCGTCTTTTTCGACGTGCCGGTAGAGAGGCATCCGGATCTTCCAGGGGCGCGAAAACACCTTGGGATCTTCGATGGTGGCCTCGTAGGAGAGCGTGTCGGGACCAAGCGGGGTATAGCGTTCGATTACGTGCAGCGCATCGCTATGGTAATCGCCCGCGCGGTCGAACCAGGTGCGCTCATCCAGACCCTTCACATCGACTACCAGGGTATCACCTTCCCAATGCCCGAAGGACTGTCCCATCCAGGAGTCGGCGGGCGGCGGGCCCGGATCCTGAAGATAAATATTGCGCACGGCCCCGTCATACTCGTAAGCGAAAAAGATGGCTTTATCGCTATGGAAGATCTGAAACGGATACGGCAGGTAGGTGGCCCGCGGCACGCCCGGGAGGAAGCACTTGATCTCGGGGTCGAGGGTCAGACGGTGCTCGAAATTGGCTTTCTTCTGCTGGCGGGCGGCGGGCAAATAGGGAATCTCGCCGCCTTCGATCACTCCGGGGCCTCCGGGCTCCGCGCCCGCGGCGCCCAGCGCAACCACCAGACCCGGGCGCGCCGCATGTTCCTGCAGGTCCCAATTGGCGGTGTTCATGGCCTGCCAGATGCCGTTCAAGTTGGGCTTGCCATCGGGCATGCGCGGCACTCCCTGGGCAGGCTGCGCGGCGAGCGGCAAAATGGGAAGGAAGAGTAAACCGGCGACGGCGGCGGTCAAATGTATTTTCGGCAAGAGGAACCCCGGGGACGCCGCGTCAGCGGCAATCTAGACAGTGTTAGCAGAACGCCGGGCGCTCCGTCAAGCCGCGGCCCTTCGGGATCAGAATTCCTTGCGGGCCTGGGACCAGCGGAAGCCGGCCGCCACGGTCGGCTGATAATACTCACGCTGGATCATGTACTGCGGGGCGCCCTGATAGAAGCCGAATACGGCGTTGTTCAGATCCAGCCCGTACATGACGAAGGTGAACCCACGGCCCAGCCAAACGCTGCCCTGCGCATCCACCTGGAAGTGCGAATAAAAATAGATGTCGCTCAAGGGGCCGTTGACCCCGCCGGGCGTGCCGTCCGTGTATTGGTACCCATAGATGCTCGCCTGGTTGTAGGACATTCCCACACGGATGGAGAGGCGGCCCCGGTCGTAGGTGGGGCTGATGTTGAAGGCATTTGGAGATGTCCGGAGCAGCCGCGGATGGTCGGACCGGCCCGGAATACCGTTCGCGCGGGACGCCGAGAATCCGTAGTTCGCCGACAGCCCCAGCCCGCCGAATTTCCCGGGCAGAGACGTAAAGTGCTGAAGGTATGCGGCCTCGAATCCCGAAATCCAGGCGCTGCCGGCATTCACGGGTTGGGTTGCCAGGTAATTGCCCTGCGGCCCGCCGGGCGGCTGATAATTGACCAGTTGGAAGGTGCTCGTAATGATCGGGTTCTGCAACGACTTGTAGAAATATCCCGCCGAAATCAAGCCGAAGGGATTCAGGTAGTGTTCAAACAGAACGTCTACGTCGTCGCCGGTTTCGGCCTTGAGATTCGCATTGCCGAAACTGACCGAGTAGCGGTTTGCCCCGTTGCCGGAAACGCTCCAGTTCAGAGCCTGGGCGATGTCCTGCGGATCGGGCCGCGAGAGTCCGCGCGCAAACACGAAGCGAAGATAACTGTTGGTGGTGACGGCATAGCGGAGGGAGGCGCTGGGGAGCACCGTGAGATAGGAACCTGAGAATGCATTCGGATTGATGCTCGAACACGTTCCGGTTTGCGGCGGTGGACAGTCGAAGCTGCCGACCGAAAAGTTGTTCACCCGGTCGCTGGTGGTCTCGAATCGCACTCCCGCGATAAACCGCAGGCGGCTGGAGAGATCCACGGTGTTCATCACGAAGCCGGCGCCGACTTTTTCGACCAGGCCGAACTGGGAGGGATCCTGGCCGAACGTGCTGCTGGAGGTGAATTCACCGGAATGCTGATTGGCATATGCAATGGCGTCTTCATAGGTCGCGTTGTAGCCCAGTTTGTAGTCGCCGCCATTGTAGTAGTTATTGTTGATCAGGCGGTTCGGGAAGGTCGAGAGAGGGATGGTCCCATTGGGAGTCAGGGTGAGAGTGTATGTATCGGCGAATTTGTGCTCGTTCCGGAACTTTCCGCCGATTTCGATGATCGCCGAACGCGAGCCGATGTGATACCGCTTGGCCGCCGCCCCGGCCGCCTGTAGATTCACTTGCGCGGAATGCCCGAGGCTGCGGTTGATGTTATTCAGAACCAGATTGGAAGGGTTGTATGCTTCCGTGTAGCACTCCGCATTCCATTGCGGCAGGTACATGTTCTTGGTATTGGCGGGATCATACTGGCACCCGCTGGAACTGAGGGCGGAACTGTACACCGCGGTGGAGTAGGACGAGTTACCGTAGAATGAGCGCGAAGCCGACAGATCCCATGAGTACCAGGAAGTTGTGAGAACATGCGTGCCTCCGAGCATCATGCTTCCGACTCCAATGTCGGGATTGCGAAGCTGCGCGTTGAAGACCGGCGCGGCCGTGCACGGTGCGACGGTGGTGCCCGTACTGTCGGTCCCGCAGCCCACGTTGGCAGGGTTGAGCAATTGAATTCCGGGGGTATTGTCTGTCAGCGAATACGCCCACCGGTCGCCATAATTCTTGAAATCCGAATAGAGCCAGCGGAAGTAAACATCCGAGCCTTGCCCCACTTTATAATCGACAGTGCCCGCCACACCCCAGCGCGACCGGAAATATTGATATTCGCGAATGTCCATGGCATCTTTCCACGGCATGGTAGTGCCATTGGAGAGTGTAGCTATGTCTGGAACAGGCTCGATGTCGTCGATGCCCCGGCCGTTCCAGTCATACGAGCCGCCGATCAGTATTCCGAGCTTCTGATCCTTGCCGAAGCGCTTGCCGATTGTTCCGGTTTCTTCCGTGAGGCCGCGCCCGTTGATGATGGGCGTATAGCCGCCCATGCCGCTGAACGAGATAGTGGGCTGATTGGTGGCCATCTTGGTGACCAGATTCACCGAACCGCCGATGCCATCGCCGTCCATGCTGGCTTCCAGCGTCTTACTGACCTGCACCGACTCCACGATATCCGCCGGGATGGCATCAAACTTGATCTGCCGGACCCCCGGCTCGGGTGAGGGCAGATTGACCCCGTTGATGGTGGTGTTGGTGAGGCGCGGTTCGGTTCCCCGCACCTGCACGTATTTGCCCTCGCCCTCATCGCGCTCAAGAGTGACGCTGGGCATACGGCCTAGGGCGTCGGCCATATTCGCATTCGGCAGGCTCCGGATGACCTCCGCCGGCAGCACCTGCACAATATTGTCCGCGGTGCGCTCGATGTTAATGGCCTCCAATTCGGCCGTCGCGCGGGGCGCGGTCACCAGAACCTCCTGATTGGCGGCCTGCACGCGGAGTTTGGCCTCGAGGTTGAGCGTCTGCCCGGCGGCGATATTGACGGTCTTATCGAGGGGAGCAAACCCCACATAAGTGACGGTCAGCTGGTAGTTCCCCGGCGCGAGGCCTTTGATCACGAACGAGCCTTGCTCATCGGAAACCACGCTCCGGTCCTGCGACTCGATCGAGATTTGGGCGCCCTTCAGAACGGCGCCGCTTTCGTCCGTCACGATGCCGGCAATCACGCCGGTTTTTTCCTGCGCCTTGCCCTGCGTGGTGTGTCCGATTAGCAGAAGCGACGCCACCAGGATGCTCATCCATCTGGACAAATAGGTTGCTTGGTGATTCATGCGGGAACAATTCTAAAACGCTGAATGTTACAAGAACGTGAAGTCCCTGTTAAGGCCGCGTGAAGCCCGGGGAATACCTGGGTCAGTGTGCTCTTTCGCCCTTTCGCGAAGAAAGCAGGCTAGGAACGGATATTCACGTCCAGCAGCGCCACCCAGTATTGGATGGATTGCAGCGCGAAGCCGATCAGGATCAGACCCACGCCGAAAACGCCCAGGCTTTTCTCAGGCACATGATCCGCGCTCCATTCTATGAAGGACGTGGACGCGGTTCCTATCATGGTGACCAGGCCGATTGCCAACCCGGTCTTTACACCGATCGCCAGCGCGGCGGCCCCCTGGTGCGCGATCGAAGCGCTGATGTATCCGGCCACGGCGTAGCCGGCCGTGCGATTCACAGCCGCCAGAAACTGAATCCTGGTCAGACGCGGGCGGGCGACGGGGTGATAGTCGACGGTCGGGCGAATGCCGGCGCGGTATCCGAGGAGCTGGCCGACGGTGCTGAACGCTCCGAAGGCCGCGCCAAACGCGGCGCCATACAAATAAGCCGTACCCAGGGCGAAGCCCACTCCCCGCATGGCGCTCATGGCCGCGTCATACCAGAATCCCGGCTTTGGTCTGCCCCTGGCGGCGCGCGAGAACTCCGACGCGAGCGTGAGGCCATGCGTGGCGCCGGTCGCCAGCCCGAATACCGGCCCCAACGCCAGGGCGTATCCACCGCCGAACAGCAGGCTGTAAGTGACTAATCTGGTCAGGGTCCGCAGTGGCCCGTGCTCCCCGCCCAACAGATCGTAGGCCAGGTACAGCGCGCCCAGCACGTCGAGCGAACTGCCCACGATGCTGATCAGGGCCAGCGTGTGCTTGTCGATGGTCATGGGATTTCGGCGTATTGGCCGTTCGCGAGCGTCAGAAACGGATTTTGCGGCGCGCAGGCATTGAGCAGTTTCGCGGCAGCGTCGATGCCCTCGTCTGCCAGTTGGAAAGTTCCATGATGGATCGCGATGCTGGTCCGGGCCGCCAGGACCTCATGCGCTCGCACCGCCTGGTCCGGGCCCATATGCACCGGAGACATGAACCAGCGAGGTTCATACGCACCGATGGGCAACAGCGCCAGGTGCGGCGATCCGAACCTTTCCCGAATCTGGGCGAAGTGACTTCCGAAGGCCGTGTCTCCCGCAAAATACACCAGGCGTTCAGGCGTTTCGATGATATACCCGCACCAGAGGGTTGCGTTGCGATCGAAGATCCCCCGGCCCGAGAAATGTAGCGCCGGCACGCAGTGTATGGTGGAGCCGGGGAGTGACAGTGACTGGCCCCAATCCAGAACGTGGGCGGGACCTATATTTTGAGCGCGAAGCAACTGGCCGACGCCCGCGGGAACGATGAAGGTGGAGTCTCCGCGAGCCGCCAGGCGGCGCAGCGTGGGCAGATCCAGGTGGTCGTAGTGATTGTGGCTGAGGAGCACCGCATCGATCGGCGGCAGGTGTTCCCACGATATGCCGGGGATCCTGCGGCGCCGCGGCCCCGCCCACGACACGGGACTAGTTCGTTCGGACCAGATCGGGTCCGTCAAAAAATTGCAGCCGGGTTGTTGCAGAAGGACGGTGGAATGGTTGACCAGGGTGACACGAACGCGGCTTTCCACGCGGCGCGGCGGAATGCATGGCTGGACATCGGCAATGAAACGAGGCGACGGATCCGGGCGGCTGGTCAGCTTCCAACGCAGCACATCACGCAGTCCGCGCGCCTGCGGGGCATCGGGATTGTAGTAGTGCTTTCCGTCAAAGTGCTTGGGAAACGCAGCCGTATCACCTTGTGCACCCGGCATGAATCATCGTTTATTCTCACATAATCGTGGCGTGGGCCGGTCGTCAGCCTGTCGTTATTCATTGCGGAGGGCGTCGGTAGGGGCGATACGGCTGGCGCGCAGCGCGGGCGCCGCGGATGCCAGCAGGGCGACGGTGGCCAGCACCAGGGAGACCGCCACGAAGGTGAGCGGATCGGCGGGCCGCACGCCGAAGAGCAGCGTTCCGAGCAAGCGAGTGAGCGCGGCCGCGCCGGCCAGGCCGATTACGATACCGGAAGCGGCGATCTTCAGGCCGCTGGCGGCCACCATTCCGAGCACGTCTTCCGCGCGCGCGCCGAGCGCCATGCGGATACCGAATTCGCGCGTGCGCTGGCTTACCGAGAACGCCAGCACGCCGAAGACGCCGACCGCCGCCAGCAACAGGGCCAGCGCTCCGAAGGCCCCCACAAGCTGCGCACGGAAGCGCGGCTGGCGCATGGATTGGGCGGCCACCTCGTCCATGGAGCGAACGCGGGTTACGGCCTGGTCCTTGTCGACGCGCGCGATGGCGGCCTTCACGGCCGGCGCCATGGCCAGCGGATCGCCCGCGGTGCGGACGGCGATGGAGGCGGCAAACCAGGGGTTCTGCGCGATGGGGACGTAGATCTCCGGCTCGTCAGGTTCGGCGGGGCCGGAGATCTTGACCTGGCGGCTGACTCCCACCACTTCGCGCTCGACCATCTTGGGGCCGGCCGGGTCCATGGCGGCCACCGAAATATGCGCGCCGACCGGATTGCCCTTCAGATATCGCCGGGCCAGTTGCTGGTTGACGATGCATACCGGCATGGAGGCGGAATCATCGTGCTCCGTGAACGGGCGGCCGCGAAGCAGGCGGATACCCAGCGTTTCAAAGTATTTCGTATTGACAATCTGATAATGCGCGGCGGGCTGCTGGGACTCGCCCACGGGCGGCGCGCCCACTATCGTGAAGCCCTGGCCGATCTCCCAGCCATCCAGCGGCAGGCTGAACCCCAGGCCGACGGAACGTACCCCCGGCAGGCTGCCGATTTCGCGCTCGGTGGCCCGATAGAAGGTGAGCGCGCGCTCGGGGGTCGCATAGCTTTTCAACGGCAGCGCGACGTACATGGTGAGAACGCCATCGGCGTGGTAACCGGGATCGACATGATCGAGCGCCAGCACCGTGCGCAGCAGCAAGCCCGCGCCGGTGGCCAGCATCACCGCGAGGGCGATTTCGGCGACGGCCAGCGCGGAGCGGAAGCCGGTGCCCGCGCCGGTAAGGCCGCGGCCGGCGGAGCGCAGTGCATCGGTAAGCGGGATACGGCTGGCTTGCCAGGCGGGCGCGAGGCCGAAAAGCAATCCCGTGAGCAGCGTGGCAAGGACGGCGAATGCCGCGACGCGCGCATCGAACGCCAGCCTCAGAGTTACCGGGAGCGTATCTTCCGGGAGCCACGCGGGCGCCGCGTCGAGAATGGCGCGCGCCAGCAGAACGCCGGTGGCGCCGCCGATGGCCGCCAGCAGCGCGCTCTCAGTCAGCAACTGCCGGAGAATGCGCGCGGGACTGCCACCCAGTGACGCGCGTACGGCCATCTCGCGGGTCCGTCCCACGGCGCGCGCCAGCAGCAGATTCGCTATATTGGCGCAAGCCATCAGCAGGACCAAACCGGCTACAGCCGCCAACATCAGGGCGGAGAGGCGTAGTTCGGGGCCGACCAGGGCATGCTGTAGCGGCTCGACCGTGACACCCCAGCCTTTATTGGTATCCGGCGCAATGCGGGCGATGTTTTCAGCAATGGGCGCCATGGCGGCGCGGGCTTGATCGTATGTCACACCCGGCTTGAGCCGGCCGAATACCTGGAGGTAATGCATGCGCCGCTGTTCCGGGCTGCGGCGGGGAACGAAAGGCGTCCACAGCTGGGCGTTATACAGCATCTGGAAGTTGGCCGGCACGATTCCGATCACAGTGAAGGGCTCGCCGTCGAGCGGGAGAGTGCCGCCGACCAACTTGGGGTCGGCGCCGAAGCGGCTCCGCCAGAGGGACTCGCTCAATACTACGACGTGGGCCCGCTCGCGGCTGTCATCGGCTGTGAAGGTGCGTCCGGCGACTGGACGTATGCCAAAGAGATCGAAGAACGATGGTGAGACGGACTGGCCCGGGATGCGCTCGGCTGATCCATTGGCGACGCGCAGCGTGCGCGATCCGCCGGATACCGCGGCCAGGGAGGCGAACACTGTGTTCTGCTCGCTCCAATCCAGGAAGTTGAGCGGCGAGACGGCATTGTGCTCATAACCGGGAGGATGCTCATAGAGCCTCACCAGTTGTTCGGGGTGTTGGAAGGGCAGCGGACGCAGGACCAGGACATCGAACAGGCCGAAGATGGCGCTATTGGCGCCTATGCCGACGGCCAGCACGACGATCGCGGCGAAGGCAAACGTGGGAGATTGGCGCAGCAAACGCGCTGCGTAGCGCAGATCCTGCCAGAGAGTCAGCATGACGCTTGGACGTCACTGACTATGGCAAGTTAGGCTTCGGCTTCGGGTGGCCGGCTTTGCCGGGGCGTTTGACCCCGTCGCTGCAGTTCCCAGGAAGAAAGCTCGTAACTTTCTTCGTCATCATCATCGCATAGGGGCCAAAATCTGTTGGGGGGAGGCATGGCGCTTGATCCAGAAAGGGTACAAATCTATTATAGCGGGCTGGCACGGCATATTTTGAGTCACCCAAAACAGCTTGAATTATCAATAAGTTACGGGGGCGGTTTTATTCCGCGCGCAGCGCTTTAGCGGGATCCGCGGCGGTCGCGCGGCGGGCGGGCACGTAGCAGGCCAGGGCGGCAATCGCCAGAGCCGCCAGCGAAACGGACGTGAACGTGGTGGGATCGGCGGCGCTCACTTCATAGAGCAGGCTCCGCAACACGCGGCCCAGGGCCAGGGCGCCGGCGAGGCCCAGCAGGACGCCGAACAGCGCCAGGCGCACGCCCTGACGGAGCACCAGGCGAAGCACGTCAGCGGGTTTCGCGCCGAGCGCCATGCGCAGTCCGAATTCGTGCATGCGCTGGCTCACCGAGTAGGCAATCACCCCGTAGATGCCGATGGCGGCCAGAGTCAGCGCCAGGGCCGCGAAGAGCGCCACCAGAAACAGGGCGAAGCGCGGTGTGGATACGTTGGCGTCGGCGATATCGGCCATGGGCCGGATGTTGGCCACCGCCAGGCGCGGATCCAGCTGGCGGACCGCGCGGCGCAAATCGTTGGCCAGCAGCGCGGGGTCGGAGGTGCCGCGCAAGACGATCGACATATCGTTCACGCTGACCGGCGCCTGCCGCAGCGGCCACCAGAGAGCCATTTGAGCCGAGAGGCTATCGGGTTTGTCTTTGACATCCCCCACGATACCCACAATGGTCATCCAGTCTTTCTCTTTGGGCTGATCGTCGAAGGTCATGCGCTTGCCGAGGGCATCCTCGTTGGGCCAGTAGCGGCGCGCCATGCTCTGGTTGATAATCAGCGCGAGCGGCGCCTGCATGTTGTCGCCGTCGGTGAAGTAGCGGCCCCGGACCAGCGGGATGCCCAGCGCACGAAAATAATCGGGGCTGGCCACGTGATACCGCGCGTGGAACTCCTGGTTGACCGGGGGCTTCTTGCCTTCTATGGTGAAGCCGCCCAGGTTGTCGTCATAGCCTGTCCAGGGCAGGTCGGTGCCGACGCCGGCGGCGCGTATGCCCGCGGTGGAACTCAGGCTCGCGAGCAGGCGGCTCCAGGCGGGCGGCGCATCCTTCGGTTTATACGCGGCGTCCGGCAGCGAGATGGAGGCGGTGAGCAGATGCTCCGGACGAAAGCCCGGATCGGTGCGCAGCAGGCGCACGAAACTGTGAAGCATCAGCCCGGCGCCAATCAGCAGGACGCATGCGAGGGCTGTTTCGCCGACCACCAGGACGCTGCGCAGGCGCACATGGCGCGCGTTGCTGGTGGCGCCTCGGCTGCCCTCGCGCAGGCTCTGCTGCAGGTCGGGGCGGGCGGCTTGTAGAGCGGGGGCCAGTCCGAAAATGATGCCGGTGGCCAGGGTAATCAACAGCGTGTAAGCCAACACACCGGCATTCAGGTGGATGGCATCGGCACGAGGGAAGCCGGCGGGGAGCAGGGAAACCAGAATCTTGACTCCGGCGGCGGCCGTGGCGGCACCCAATGCGCCGCCGAGGACGGTGAGCAGCAGGCTTTCCGTCAGCATCTGGCGGACGAGACGCCAGCGGCCCGCGCCCAGGGCCGCCCGCACGGCGATTTCCCGCTGACGGGACGTAGCCCGCGCCAGCAATAGATTCGCGGCGTTGGCGCAGGCAATCAGGAGCACCAGGCCGACCGCGCCCAGCAAAACCCATAGGAGGCGCTGGCTGGGTCCAACGATCTCCTGGTATAGCGGGATCACTAAGGCTTGCCAGCCGGCTAGCGCGCCGGGGTGCTCACGGGCAAGCTGCGCAATGAGCGCGTTCATTTCCGCCTGCCCCTGGACCGGCGAAACAGCCCGGCGCAATCGCCCGATTACTTCAAGATAATGAGAGCCGCGCTGCGCGGGATTTCCCTCAAAGGTAAACGGCCACCAAAGATCGACGGTCTGGCCGTGCGCCACGGCGCGATACTCGTTACCGGGGTGATCCGCGCCCGGAGGCATGACCCCGACCACCGTGAATGGTTCGGCATCCAGCACGATCTTGCGGCCGAGAATGTGGGGGTCGGCGGCCAGCCGGCTGCGCCAGAGGCGATCGCTCACAATGACGAGGCGCCCGTTGCCGGGGATCTCGTCGTTGGTCTCAAACTCGCGGCCGAACGCGGGACGGAGGCCCAGCGTGTGGAAGTATCCCGCCGTGATCCGGAAGCCGGCGTACCGTTCCGGCTGCCCGGTTCCGGAAAGCTGCAGGTCGCCGCGGGTATAGCCCGCCAGGCTTTCAAAGGAACGGTTGCGCGCGCGGAAATCGCGGAAATCGAAAGGGTTCAGCGGAAACGTTGGGTAGTTCGCGCTGTGGAAGAAGATACGCGCGAGACGGTCCGCTTGCGGGTAAGGGAGGGGTTTCAGCAGCACACCGTCGATTACGCTGAATATGGCGCTGTTGGCGCCGATACTCAGCGCCAGCGTGAGCACCATCACCAACGTGAAGCCCGGACTGGCGGCCAGGATGCGCAGAGCATAGCGCAGGTCACGCCAGAAGTTCTCGATGTAATCGGTACGGCGCATATCGCGGCACTCCTCCTCAATTTGTGCGACGCCGCCTATCCTGCGAAGGGCGGCGCGGCGCGCCTCGGCAGGCGGCATTCCCGCGGCGAGATTCTCCTCGATCTGCTGCGCCAGATGGAAGCTCAACTCGCGTTCCAGATCGTCTTCCACGCGCCCGCGCCGCGCGAGGGTGCGCAGCCGCAAGCGGAGGATGTCCCACTGGCGCATCTAATCCTCCACCACGCGGATCACCAGCCCGATGGCATTCGACAAGCGCGCCCATTGCGCCAGTTCTTTTTGGAGCTGCGCGCGGCCGGCCTTGGTGAGCTCGTAGAACTTGGCCTCGCGGCCCGTTTCGGTTTTGCGCCAGGAGGACCGGATCCAGCCCTGCTGCTCCAGCCGGTGTAGCGCCGGATAGAGCGCGCCCTGGGTAACCTGCAAGACGTCCTGGCTGACCTGCTCGATGCGCTTGGCGATGGCCCAGCCGTGCATCGGTTCGAGCGAGATGGTGCGCAGGATCAGCAGGTCGAGGGTCCCCTGAATGAGGTCGGAGGGCTTGCTCATGGATGCCTAAGTTAATTGCAATTGACGCCTAAGTTATTTACAATACTCCGCCGGGAAGGCGGGCGTCAAGGGAGGGCGTTCGAGTCAGTCCGCTTCGGCGTGCAGTTCGCAGCCGTGCGCGGCGATGTGGGTGAGCAGGATCTCGGCGGAGTGCCCGTGCAGATGGAGGATTTGCCGCACCAGGTCGCAAACCGATTCGTAGCCGCGCTCATAAAAAACCAGGATGGAGGGACCCGCGCCGCTCAACGCGCAACCCAGCAGGCCGGGCGCGCGCAACTTCAGGATGTCCGCCAGGCCCGGAACCAGCGGCACGCGGTACGGTTGGTGGAAACGGTCTTCCAGGGCGGCGGGAAAAGCCGAGGTCGAACCGGCAGCCAGCGCGGCGACCAGGAGCGCGGCGCGCTGCACGTTGAATACGGCGTCTTCCTTGGTGTAGCAGTCCGGCAGAACGGCTCGCGCTTCGGAAGTAGGCAGCACGAAATCCGGGACCACCAGGGCGATTCCGAAGCGCGGCGGCAGTTCCAGCCTTACGGCGCGCACGGTGCCGCCGGAATCGATGGCGCTGGCCACGATCGATCCGAGCACGCAGGCGGCGACGTTGTCGGGATGGCCCTCCAGGCGCGCGGCTTCATCCAGAATGCGCGGCGGGCGCCAGCCGAGACCCAGAATATGGTTCGCGATCACCACGCCGGCGGTCAAGGCGGCGGCGCTCGATCCCATGCCTTTGCCGAGGGGAATCTGGTTGTGAACGGCCAGTTCGATGGGCGGCATGGGCATGCGCACGTCGGCCGCTACGGACAGCGCGGTCTGCCAGATCAGGTTGCGGTCGTCGGTAGGGATAGCCGCGGCATCGCGTCCCGTGGCAACGATGCGGAGACACTGGCTGGCCCGGAAGCGGCAGTCCAGGTACACGGCGAGCGCCAGGCCGAGGGCATCGAAGCACGGCCCCAGGTTCGCACTGGAAGCCGGGACGCGCACGGTGAACCAGGACATAGGAGAATATTGTAACTTTGCGCCACTGGGGTTTTAGCGGAAAGGCTCGTCGAACCGCCGGCGGCGGCACTGGTAAAACGGCGGATCGGGTTCGTGATGCGCGCAAAGCAGAGTGCGCGGCCGGCATGGCTCGCGGCGCGCTACATTCAAGCAGTGTCCCCCGCGCGGCTGTTGGCGTTCGAGATACTCGCGGCAGTCGAGCGAGGCGGCTATGCCTCCGATCTGCTGGCTTCCCGTAGCGTGCCGCTCGACACCCGCGATGCCGGACTGGCGTCGGAAATCGTGCTCGGCGTGCTGCGCTACCAGGCGCAGCTCGATTACCTCGTCGAGCACTATTCCGGCAAACCGGCCGCGCGGCTGGACGTGGCCGTGCGGCTGGCATTGCGGATGGGAATCTACCAGCTTCGATACCTGGAGCGCATCCCCGCGCACGCGGCGGTCTCGGAAAGCGTGGAACTGATCAAGCGCGCCCGCAAGCGGTCGGCAGCGGGCTTTGCTAATGCCATCCTACGCAAGGTGGATCGTAACCCGGTAAGCTGGCCCAGCCGCGGAGTGGAGCTTTCCCATCCGGAGTGGCTGTTGGAGCGCTGGGAGCGCCAATACGGCGGAGAGACCGCCATAGCCATTGCGCGCGCCAATCTGCGCGTGCCGGAGACTTACATCAACCCGGATACGACACGAATACAGGATGTAGGGGCGCAGTCCATCGTGCCGCTGCTGCGGCTGGAGCCGGGACAGAGCTACCTGGATCTGTGCGCCGCGCCCGGCAACAAGACCGCCCAGGCGGTGGCGGCAGGGGTTCACGCGGTGGCCTGCGACATTCATCTCCACCGGCTGACGGGGCTCGCGGATCTGAGAATAGATCTGGTGGTGCTAGACGGCCGGCAGCCTTTGCCGTTCCGGCGCAGGTTCGACCGTATTCTAATCGACGCGCCGTGCTCCGGCACAGGCACGTTGGGGCGCAATCCGGAGATCAAGTGGCGGCTACGGGCCGCCGACCTGCAGGATCTGCATGCGCGCCAGACGGCGCTTCTCGAACAAGGCCGCCGTGCGCTGGCGCCGGGCGGGCTGCTGGTTTATTCCACCTGCTCGCTCGAACGCGAGGAGAATGAAGATGTGGTGGCGGCGGCTGGCGGCGCGGGGGTGATCGAAGCCCTACAGCGCATTCCCGGCCGCGAACCCGGGGATGGTTTCTACGCCGCTGTGATAAAATCGCCCTAGCCGCCTAAATGATTGAAATCCTTCCGTCCATTCTGGCCGCGGATTTTGCCCGCCTGGGCGAGCAGATTGCAGCCGTGGAGCGCGGTGGCGCCCACATGCTGCATGTGGACGTGATGGACGGCCACTTCGTGCCCAATATCACGCTTGGGCCACCAGTTGTGGCTTCCATCCGCAAGGTCACGCGGCTAACCCTGGACGTGCACCTCATGATCACGGACCCGGACAAGTATGCGCCCATTTTCATAGAAGCGGGCGCCGATCAGGTGATCGTGCACCAGGAAGCCTGCCTGCATTTGGACGGCACCTTACGCGAGATCCATCGGCTGGGCGCGCGCGCCGGCGTGGTGATCAATCCGGCGACCCCGGTAGCCGCCATCGAGGAAGTGCTGGGCCTGGCGGATTATGTGCTGTTGATGAGCGTCAATCCGGGATTCGGCGGGCAGAAGTTCATCCCGTATACGCTCGATAAGGTCCGCCGCCTGGACGCTATCCGGAGAGACCGGCAGCTTGCATTTGCCATCGAAATCGACGGCGGCATTACCAGGGATAATGTAGCCGACGCGGTGCGGGCGGGCTGTGACTGGATCGTCACAGGGTCGTCGGTATTTCACACTCCGGACCCCGCAGCCGCATTCTCCGAACTGCGCGAAGCCGCCGGACAGGCGTATACGGTGCGATGTTGAGGGCAGGCCCGGGACTCGGCCGGCGAAGCCGGCCTCGCTTCCAGCGTGGTGAGGTAATTGCTATCCTGGTCAGAGCCCAACAGAAAGAGCTGTAAGCGCACAATGACGTATCGACGTATTTTTCATCACCTGGTGGTCCTGACGAGCGTGGCGGTTCTGCTCAGCGGCTGCGGGATTCGCCGCCACAAGTACGCGGACCCTATCACCAAGAATACCGAGCAGCCCGATAAAGTACTATTCGACCGGGCCATCAACGATATCGAGCACAGCCGCTATGAAATCGCGCGGCTGACTCTGCAAACCCTTATCAATACATACGACAGCAGCGAGTTCCTGGCCAAGGCGAAACTGGCCATTGCGGACAGCTGGTTCCGCGAGGGCGGCGCGCATGGCCTGGCGCAGGCGGAAGCGGAATACAAAGACTTCGAGCTCTTTTATCCGCAAATGGAAGAAGCCGCCGAGGCGCAGGAACGCGTCTGCGACATCCATTACAAACAGATGGACAAGGCGGACCGCGACCCCATACACGCCATACGCGCCGAAGACGAGTGCCGCCAGTTGCTGATGCAATATCCCAACAGCAAGTTCGCTCCGGAAACCCAACAGAAGCTCAGAAACGTGCAAGAGGTGCTGGCGGCTCACGAGTACGCCACCGCCACGTTCTACCACCACAAGGGCAGTTTTCCGGCTTCAGCCAATCGCCTGACCGGCATGGTGGATCAGTATCCGCTGTTCAGCCAGGCTGATGAGGCCCTGTGGATGATGGCCGATTCCTACAATCACATGGGCGACCGTTTTGAGGATAAGGAGGCGGCAGCCTACGCGCGCATCGTGAAGGATTATCCGTTAAGCCCGCACGCTCCGGCCGCCAAGGAAAAACTGGAGGCGATGAAGCGCCCGGTACCGGAAGCCGATCCGGTGGCCTACGCCCACATGAAGTATGAGCTGGAGAACCGGAGCAATACAAAGTTATACAATCACGTGCTGGATGCTTTCCGCGGCCGTCCGGATACGGCGCACGCCGCCAAGGCCGGCTCGCCGGCCATGACGAGCCTGCGCCCGACGATTCCGGCGAGCGTTCCCCAGGTCCCGGGAACGGCCGCTCCAGGCGCGACTAGCGGCGTGGGATCCGACGTTACAGCCTCCACGGTAAGCGACACCAAAGAAATCGACAGCCGGCCCGATGCGCGGGCAATTCTGCCTGCCGGAAACGTGTCCGCGACGGCCAAGGCCGCCAGCCCGGACGCCAAACCCGAGCAGGAGGCCGCCACTCCCCAGCAGCCCTTCGCGACGAACCATCCGATGACGGAGAAGGAAAAGAAGAAGGCGATCAAGCAGGCGCAGCAAAAGGCCAAGAAACAGCAAGCCGCCATCAAAGCGGCGAAAGGCTCGTCTTCCCCGCCCCCCCAGGCTCAGGCGCCCGCCTCTCCGCCCGCGCAAACGCCGCCGCCGCAGGACAAATGACGCGCATTCTGCTGGCCGACGATAGCCCCCACGCGCAGCGCATGGGCGAGCAGATTCTCACCGAGGAGGGCTATGAGGTAGTCACCGTCAGCGACGGCGACTCCGCATTGCTGCGCCTGGAAGACGTAGATCCCGACCTGGTGCTGGCCGACGTGGTGATGCCGCATCGCTCGGGCTACGAAATCTGCCAGTACGTAAAGGTGAGCCCGCGCCACAGGCATGCGCGCGTAGTGCTGATTGGCAGCGTGAAAGACGTGCTCGATGACGAGGAAGCCCGCCGGGTACACGCCGATGGCACTGTGCAGAAGCCCTTTGAAGCTTCGGTGCTGCTGGGTATCGTAAAACCCCTGGCGGAACAGGCCGCCAAAGCGCGCGGAACCAGCGCCGCCCCGCCGGCGCCTCCCGCCGGCAAGCGGGCCGCACCCAAGACGCCGGTGGTGGCGCTCATTGATGCCGAGCGGGTGCGCGCGGCGGTGACGGTGGCCTTGGATGCCGCTTTACCGGCCCTGATCGAAGAAATCACCGATAAGGTGCTGGTGGCGCTCAGTACCCGCTAGATATTATAGGTATCTATGCCCGATAACAGCTTCGATGTGGTGTCCAAGATCGACCTGCCGGAGGTGAATAACGCCATCCAGCAGGCAATGAAGGAGATCCTCACCCGCTACGATCTGAAGGAGTCCAAGTCCTCTATCGAGTTGAACGAGAAGGACCACAAGATCCTGCTGGCGAGCCAGGACGAGTACAAGTTGAAGGCCGTTAACGAAGTGCTGGAAGGCAAGCTGGTAAAGCGAAAGGTGCCGCTAAAGGGGCTCACCTACGGGACGATCATCCCCTCGGCGGGATCCAGCGTCAAGCAGGAGATCACGTTGCAGCAAGGCATTCCCATCGAGAAGGCGCGCGAGATCGTGCGCAAGATCAAGGACAGCAAGCTGAAGGTCCAGGCTGCCATTCAAGGGGACCTGGTGCGCGTCAGCGGGCGGGACCGGGACACGTTGCAGAGCGTGATTAAGCTGCTGCGCGATCAGGACTTCGGGATCGACATGCAGATCACCAATTACCGTACGTTTTAGTGCCGCGCAAAATTGAAGCCCACCTGTTGAATGGCCCCGCGGGCAAGCTGGAAGTCCTGCTGGAAGCGCCGGAGGATGCCGACCCCCGCGCGGTCGCGGTCGTTTCCCATCCGCACCCCCTGTTCGGGGGCACCATGCACAACAAGGTGGTCTACCGGACGGCGCGGGCGCTGCGGAATTCGGGTTACGTGGTGTTGCGCTTCAACTTCCGCGGCGTGGGAAAGAGCGAAGGCCGGCACGACCTGGGGGTCGGAGAAATCGACGATGCGCGCGCCGCGCTCGACTGGCTGCGTGTGCGTTATCCGGAGCTGCCCTTTACACTAGCGGGATTCTCGTTCGGCTCCCGCGTGGCGCTCGGCTTGGGCTGCGAACTGAAGAATGTGGAACGTGTGATCGCCCTGGGCTTTCCGGCCGCGCGCGATCCGGTGGGCGTGCTGGCGCAATGCACAGTCCCCAAGATCTTCATCCAGAGCACCCATGACGAATACGGCCCGCCGCCCGCGATGCAGGCGTTCTACCAGCAGGTGGCCCAGCCGAAACGGCTGATCTGGGTGGAGGCGCAAGATCACTTCTTTGCCGGAGGCTTGGACGAGCTGGAACGGCAGATAGCCGGGCTGGGTTAGAGTGACTGGGCGAGGCGGAGGGCGCGGCGCTGGGCGCGCATGCCGATCAGGTCGGCCACCCGCCCGAGCAACGCGGAAACGTTCTCGGCGTTGACCGAAACCTGCTGCTCGTCGCCCACCGGATGGCGCGAGGCCTTTGCTTCCTTATAGGCCGTCACGAGTGCCGTGGCGGGTTTGTATGACTTCACGCGGGCATAGGAGAGCACGCGCAGGCCGGCCCGCGGAGACTCCATTTCGGCCTCGCTCAGCACCAGTTCATACTGGCCGTGATCCAGCTTGGAAAAGGCTTCCGCCGCCGATCCGGCCACATCCACGCTGTAGCCGCCGGCCTGGAGGAGGGTTTGCAGGGTCAGCCGGGACGACAATTCGTCGTCCACAACCAACACCCGCGCCAGTTCCAGCCTTTTGCGCACGCCCACAGCTCTACTTTACCCGAAAAGCCAAAACATTTCGAGCAAAAAATGGAAGTGCCGGCGGATCAGGGGTGTCCCGTGCTAACTATTTGAAAACACGGTAGAAAATCGCGTCCACATTGCGCAATTGACGCTCCAGCGAGAAGGCTTGGGCGACCTGATCTGGGGTGAGGACGGCGCGGATCTCGGGATCTGCCTCGATAGCGGCGCGAAAGTCCGATTCCTGCTCCCAGGCGCGCATGGCATGCGTTTGCACGATCCGGTAAGCCTGTTCGCGCAGCATTCCGGCGGCTGCCAGATCCAGGAGCAACTGCCCGGAGAATACCAGCCCGCGGGTCAGTTCAAGGTTGCGGCGCATGCGTTCCGGATAAACGAGGAGCTGATCCACCAGTTTGGTGGTCTTTTCCAGCAAATAATCGGCCAGGATGGTGGAGTCGGGCAGGATGACACGCTCGACCGAAGAATGCGAGATATCCCGCTCGTGCCAAAGGGCTACATCCTCAAAGGCGGCCTGCACGTTGGACCGTACGACGCGCGCCAGGCCGCAGATCTGCTCGCAGGTGACCGGGTTGCGTTTGTGGGGCATGGCCGAACTGCCCTTCTGTCCGCGGGCGAAGTACTCCTCGGCTTCGCGCACCTCGGTGCGCTGCAGGTGGCGCACCTCCAGGGCGATTTTCTCGCATAAAGCCGTGACCAGGGCCAGTGCGGCTACCAGGGCGGCGTGCCGGTCGCGCTGAATCACCTGCGAAGCGGCCGGGGCCGGCTTCAGCTCGAGCCGCGCGCAAATGCGCTCCTCGGCCTCCGGCCCGATGTGCGCAAAAGTGCCGACCGCGCCTGAGATCTTGCCTACCCGGAGGTCTTCGGCGGCCGCCCGCAGGCGCTCCAGGTTGCGGCCTGCCTCGCCGTACCAGATAGCCAGCTTCAGCCCAAAGGTGATCGGCTCGGCGTGCACACCGTGAGTGCGGCCGATCTGCACAGTGTCCTTGAACTCGAAGGCGCGGCGCTTGAGCACCGCCCGCAGGCCTTCCAGTCCGTCCAGCAGGATGCGGCACGCCTGCCGGATCTGCAAGGCCTGCGCGGTGTCCACTACGTCGTTGGAGGTCAGGCCATAGTGCAGCCAGCGGGACTCCTCGGCATGTCCGGCGGCCGCCATGCGCTCGGCCACCGCGGTGGTGAAAGCGATCACATCGTGTTTGACTTCGCGCTCGATCTGCAGAATGCGCGCGGTATCGAATGCGGCATGCGCCCGCAGCGCGCGCGCCGCTTCGGGCGGCACGACCCCCATCTCGGCCAGCGCCTCCGAAGCCGCCAGCTCCACTTCCAGCCACTGCTGGAATTTGTTTTCGTCCGTCCAGATACGGCCCATTTCCGGCCGCGTGTACCGTGCGATCAAAGCCGGTAAACCTCCGTGGGCCGCGTCTGGCTGGCGATTTCCAGCGGCGTGGCGAGGCCCCGCTGCGCGAGCGCCTGGGTAGCCACCAGCCGCACGATCTCCGGATGATTGTTGTGCTCGCTGAGATGGCCCAGCACCAGGCGCGCCGTTGAGCCGTCAAAATCACGCAGCAGAAAGTCGCTCATCATGTCGTTGGAAAGGTGCCCGACGCGGCTCATCACGCGCTGCTTGACGGACCAGGGATACGGGCCGACTTTCAACATCTCGATATCGTGGTTGGATTCGAGCAGCATCAGATTCGAGCGCCGCAGGTGGAACTTCACCGACTCGGTGAGGTAGCCGAGATCGGTGGCTACCGCGATCTTGATGCCGGCGGCGTAAAAGCAGAAGCCCACCGGATCGATGGCGTCGTGCGGGATGCCGAAGCTCTCGACCTCGATATCGCCCACCACGAAGCTGGCGCCGGCCTGAAAGCATTCCAGCCGTGGCCGGATTTCGCCCCAATCGACCGCCGGCGAGGTGAGCTTGCTGATGTACACCGGGATGCCCAGCTTGCGGGCCAGGCGCGCCAGTCCGGAGATGTGGTCGGAATGTTCGTGGGTGACCAGGATGGCGTTGAGCGCATCGGCCTGTTCGCCGATGGACTCCAGACGGCGCCCCAGCGCTTTCATGCTCAGGCCGGCATCCACCAGAATTCTTGTGCGATCGGTGGCCAGCAGCGCGCAATTGCCGGAGCTGCCGCTCGCCAGCACGCAGAATTTGACTATCGCTCGCCTCCCAAAGAACCTTCAGGATACCAGCATTGCCAGCCACGCGCGCCGGCAAACGCTCTGTTAGCCTGAATTACATGAAGGCAGCACGCATTCATCAACACGGCGGACCGGAAGTGCTGGTCTACGAAGACGCGCCCGAGCCGCGCATCAAGGCAAACGAAATTCTGCTGCGCGTCCGCGCCTGCGCGCTGAATCACCTGGACCTTTTCGTACGCGCCGGCATTCCCGGCATGAAGTTCGATATGCCGCATATTCTGGGCAGCGACATCGCGGGCGAGGTGGTGGCGGTGGGCGAGTTGTGCGAGCGCGTCCAGCCGGGTTGGCGGGTGCTGCTCTCGCCGGGCTTGAGCTGCCGGCAATGCGCGCAGTGCGTTTCCGGCCACGACAGTTTTTGCCGCCGCTATACGATGTTCGGGTATCGTGTGGATGGCGGCAATGCCGAATTCATCGCCGCGCCGGAATACAGCGCCATCCAGATTCCGGATTCCATGCCCTTCGAATCGGCGGCGGCCGTTCCGCTGGTATTTCTGACCGCGTGGCACATGCTGATGGGGCGCGCCCATCTGCAACCCGGAGAGGACGTGCTGGTGCTGGCCGCATCCAGCGGGGTGGGGTCGGCGGCCATCCAGATCGCCAAGCTGTTTCACTGCCGGGTGATCGCCACGGCCGGTGGAGAAGCCAAGCTGGCTAAGGCGCGCGAATTGGGCGCCGATCATGTGATCGATCACTACCAGCAGGATATTTCAGCCGAGGTGCGCAAGATCACCGCCAAGCGCGGCGTGGACGTGGTGATCGAACATGTCGGCACAGCCACCTGGCAGAAGAGCCTGGAGTCGCTGGCGCCCGCCGGCCGCGTGGTGACTTGCGGGGCTACCACGGGCTACGACGCCAAGGTGGACCTGCGCTTCCTGTTCAGCCGGCAGCTTTCGCTATTAGGATCGTTTATGGGCACCATGGGGGAGTTGCACCGCGTGCTGCAGTTCGTCTTTCGCGGGCAGTTGAAACCGGTGATCGACCGGGTATATCCGCTGGCGGAGATTCGCGCGGCGCATGAGCGGCTGGAGGGTAAGGAACAGTTCGGGAAAGTGGTGGTGGTGCCGTAGCGCCACTCGCCGCCGAGCCACGGGGCGGCATCCCGCCGCCTCCTATAATGGTGATGAAAACCGATGTCCGGCCCTTCCATCTTCGTCAGCGCCACCTTCACAGCGGACGCCATCGAGCAGACGCTGGCCTTCTGGATGCGCGAGTTGGGTTTCGGCTACGGCGTGGGAATGGCGCCTTACAACCAGGTGTTTCAGCTCTTGCTCGACCCCGCCGGCGCGCTGGCGGCGAACCACGATGGAATCAACGCCCTGCTGGTGCGGTTCGAGGATTGGGCGCGCACGCCGGACCGCGCCGCAGAGGACCTGGCCCGCCTGCAAGAGGACGTCCGGCATTTCATCGCCGGCCTGGAGACGGCCGCAAGGTCATTCCGCGCACCCGCCATAGTTTGCATTTGCCCGGCATCGCCCGGCTTCCCCGCTGAGTGGCAGAGCCGCCTGGAGGCGCTGGTTGCGGACGGCGCCGCGGAACTGAACACCGTCCACCTGATCCGGCCGTCCGAAATCAGCGAGTCGTACCCGGTAGGCCAGATCCACGATCCGCTGGGCGACAAACTCGGCCACATTCCGTACACCCCCGCGTACTTCGCGGCGATGGGCACCATGATCGCGCGCCGAATCCACGCGCTACGCGTGCCGCCCTGTAAAGCCGTGGCGCTCGATTGCGACGATACGCTTTGGAAGGGCATCTGCGGCGAGGACGGGCCACAAGGCGTGACCGTTGACCCTCCGCGCCGCGCATTGCAGGAATTCATGCTGGCGCAACATGCCGCGGGAATGCTGCTCTGCCTGTGCAGCAAGAATAACGTCGAGGATGTGCTGGATACCTTCCGGCTGCACCCGGAGATGGCCCTGCGGCTGGAGCATTTCACCGCGTGGCGCATCAACTGGCAGCCCAAGCCGCTGAACCTGGCGGCCCTGGCGCAGGAGCTGGACCTGGGCCTCGACAGTTTTATCCTCGTGGACGACAACCCTAAAGAGTGCCGCGAGGTGGCGGCGAGTTATCCGCAGGTGTTGAGCCTGGCGCTGCCCGCGCGCGACGAAGAGATCCCGGAATTCCTGAAGCACGCGTGGGCCTTCGATCATCTGCGGGTGACCGACGAGGACCGCGCGCGGCCGGCGATGTACGCGCAGGAGGCCGAGCGCCGGCGCGCGGAGAGACAAACGGGCAGCCTGGAAGATTTTCTCAACAACCTGCAGCTCGACGTGCGCATCGCACAAATGTCGCCGAAGGATCTGGCGCGGGTGGCGCAGTTGACGCAGCGCACCAACCAGATGAACTTCACCACCGTGCGGCGGTCGGAGAGCGATATACAGGCGCTGCTCGGATCGGGTAAAGCCGAATGCCTGACGGTGCACGTGAGCGACCGCTTCGGCAGTTACGGACTGGCGGGGGCCATGATCTTTCGCGGCGGCGCCGACACGGTGGCCGTCGACACATTTCTGCTGAGCTGCCGCGCACTGGGCCGCGGCGTGGAGCATCGCATGCTTGCGGCGCTCGGGCAGATTGCACGGCAGCGCGGGCTGAGCGGTGTGGAAGCCCGCTTCGTCCGCAGCCAGCGGAACCGGCCGGCGCTGTTGTTTCTGGAGAGCGTGGGGCTGGAATTCCAGACTGTGCGCGGCGAAGCCCTGCTCTTCCGTTTTCCGGCGGACTTCGCGGCCGGGATCAAGTATAAACCGTCGGCTGTGCCGCCGAAGCCGGTTGCCGGGGAAAGTAAACCGGCCGCCGGCCGCAACGCGATTCCCTATACGCGCATTGCCGGCGAATTGCGCACTGTGGAACAGATTCTGGAGCGCTTGAGGGCGGAGGCGCCGCGCGCGCTGAAGTCCGTCCCGCCGGTGGAGCCGCGCTCGGATCTGGAACGTCAGCTTTGCCGCATCTGGACCGGCATGCTCAACGTGGAGCCCATCGGCATCCGCGACAACTTCTTCGACTTGGGCGGTCATTCCCTGCTCGCCGTGCAACTGCTTTCGCGGCTAAAGGAAGAACTGGGGATCGAGCTTTCTCTCGAAGTAGTGTACGGCGCGGATTTCACCATAGAGGAATTAGCCGGGGCCATCGAATTGCGCGAAATCGAAATGGCGGGCGCGGATCGCTACGCGGCGCTGCTGGCGGAAGTGGAGAGCCTTACCGACGAAGAGGTGCGCGAGTTGCTGGCCAAGGAAAGCGGAGAAGCGCCGTACTGAGCGATGCGTATTCTGCTGACCGCCAACGCATCGTATGCGCCGCCGCGCGGGGGCGCCACGCGCAGCAACCTTCTGTGGCTGGAGTTCATGGCGGCGCGCGGGCATCCGTGCCGGGTGGTGGCGGGCGGCGGAGAATCCGTCGTGCCCGGAGCGGATTCGCGCGTCGAAATTCACGCCGTTGCCGAGCGTGCGCGGCACGCGCACGAATTGCGCCGGCAGATCCAGGAGTTTCAGCCCGATTGGGTGCTGGTTTCCTCCGAAGATCTGGGGCATGTGCTCCTGCGGGAGGCGCAACATTCGGCCGCGGGGCGCGTGGTGTACCTGGCGCACACGCCGCAGTTCTTTCCGTTCGGCCCGGCAAGCTGGAATCCGGATCCAGGCGCGACGGCACTGGTAACGGCCGCGGCCGGCATCGTGGCGATCGGCCATCATACGGGAGCCTACATTCGCCATCACGCCGGGCGCGAGGCCGCGGTAATCCATCCCCCGGTCTACGGCAGTGGACCGTTTCCGAACCTGGCGGCCTACGATGCGGGCCTGGTCACGATGGTGAATCCGTGCGCCGTGAAGGGTATTTCGATTTTCCTGGCGCTGGCGGAGCGCTTTCCTCAATGCGGCTTCGGGGCTTTGCCTGGATGGGGCACCACGTCGGCGGATCGCGCGCAGTTGGCTGCGTGCCCCAACGTCGAAATACTGCCGGGTTGCCGCCACATCACCGATTTCCTGGGGCGCTCGCGCATCCTGCTGATGCCTTCGCTTTGGTACGAAGGGTTCGGACTGATTGCGATGGAAGCCATGCTGCACGGTATCCCGGTGATCGCCAGCGATTCCGGAGGCCTGGTGGAAGCCAAGATGAGCACGCCGTTCGTGGTGCCTACGCCTGGCATTCAGCGCTACCAGCCGGTGTTCGACGAGCACGCGCTGCCCAAGCCGGTGATCGGCCCGCTGAATCTCGAACCATGGGCTGACACTTTGCGCGCACTGCTCGGCGACCGCGAACTGTACGAGCAGGTTTCGGCGGCGTCGCGCACAGCGGCCCTGCAATTTGTCGGCGGCCTGGATGCTGGCCGCATGCTGGCATATCTGCAGTCGCTCGAGCCCGCGGACGCGGCGCCGGAGCGCCCGTCCCTGGCCAATCTTTCCGCCGAGAGGCGCGCACTGCTGCTGCGGAAAGCGCGCGCCTGGAAACCTTGAATGCGCATCCTTTTGGCGCAAAACTCGCTCTATTATCCGGCTTACGGCGGCGGCGACCGTTCCAACCGGCTGCTGCTGGAGGCGCTCGCGGCGCGCGGACACGTATGCCGTGTGGTGGCGCGTATCGCCCGCTTCGGCGTTGCCGGGCATGCAACCTTTTTGCGCGAGCTGACGGCGCGGGGGGTCTCCCCAACGGCTACGGAAGGCGGCTCGGTCGTGTTTCGCCACGAGGACGTGGAGGCGCACGTGGTGACGCATCATCCCAATCTGCGCGCGTACTTCGCGGCACAGATTGCGGAGTTTGCGCCGGACGTAATCCTGACCTCCACGGACGACCCGGCGCAGTTACTGCTGGAAGCCGCCCTGCGGCTGAACGCGCGCACCGTTTACCTGGCGCGCGCAACCCTGGCGCTGCCTTTCGGGACGGATTGTGCGTTTCCAAGCGCGGCCAAGACCGACGCGCTGCGGCAGTGCAACGCGGTAGTGGGTGTCAGCCGATACGTGGCCGATTACATCCGCCGGTGGAGCGGGATCCCCGCCGTGCACGTGCCCATCTCGCTGCTCGACCCGCCGCCGTACCCGGACCTGGGCCGTTTCGAGAACGAATTCGTCACGCTGGTCAATCCGTGCGCGGTGAAGGGCATTTCCATTTTTCTGGAGCTGGCCGGCCGCCTTCCCCAGGTGCGCTTTGCGGGCGTGCCGACGTGGGGCACCAACCAGGCGGACCGCGCGGCGCTGGCCGCCCGCCCGAATGTGATGCTGCTCGATCCGGTGGACAACGTGGACGACATCCTGCGCCGCACGCGCGTGTTGCTGGTCCCTTCGTTGTGGGCCGAGGCGCGCTCGCGCATCGTGCTGGAGGCCATGCTGCGCGGCGTGCCCGTGATCGCGAGCAACGTGGGCGGCATTCCGGAGGTGAAACTGGGCGTCGATTACCTGCTTCCGGTGCGGCCAATCGAAAAGTACCGGTCGCAAATGGACGAGCAGATGGTGCCGGTTGCCGACGTACCCGCGCAAGATATCGGTCCGTGGGTGGAGGCGCTGGCGCGTCTCGTTTCGGACCGGGCGCACTATGATGCACTCTCGCGGTCCTCGCGCCAGGCAGCCCTGGCATACGCCGCCCGCCTGAGCGTGGAGCCGTTCGAGTCTCTGCTGGAGACCATCAGGACGGATGTTCCGGCCTCTCCCGTGCACGCAGCGCGCGCCCCCGAACCCTCGCCTCTCGAACGCCTTTCCCCGGATCGCCGGAAGCTGCTGTCCCTGCGGCTGCACAAAATCTTCGGCGCCGCGCCGGGTACTCTGCGCCTGTTCTGCTTCCCGCATGCGGGCGGAGGAGGGGCATCGTACTACAACTGGCAGGAGCATTTGCCGGCATGGGTCGCGGTTGCGCCGATGCGCATGCCGCGCCGCAGCGATATGGCGGGCACGGTGGCGGCTTTGTGCGATTCCATGCAGCCTTACCTGCACCAGCCGTTCGCCTTCTTCGGACACAGCATGGGCGCGGCGGTGGCATTCGAGTTGGCGAGGCTTTTGCGGCGCCGCCGGCAACCGCTGCCCCACATGCTCGTGGTTTCGGGCGCGCGCGCGCCGCAGTTTCGCCGCGGACATATGCCGCCGCCGGAACCGAGCGAAGCTGAATTCGTGGAAGCGTTGCGCCGCCTGGAAGGGACCCCGGCGGAGGTGCTGGACAATCCCGAGCTGATGCGTGTTATTCTGCCGGCGCTGCGCGAGGACGCCGCCGTCTACCGCAATTACGTCTATCTCGAAGAGCCGCCTCTCGATTGCCCGATTCGGGCCTACGGCGGCGCGCAGGATCCGAATGTCCATCGCGAACATCTGGAGGGCTGGGCGTTGCAGACCACGGCCGCATTCGGGTTACGAGTATTCCCCGGGGGACACTTTTTTCTGCAAACCGCGCAGGGTGAGTTCCTGACGGCGCTGGCGGGCGATCTTTCTTTGTGACCCGGGACTCCGCCTCGGTGCGATTACATACCGACGCATTTCTGTACCGGTTTCCTCCGCGTGGCGCGTCACTTAACTTTTGATAAGATTTTTCCAGCGAGATAGAGATCCATTAAACATGCGCTTAACACGACTTACACTCATGATGACCCTGGCTGCCGTAAGCCTGACATGGGCGGCTGCGCCGTCCCCCACACGGTGGGTGGTGATGCTGACTGAAAAACCCGCTGTGGAACGCTACCCCGGAAAGTTCGCGAGAACCCGCGCGGTGGCCGAGCCGTACCGGCAGCATTTGCGGCAAGTGCAGGCAAACTTGCGCCAGCAGATCGAAAGCACGCATGCGCGAGTCACCGGCTCCGTGCAACATTTAATCAACGCCATTTTCGTCGTGGCCACCCCGGCGCAGGCGGAGAATCTTCGCCATCTTGCGGGCGTTAAGAGCGTCACGCCCATGCCCCGGTATCATAAGGCGGATCAACTCAGCATCAGCAATGTCAGTGCGGCGTGGGGCGTGTCGGCGATCGGCGGCCAGGTGAACGCCGGAGCCGGAGTGGCCATCGCCATTATTGATACGGGCATCGACATCACGCAGCTGTCGTTCAACGATAGCGGGTTCACGGCGCCCGCCGGCTATCCGATATGTGACGTGGCGGCAAATTGCGCCTTTACCAACAATAAGGTAATCGTGGCCCGCAGCTACGTGAGTGACATCGTGACATCGGATGTGACCGGCAGTTCCAACGCGGCGCAGGACCGGCCCGACGACCTTACGGCGCGCGATGTGGACGGTCATGGCACCGGCGTCGCTTCGGTGGCCGCCGGAAACCCGGTCAGCTTCAACGGTACTACCATTTCGGGTGTGGCGCCGCAAGCGTACCTCGGAAACTATAAAATCTTCGGCTCGGACGACGTTAACCCGAATGGTTCGGGCAATATCATCCAAGCTGTGGACGATGCCGTCGCCGATGGTATGAACGTGATCAATCTGTCGCTGGGCAGCCCTGCCGGATATTACGGAGACGGACCGTTGGACACAAACTGCAGCGGCGGCCCCTGCGACACGCTGGCATATACATTGGAGCAGGCGGTGGAGAACGGGCAGGTGGTGGTTGTGGCAGCGGCGGGTAATCAGGGGAACACGGGTTACCAATACAACCAGAATTCAGCCAGTCTTCCCACGCTGGCCACGGTCGGGTCGCCGGCTTATGCGCCCTCCGTAATCGGCGCGGGCGGCATTCAGAACGATGTCACTTATGTCCAGAGCGTAGGTGTAGCCGGTAGCGGCGCCCCTTCCAACCTGCAGGCCATACCTGCCAAGACCAGCGCCGACGGCCCGGAACCAGCGGCGCCGTTCACCGCTCCGCTGGTGGATGTTACGCAAGCGGGTGACAGCGATGGACTGCTCTGCAACCCGATTGCCCCCAGCGCGCTGGTGAACGACATCGCCGTAATTCGCCGTGGTTCCTGTGACTTTGGCACTAAGATTGGCAACGCTCAGAATGCCGGCGCAGTGGGGGTCATCTTCATCGATAACGGAACCGGCTTTTATCCCTGGAGCGCCGGGTCCGGCGCCTTGATCCCGGCGTTCCTGGTCAGCCAGAGCAGCGGCCAAAGCCTGCAGAGCTATGTCGATTCCAATTCCGGCGCGAATGGGACCATGAGCCCGTATCCGTACCAGGTGCCTGTGTCGGCCGGTTATCAGTATCTGGCCGATAAGTGCTCCCCGGGAACCGCGCCGCCGCTGAGCATCGCGCTAATACCGGAGTCTGTGGCATGCTTTGCGGGTATCGGCCCGGTATTAGGCGCGAATGGCGCGTTTTCAGTCAAGCCGGATGTCTCCGCGGCTGCTACTGACTTCCTGCTGGCCTCTGAGACCTCCGACTCCAACGGCGAGCTATTCAATTACTCCGGCTTCGGCACAGCCGACGGAACCAGCTTTTCAAGCCCCATGTTCTCTGGCGCGGCCGCGCTGGTCCTGCAGGCGACCGGCTCCGCGGGCATTTCCCTGTCGCCGCTGCAAGTCAAGTCGGCCCTGGTGAACACAGGGTCTCTTACAGGCTTGCGGACCGCGGATGGCAGCGCTTCCGCGCCCATCAATGAAGTCGGTACGGGCTTGCTGCAGGCGCAGAATGCCGTGATCTCCACGGTACAGGTTATTCTGGCTCCGGGTTGTTCTCCACTCAACGGTAATCTGTGCTTCGGCTCATCGGTCGAGTTCGGTCAGATCGCGGGCGGCTCGCTGCCGCTATCCGGCAACATCGGCTTGGCCAACGCAGGGACTAACCCGGTCACTCTCAGCCTTAGCGTTGCCGAGCCTGCCGGGGCATCCGGAACCCAGGTGCTGGTAAATAACTCGACTGCCGCTAGTGTAACTATTCCGGCAAATCAAGTTACCACCGCCGTAGTCAGTCTATCGGGCGGCATTCCCGCGCCCGGCCGTTATGAGGGATTAATTACTGCAACGGGCGGTCCTACGCCGCTCTACATTCCTTACCAGTTCCTGGTCAGCGACAATACGCCGTTCGACATTATTCCGCTCAACGAAACGCCCCCCGGATTCTATGGATTTGACGGCCCGGTGGGTGCGAACATTCCGTGGTACAACACGGTTTCCTGTACCGCCGTGAATAGCTGCGTGTTGGATTATGGCTCGATCGCTATTCAGGTGATCGACCGATTTGGCGTGCCGGTGGCCAGCGCTCCCGTGCAATGGGCGGTGACCGCGGGCGGCGGCAGCGTCCTCCAGGGGGCTCAGTACACGGACACCAGCACCGGCCCGACCGGAGTTGCCGGCGCGTCCGTAGTGTTGGGGGCGTCGCCGGGTTTGCAGGAGTTCACCGCCACCGTGAATGGGATGACGTTCGCCTTTGACGGCAATGCGCGAACAGTGCCCTTCATCAACGCGGGCGGCATCGTGGATGCCGCCACCGCCGCAACCCCCGTGGCGCCCGGCTCCTGGATTTCGGTCTACGGCACGAACCTGACCGACAGCCTGCAAGGGAACAATGGCACTGATGACGCCTTCGACAATTGCCCGCAATGCAATCCGGCGCTTGGGCAGCCCTTTCCAATGGGCATCGACGGCGCTGCATTTAGTTTTGATACCGCCGCGCTCAGCCTGCCCGGACGATTCAGTTTTGTGAGTCCGACGCAACTGAATATCCAGGTGCCGTGGGAGCTGCAGGGCCAGACGTCGGCCACTGTGAAGGCAATAGTCGATTACACTTACAGCTCGGTGTATAACCTCGCACTGGCCGAGTACGCCCCGGCTTTCTTCACCTATAACTACACGACGGAAGTCGCGGCGCTCGACCTGAACTACAACGTGATCACGCCTTCCAACCCGATCAAGCGCGGCGATTACGTGCAACTATTCCTGAACGGATTGGGTCCGGTCACTTGCTCGGCATGTACCGGCCTGAACGGCCAGCCGGCGGACGGCGAGGCGGCGCCAGGCCTGAACGGCACCAATCTGGCCACCACCACGGCCACTCCGACAGTTACAATCGGCGGGCAGAGTGCCGATGTGATTTTCAGCGGCCTGGCGCCCGGCCTTGTCAGTCTGTACCAGGTGAATGTCAAGGTACCGGACAACATCTCCGCAGGCGCGCAGTCGATTACCTGCTCGATTGGAGGAAAGACTTCCAATCCAAAATACACTCTGGCCGTTCAGTAATCCTGGCGCGCCAGTACCGTACCGATTTAGAAAAGTACCGTTTGGTCGGCCGCGGCCAGAGCCGGTACCCGGATTCATTGACATCCCCTGCTGCCCGCGCCAATCTGGCAGCAGAGGACCGAAATGAAGACTGCACTGTTGTTCGCCGCTCTCATCATACCGGCGCACGCCAGCATCATCAACCTGGATGTCTCGGGCACGCTTGGCCCGCTGCTGGGCGGTGTGGATCCCCTGTCTTTGTCGGGACAGGACTTCACAGCGTCCGGAACTTTTACTCAAAATCCTTTGCTGATCGGCACAACGCCGGACTCCGCGACTTACAGCCTTCCGGGTACGCTGTTGATTGCCGCGGGCGCATTTGACCTGGCTGGTTACAATGCCACGCTGGCGCTGACCACTCCGCTGACGGGACCGGATAGGGTCGTGTTGGATTTCTCCATAGTCGAGTTCACGGTTTCGCCGCAAGTCTCCGCATCTCTGTTACTGCCCGCCGGCACGTTGAGCGGAACCGGCTTTCAGGATTTCTCGGTCAATGTCAGCGAGCCAACCAGCAGCCTGTCGTACGAGATGATAGGGAATTCGGCAATTATTACCGGCGATTTGGGTATTAACGGTGTGGCGTCCATTTCAGGCGCCGGCGGATCACAAGCTCCCGAGCCTGTAACGAGTGTATTGATGGCCGCCGGATTGCTGGCGATGTCCCTGCTCTTCTTTATCCGCGGCCATCGGCGTTCATCCGCGGCCGGATACTCTGATCTTAGTGCAGCGCGGGAAGCAAAACATATTGTCCGCGAATGAACGCGGATGAACCCGGATAAACGCGGATAAAAACAGCCAGCTTCTCTGCGGTATATTGGATGGCTACAGCCATGTCCGGGAAAGTCGCTGTATTCGACACCACGCTGCGGGATGGTGAGCAAGCCGCCGGCACGCGGTTGGGCAGCCGCGAAAAGCTCATGATCGCCCGGCAGCTCGCTCGATTGCGCGTGGATATCATCGAAGCCGGATATCCGGCCTCCTCGCCGGAAGACTTCGATGCCGTGCAATTGCTCGCGCAGGAGATTGAAGGGCCGGTAATCTGCGCCCTCTCGCGCGCCGTGCCTTCCGACATCGAGGCTTGCGGTAAAGCCCTGTCCCGATCCAAACGCGCGCGCATTCACACAGGCATCGGCGTATCTGATATCCATGTGATGGGCAAGTTCCAGGATGAGCGCTACGGCAGCACCCTGCCGCAGAAGAAGACCACCATGCTGGCTATGGCGGTGGAGGCGGTCAGGCTGGCGAAGAGCTGCGTGAGTGACGTAGAGTTTTACGCCGAAGACGCCGGCCGCGCCGATCCTTGTTATCTTTTCGAAATGCTGGCGGCGGCCATCGAAGCCGGCGCCACCGTCGTGAACATCCCCGATACCACCGGCTACACGGTGCCCGAACAATATGGCGCGCTCATCCGCGCGGTTCGCGAGAAGGTGCCCAACATCGATCGGGCGGTGATCAGCGTGCACTGCCACGACGATCTGGGGCTGGCAGTGGCCAATACGCTGTGCGGCGTCCTGAACGGCGCGCGCCAGGTGGAAGGCACCATCAACGGCATCGGCGAGCGGGCCGGCAACGCGGCCTTGGAAGAGGTGGTGATGGCGCTGCGTACCCGCCGCGACTATTTCGGAGTGGATACCGGAATCGATGCGCGGGAGTTTTCGCGAACCAGCCGGCTGGTCGCCGACATGCTCGGGATGCCGGTGCCTGCCAATAAGGCGGTGGTGGGCGGCAATGCCTTCTCGCATAGCTCGGGCATCCACGTCGATGGCTTTCTGAAGGAGCGCGAAACGTACGAGATCATGCGGCCCGAAGATGTGGGCATTTCGGAAAGCCGCGTGGTGCTGACGGCGCGCACCGGGCGGCACGGGTTGCGCGACCGTCTGGAGAAGCTGGGATACACGCTTTCGCAGGACGAATTGAATCAGGCTTATCAGCGATTCCTGGCCGTAGCCGACAAGAAGCAGGAAGTGTTCGACGAGGATCTGGTCGCCATCCTGCATGATGAGATCCACCCGGCGTCGGAGACTTACCAGCTTGAGTACCTGCACATCTATTCCGGGACGTCGGCCATCCCCACCGCGACCGTTCGCCTGCGTATTCGCGATGAAGTGCGCGAAGGCGCGTCCATTGGCGACGGACCGGTAGATGCGGCTTGCAAGGCCATTTCCGGCGTTACGCGGAGCGCGGCCAGGCTGGTGCGCTACGAGATCCGGGCGGTCACCAGCGGGACCGAGGCGCTGGGCGAGGTTACCGCGCAGCTTGAGGAAGATGGCTGGAAGGTGGTGGGACGCGGAGCATCCACCGACGTGATCGAAGCCAGCGCCCGCGCCTACATCGACGGCCTCAATAAGCTGGCGAATCTCGAGTCCAGGCGCTCGGCGAATGCCCTCCGCGCCGAGATCAGTCCCGCCCCAAACACGTTAGACTGATTCTTTACACCGCATGAAAATCCTGATGGTAGCCTCGGAGGCGGCGCCGTTTGCCAAGACCGGCGGGCTCGCTGACGTGGTGGGATCGCTGCCGGCCGCGCTCAAAGCGCTGGGCCACCAGGTGGCCGTGCTGCTGCCGCGCTATGCCACCGTGGATCTGAAAGCCGCCCGCCGGGTCTATGACTGGCTGCCCGTCTGGCTCCCGCCGCGCCGCTTCGATACGTCCCTCTACCTCATCGAGAGCGAGACGCCTTTCTATTTTCTGGATTGTCCGCCGCTATTCGACCGGCCCGGCTTCTACGGCGAGGACGGCGTGGATTATCCCGACAACCACATCCGGTTCGCGGTGTTGGCCCAGGCGGCTCTGGCCTTCAGCCGGCGCGTCTGGCTGCCGGACATCCTGCACTGCCATGACTGGCAGGCCGGGCTGGCGCCGGTCTATCTGCGTGCCATTTTCGGGAACGATCCCACGTTTCTGGCGATGCGCTCGCTGTTCACCGCGCACAACGTCGGATATCACGGCCTTTTCCCGGCTGAAACGCTGGCGGATATCGGCCTGGCCGGGTCCCAGGTGTTCCGGCCGGACGGGCTGGAATTCTTCGGTAAGGTCTGCTACCTAAAGGGCGGACTGAACTACGCACACGCGCTGAACACGGTCAGCCCCACCTACGCCCGCGAGATTCAGACTCCCGAATACGGCTTCGGAATGGACGGCGTGCTGCGGGCGCGCAGCCCGGTGCTATCCGGCATCCTGAACGGCGTGGATTACAAGGAATGGAATCCGGAAACCGACCGTTTTATCGCGGCGCACTATTCGGCCGCCGATCTAAGCGGCAAGCGCGCCTGCAAACGGGATCTGGTAACGGAGTTCGGGCTGCCTGCGGAAGCCATGGACGCGCCTTTGATCGGCGTGGTCTCCCGCTTCACCAGCCAGAAGGGCGCCGAACTGATCGCGGAGACCGCCGACAACATGGTGGCCGAAGGCTTTTATATGGTCGCATTGGGCACGGGAGAGCCCGAATATGAGGAACTCTTCCAGGCCATCGCCGCGCGGCATCCCGCGCGCATCGCCGTGCGGATCGCGTATCGTAACGCGCTGGCGCACAAGATTGAAGCCGGCGCCGACCTGTTCCTCATGCCCAGCCGCTACGAGCCGTGTGGCTTGAACCAGATGTATAGCCTCCGATATGGTACCGTGCCGGTGGTGCGCGCAACCGGGGGGCTTGATGATACCATCGAACCTGGGACGGGTTTCAAGTTCCGGGAATTCTCCGGGAACGCGCTGGCGGGCGCATTGCGGGCCGCGCGCGAGGTGTTCGCCGACGCGGACGGCTGGCGTACGATGATGCTGGCGGGCATGGCTAAGGATTTTTCCTGGAACGCTTCGGCCGTCGAGTACGACAGGCTTTACCAGCGGTTGAGAGGGGCTTGAATCCCCCGGCCGCTGAATGGATCTAATTCTAATAGGAGAGTAGGATACCGTAATGGCGGGTCAAAATACGCTAACCTTTACCGACGGAAGTTTCGACCAGGACGTTCTGCGGTCCGAAGTGCCTGTTTTGGTGGATTTTTGGGCCGAGTGGTGCGGCCCGTGCCGGCAGATGGCGCCCACGATCGACGTGGTTGCCCAGGAATACGCCGGAAAGCTCAAGGTAGGCAAGCTGGACGTGGACTCCAACATCAACACCGCCGGGCGCTACAACATCCGCGGCATTCCAACCTTGTTGTTGTTCAAGGACGGGCACGTCGTCGAGCAGCGCGTGGGCGCCGTGGGCAAGTCGGAGCTTGTGCGAATGGTGCAAGCACACGTCACACAGCCTACCACCACGTAAACCATCCGGTGTTTGCAAGGCCTCAGACCCGGGGCCGCGCCGCTCGCAGTTCTCCGTCCTGACTCATGCCGATCACTTCCTGGCACGGCACGCAGTAGCGCGCCCAGGGAAGCGCCTGCAGCCGCTTCGGCGGGATCGGCTGTTCGCACGACAAGCAGGTCCCGTAATCCCCCGAGCGCACGCGGTCCAAAGCTTCCTCCACCAGGCGGAGCTGCCCGTAATCCAGGCTGTTCAGCCGCAGGGAAACGAATTCATCGTGGGAAAGCTGCGCTTGGTCTTCTTCCGCGATGCGGCCCATGGCGGCCAGGGTGTCGAATTTGACTCCCAAACCGGATACGACCTGCTCGCGCTTCTCGAGCAGCATCCGCTGATAGTCGTCGGTTGAGCTTTTGTGCATGAACTGTGTTCTCCCACAGTGCGCTGTGATATTTCAGACAGCAAGCGCTTGAATTGGCTCAAGAGAACTTAGCAGAATTCTCGCCGGAACACAAGCTTTGTTTTTACTCCGCCGGCCTCTTTAAATCGGGTGACGCCCGGGCAGCGCTAAGATGGAAAAAGATACACCCTTTCGCATGAAGAGACGCATCCTGGTAGTTGAGGACGAGGAGAAACTTCGCCGCGTGCTCGAGTTGCAACTCACCTCCGCCGGCTTTGAGGTGGACAAGGCGCGCACCGCCGAAGAAGCGCTGAAAATCGCCGACCGCGCCGACCTCGTCCTGACCGATCTGCGCCTCCCGAATATGGACGGGCTGGAGCTGCTGGCCTCCATTCGCCGCCAGAATTCGCAAACGCCGGTCGTCGTCATGACCGCGTTCGGCACCATCGAGACCGCGGTCGAGGCCATGAAGACCGGCGCCACCGACTTCCTGTTGAAACCTTTCTCGCTCGATCACCTGATGACCGTCGTGCAGAAGGCGCTCGAAATGCGCGCCCTGCGCGACGAGAACCTGAAGCTGCGCGAAGAGTTGGGACGCCGCTACGAGTTCGACAACATCGTGGGGCGCAGCGCGCCCATGCAGGAAATCTTCGCCACCATCATGCGCGTCGCGCCCACCCGCGCCACCGTGCTGCTGGCCGGCGAAAGCGGGGTCGGCAAGGACCTCATCGCGCGCGCCATCCACTTTCACTCGCCGCGCCGGGACCGGCCGCTGGTAAAAATCAACTGCACCGCGATCCCCGAAAACCTGATGGAGAGCGAGCTTTTCGGCTTTGAGAAAGGCGCGTTCACCGGCGCGCAGAACACCAAGCCGGGAAAGTTCGAGCAGGCCGATACCGGCACTGTCTTTCTGGACGAAATCGGAGACGTGCCCGCGTCCATTCAGGTGAAACTGCTGCGGGTCCTGCAGGAGCGCGAGTTCGAGCGCCTGGGCAGCAACGTCACGCGCCACATCGACGTGCGGGTGGTGGCCGCCACCAACCAGGATCTGCGCGCGGCGCTGGAGCAAGGGACTTTTCGCGAAGACCTTTATTACCGTCTCAACGTGGTCCCCATGAATATCCCGCCGCTGCGCGAGCGCAAAGAGGACATTCCATTTCTGGCGCAGCATTTCGTCGCCAAGCTGGGCCCGGACACGGGCAACCGCGTCCAATCCATAACCGACGCGGGCATCGCCAAGCTGATGACTTATCACTGGCCGGGTAATGTCCGTGAGCTGGAAAACGTCGTCGAGCGCAGCCTGGTGATGTGCTCGGGCGCGCGCCTGGACGCGGCCGATATCAAGTTGGAAATGGCGCCGCGCAGCCGCGTGCAGACGGATCACTTCCTGCCCGAAGACATGACCCTCGACCAATACGAGCAGGACCTCATCCGCGAGGCGCTGCGCCGCGCCGACGGCAATAAGAGCCAGGCCGCCCGCCTGTTGGGCCTCACGCGCAACGCTCTGCGCTACCGGCTGACGCAAATGGGCCTGGAATCGTGACGCAGAGGGCCCGCAAGTCTTGATCTCTTGGCTAGTGTACATACTGGGTATAGGCGCCGTACATGCAATGGACCCTTAACACTCCTGCCGCCGCGGCCAGCTAAGCCTAACCCTCTGCTTCCACAACATCATCGAACTGGCCGCCGATGTGCCATCGTAGTGGCATGGCAAGCGAATGGGAAGGTTTTCTGGACCGCTGGCAAACCGCGGGCCTGCTGGAAGCGGAACGCGCGGGCCGTATCCGCGAATGGGAACGTACCCGATCGCGCTCCCGGGGATTGAGCTGGCCGGTACGCATCGCCCTGGCCTTTGGGGCGATTCTGCTGGCCGCCGGCGTACTGCTGTTCGTCTCATCGCATTGGGATGAGATGTCGCCCGCGGGCCGCATGTCGCTGCTGGTGGCGGCCGTCGCGGTGCTGCATGGCGGCGGCAGCGCCGTGGCCGGCCGTTTTGCGGCCCTCTCCGTCACCCTGCACGCGGTGGGAAGCATCGCCTTGGGTGGCGCCATCGCCCTGGCCGGACAGATCTTCAACCTGTCCGAACACTGGCCCGGCGCCGTCTTGCTCTGGGCCCTTGGCGTGGGTCTGGCGTGGCTGCTGTTGAAGCACTGGACCCAGGGTGCGCTCTTCGCCATCCTGGTTCCATGGTGGTTGGCGGGCGAGTGGGAAACCCGCGTAGCGCTTGAGAATTCGAAATCCATGATGCCCGCCTGGGTAGGCATCTGCGCGCTCAGCTTCGTTTACCTGGCCGCGCGCCGGGCGCCCTTGGATTCGCCGATGCGCAGAGCCTTGGCATGGATCGGCGGACTGGCGCTACTTCCGGCCGCGGCCATAGTGGCCACCTACGGGCTATGGGAGCGCGGGAACATCGCGGGAGGATGGCCGGCCGCAATCGCCTGGGTGGTCGCGCTAGGCGCACCGCTGCTGGCCGCCGTGCTGCTGGATACGCGCCGGGCCGTCTGGAGTTCGCTGGCGGTCGCCTGGACTCTGCTTTTGGGTGTCATCGGAAATGCGCCGCATGCCGACCTGCCCGTGTACGCCTGGTGTATCGTGGGCGCGGCGGGCTTGGCCGCATGGGGTATCCGCGACGGGCGCGCCGAGCGCGTCAACCTGGGCGTCGCCGGCCTGGGAGTCACGGTGCTGTCTTTCTATTTTTCCAGCGTCATGGACAAACTCGACCGTTCCGCCAGCCTGATCGGGATCGGCCTTCTGTTTCTCGGCGGGGGCTGGGCGCTGGAGCAGACCCGCCGGCGGCTGCTGGCGAGGATGTCAAAGGAGGCTTTATGAAACCGATGTACCGCGGCATATTCGTGGCTTTCTTGCAGTGCCTGATCGTGCTGACCGTAGCCGGCAAATACTCCCTGGATCGCGAGCGATTGCCGCGCGTCTGGGCCAAAGCCGCGCCCTTTGATCCGAATCTGCCCATTCGGGGCCGTTATGTCAGCCTGCGCCTGCAGGTGGACGGCCCGTCCAGTGCGGGAGAGGTGACCACGGCCCGCCTGTCGGCCGTTGGAGGGCGCCTCGTCGCGGAACCGGATCCCGCGGGCACCGCCCGCATTCTCATGCAGGGCTTCCGGGGGAACTTCGCTCAACCGGGCTACGCGCCATGGGTTCTGATGGAGCCAGTGGCGTTCTTCATTCCGGAGAGTGTGCCCGATCCCTCCGGCCTGAAGCCGGGCGAGGAACTTTGGGTCGAGGTGACCGTGCCTGCCAAAGGCCCGCCCCGTCCCATCCGGCTGGGCGTGAAAAAGGATGGAGTCCTCAAGCCGCTTGACCTGTAATGGGAAAGCACGCCTCTCTTGTTGCGCCGTAGTATACTGGCGGCTTCGCAAGAGGAGAGGCCATGCTGCCCGACTATATCGCCAAAGCCGTACCCAACCCCCAGACGAACCGCGCTCCCTGGTACGTCAACACCGCGCCCAGCTATGCGGGCATCTTCCTCTGGATCGCCTTCTATCTCACCATCGCCAAGGACACCATCCCGCACGCCGGGCTGGCGCTGTGCATCGCGGCGATCGTGGTGGCGGGACTCCTCAGCTACGCCCTGTTCTATTACGCGCCCGCCATGCTGGGCATGAAGACGGGTTTCCCGCTCTACGTGGTGGGCAGCTCCACCTTCGGCGCCGCGGGCGGCTACGTGATGCCCGGACTGCTGATGGGCCTGCTGCAGGTCGGCTGGTTCGCGGTCAACACGGCCATCTCGACGCGCTTCATCTTAAACACCATCGGCTCGCAGGCCGGGCCGGGCAGCCTGCCTTTCATCGCCGTCGGAATTCTGTGGGGCTATGGCATGGCCTACATCGGCGTCATGGGGATTCAGTATGTGGCCAAGCTCTCGCGCTACCTGATTGTCATTCCCGCCGCAATGGTGTTGCTGGTGTTCTTCCGGACCAGTTCGGGCATCGGCCAATTTGTGCCGCGCGATCCGCAGCCTTTCGTGGCCTTCACGCTGCTGATACAGATCGTCATCGGGTTCTTTGCCACGGCCGGCGCGGCGGGCGCCGATTTCGGGATGAACAGCCGCAATGAGAAAGATGTGCGCCTGGGCGGGCTTACCGGTATCACGCTGGCAATTGTTTTCGCCGCGGGGCTGCCGCTTCTTTCCGTCGCCGGCGCCAGCACGCAGCTGCACAACCTCCCGGGCCTCGGTTATGACGATGTGATCCGCGCCATTGGCGGCTGGCTGGCCACCGCCATGTTCCTGCTGTTCACCATCGCGTCCATCGCGCCGGCATGCTTTTGCGCATTCATCGCCGGCAACAGCTTCTCCACCATGATTCCAGGCGTGCCCCGCATCTCTTCCACTATGGCGGGGGTGACTGTGTCCATCGTGCTCGCCGTTACCGGCGTCGCCGAAAATCTGATCGGCTTCTTTACCATCGTGGGTGCTTCGTTCGGCCCGATCTGCGGCGCTATGGCGGCGGACTATCTGCTCTCCGGCAAACGCTGGGCAGGACCCCGGGAGGGCGTGAACATGGCTGGATATCTGGCCTGGGCGATCGGATTTGCGGTCGGGATCCTGCCGTTCCTGCCGGTCTCCGATTCGTTGAAGACGTACGTGCAGCCCGCCGTGCTATACAGCTTCGTGACCGGCTTCGTGGTATATGCAGTGCTGGCCAAAGCTGGCCTTGAACCTCGCACCGTAACGGTTGCAAGTGCCGCGCACTCTTAACAGTCGTAACGAGCCGTAGTACAGTACCCTAACTCGGCGAAACGTCCACTCATTGATAGACGTAATTGCACTTACGTTGTATACTCTAGCCAAGCCGGGGGTAAGGCCAGGCCATGCAATCTCCTCGGAGGGCGGAATGCAATGACGGCACTGTTCAGAGAGGCAATTACTGCGGGAGTGTGGCTGTTACTCCCGGTGCTCGCGGAAGGACAAGTAACTCCATCGGCATTCGTCAACTTCGAAGGCGCCCAGACCAATCCCATCCGCATGTCCGCTGACGGCTCGCGCCTGTTCGCCCTCAACACCCCCAACGCCACCTTATCGGTCTTCGCTCTGACCAATCCCGCGGCTCCCGCGCTAATCGGCGAAATCCCGGTGGGGATTGAGCCGGTATCGGTAAGCGTGAATCCTTCCAATAACGACGAGGCTTGGGTAGTCAACCAGGTCTCCAACAGCATCAGCGTTGTCTCCGTCTCGAAAGGCATCGTCACGGATACCATCAATTGCAAGACGGAGCCGTCCGACATCGTGTTTGCGGGCGCCAATGCCTTCGTCAGCGTGTCGCGTAGCAATATGATCAATGTCTACAACATCGCCTCGCACTCGCTGGTGCAATCGATCCCCGTGTTCGGCGAGAATCCGCGCGCGCTGGCCGTAAGTTCGGATAGCACTAAAGTATATGCGGCATTTGCCTTATCGGGAAACCACAGCACCATCATTCCGGATAACATCGCCCCCCCGCAGCCT
>Ga0070731_10000396_pt1 | contig 61094 bp, 46 predicted proteins | sample Coa_R1_2_FD_66448 | JGI IMG/M metagenome (GOLD analysis project Ga0070731, IMG submission 66448) | Surface soil microbial communities from Centralia Pennsylvania, which are recovering from an underground coalmine fire - Coalmine... | ecosystem: Environmental > Terrestrial > Soil > Unclassified ... | reverse complement strand
CACGGTGTCCAAGCCTGTGCCATTGTTCGCAACGCCGATCGTGGCGTTTCCATTGAGCGCCGTGGCGCCCATCGTCAGCGCAAAACCCTGATTCGCGGGTGTGGAGGCGTCGGGTACAATGCTGAACGATGCGCTCGTGCCCAGGCTCAAAGTTCCGAGCGTGACCGCCGGAGAAGCGGCCGTCGCTGCAATGGCGAGAGTGGGTGTGTTGTTGGCCGCGATCGAGTTGGCATATTGGGGTTGAACCGGCGTCAGCGAGAAATTCTTGACGGTCTGAGTGCTGGCGACTCCGCCCGTTGCGCCGCTGAATCCAACATAGCCGCTCGTTGAGGCGAGCACATTGGACAGATTGATGGTGAACGGAGGAGACGTGTAGGTATTGTTTGAAGTATCAACGAACTTCGCGGTCATGGTCGTGCCGTTGTAGGTCAGTGTGATCGCGATGTCGCTGCCGCTGGCGATGTTGACCGGGCTTGGGGTCGTGTAACCGCCAGTTGAGCCGCCCTGGCCAAATTTATAGCCAATGATGTTGTTAGGATATATGTTCAACTCCAACGCGAAACTCGGCGCAACTCCCGTGTATCCCAATCCGCCGCCCGTCGTTCCCAGCGCCGTCGCACCATTGGCACTGTTTTGAATAATGAACGCCGCTCCGTCGGCCCCGCCGGGGCTGTTGTAGGTAAACTGCGCCACAAATCCGGTTGTGATATTGGCAACCGGAGAGTTGTTGAAGACCGAACGCGCCTCGCTCAGGCCGCCGTTGGTGAGCGTGACCACATCACTGGTAATAAGGCCTGTACCGCCATTTTGGGTCCATCCCGTTCCGCTGCCGCCAAAGCCCGACAAGCCGGAAGGAATAGGCGTGCCGGTGCTCAAACTTACCGTCGCGTTATTGTTGATCGTGAGCGAACCAATCCCCACTGCGCCCGGCAGTGAGGAGACGAGCTTGCCCGCATTCGCCGTCGTATTCAGATAAGAGTTCGCGGTGGCCAGCGTCAGCGTGCCTGAACCGTTTTTGGTCAGCGAATTATTGCCGCTGATTAAGCCAGTCAACGTCAGCGAATTGGCGCCGACATCGATGATGCTGTTGGCACTGAGCGTAATCGCGCGATTGGTCGATCCGGTGGCACCGGCAAAGGCAAACGTTCCGCCGTTGAGCGTGAGCGCTGTGGCCGAGGATCCCAGACCGCTGGGCGATCCGACATTGCCGACTTCGGAGACGCTCAACGTCGCGCCGCTGCCGACCGTCGTGGCGCCGAGGTACGTGTTTGCCGGGTTCGTCAACGCAAGTGTCCCGGTGCCGGCGAGGGTTAGCGTATTAGCCACAACGCCGCTGACCACGCCGGTGATCGTGAAGATGCGATTGGCGCCGATGGTCGCCGTCAGCGCCGAATTCAAGACGAGGTCCGCGGCAAGGGTGTGGTTCGCGCCGTTGGTGTCCACATTGAGCGGCGAGATCAGCGTCAGGTTGGTTGCGCCATTGCTGGGCGTGATGGTAATAGGGGTTGTGGTCGTGCTGTCGAACGTCAGGCCGAAAATGCTCAAATTGGGAATGTCCAGATTGCTCGGCCGATTCGCGCCGGCGCCCGTCAGGACAATGGTGTCTCCGTTCACGGGCGCGCGCCCCAAGTCCCAATTGGTTGGCGTGCTCCATTTTGTATCCGTGGTGCCGGTCCAGGTGATTGTGCCAATCGTGACGGTCGAATAGGTATAGGCATTCGGCAGCGTGTCGTTGGCACCGATCGGGTTGGTGACCGTGACAGGGACCGTTGTGCCTGCGCTTCCGGCTGGAGCGAGACACGTAACGGAGGTGCTGCTGTTGAGAGTCGCTCCCGTCGCCGCCAAACCACCGAAGGCAACCGTGCAGCCTGAGACGAAATTGGCGCCCGTAACCGTGACGGACGTGCCTCCCGCGGGGGTGCCTGATACGGGGCTAATGCTGTTCACTCGAATAATCGGAATGTATGCAAGATAGACCTCGCGGCCGGGATCCGTGACGATTCCAGGGAAATTGACTTGACGGTCCAGCAATGTGTAATTCGTTCCATCGTTGCTTCCCAGAAAATCCCAGCTTACTGGGTCACGGTCGTTGGAATCGTTGGCGGTGGCCCAACGATATTCCGTGATCTGTGTCGGGGCTCCCATGTTAAGGATGAAGGAATTCAACGATGTATTTCCAAGATCGTTAAAATCGAGTGCCTTGGTCGTGAGGTCATTGTCGTTGAGATTCGGGGGGGACTCGGTACCGGGATTGTCACCGCCCGGATTCGTTACCGCGACTGCCGCGATGCGGGTGAAGTTGAACGACACCTGCAATTCTGACATCTGCACTATGCTGATGCCGCCGCCTCGGCGCGCGGTCGGTGTGAATTTGTAGTACTGGTATGCCTGCCCATATGCCTCAGTTGAAACTAAAGCCGTGAGCAAGATCAAAGTAACCGAAAGCAAGAGGTTTTTTGCCGTGAAGCGATGATGGCCCATGATTTCCCCATTTCCAATGAAAGCGAGTTCATGCGACTGCTCAAATTCCCTGATCATTTTGGTCGTTTTACAGCGCTAGAATTGCACGCCAGTCAACTATGAAAAACAGATAGCAGGGGGACTGCTTGGCGACTGAATATCGGTGCGGCGGTCATTTGACGCAAAATCCGCGCCGCGACGAGTGCATCGGCATAGGATAGCGCATTTACAGCTTTAAATGCAAATGCCGATTTCTTGCTCTGAACGGAAATGGTGGCGCGGAGGAACTTTCGGGAAGTCTAAAATTGTTCAAACATTCGAATTTTGGCTGCCGAGAATTGGTAATTCGGTCATTATCTCGGCATAATTCGGAGGGCCGCGCCCCTAAACACATAACCGCATTAACCGATGAACGGGAAGGTTTCTTCAAAGGCATGTGCGAACGCCGTCGAGCGGGTTGCCAGTCACGGCAGCCCGCGTCATTTTCGCGAAGGAGATTCCATGAAAAAACGAAGAAGTGAAAAGGAGTTCAGATACCCGCACAACGCCAGCGGAAGGGCGGCCCGCCAAAGGCTGGCCACATTCTTGGTCGAGCAGCAAAAGCCGGATTTCAATGCGCAGGACCACAATTTCAATCAGGCCGCGGGCGAATTCCGCAAAGCGTTGAACTGGGCCGAACGGGCGACTCAGAAACCATGAAAGCGAGGTGAGTCGTGTCGGCAATGTTAGCAAGTCATTTCCTTTCAGTGGTTGATGATTTCGCGGTAACGCGCGTTTTGGATCTCATCTATCCCGGCCACGAATGGGAGTGCAAGCAACGTTTGAACCAGGTGGTCGTCGCGGTCTCGTTCATCCTGGTGGAGAATTCGAGCGATTGTTCCGCGCTGTCACCTGATCAACAGCGCTTTGAACTTGCGCGCCGAGAAGCGCGGCGGTGGCCGGGATTCAGCGCTGAAGTCGTGGGCGGAGGGCAATATGCGACGGCGCTTGCAATTTCGAAGTAAAGATCTTCAGTTCGAACGCCTCAAAATCCGGCCCCGCAGTATGAATTCTGATCCCTTTGTGCCGATTTCCGGTACTCACTGGACCCAGGGCTTTTCAAAAGTCCTTATTTTTCATAGATGAAATGCCGATCTCTTTTCCAAAGGAGATCGGGAAAAATGAGCGCAACTACACAACTCTCACTTTTGGACGCCTTCAAGCAGGTCCCAGAAAGGCAACAATAGCTTCAACAACTGAATCGTCTGCATCGCTGAGTTTGGCTGATGTGGAGGGCTTCCACTTCTCGACCCGGCATCCCTGGATTTGAATAGCCCAGCGCAACACCTCTCTACGCGTGCGGCGCGGTTGGGAAGCAAGTCAGACGTGATTCGGTACGGATGCAAGTCGGTCATGCGGCGCGCGACGTGGAAGAGAAGCACTATCTCGATGTCGTCGATGCGCGGCTTTCCTCGCGGGCCGTTTGGGACGTGCTGATGGGGAAAAAGACGCTACCGAGCCAACAAATGGTATTGGATGTGGTACATATTCAGCAATCGAGCGAACAAACGAAATCGCGGAACCAGAATGGCTCCGCGCAAGTTGTTGGCGCTAATTGTTTTAAGAATGAAGCGGGCGACGGGCATCGAACCCGCGACCTTCGGCTTGGGAAGCCAACGCTCTGCCACTGAGCTACGCCCGCGTTCTTGACGGCGCAATACTACGCCGCCAACGCTGAAAATCAAGCAGGGAAAACCAGCGCTTACTTCTCCGCATCGGCTTTGTGCCAGAGCGCTTTTTCCGGCACGATCTCCTCGGCCACGCCTTCGGTGGACCAGCCTAGTTTGCAGCCGGCGCCGCCTTCGTTTTGGAAGAATTCGAGTTTCAGATCGTGAATGCCCGCGGTCAGTTCGACTTCGCCGTCTTTCTTTTCCATGCCATGCAAGCCAGGATTGTTGACCACTTGCTTGCCGTCGATAAACAGGCGCGAGCCGTCGTCGGATTCAACGTAGAATTTGTATTTGCCGGCTTTCTCGATTTTGACTTGTCCTGTCCAGCGAATGTAAAAATGCTGGCCTAAGTTCGTGCCGTTGAAATTCTCATCGACACTCTCAATGTTGATCTGCTTGTCGATCTTTTTGATCGTCGGTTTTTTCTCGGCGGGGATGGTCGGAAAATCCTCGACGGCTCCTTCCATGTCGTAGTATTCGCCCAGCAGGCCGGGTTTCACATCGTCCGCGCCGAGCGCGGAACTGAACGAAATTAACGCCGCAATTGCCAGAACAATGGAAAGCATTTTCATGGCTGAGTCCCTCCAAGTTGATTTTGAATTTCTCTCTTAACTGTCCGATTAGACGCAATTGCGTTTAAATTGCGACACGGAAAAAATCGCGCGGAACAAATTGTCATGCAGGCGGGCCGCCCGTACCACAATTACATTATTCCGCATCCGCTTTGTGCCAGAGCACGCTCTCCGGCACGATCTCCTCGTTTTTGCCCGGCGGCGCCCATGAGAATTTGCAGCCCATCTCTCCGTCGCCTTGAAAGAATTCGAGCTTCACTTCGTGCTGGCCGGGCGCAAGTTCGATCGTGCCGTCTTTCTTCTGCATCGGGTGCGAACCGTTGTTGTCGATGACTTGCTTGCCGTCGATGAACACGCGCGAGCCGTCGTCGGATTCGACGAAGAATTTGTACTTGCCAGCTTTGTCGATATTGACCGAACCTGACCACTTCACGTAGAAATTGGTGTTGAGGTTCGTGTTGTTGAAATTCTCCGTGCAGTTCTCAACGTTGATCTGCTTGTCCACGCGCCGGATCGTCGGCTTTTTATCGGCGGGAAGCTTCGGAAAATCGCCAACGCCGCCATCGAGTTCGTAATATTCGCCGACCAAGCCGGGCTTGACGTCGTCCGCCGCCAGACTGACTCCGCGTACGAGCAGCACGGCCAAAACCAACAGACTCATCGTTCGCACGATCACTGTCTCCCTCAACTACCGCCTGAACCGCGGATTGTTCTTCCGCATCGCCTCGCGGTAAACGCCAACCAATTGATCCAACGTCCGCATGTCGTTCGGAAAATACTTTTTGAAGCGCTTGTAGTCGTCGAAAATCTCAAGTTGCAGCAGAGCCGCTTTGTCGTTTTCATGCGCCGTCATGGCTGCTTGTAATTGGCTGTCGTGCAGGCCGATTTCCTTCAGCATGGTCTGATACAAATTCTGCGGCGCCGTCAGTTCGTTCGGCACTCCGCGCTCATTGTTGCGCCGAATCATCTCCACCCACCAATCCTCCGAACCCCATTCGTCCCATTTGCGGTCTTCCGGGGCCACGCCCGGCTTCGAACGGTAATGCCCCAACCGGTCGATGCAATTCCCATATACGCGCTCCACACGCAACTGCGTCGCGCCCTTCTGCATCTCCAATGCCTTGTAAAAATAATACGCCGCGTAGCGCAGATACTCGTCCTTGCGCGCGCGCTGCGCTTTGCCCTTCCACGACTCTTCATCCGAAAAAACTTTTGCGCGCTGCGCCTCGCTCAAGTCATCCAATTTCGGCAGTTCGTTGTCGCGCAAAGACGAGCAATCCATGCCGCTGCTGCGATCGACCATTTGGTCGCCCAAACGGTCCATGTAGACCAGGCCCAATTCGAACCAAAGCGAATAATGATTGCTGTTGCGCGTCAAACCTTGCTCAAGCACCTTGATTCCCGACTTGATCCAATACCACTTGTCCTCGCATGTCGCCGCGTTCGCGGCGAGATTGTAGGCCATGTTGTGAGCTTGAAACGCGTGGACATTCGTGAATGTCGGCTGTAGTTTCTGGATCATGTCGCAGATCAACTGCAGTTCGTAATAGTGCCCTGCGTCCTGCTGCGCAATCGCGCGCACCCACAGCACATCCGCGAGAATTCCGCGAAACCCGCCCAGCGCGGTGAAGCCCGCTTCGAGCGTCCCTTTATTTTCGGGATCGGTCCAGACCAGCTTTGCTTCGACGCGGCGCGCTTCAACGTAACGCTGCGCGATCAGCGACAACGCCAGCGCACCGAGACCGATGAGGAGAAGGCGGCGTTCGGGGGTCATCCATTTCATGGTTCGAAGCGATGCTCAAAACATTTGTCATTTGTCCGTTGTCATTTGTGATTTGTCATTGAACCCGATTCCAATGACAAATCACAAATCACAAATGCCAAATGACAAAAAAATCACTTTCAATTACTACGTTCTACTCAAGCGAGGGGTTCACACCTTTATGCCGATAAAAAATCAAGAATGGTATGCCAAACAAGCGATAAAGAATCCCGCAAATCTGATAACGAAGCGCCAGCGCCGCGCCGCCGGATAATCCTAACACCGTCGTGAACAAAAATTCAAACGCCACATTTCCGCCGCCCAATCCGCCAGCAAAACCAAACGTGTTCAAAAATAACCCCAGCGGCAAAACCGTCAGAAAGGGAACCAACTGCAGCGTCGCCGGCACGCCTGGTGCAGATGCCGTCGGCACCGTCGTGAACTCCATCCCATACGTCAGCACCAACACGCTGGTGCAATTGAGCGCATGATTGAAAATCGACAGCACAAGCATGATCAGCAGCACGCCCTTGTGATGCCGCAAGCTCGCGAAACTCGCGTAGACGCGTTCGATCTTTTCGTGAAATGGAAGGATGTGCATGAGGCGCTTGCGCAGCGCGCTCTTTTCCAGTTTCTCGGACACCAGCACAAAAAAGCCAAGCAGTCCGCCGAGACACACCAGCGCAATAATCAATGCCGACATGCGCAGGTTCGCATTCCCGCTGATCTGCGGCCATGCCAGCGCGCACACGATCAACGCAAACGTGAACAGCGCAAACAGGCCCACGATGCGGTCCACCAACGCGCTAACCAGAATGATCGCCACGCCGCGCTTGCCGCTCGCCACGCTCGACGTGCGACTGAGATAAATCGCCTTGACCACGTCGCCGCCGTTGGAGACCGGCGAGATCAGATCGAAGAGCATCCCCACCATCGAAAACGCGGCGATGTCGCGAAAATGCGCCGTGATGTGCAGCGCGCGCAGCAGCATTTGATAACGAAACGCGCAGAGCAGCACGCACGGAATGTAAAAACTCATCGCCAGCAGCGTCAAATCCCAACGCTGCGCGAGCGCCTGCAAATCGCTGGCTTTCAAGCGATCCGTCTTGACCAGGTACGTGAAAATCGCCGCCAGCAGCCCGAGTTTCAACGCCCACTTGAGGAGCACGCGCGCCAGCGACGGAGCCCGTTGCGGTTCGCTCTCCGCCGGAAGCGCGTCGTCCAGATTTTCAACTGCTGCATCGGTCACGAATCGTCTTCTCGCTGTCGGTTTGCTTGCAAAGAGCGGTTAGTTTATCGGCAAGTCGGGGTGGATGCTAGAGCAGGAGATAGGAGATACGGGAATGCAAAATGCAAAATTAAAAATGCAAAATTGAACGGCGTCAAGACGGCAATCGGCCTCGTTAAAAGCATGGCTTGCACAGTGCCATTTCATTTTGCATTTTGAATTTTGTCGCTTTCCAACGTCCGCTTTAGATTATCTTAAACGCCCGCACTTTCTCCGCCGATAAAGACGGCATGAGCGCAACCGAGACACACATCTCGCGCATCACGCGCGCCATCGGCTCGGTCACATCCATCTTCCGCTGCCACGGATTGCAAGCCGTCGCGCCCAATGCCGACCGCATCGGCGGCCACGACGTCTTTTATTGGATGTGCTTTCTTGCGCTGATCAGTGTCTGGTTTCTGTTCGTTTACATGCCGCAATGCTGGCGTTACGAAAAACTGGCCGGACGCCAGCAGGCGCTGAATCTCGAAATGGAAAGCGATAAGAAAGAACTCGAGCGCCTCAAACGCGGCATCGCCAGCCTCAATAATGGGGACGCGCTCGCGTGGGAACGCGCCGCGCGCAAACGTCTCGGCTGGCTCGAACCCGGCGAACTGCTCGACACCCACCGCACGCCGCAAACGCGCACTGCTTCGAACCCAATGAGCCCCGTTCCCAACAGCGCGCCAACGCCCGTGCTCTCTCGCCCCCGCGTTCCGCCGATTCCGCACGCGCCGGGAACGTTTGCGCAAAATCCGCCGCTCGCGACGCGCACCACGCTGCACTATGCCGATTCCGGCGCGCTCGGCCCCGCCGCCTTCGCTCCCGCACCGCCGCCGATGCCCATCGTCCCGATGCTTCCGCCGCGCTGGGCGAGTCCAGTCGTCCAACAGCGCGTCTCGGTGCCGGCGGGGTTGCGCCGCAATCACGGGTGAGTCCTGAGTCCTCAGTGCCATGTCTAATTCTACAGTGCGGCGCGAGCAATTTGATTGGGTGGCCCACCCCGCTGAGGTGGGCCACCCCCTCGCTCATCGCTCAGCACCGTCCACAATCCCTCTCTCCCGGCACCACTCCACTTCGCGCTGCAATCCCTCCACCGCATCGCTGCGCGCATCGTAGCCAATTAACTTCTGCGCCTTCGCCGATGAGGCCCCGGTGTGGCAATTCTGATCGGAGAGCAGATGGCACTTCTTGTAATACTTGTCGAAACGCTCGCCGAGGCGTGAGTAAAACCGCGCCCATGTTGCCGCGAAGGCCGGCACGCTGCGAAAGCTCGGCGCCACACCCAGCGCGTGCGCGGCGGCTTCGAAAAGCTCCAACTGCGTGCGCACGCGCGCGTCGCATAAGTTCAACGTTTGGCCTGCCGCCGCGGGATGATGCAGGCACGTGATCACGCCCGCCGCCAGTTCGTCGATGTGCGTCCAACTGCGCGCAAAATTTCCGCCGCCCACCAAGCGCGCGCGGCCGTGCTGCAAATCCTTGAACAATGCCACGTGATGCGGCGGCACCGGCAGGCCATAAAACGATCCAGGCCGCACGATCACGACGTCGAACACGCCTGGCTCGTGCAATTTCATCGTGGCGCGTTCTGCTTCGAGTTTGCTCGCGCCGTAGCGATTTAACGGACGGCACGGTTCGTCTTCGGTCAGCAATTCGAGCTTCGAACGCGCCGCGCCTTGCGCCGCCAGACTGCTGATGAACACGAAGCGTTTCACGCCCGCTTTCTTCGCCAGCGTCGCCAGCGTCTTCGTGCCGTCGCGATTGACGGCGTCGAAATCGCTGAGCTTATCCGCATGAAAAATCGCCGCCGCGTGCACAATTACGCCGCCGCGCAGATTCTCGCACGCCTTTTCAAGCGACGCCGCCTCGCGCAAATCGCCGCCCACAATTTCCGTCACGCTCGGATGCGCGCGCCGCCACGCTTTCACGGCTTCCTCCGGCGTGCCCGTCTGCACAAGGCAGCGCACGCGCGTCAACGCCGGCAGCGTTTCGCCCAGTTGCGACAACACCGTGTCGCACAGCCACCCGGGCGCGCCGGTGAGCAGCAGCGAAAACGGTTTGAAGCCATTGAGAAGGGGCATGACTTGTGTATAGCAAGACAGGCGCGAAACAGCAACGCGCAACTCAGTGCTGAGGCCGAAGGGGCGCGAACTGGTGCTCGCGCTAAGCACCGTTAAAACAGCCAGCATCGAGAAGTTATCAGCACTGGCCGCATGAAATCTTTGCAGTAAAAAGGGCTTTGAGCATTAGTAAGACAAGTTGCTCCTCCCAAGACTTGCGCATGAGTGAAATGCGGTAAGCTCAGGAGGGGCTTCTTGTCGCGTCGCGATCCGCCCGTTGGGTGGGCCACCCATTTCTCGGCACTCAGCATTGAATAGCACTCAGGACTCAGAACTTGGCACTCAGGACTCAGCACTCAGGACTGTTTTCCCACGGAGAATTCGGCAATGGCCGTCGAACTAAAAGTACCGACCGTCGGTGAGTCGATCAAGGAAGTCGAGATCGGCGACTGGCTGAAAAATCCCGGCGATCACGTGAATCGCGATGAGTCGGTGGTCATTCTGGAGAGCGACAAGGCCACCGTCGAAATCCCCGCGCCGGTCTCGGGCGTGGTGACGAAAGTGCTCAAAAAGAAGCGTGACAAAGCCGCGGTGGGTGAAGTGATTGGGTACATGGACGAAAGCGCGGACGGCGCAACGCCGCCTGCGGCGAAAAGCACTGAGCCTCCGAAGCCTGAAGCGAAAAAAGCGGAGCCGCCGGCGCCCGCGAAAGCCAGCCGGCTGGAAGCCGGCGCTCCGAAGACGGACGCTGCGAAAACGGAGGCGCCGAAGACGGACGCTTCGAAAACGGACGGCGCCGAGCCGCCCGGTCAGCGCTCGGCGACGATTGTGATGCCGGCGGCGCGGCGCGCGTTGGCGGAACATCACGTCGATCCGGGCCAAGTCGTCCCAACGGGGCCTGGCGGGCGGATGCTCAAAGAAGATGTGCTGCGCCACGCGGAGAACAAGCCGGCGGCCGTCGGGATGCCGGAAGCATTCGCGGCGCAGCCGCCGTCGCGCCAGGAAGAAGCGGTGCCGATGACGCCGATGCGGCGGCGCATCGCGGAGCGGCTTGTGCATGCGCAAAACGCCGCGGCACTGCTGACGACGTTCAACGAAATCGACATGAGCGGCGTTATGGCGTTGCGCGCGAAATACAAAGACGCCTTCGCTCAGCGCTACAACGTCAAACTCGGCTTCATGTCGTTCTTCGTGAAAGCCGCCGTGGACGCGCTGAAACTGGTGCCGCAAGTGAACGCCGAGATTCGCGGCGAAGAAATCGTCTACCACAATTATTGCGATATTGGGATTGCCGTCGGGGGAGGGAAGGGGCTGGTCGTGCCGATTCTGCGCAACGCCGAACGGATGAGTTTCGCGCAGATTGAAATGGCCGTCGGCGATTTCGGAAAGCGCGCGCAAGAGAACAAGATTGGGCTGGACGAATTGAAGGGCGGCACATTCACGATCAGCAACGGCGGCGTGTACGGCTCGCTTCTTTCGACGCCGATCATTAATCCGCCGCAGAGCGGAATTTTGGGACTGCACACGATTCAAGAGCGGCCGATTGCGCTCAACGGACAGGTGGTGATTCGGCCGATGATGTACGTTGCGCTGACGTACGATCATCGGATTATCGACGGGCGTGAAGCGGTGACTTTCCTCAAGCGGCTGAAGGAATCGGTGGAGGAGCCGTCGCGGATGCTGCTCGAAATCTAATTCTGATCTCACGCAGAGGCGCAAAGGCGCGGAGGGAGGCGCGGAGAATTAAAAGAGTTTTGTCGCGCGCGAATTGTCACGATAAATAAGCAGAATCGACGGGACATTGGAGACAGCCGATGTCAGAGCGCAGTGTCGCCAAGGCGATCAAGAAGGCCGAGCGAATTTTGCCGGGAAAGAAAGCTCCTGACGGCGATGCAGATCCGCGCTGGCAGGCGATGATTGTTATTTCGCACTATATCGAGAGTTGTCCGCTTGAAGTGTGGGATTTTGTCTGGAAGTGGGGACGACACCGCAATGCCAATTTGCGCACGGCGGTCGCTTGTTGTTTGCTTGAGCATTTGCTGGCGGAGCATTTCGATTTGATTTTTCCGCGAGTTCAGGATGGGGTGCGAAAGAGCAAATTGTTCTCGGACACTTTTTTGCGGTGCTGGAAAATTGGGCAGGCTGTACTTACAAAGAATTCAATAAAATTTGATCGTCTCGAACGTTGGTGTTTGAGTCGGTAATTCAGCAGGAAAACGAAATGAATCACGATCTTATCGTCATCGGCGCCGGTCCCGGCGGCTACGTTGCCGCTATCCGCGCAGCGCAGCTTGGCCTCAACACCGCCATCATCGAGAAGGAATCCGCACTCGGCGGAACGTGCTTGCGCGTGGGCTGCATTCCGAGCAAAGCGCTGCTGGAATCGAGCGAGAAATTCCATGAAGCCAACGCGGAATTGCATCGGCATGGAATTGAATTGAGCGGCGTGAAACTGAATCTCACGACGATGCTCACGCGCAAGGATCAGGTCGTGACGGCGCTGACGCGCGGCGTCGATGCGCTGATGAAGAAGAATAAGATTACGCGGTATGTGGGGTCGGGGTCGCTGGCGGGCGGCGGGAAAGTGATTGTCGATGATGGGAAGGAGAAGAAGGAGCTTGTCGCGAAAAATATTCTGATTGCAACGGGCAGCAAATCCGCGCCGTTGCGCGGCGTGGAAGTGGACGGCAACAAAATCGGCACGAGCACCGAGGCGCTGAGCTATCCGGAAGTGCCCAAGCGCCTCGCGGTGATCGGCGCGGGCGTAATCGGATTGGAATTGGGTTCTGTCTGGATGCGCCTCGGCGCGCAGGTGACGGTGTTTGAATATCTGGATCGGATTCTGCCGGGGATGGATAGCGAAATCGCGGCCGAAGCGCAGAAGGTTTTCACGAAGCAGGGATTCGAGATTCGATTGAAGAGCAAAGTGACAGCGGGGAAGCTCAACAAAAATGGCGAATGCGTGATAGAGTGCGAAGGCGCCGAACCATTCGTGTGCGATCACATATTACTCGCGGTGGGGCGCGTGCCAAACACGGACGGCTTGAACACCACAGCCGCGGGAATCGAGCTCGACAAGCGCGGGCGCATTCCCGTCAACGCGCATTTCGAAACATCCGCGAAGGGAATTTACGCCATCGGCGATGTGATCGCCGGACCGATGCTCGCGCACAAAGCCGAAGAGGAAGGCGTGGCCTGCGCCGAGCACATCGTCACCGGGTTCGGGCACGTGAATTACGACGCGATTCCGAGTGTGGTTTACACGCAGCCGGAGATTGCGTCGGTCGGCAAGACTGAGGACGAATTGAAGGACGCGAAGATTGAGTACAAGAAGGGCGTGTTTCCATTTTTGGCGAATGGGCGCGCGCGGGCGCTGGGGAGCACGGAAGGGCGCGTGAAGATGCTGGCGGATGCGAAGTCCGACCGGCTGCTGGGCGTGCACATCATCGGGCCGCGCGCGGGCGATTTGATTGCGGAAGCGGCGGTGGCGATTGATTTCGGCGCGAGCAGCGAGGACATTGGGCGGGCGTGTCATGCGCACCCGACGTTAGCGGAGGCATTGAAGGAAGCGGCGTTGGCGGTGCAGGGGCGGGCGCTGCACTATTGATTTTTGTCGAGCGCCCGGTAAAAGTGCACCTGGATGATAAGCGAGGTTAGATCAATGAATGCGCATCGAATGGAAACCACATTAGAACAGGACGGATCAGTCACGCTTGACCACATTCCGTTTCGAAAAGGCCAACAGGTTGAGATCATCATCCTGCCAGGTAAGCGCACAGGCAAAAAGGCGAAATCCAATAAATACCCGCTTTGGGGAAAGCCATTCAAATATGACGATCCATTCGAACCAGTGGCTGTGGATGACTGGGAGGTGCTCAAGTGATCTTATTGGATACGCATATTTGGGTGTGGTACGTGCTAGGTGGACCACGGTTAACGGCGCGACTGCGCAAAGCCTTGCAGTCGCATGAAGCAACCGGTTTGGGCGTGAGCGTGATTTCTTGCTGGGAAGTTTGCAAGCTCGTCGAATGCGGCAAATTGACTTTGCCAAATCAACTCAAGGAATGGATCGACCAAGCGCTCGCTTATCCCGGTATTCAACTAATTGACTTAACGCCGGGAATTTGCGTGGAGTCCGTTACGCTGCCGCAACCGTTTCATCGCGACCCGGCAGATCAACTTCTGGTCGCAACGTCCCGTATTCTTGATATGCCGCTTTTGACGCGAGATTCAAAAATTCTAAAATATCCGCACGTCAAACTGTTCACGCCGTAACTCAGCCTACTCCGTTTGCCCCCACAAATTCGTCGGATTCGTATTGTACGCCGGCACCAGCGTGCTGGCGCCTTGGTCCTTTTTGTAGACCACGCCCGAAGAATCCATTTGGAAAGTCGAGATGCCGCTGAGCGAGTATTGCGCGGGAATGGCGCAGATACCGTAGCCGTTGATCATCGCGCCCTTGGTGTTGACGTACGAGACGATTGTCGGAAACGTTGCGCTGAGCTGAACCATAAGAAGATAGCCATTGCGGGGATTCGTGCCGCTGATGTTGCCGGTGTTGGGGATTTCGGCCATGACCATGCCTTCGTCCGACAAACCGACGAGGGCGTTGCCGTTGGCGACGTTCAGATACAGGCTTTCGAGGTTCCCGTTGCCGCCATTGGGGCCGATGTTCTGGGCGTATTCCTTGATGCCGTTGCCGTCCCAATCGGTGCGGCGATAAATCTCCTCCGACGTGCCGAATTTCTTACAAATCGCGATGGTGGCGGACTCGTTCGCCGCCATTCTGGCGCGGATGAAATTGGGCAGCGCAATGGCCGTGATAATCGAAATAATGCACAATGCGATCATGAGTTCGACGAGGGTAAATCCGCGGGATTTCATAGCCTGCTCCTCTCCAATAGGCGGCCCAGCGAAGGGCTGAACCCAACGTCCTCGGAGAGAAGGATACCACACTATGCACAAAGCGCAATGATATTTTTATAAAAAAATGCACAATGAGATGCACTGATATGCATTAAACTTCCTCTCACGATGAGGACCTTCGTCCGATAAGCGCTTCGCGCAACATCAATACGCTAAAGAGAATAGCTAAGTATAATTCCGGCAACAGCAGAAAGCCAATGAATCCATCCTCGCGCATACGCGTGATTTCGTACAAGTCGGCGCTGTCAGTGGCAACCACGATTCGGCTTCGATCAAGAAATAGCGGCGCGCGAAAACGAGCGTCGTTAAATCGAAAAACGGCGCGCGGCTGCGCCTCACTCAATTTGCCAATGCAAACCATTCCGTCACAACCCGCGGTGACGATGTCATCGCCCGGTACGTCCACACCGTGAATGTGTTTTTCGTGCCATTTCCTCGATTCAATGAGAGAGCCATCCACCGTGCTTACCGTGACCAGTCCGTGATCCCATGTGCCCATGTAAAGCAGGCCCTTCGCTTCATCCCAATAAAACGGGGAGTCGGTTTTCACCCTTAACTTGATTCGCGTTTCCAACTTGGCGCTGGTGAGATTCCACACCCGCAATTCATCGCCCAATGCCATGAGCCGCGTCCCATTCTTTGAAAAACGGAGGCATCGTGCGGTGTCTGTAAAATCCTGTTCTTCGTCTTCGCCCTTGCTGCGTTTTAGTTCCGAGACTTTCGCACCGGAATTTGCATCGAGCAAACAAAGCGGGCCGTCTTCGCTCGATGATGCCAACGTTCGGCCGTCCGGCGAAAAGCAAAGTGCTTGGACCGATTTGTCGTGTATGTGCAACACGACGGGGTCCCCCTTTGAATTTAAGTCGCAAAGCAGGACTTCGCCTCGACTGGTCCCAACGGCGCCGCGCGTTCCAGCGGAGTTGACCGCCACGCACGTGGCAACTCCCGAGCAGCCTGAGAATACGCGCACTTCATGCAATGGCGAGCCTTCCATTAATGAGAATCCCGCCAGAAAACGGTCGCCCATTGCAGGTGATTTTGCAAGCAGAAGCGTCTCCATGCCGCTGCCGGCAAAGTTCTTAGAGAGCGTTGGCGACCTGCTGAATGTCCCCACGCGCCGCATCGACCAAGGCTCGCGCTTCATCCAAACCAGCCAAATGGCACCGTAACTGAGCACGCTCAGCAGCAAAAGACGAAGTGAGAATTGGAAGCGGCGAGGCATAACGGATTCTCGGATTTGGCGCGCCGGAGACGCGCCCTACCTTTGCACCGCATCTCGATACTGCGCGAGCGCCATCATCGGAAAATAGTGCCTGTAATAATGGTACTTCAAATAAAACACGCGCGGAAAGCCCGTGCCCGTCCAGTTCACTTCCTCCCAAGAACCCGCCGGCGTCTGCGATTCCAGCAGATACCGCACCCCGCGCCGCACCGCCTGGCTGTGCGCCTGGCCGGCGGAAATCAACCCCATCAGCGCCCACGCGGTCTGGCTTTTCGTGCTTGGACCGATGCCTTTGAGCTTCGGCTCGTCGTAGCTTTCAATCGACTCGCCCCAGCCTCCGTCCGCATTCTGGCAGCGCAAAAACCATTCGACTCCCCGGCGCAGCCAGCCCTTGTTCATGTCCTCGCCGATCAGTTTCATCCCGCGCAGCACCTGCCACGTGCCGTAAATATAATTCACGCCCCAGCGCCCGAACCACGCACCGTCGTCGCATTGATCTTTCTTGATGAAGTCGATGCCGCGCTGCACGACCGGATGATTCAGATCGAATCCTTTCTCTTTGAAGAAGCTCAACGATTCGATCACGCGGCTGGTGATGTCCGACGTGCTCGGATCGATCATCGCGTTGTGATCGGCGAACGGCACTTTCGTCAGGAAATCCTTGTCGTTGCCTTTGTCGAAACTCGCCCAGCCGCCGTCGTCGTTCTGCATGCCCAGCATCCACACAAGGCCGCGCTCCATCGCCGCGCGTTGAGCGTCGGGACCGCTCCCTTGCGGTCGCGGCTCGTCATGCGGTCGCGGCGCGTCAGCGTTGACGTAATGCAGCGCCATCAGCGTCATGCACGTATCGTCCACGTCGGGATAGAATTCGTTTTTGAATTCGAAGAACCACCCGCCGGGCGGGACGGGATTCTTGTATTGCCAGTCGCCGGGCAGTTTCGTCTGCTTCTTCAAAAGCCACGACGCTCCGCGCGTCATCGCCGGATGATCGGGACTCAATCCTGTCTGGCCGAGCGCATATACGCTGATGCACGTGTCCCACACCGGCGACACGCACGGCTGCACGCGAATCGAATCGGTCTTCGCGTCGTAAATTTCGAGCAGATCCAATTCGCGGATGCCTTCGACAACCAGCGGATGGTCTTCCGCATAGCCAAGGCATTTCAATGCGATCACCGAATTCATCATCGCCGGCAAAATCGCGCTCAAACCGCCCGATTCCTTGAAGCGCTCGATCATCCACGTTTCCGCGCGCTTGATCGCCATATTGCGCACGGGGCTGATCGGAAATTTCTGTGCAATCTTCAGCGCCTTGTCGGTCAGCAGAAAAAAGTTCTTCCACGTCAGCGCCTGCTCATCGCGCTGCAAGGCGAGATTCGCATGTTGCCGCCCGCCCAAAAATAATTCGTCGATCTGGCATTCCGGCGGCACGAGGCAGACAGGCTTGAGCGCATAAATAATCGCCAGCGGCACGAAGATCGTGCGCGACCAGCTCGACATGTCATAAATCTGAATCGGGCTGACCTTCGGCAGCAATATCATCTCCGGCGGAATCGCCGGCACGTGGTCCCAATCGTATTGATCGAAAAACGCGAGGTAGTATTTTGTGTACGTGTTCGCCTTCACCACGCCGCCGAGGCTCAGAATCTTGTCGCGCGAGCGAATCATGTCCGGCTCGCTGCTCGAGATGCCCGCGACTTTCAGCGCGAAATAGCTCAGGCACGAAATCGAGACTTCCGCCGGCCCGCCTTCGTAAATGTTCCACCCGCCGCCGGGCAACATGCATTCGCGAATCACCTTCGCGAGCTTCGGGATTTTCGGATCGTCGCGGTGGCCAAAAAGCGTTTTGAAGAGAATGAAATAGCTTTCGAGCGTGGTATCCGCTTCGAGTTCCGCGCACCACCAGCCTTCGGAATTCTGGCGCTCGATCAGCCATTCGCGCGACGCGGCGATGGCGCTTTCGACGGCGGCAAGGTCCGGCGCCGGAGTCTCCACGCGCACTTTCCGCGACTCTGTCTTCAGCGCTTCATCGATTGCAATTAACTGACTCAATGATATTCCCCTGCCAACTGCGTTTCTCATTCAGCGGAAGGAGCTATTGTCGGGAACAACACGCTCGGTGCAATCTATTTTTTCGTGGGTGTTTTGATCGACGGCGCCGGCCTCAGTGAAGTGCCCTTCGCGGCCGCCTTCGCCGCCCGCCGCGCAATATCCTTGTTCACTCTCTTCCGGTTTTCATTCATCGCCAGCAGAACCAGGTACGACAGGCACACGCCTGCCAGCAGAATGTTGTCCACATACAGCCGTACTTCCGACTGACCGCCTTTCTCTTCGAGCAGGTTGCCGGGAAAACGGATTGTGTACGCGAGAATTAGAATCGTAAGCACGGCGATCGGTTCGAGAAAAGTGATCGCCCAGATCAAAATGGTTCCAGGAAACGACATTTCAACCTTGCGTTCGCGTTCGAATTTGCGGAACGACGCGTCCGCGCCGATGAACGCGCAGCCGCGGATGATGAAATACAGCATCAGCGCGATCACATAGCACAGAAAGCGCGTGGAGTCCGCAAAATTGAGGTGAAACGCCGTGAGCGCGAGCGCGGCGGGAATGATCAGAAATGCGGGAATGATCGGGCTGATCTTCAGGAACTCCTTGGGCAGCGGGTACAGGCACAGCACAAACAGGATTGGAATCGGAAGGATGAGGTAAGGGATCCACATAAAAGAGTTCCTTGGACAATACGCCGTTAACCGCACCACGGTGACGTTTTCGCAATATTTGTATCGGGCTTCTTCTTCATTTCATCCAGTTTCTTCTTGCGTTCAGCGCGTTGATGAGCCAGGACGTTATTTTTATCGGAACTCATGGTCAGCAAAAATGCGATCGTCGGAAGCAGCCCGGCCGCCATTGCCACGTGCATCATGAACACACAAAACTCAATCTCTTTAATCGTGTCGCGCTGGTTGGCGAAGTTCATCTTGATCCTTGCAACTTCGATTCCGATAAACAAGCCGATGACCGCCACGAAGTCGAGCGTTGACGCCAGGCCCGCCAAGAGCGGCCCCGTCAGCGCGACGTGAACATTCCTTTCACGTGCATAAGACCGAAATGAAAGGCTCAATCCAATAAACGAAATCCCGCGAACCACAAAAAAAATGGCGAATCCGGCCAGCAGCGCGAAGGCGGCCGGCCCCGGCATTTTTTGCGCCAGAATCAGCGCCGTCAAATAAAGCACGAATGCGGTCATGATCGCCCAGATCATTTTTGGCGGAACCTTGCGAAATTCCGCCGGAAGCACCGCAAAGCATCCATCGACAGTGCCCGCGATCAACAGCAGCACAATCGCGACAAAGGCCACGATGGTCATGGTCAGGACCATGCACGATCTCCGGTCTGTACCGGCGGCATTGCCCGGCAAGAAACTGGCCGGCGGGACGCCGGCGGTACATTCAAGCAGTCGGCCCCTTCCCCGCCTGCACGTCCGCAATCGTCTTCAACACCGTATCGAACTCCGCCAGCACCTTCTGCATCGCCGCCGCATCCCCGCGGTGGTAGCACGACCCAAAACGCGGATCGGTGCCGATGCAGCCGAGGATCAGCGGGATGTTGTCCAATTCGCGGGTGAGCGTGAAATGTTTGGTGCTGGACGCGGCTTGGAATTTGGTCATGTTGCTGGCATTCGCTTCGAGCAACTGCGCCAATTCGTCGCGCAACCCCTTGGCGTCGTCGGCGCTCACGTCGTAGGCGGCGCAGGTGTAGCCGCGGTCATTGGAAAAGAATTTCAGCGCGACTTTCTTGCCGTCGGGCGAGGTATAGCCATTGAGCACGTCGCCTTCGAAGATAATGTTGCCCGAACCCGTGGGCGCGGTAAAGACCTTGTAAGGCATGAATCCCTTTCGAATTTCGATGTGATGGGGGTGAGTCTACAGAGCACGCAGCCGAAATCCAGAGAAAGAAGGGCTGAGTCCTGAATCCTGAATCCTGAGTGCTGAGTGCGGAAGCGTGGGTGGCCCACCCCAGCGGGGTGGTTGCCGAAGGCACAAGAAGCCTCTCCTGAGCCACACGCAAAACCGAGATGCGTGAGATTCAGGAGGGGCTTCTTATCGCTTCGCGACCCGCCCCGCTGGGGTGGGCCACCCATCCTTTCACGCCAACGCAATATTCTGCTGTTTTCGCAAAAAAACTCCCTTTCGCGGTTTAGTAAAAGAATGGATAATGCGACAATAACGTCCTTTATGGAGACCTTTCAATGACGATGAATCGACGCCATTTTCTCGTTCGTTCGACCGCCATAGCTGGGGCCGCGGCATTCGCGCCGCGCCTGGTGTGGGGCGACGACTCTTCCAAACGCCTCAACATCGCTCAGATCGGCGCGCTCGGCAAGGGCGAATCCGATTGCGCCAACATCGCGACGGAGCACAACCTCGTTGCGATTGTGGATTGCGATTCCAAGCGGCTGGAAGAAGGCAAGAAGAAGTACTTGGAGTCGCTGACCAAGCGAAAGCTGGCGGCTCAGGACCCCAAGCCGTTCACCGATTTCCGCAAGATGTTCGACACGATGGCCAAGGACATCGACGCGGTGATCATTTCGACGCCTGACCACACGCATTACGCGGCCGCCGTGTGGGCGCTGAAGAACAAGAAGCACATCTGCGTGCAAAAGCCGCTGTGCAACACGATCTGGGAAGGGCGCGAACTGCTGCGGCTGTCGAAAGAGCAGGGCGTCGTCACTCAGATGGGCAACCAGGGCCGCACGATGGAAGGGCAGCGCTGGGTGAAAGAAGTGATCGACCAAGGCGGCATCGGCACGCTGAAGGAAGTGCGGCTGTGGACGAACCGGCCGATTTGGCCGCAAGGCGTATTGTCGATCCGCCCGACCACGGCGCCGGCGAATCTGGATTGGGATTTGTGGCAAAGCCAGCAGACTGCCGTGCCCTACTTCGATTTCGTTACGGGCAAGAAGCCGGACGGCAGCGCGAAGTACGAGTCGATGCACCCGTTCAAGTGGCGCGGCTGGTGGGATTACGGTTCGGGCGCGCTGGGCGACATGGGTTGCCACGTGATGGATTGCGCCTTTAGCCTCTTGGGCCGGCCGAATCCGTCGAAGATTGACGTCGAAGCGGGACCGATCACGACGCTCACCGCGCCGATGTGGACGAAGCTGGTCTATCACATCCCCGCGTCGAAGAACTACAACGAGATGACCGTATCGTGGCACGATGGCACGAAGGACGGCAAGCAGAACAAGCCGGAACCCGATCCGCGCATTCCAGTGGACAAGTTCAACAAAGCCACGTCGGGCATGATTTTTATCGGCACCGAGGGCTGCATCATGGACACCGAAGCGTACTGCGGCAACCCAACGATCTACCCGGAAGAGCGCGCCGCCGACGTGAAGAAGAGCATCGAAACCGGCAAGATCAAGAAGACGGAACGGCGCAGCCCGAAAGCGGGGAACCCGCAGTTGGAATTTGCGCACGCAATCGTCAACAATTTGCCGACGAGTTCGACGTTCGACTACGCGGTGCCGCTGACCGAGTTCGTGCAGTTGGGGAACCTGGCGATCCGCAGCGGGGAATCGATTTCCTGGGACGCGGCGGGTATGAAGGTGACGAACGTGGAGTCGGCGAACAAGTTTGTGAAGCGCCCGGCCTACCGGCAAGGCTGGGTTTGATTGGAGGAGCGACACTCTTGTCGCCCAGAAGTAAGACGGGCTTTTAGCCCGTGGTTGTGAATCGTTTGTCGTAATCTGTGGGACGGGGCTTTCGCTTCGTCCCACTTTTTTTGGGCATTTTTGGGCAATAGAGTGGTACACTGCTCCGTCCAACCTGCGGGGATTGCGCGAAGGAGTGCGACGATGCAACGATTTGTGGTGAAGGCGGCCCGCCTGCCGAAGTTTGGAACGGTCGTGGCCCTGTGCGCTGCGGCATTGACGTGCCGGTCGGCCGACAGCGTCGCCGTCAGCGGCGGGACGGTCGTGGAAGGCCAAGTCATCCGCGATACGCCGGGCGACCCGCTGGTCGTGATCAACACGGGCGGAAAGCTGCTCTGCCTTAACCGCAGCGAGATCGTCTCAATCACGCTCGACGACGAAAACCGCGCCGAATACCGCAAGCGTTCCATGGCGCTCAAAGACAACAACGCCGCTGGGCATTTTGAGCTTTATAAATGGGCGAAGGCGCAGCGCCTTTACGATTACGCCGATCAGGAATTATCGGCAACGTTGAAAGCCGACCCGCGCCACGCCGAAGCGCGCAAAATCGTCTTCGCGCCGCAGACTCTCTCCAGGCCGTCAGCCGCGGTGGCCGTGGCCGCGCCAATTGACGATACGCCGGTGATCGGTTTGCGCGCGGAGACGCCGACTCAGCACGCCATGTCCGAATACGACGAGAAGGTGATGAACTGGTGCACGGCGTTGCTGCCCACGTTTGCCAGCGACGAATCCGCGCGCAAAGCCGCTCAAGCCGGCTTGACGAAGGAAGGGCCGAAAGCCGCGGAAGTCGCGCTGCGTTACGTCGATGCATTCAAAAGCGGCGCGGACGAAGAAACGCGGTTGGCGGCACTGGCGGGAATCGAGTTTCTCAAGCCATTCAACATGGACGTCTCGCGCCGCTTGGCGCTCACGGCGCTGTATGATCCCTCGGCAGCCGTGCGCAAGCAGGACATTGCGCTGATCAAAGCGCGCGACGACGAAACCGCGATGGATTCATTGGTAAAAACCTACATTTCGCAATTCGAAGAGGACAACTACGGCAAAGATCCAATCACGAAGAAAGCCGCCGAGGCCGCGCTGCGCGGCTTGGAAGACCGCCGCGTGCTCGGCTCGATGCTTTACTACGCATCGTTGGAAATCCGCACGCAGAATTCCGAATTGAAGAATTTCGTGACGCGCCAAATCGACGCCTATACCGTGCAAAACGGCGCGGCGTTCAACACCGCGCTGGTGATTCCATTAAGCTTCCCGATTCAGTTTCCGGAATTGAAGATCACCAGCGTAAAGACCACCGTCAAAGCGCCCTGCTCCGCCTTAAGCGATTTCACCGGACAGAATTTCGGCGACGACGTAGAGAAGTGGGCCAAGTGGCTGCGCATGCAAAAGTAATGGCAGCTCGCCGATCCAATCAAAACTCATAAGGGATCAAACATGAGGACCGGACTCGCAGTCTGTCTTGAGCTGGCAGCGCTTTGGCTGATGCCGGCCTTCGCGGGCAACGACTTGCAGCAGGTTTATCCGAGGGGTACGGCGGAAGCGATCGATAACCTGGACGCTAACGCGATTGCGGAGATTCAGTTCCTCCGGCTGGACTGGTTCAAGCATGTCGTTGACGAACGCGATCCCTCCCTGGCGCACCGGCTTTACTCCGAACTGCCCCTCACGCCGCCGGAAGGACGGGAGAAGATGGCGGCGCTACTGCAACTCATAAAAGCGGCGCCAAAATTCGTGGAGGCAAACCGTGACATTGAATCGCATCCCGATTACGTCATGGTCGTTCGTCTACGCGGTGGCAACGCCTTCGAAATTTGGTACAACTCCGGCCTGAAGGCGCCATTTGCAGGCCGCTACTCGCTGGCACTCAAAGAAGCCCTTTGGTCGATGAGCCACTCTGTGGCCAAGGTCTGCATCATCGACCTGGCGGACGGCAACGTAAAGCGGACGCTGCACGAAATTGCGATCCCTCATGGCGGCGGTGTTTATTCCGGCACGCTTACAACCAAAATGAACCTTTCCCGCGAGAAAGGTCTGACATTGTATCTCCGCTTGACCGCGAAGGAGGATTTCAACAAGCCGATGACGGACCGCAAAGTCGAGATGGAGGACGAGCATCCGGTCCACTTCGGCGAAAGCACCGTCTACAAATCCAACGATGGCGATACGTACGTTGTGTTGGTTCAACAGGAATCGCCGATTCGTTGAACACACCATTACCAATTCTTTGTAGTGTTCGAGACTCATAACAAGTCCATTATGCGGACCGAAATGCATATTTTATATGCATGGACTTGTTAAGGAGTGAAAGGACATGGCAGACAAGGCTCCCGGAATAAAAAAGGCCGGTGGGGACAGCAAGACGCTGCTGATTGCGGGATTGCTGTGCGTGTTTCTGGCGCTGGCGTGGGGCGCGTACGAATTCTTGCGGCCGCTCACGCCGGACGAAATCAAGGAAGCTAAGGAAAACGCGAAGATCCAGGCCGAAATCGACAAAGCCAACAAAAAGAAAGGGCCGTAAGCGTTTTAACGAGCCACGACGCTTTTGTGAGCCGCGACCGCAAGGGAGCGGGAATTCTCCGATGGAACACACGTGCGCGCCGGTTAAACTTCAGCGCGCACGTCCAACTCATCGGAGCAGCACAGATGGACCCCGACGACCGCAGACCCAACCGCAAAATCATCTCCGCGAAAATCAAAGCGCGCATTGAAGACGATCCCGGCGATTGGATCGATTCCGAGGAACTGGGCGAGGACGCGCCCACGGCGCACGACGACGAAATTCACGAACCTGAAGAAGCCGCCGAGGACGAGGAAGAGGACGTCCGCGCGCACAGCGCCTCCGGCGCGAAGCGCAGCGCGCGCCCCAGTTCGCGCAGCGAATCGAAAGGCTTTTTCGAAACCATCGGCGAAGGCCTGCGCAGCGCCGGTGAAACCGCCACGCGTTACACGAAAATCGGCATGGCCCGCGCGGAACTGGAAAAACTGCGCTACGACTTGAAAGCCGCGCACGCGAAGCTGGGTGAAACGGTGATGCGCTGTTGGGCCGACGCGCCGGATTTGGGGCTGACCTCGAAAGACCCGGCGGTCGCTGACGCAACGCAGGAAGTAAAAAACATCCGCCGCAAAATTCGCGAAAAAGAAGCAAAGATCGCGCAGTTGCGGAAAGAACGCCAAGCGTGAATATTCTTGTATAACGGAGCTCCGCTCAATTTCGAGCGTTGGTAGAATGGAGCTCCGCTCCGTTCAATATTAGCGCGAAAAAGAACGGAGCGGAGCTCCGTTCTACGCTGCACTCACTTTATCTCCCGCAAATTCTTAATGATCGGTTCCAACTTCGCACACGCCTGTTCCATGTTCTCGGCCGTCGGCGGCTGTGCGGGCGGTTTGGACGGCGGCAGTTCGGGCGGTGGGGCGTCCTTGCCAAAAATAAATTTCACGCGCGCCATGATCGTGCTTTTGCGCATCGCCGGCTGCGACGATTCGCGCTTGGCGCGCGTCATGCCCATCAGACCGCGGTAATAATCGGCAAGCAGACGTTTGTCGATTTCGCGCAGGCTCATGAACGAACTGCGCAGGATGTTGCGGACGATGTACGCGAAAGCGAAGACATCGTCGTAAAAGGTCGGCACGAATTCTTTGAACGCGTGGCGCTCGGCGCGCGTGGGCGGCATGCCGCCGGCGATGTTCAACGCGCACAAGTGCGCCATCCGGCGCTGGCGGTGCATGTATTGATACGTGCCATTGTACCAATAGTGGAGATTGTGCGCGTGCGTAAGCCAGTTGGCGCCCCACTGGTTCTGGCGCCAGAGCGCCTGTCCGAGATCGAAGACGACGGGATCCTGCTTCGAATCGCCGGGAATGTAGATGTTCGGCGGCTTCAAGTCGTGGTGTACGATGCCTTTTTTTTGCGTATAGACCAGCGTTTTGGCAATCGACAGAATCGCGCGCAGCGTGTGGTCGCGCGAAAGTTGCGGCCCGACGAACAGCCGGTCGTGCAGCGTCGAACCGCGCACCTGATCGCTCAGGTCGAAAGGCTTCATGCCGACCGAAAGCCCGCCGTTGGAAAGCGTGTAGACCCAGAGCAGGCCGGGCAGGTCGTGGCGCTGGCGTTCGCCCATGGCCGAGTCGATCGCTGTGCCCGCGATGGGGTTGAGGTGCAGCATGTGGACGATTTCGCGCAACAGCGCCGGAGCGAAATCGGCGCCGACCAGTTTGACCACGTGCCCGCGCAGAAAATAAACCGCGCCTTCGCCGCCGCGCCCCAATTCGGTGACGCCCTTTTCGCGCAAAAAATCCTGGTACTCCTGCGTGTGAATAAGCAGTTCCTCAGCCACGCCGCGCGAACGCAGGTAGCTTTGGATCAAGGCGGGCGTCAACTGCGGCGCAGGCGGCTCGCCTCCCGTGACCGACGCAGGCACAACCATCGTCTGGCCGGTGCGGACAGGAATCATGAGAGTATTAACGTACTTATTGGGCGGGAAATGCAATGAAATTTCGAAGCAACGTCTTTTCACGCAAAGGCGCAAAGGTCCCGCAAAGAGCGCAAAGAGGACAATGGGAGCGAACGCTACTCCGTTTTCTTTGCGTTCTTTGCGCCTTTCTTAGCGCCTTTGCGTGAAAAAAGCTTTTCACTTCGCCGGATGCTCCTTCAAAAAATCATGGCAAATCGACAGCGCGCGGATCGCGAACGACGTCACCATCACTTTGTCGTTCTCCATCCAGCGCGACGACGCGGTGTTGTGCCAGGCGCCTTCGGAATCCTGCAGCGAGATGATTTTTTCGCTCAGCTCCCTGGCCCAATCGTGTTTCGCGCCGTCGCTGGCGGTGATCACCGGCTCGCCGTACAGCGAAAGAGCTTTGGCCATGGTCATGTAATAATAATAAAGCCCGTCGGGGCCGATGTTGCGGTTTTCTTCGAGCGTGTAATTCTCGCGCACCCACCGAAACGCGGATTGAATGCGCGCATCGGTTTTTGGGATGTTCATGTACATGAAGCTCTTCAATCCCTGATAACTCATCAGGCCATAGCTCCACAAAATATGGACGCCGCCTCGCACTTCTTCGCATTTGCTTTCGCCCGGCGCGTAATTGAATCCGCCGTCGCTGCCAATCTGCTTGTCATTAATGGGCGGCGTTTTGTTGAGCTCGGTGTCATTCTGAAGCCGCGAGAAGAATTTCTCCGCGTTCTTGAACGCGGGATCGCCTTCCTTCACGCCAGCGGCTTTCAGCGATTCGACCCACGTCGCGGAGACATCGCCGCTGGTCTTGCCGCCTTTCGTGTAGCCCACGCCGCCGGCATTCGGGCCGCTGGTTTCGTCGTCTTTGTATTGGCAGTCGAGCAGGAATTTGGTGGCCTTGTCGATCACCGGCTTATACTCCGGATTTTCAAGCGCCGTCAGAGCCAGCACGCTCATTGCGGTGCTGTACGTGTCGAGACTCAACACGGGCGTGCAGAGCGAACCATTGGGCTGCTGCTTCGAAATGATCGCTTCCGCCGCTTTCTTCAAAAACGGATGATCCTTCTCGCGAAATTTCTCCGGCGAACGCGCCAGCGCATCCACGACCAGCGCGGTGAACGCCGGTTTCGGATCGAGCCAGCCTTTCGAAAAATGGCCGTCGCTTTCCTGGTGGCGTTCGATGTAATCCATGCCGCGATGAATCGAGTCGATGATTTTGTCGCTGGTGTCCGCAATCTTCGCCGGCGGGCGCGACGGCGCGGAATGGCTCGGCATTTCGAAGAAATAAAGATAGGCAGCCGCCGCGACGAGCAGACAGACAACAATGCCGGTAATTTTTAGCGCGGTCAACCACCACGGCGTGGCGCGCCGAATGACAGGCGCTGCCTGTTTTTCAGACAGATTGGCTTCGGAACTCATCGGTTTAGGTCTCCACACGCATTAAAAGCGCATTATATGCCAGTTTGGAAAAATTGACGACGTGCAGAACGCCACGCGCGGCGAAACGAAAGATTTTTTAATCTTCAATCCCGGTTCGAATGTGAAGAGGCCACACGCTGATCACGTCAAATTAACGGAGAGAAGGTTGAAGCGAGGGAATGAGGAGGGACTGAACTGGGAGGACAGAGCAATGAAGTTCGCACAAAATCGATTCATCGTGCCCGTCGCGCTAGTTGCGGCGCTGGCATTTGGAGTTTACGGCGCGCAGACCGAACCGCCGAAAACTGAAGGGAACACGAGCGTGAAAACCACGGACGACCGCATTCAAGCACTTGAGAAACGCATGACCGAACTGGAGAACAAATTGTTCGGCGCCAACGACCGCTTCTCGAAAGAAATGAATGACACGTTCAGCCAGATGCGCCGTGAATTTGAAGGCAGCGGCCACATGGGGCGCAACGATTTTTCCAGCGGCAATAAGCCGCGGCTAGGCGTGGAACTGGCGCCGATCAGCGACGACTTGAAGACGAAGTTCAAGAACGACGCAACGCAGGGCGCGTTTGTGGTGAGCGTGGTTCCGAATTCGCCCGCGGAGAAGGGCGGACTGATGGTGGGCGACGCAATCACGTCCTTTGATGGAAAGACAGTCTACGATCCGAAAGCGATCATCGACGGAGTGAAGGCCGCCAGCGCCGGCTCGCATCCGCTCACCGTCACACGGAACGGCGAAGTGAAGACTTTGAACGTGGAATTCGCCGCTGACAATGCGCCGGCCACATCGCTGGATACGCCAAAGAAGCAAGGTAGTTGGCTGAGTTGGCTGTTTGGAGGAAACCAGAAGGAAAACGTAAAATCGAATACGGAAGTTCGCGTCAGCGCGCTGGAAATGAACGACACGCTGGCGAAGGATTTGAAGCTCACCGATGCGCAGAAGAAACAGATGAGCGGCATCCTGAACAGTGAAGAGAAAGCTTTAAGCGGCGAATTGAGCCAGGAAGCCAAACCGACCAAGGAAGGTGACATGAACTTCTCGATGGACGATTTCACCGCTTTGACTCAAAAACACACGGACAGCGCCGAAAAGAAACTGGCGGGCGTGCTCGACGCAGGGCAGTTGAAGCTCTGGAACGAGTACCGCCAGGCGCACGCAAGTGCCTCGTTTAGTCAGTCGATCACCATCGACAATGTGCACGGCCAGAAGGGAGTGTCGGCCAAGTAGCGCGAGACGATGGCACTCCAAAAGATCTGTGTGTGGGGACGGGCTTTCTGCCCGTCCTTTTTTATTACTGTGAATGAATTCGCGGCGGCGTGCCGATAAAATAGGACTTATAGGCCGAATGGGGCTGATAGGACGCAGATTATTTCTCCGGGTGAGCATGGCAAAATCAAAAATGGAATCGAAATCTCTCGTCTATCTTGCCGGACCCTTGTTCACAATCCACGAGCGGCGCATCAACCGCGAGCTCGCCGCGGCTGTCGAACGCCTGTGCCCAAACGTGCGCATCCTGCTTCCGCAGGATTTCAAATACGACGACCGCTTCAACGATCAGAAGGCATTCGGCTTAATCTTCAAAGGCTGCATCGAGCAGATCGACGCGTCGCGCTGCGTGCTGGCCTGGCTCGACGGCCCCGACGCCGACAGCGGCACCAGTTTCGAAGTCGGGTATGCCTATGCCAAAGGCCTTCCCGTGATCGGCATCCGCACGGATTTTCGCCTCAATCAGGAGCGCGGCGTGAACATCATGCTCTCGCGCGCGTGCAAAGCGTTCGTGTACCGGCCCGCTTTTGCGGAAGATATTGAGGGATTGGCGAAAGAAGTGGCGCGAGCACTCAAGAAAGTCCTGAGTGCTGAGTGCTGAGTTAACAATAACGCGCAAATTCTGCGGGTATTTGCCCTATCGGCCCTATTGGCTTATTAGGCCTTTTCTTCTTCACGGAACTGGGCCGCGCCTCTAATGAAAATGTCGCTCAATATAATCAATCGCCGAATCCAAATCCGGCATGATCTTCGTGCAAAAGCGCACCATCCAGGGCGAGCAGTTTTTGAACTCGAACGGTGCGAAGGCGACCACGAATTTGCGCAGGTCGTGGCTGGCGTAGAAGACTTCCATCGACGTGCCCACGCTCGGCTTTGAATAATTCACCAGCAGCAGATCGGCGTCGCGGACATCCTGCAAATCGAAATCGACAATTTCGTTCGCGCTGTCGATCTCGTTGTCGCGAAAACTGCGGCGCATCGGATCAAGCAGGATGAAGCGTCCCGCAAGGCGTTCCTTCGCGCGCGTGCGCCAATCCTTGGTGTCGTTGAGCTGGCAATCCATGATCGGGCCGCAGAGGTAGATTTTTCGGTGGTCCATTTCCGAGTCCTGAGTGCTGAGTCCCGAGTGCTGAGTAACAGCGGCGAAAAAACGCTGCGCGCTTTTTTGAGAAGCTAGTCGAGAGGGGAGTTTCTGTCTACTGCGAATCGGCTTCGACGCATACGAGCCGCGGACCGCAAGGGAGCGGGCATTTTGCGCGACCATTCCCGCTCCCTTGCGGTCGCGGCTCGTGCCATCGCGGAACGGCTCGAAGAGCCGTCCTACTCAGCACTCAGCACTCAGCACTCAGGACTCAGCACTCAGGACTTTGAAGTTTACGGGTCGCCCAGCGCCCGCTTGTCCGTCAGCGGCGACTTCGTCCAGAGCACTTCGTCGTTGAGCGCGTCGTACGTCGATTCAATGCGGCGTTCGCCGGTCACTTGCGTCGAGTAAATCGCGGCGTTGTCGCCCGGATTGATGGGCGTCACGACCGGACTCGAGATCGTGATGACGGCGGACAATCCATTAATTGCGAACGAATTCACCACGTACACGTTCGTCTGCGTTGTCACATAGCCGCTGGGAACGCTGGCCACCGCCAGCAGCGCGCCCGGATAAAGCACTTGCGATAAATCGGTGTTGGTGTCGGTTGTGGTGAAGGTCAGCGAACTGCCGCCCACCGCCACGGCGCCGCCGGTGTTTGTGCCGTACACTTTCGGCTGCGTGCTCAGGCCCTGCGCGAGCACGTATAGTCCGTAAAAGCGCGAGCGGTAGCAGATCGGCGGCGACCAGGCCACGTCGCCCATGTTGCCGGAAGTGATTCTCGCCGTCGGCACCTGGCGGCGCGCCAAATCCGTCTGATTGTCCAGCGCGTAGGGTTGGTCGATGGGCCGTTGCGAGGCGCGGATGGGACCCCATACGTCCGAATTGCACATGAGGTTTGCGCCGATTTGAATCTGCAAACCGTCGGCGCTGCGCACGTCATCCGAGGCGCTTGTGTCGCAAATGCCGTTGCCGCCATCGATAATAATGTCCACGAGCACGTCGATATCGTTGGGATCGGGATTGTTCGGGTCAGGCGGCTGCAGCGGCGTCATCAATACTCCGCTTGGTCCAGGAATGATGTAATCGTATCCGTCGTTTGCGAACGGATACCACGTATCGTTTGGATCGATTCCGTTATCGAACGTGGTTGAATCGTACATGCTCAGCCGAATCGCCTTCACGACTTTGTCATCGCCGGGCTGTCCGTTGCTGTTGAGCGCATTCGGCAGCGTTTCCAGCACCATGTTCGCTCCGGGCAGCGCCACAGGCGATCCAGGATCCACCGGGTCGCCCATGTTGACTTCCTGAACATCGTCGCCGTGCACGCCCGTCAGCAAAATGCTCGCGTCGTCGGCGGTAATGCACGGCATGTCCGGCGTGGCCGGCGGTTGGTCTTTGGAATGGTCTTCGCCCAATTCCATGATCATCTTGTCGTGGATGTTGAACCACATGTCGTAGTAGCCGGAGAGCGTGCCTTCGCCGATGCAGCTCCATTTTTGCAGGTCTTCGATGCCGTAATTGTTGTAGGGCTTCTGCGTGTTCGGATTCTGCTTGAGCGGCACGTAATTGGCCGCGGGATCGCCGTATACAAATTTGCCGCACACGCGCGGATCGCTGGGGTCCGTCGTGACATTGCCGGCGGTGTTCAAGCGGTTGGGTTTGTATTCCTGCGCCGCGTAATCGTGGCTGTAGTAACTGAAGCCGAACAGTTCGGTCTCGGCCGTGCCGTTCGGTCCAGCGACGACATTGTTTCCGCTAATCGTGTCGTCTCCACCTGGATGCAGATTGCCCAGGTTGCCGGTGCTGCTGATGATCACATCGCCAGCATTCAAACCAGTCGTGCCGCCGGGAATGACTTGCCTTACGTTGTAGGCATTGAGCCCCGCGTTCGGGCACGCTGACAGCGAGTTGAGCACGTTGTTGAACGCTTTTACCGAAAGCACGCAGTCGGAGCGGGTCGGGATGGTTGTGTCGCTGTCGTCGAGGAAATAATTGAAGCGCGTGATCATGCGCGGTTTGGTGTTGGCGTCTTTGTACGGATTGAGTTTGACGTTGCCGTTGGCGTCCGGCGGATAATCGCCTTCCGGCAAGCCGGCGATTTCCATGAATTGCGACAAGCGCAGTTCGGTCGCCATCGTTCCGTCGGGGCGCTGAACTTCGACGCGCTTCTGCAAGGCCGAAAGAATGGCGCCGACTGGCGTGGTGCCGTCGGTGGGGTTGCCGGGCAGCAGCGAAGCCACGAAATCTTCGAAATCCATGCGGCAGAGGAACGGCCGCTTGCCGACGATGCGCTTGGCCAGCGCTTCCGAATAATAATACTGGCCGCTGGGCGTCTTGATCGTCGCAAGAGTGCCCGAATCGGAAAATGGAATCTGCGAAATCAGCGCCTGGATGGTCTCTTCCGGCGCAGTGTTGATGTTGATCGCGGCGATTCCGGTTTTGTAAACGGGCATCATGGCGTTGGACGGGTCAACTTTATAGCTGCCGTCGGGATTTTTGGCGGCGTCAAAATACGCGGTGAAATAATTGTCGAGGTCCGCGCGCCAAAACGCATAGTTGGGACTGTTCTCGTACTGAGGGAAAAGCAGCGCGAAGGAGGCGATCGAATCGGGCATCTGCCCTAGCGTATAGGACGGGGCCCCGCCTTGCGCAAAATACTGCGCAACCAGCGGCGAATTGACCAATTGCGGAGGATTTATGCCGGCAATGAAGGCCGGGTCCGCCTGACTCATTGTGCTGCTCATCTGCGAATTCGGTGTCGTGCGCAAATATTCCAGAATCGCCTGCGCGATGGCCCGCTCACTTGGCGCATTGGGCACATTCTTAAGATTCAAACCCCACAGCGCCGGAATCGCGAGGAAATTGGAATCCAAATCGCGCACCCAGACGTAATTGCGCCCGCGCACGGTGCCGGTTGCGGTGAGCGGTTTGCGAATCACCGGATTGACGCCGCCATAAAACTCCGTCATGCTCGCGCGCATGTAGTAGCCCTCGGCGCGGTCGGCACCGAGCGAATACGCATCGATGCGCAGCGGCGCTGACGAGAAATACGGCGTGTTGACCGCGCCCGTGGTGGTCACGCCGTTGTGCTCGTCCGGAAATTGCGACGAGAGCACCGCGTACGACGGCGTGGTGATGGCGTTGGCGATGTCGAAATTCTCGTCGTGTTCGAAGAGATTGAACACGCTGTTTGAAGCCGGACCCTTGAGCAACTGTTCTTTCGCGTTGATCAAAAACAAATCGCCGTTCACATTCGTCACGACGCCGCCGTGCGTGTTCGTGTAATTGTTTTTTACCGATTGACCCAACATCGCCTGCGCGCGTCCGTTGCCTGACAGCGCCGCCACATCGGCCTGCATCGACGTGACCGTGCTCTTGGACGCCGCAATCGCGTGCCGCGCCACAATCAGAAACGCCGTTGTCAGCAGCGCCAGCACCGCCAGCACCACGACGGCGAATACCAGCACGCTCCCGCGCGCGACGAAGCGCGCTCTGCAAAGAAAGCGCTCGGCGGCCCACCTGCAACGGAAGAGCTCCGAGGTCGGTCCCCGTGTCCCCGTGTCCCCGTGTCCCCGTGTCTCTCTCAAGTTTCTCATGGCCATGCACTCCGCTATTCCTTGAAGGCCGCCGGAATCTGCAGCACTTTGGAATACGACCGGTACGTTTTGTTCAAATTCGTCTGGTAATTCGTGTTGCCGGTGGAATGGTCCGGGTTGTATGCGTCGAGCGTCTTCTGCTTGAAATCGTCCGTGAAGATGACGGTGACGAGCACGGAATCGGCGAGCGAATAGGTGCCGGTGTTCGGATCGATCGGAATCACAATGGTTCCGCTTTCTTTGGCGTATTGCTTCAAATCCGCACGCCATTCCTGAAAATTCACGACCAATTGCCGCACGTTGTCGAATAGCGCCAGATCGCTGTTGCTGGCGTTGGTGAGCGTGCCTTTTGGATCGACGTAATCGGGGAGCGGCTGAGCGACCGTGGGATCGTAGACAGTCGTTGCGCGGCAGAGCGTGTGATCGTTGCGGTTGACGTAATAGCGCACGAGAATGATCTCGTCGCGCACGTTTGGACTGTCCGAGCGGCAATAGAACTGCAAGATGTCGCTCAACGGCGTGGCGCTGCTGACGCTTTCAGTGATCACCAGCGGCGAAGGATTGGTGACGGCGTCGTGGGAGTACGGCTGGGACTGGCTGAGCGTCTCCCGCTTCTTCTCGATGTTGCCCGGCCCGGGCAGCGCCGTCGCGAGGTCGCGTTCAAGCATGTTGAAGAACAAGCGCGCGTTTTCGGTATCGCGGATGATCTTGGTGGTCTGATCGCCAACTTTCGTGGTGGTGCTGATCGCCAGATAGCCGATGGCGAAGACGATCAGCGCGATGGAGGAGGCGATGATGATTTCCAGCACGGTAAAGCCGCGGGGCATTTGTACCGCCGGCTTCCAGCCGGCAGAGTGTCCGGGCCGGCTGGAAGCCGGCGGTACAGTTTCGCTCCCCTGCTTCATTACCGCACCTTCTTATCGCGAAGATAAACCACCACCGGGTCGCTGACTTGCTGCAAACGCTTGGTGGCGTCTGTCGTGAGCTTGCCTGGATCGAGATCGCGGTACATGGTGAGCGTCAGCACATAAACACCAGCGAAAGCCGAATCCGGGATTTCGCGGTTCGGACCGCGCACTGAAGGGTCGGGCACCCATTCGGGATGCGGTTCAAGTTTGAACAATCCGCGGTATGCGATGCCGGTGTTGTTGAGCAACTTCTCCGGCCCGGCGTTTGGAAACTGCCCCATCACGCGCGAGTACCACATGTTCATCGGCCAATAAGCGAGATACAGGTTTCGCCCGGTTACATTGTCCACTGTCGGCGTGGGGTACGTCAGATTGCTGTATGTAAAGGGCGCCGTTCCGCCGGTCGGGTTGCTCGTGGAGTAGAAGACGTAATTCGCGAACGGATTGGTGCCCGCGCCCAAATCCACCGTGTCCATTAATTCGCCCAAATGCGACGCGCCGACTTGCGCCGCCGCATTCGAGTCCACCAGCAACATGTGTTCAATGTCCTTGATCGCTTCCGGCATGATCACCGACGCGTTGTTGCGATCCGCGGCGATGGCGCCCATCTGCGAACTGCGGATCGTGATCGACAGCACGCCCGCCAGGCCAATCGACAGCACGAACAGCGCCGTGAGGATCTCGACCAGCGTCATCCCCACCATCGGAGCGGCGGCACTCCTGCCGCCGGTTCCCCTCTCCCCTTGGGGGAGAGGGGATAGGGGTGAGGGCTGGTTTTTCATGCCAAGCGCTGCGCTCATAGCGATGACCCCGCGGGCAGCACCTTGATCATGCCACCCATGTAAACCGTGAGCATGCGCACGACGCCCGTGGGCTTGCTACAACTGGGGGGACTGGTGGTCGTGGGCGTGGTGTACCCGCTCGTCGCCGGCGGCGTGTGTTTGTTGAAGAAGTCACGGCGATTCCACTGCAAGGTCGCGTAGTCGCTCGCCGACAGCGAACGGTTGTCGGCGAAATCGTCGTTGTCGGTGACGAAGATCATCGCGCCCATGCGCGTCGTACCGTCCGGACTGAAATACATCGTCCCATCGGGCATGAAATACAACACCCGGTCGTACGGCGGCGAGACATTGCCCGTGTAATGAAAACCAACGTAGGCGCCTTGCGGAAACACCGTGCGGTTGATCAGGTAATTATCGTGCGTGATTCCCGCGGGAGTGGTCAGCGCTCTATATTCGTTCCACTTGGCTTGCGACTCTTCCGCGATCGTCATCGCTTCCGTCATGTTCGGAAAGCAATAAATGCCGATGCTCTGGTGGTCCAGCGGGGTGCGCGACGCGGGAGGCGTCTGACTTGGATCGCTGGGAATGGTTTCAAAAACATTTTCGAAGCGCACATGATAAATGGCGTTGTTGGCGATGGCCAGATTGCGCGCGTAATGAAGCGTCGAATCGATCATGTTTACCGCGGCGGTGACTTTGTAGCGCGATTGGTAGCGAATGAGTCCCGAAATGAACGCCATCGCCACAAAGGCGATAATGGTGATGACGACGATGAGTTCGATGAGGGTGACGCCGCGCGCAGGCGCGCCGCCCGCACCACAATCGCGGACCGCACCACAACCGCCTCTTTCCACTCTTTCGTTCATCGCGAAAACACCCTGTCTGCACAAGTTGCAACTGCTTAGAAAGTCTAACCATTCATGGAGCAAAAAGACACAGGAATTAAAGGCGCTGCCGCGGCCCATTGGCGCCATTGGCCTTATGGGCCTATATGGCCTATAAGCCCTAATAGTTACGCCGACACCGACACCGAAAGACCCCAGACGCCGCGGACACGGTTTGAAAAACTCACCCGGCGCGGATAGGCTCGCCGCCCATGCCCATTGCTTCAATAATGTCTCGCGATGCGGAATTGCTGCTCTTCGCGTTCGGCGCGATTGTCTGCATCATCGTGCTGATCGCCTGTTTCAAACTCAATTCAATCATCGCGCTGGCGCTGGCCGCAATTGGCCTCGGCTTGATCGCGGGCATGAATCCGGTTGAGATCGCCAGGAGTTTCGAAAAAGGCATGGGCGATGTGCTCGCCACCATCTCCATGATCATCGGCCTGGGCGCAATGATCGGCCAGATGCTCGGCCAATCCGGCGGCGCCGATGTGATCGCCGAGCGCATCGCACGGGCGTTCGGAAAAAAATATTTGAGCTGGGCCATGCTCACCGCGGCGCTGGTGATCGGCATCCCCGTCTGGTTTTCCGTCGGATTCATGCTGCTGCTGCCGATAGTCTTCGCCATGGCGCGCCGCAATTCCGTGCCGTACATGACGCTCGGCATTCCTCTTTACGCCGCGCTTTCGACGATGCATTCGTGCGTGCCGCCGGCGCACCCGGGGCCGATGGCGGCAATCAGCAAACTCAACGCCGACGTCGGCCGCACCGTCCTGTATTCGCTCATCGCCGGCATTCCAATGGCCGTGCTGGCCGGCCCCGTGTACGGGCGCTGGATTCTCAAGCGCGTGAAGTTCGACGACCTGCCCGCCATCGCTGCCGCGCCGCCGGGCGAAACGAAAGCGCCCAAAAGCCCGCCGGGATTTGCGCTGGCGATCGGGACGATTCTGCTGCCGATTGTGCTGGTCATCGCGGGCACCTGCATCGAGCGCATTCCCACCGGCTTTTTGAGCGCGGAATCGCCGCTCCGGACGATACTGAAATTCTGCGGCGGACCGCTGGTTTCGATGCTGATCGCGACGCTCTTTTCGTTTTATTCGTTCGGCTACGCACGCGGATTTTCGAGTGGCGATATTTTGAAATTCAGCAACGATTGCATGAGCCCCATCGCCGCGACGCTGCTGGTCGTCGGCGCCGGCGGCGGTTTCAATCAAGTGCTCAGCGATTGCCACGTCAAAGACGCGATCGTGCATTACGCTGAGCAAGCCAAGCTCTCGCCGCTTATTCTGGGATGGCTAGTCGCCGCCATGATTCGTATTGCGGTGGGATCCTCGACCGTCGCGATCACCACAGCCGTCGGAATCGTCGCGCCGCTGGCTGTGGGGCAGAAGGGCGTGAATCTTGAACTAATGGTGGTCGCACTCGGCGCAGGATCGCTCATTTTCTCGCACGTCAACGACGGCGGCTTTTGGATTGTAAAAGAATTCTTCGGCCTGACAGTTCCGCAGACGTTTAAAACATGGTCGGTCGGGACAGTGATCGGCTCGGTCACCGGGCTTTTGATGGCGTTGTTGATGCAAGCTTTTTTGGGATGACGCTCTATCATTAATAGGTAGATGCGACGAATCGAGTGCAAGACAAAAATGTCCGATGCGGACCTGAAGCGTGAATTAATGATCGTCTTGCGCCGTCAGTCTATTCGCCGTTCGTGTGCCACTGGCGTTGCCAGTGCGGATTCGGGTTTCAACGTTCGCAAAACCCCAATCGCTCACCATCGCTCGCTCCGCGTGCACAAACTGGTTCCATTGCTTGCGACGCTGATTTCGATTTTCGCCCCCGCATTCGCCGGCGAAAATTTCATTCCCCTCCCCACAGAATTGCGTGTCAGCAGCGTAAGCGTCTCCATGCGCGCGCCGCTCGGCCTGCGCTACCGTCCGGGCGAGGCATTTCCGCTGGAACTCCACATCGACAATCTAGCCAGTGCAATGGATGCGGAGCTGCTCGCCATCGAAAGCGGTGGCACAAGCGATGCCGGCGATTGGGCCGAGCGCGCAGTCCTGCCCTCACCGCTGACTCTGCCGCAGGGCAAATCGCAATTCATGCTGCCCATGCGCGCGCCGGCGGTGTCCGCGAGCATCGTTCTGGTGCTGCGCGGAGCATCAAACGGCGGCGGGCGCGCGGAATTGTTTCGCGCCTCGCTCTCGCGCGTGCTGCGGCCGTTGAACGGCGGCGGGCGCGTGATCCTCGTCTGCGGCAGCGGAGCAGCCCCGCGCGGCCCGGAGGATCAGGCCGCGCAACTCAGCGCGCGGGAATTGCCGGCGGAAAGCTGGATGTGGGAGAGCGTGGATTGGGTCGTGCTCAACGATGCCTCGATCAAAGACGCGCGCGCCGAATCGCGCGACGCGCTGCGCCGCTGGCTGCTGGGCGGCGGGCGGATTTTTCTTGGATCGCGCGACGCGTTTTCAGCGGCGCTGGCGGCTCATCTGCTCCCGCTGGAGACGACCAGCGACATCGGTTCCGACATGAATTGGTGGCGCAAAAACACGGGCCTGACCGGCGACGACGTGCTGGCCGCCTCGAAGAATTTCAGGCCCGTCTACGCGCGGCTAAAAATGGGATTCGGACAGATCGTTTTTCTTTTTCCCGGATCGGACGCAACCGACGCCGACGGCGCCGCCGTCTTCAACCGGCCAGATCTGCAGCGGCATCGCGCGGAGTTGCCCGACGCGCGCATTCAGCCGGATCGCTTCGGTGCATTCGTGCCGGCCGCGCCCAGCGCCGCGCGCCGGGGCGCGGTGATGTTGTGGGCGGGAATCGGCGCGCTGATTCTGTGCGCGGCGCTGATTTACGCGCACACCAGCCGCTCGAAATTGGAAGCTGCGCTGCTGCCATTTGGCGCAGGCGCGCTGCTGGTCGCCCTCATCGCGCACGGCTTTCCGCGCCCGGAATTGATGGTCTCGCGCGTGCGCTTGGAAAGGCGTTCCGCCGACGGCGCAATCGTGCGCGAAGAATGGGCGCTGCTCGAATCCTTCCGCCGTCCGCTGGAAACGCTCGCGCGCGGTCCGGCCAACGGCACGCTCGCGCCGCGCTTCGACGCATTGGACGACCTGCGCACTGCGCGCTTGGAACGCTGGAATGAGACTGGCCGCCTTGCGCTAGGTAGAATTGCAGTATCGCCTAATCAAGCCGCAATGCTTTTTGCGGAAACGACATTCGAAGAATCGAAATCCGAAAAAGTCGAAGTGAATTGCGTGATTGCGATTGTGGGGCGGAGCGACGGGCCGCACGTGCGCGCGGATGCATTCGACGGAATGGATGCGCGGCACTTGATCTGGGTTCGCGCAAAAGGTGAAGCGTGGATTCTGACGAAGGCGGGCGAATCGTACGAAGCCGAGAAGTACAGCTCGCAAGCACTTTACGCGCATCTCTCGCAGCGCAGCGATGCGAGCTCGGCGAAGGCGCATGGAGTGGCAATTTCGTGGGCGGTGGAGGAGGCGGCGAGTGGGACGGTGGTTTTATGGGGGGATGGGAGCGGGGAGTCGCTTATTGAGGTTGAGAGGGGGACGGGGGGGGCGGATTTTCTTGTGCGGAGTGTGAGGGTGACGGAGTGAGCGGCAAATTTGGAATTGAAAGCGAATACCGGCATCGCAAGACGCAGTCTAAAAAAGCGTTGACATTTTTTTTCGCATCGCTATAAGCTGCGTTCCAAAGAGGTTATCTGAGCAATTGAAAGGAGCAGCTATGAAAAACGTCATCCATTCCCGTTTCATTTTGGCCTTTCACGTGTGCGCTTTGGTTACATTTTTTTGCGGCGTCGCGGCGTACTCGGGCGATGCCAGTGTGGCGGGCAGTTGGACGTTTAACGCCATACCGGCAATCAACGGCTCCAGCACCGTTACTTTTCTGCTGGATTCCGGCGGCAAAGTGACAAATCCGGCAAACGGATTGGAATCCGGCACGTACACGCTTTCCGGCGATAGTATCACCATCATCGACAAGGAGTCGTCTCCACCGCAAACGCTAACCTTTAGCGGGACGGTAAGCGGTAATGGCATGAGCGGGTCGTATACCTATGTATACGGAACGTCTTTCCCACAAACGGGAACGTTTACGGCGACGCGGCAAGGCGGCAAATTTGCGGCGGCGGAATTTTTGACGAGAAAGCTATTCAAGCAAAAATCGGGCAATGCGCTATTTGACGATGGCCAATTCAAGATCGTCGCATCCGTATCGATCACGGATGCCGTCGTTTCGGGTCTGAAAGGAACATCGGCCTTCAAATTGAGCTTTGGCGCCTTGCAACAGACCATTAATCTCGATCAAGATCCTTCTTACACGCCAGGAGCCACAAAGGTTGTGGTTGTGATACAGGATCCAACCGACACCATCATACAAACGACCTATAAGCTCGACTGGTCCGGCAAAGGCTCACTAAAGATTTCGATTTCCGGAGATTACTCGCGACAAATCCTCCCCACTCTCGGTCAACCCAAAGGCCAGCAACTTCAGGCGCTCAACTTCATCGCCGCTCCCAGTGGGAAGCAATTAATCGGTGCGACACCGTGCACGGTCGAGTTCGGCACGAGCCAGACCACTCTGTTTGTGGTCAGCGGCGTTTCAGTGAAAACGACGTCGGAAGTAACTGGCGGCGTAACCTATACCCAGTCCAAGGTTGGGATTGTTTCGACGACACTGAAATAACTCCACTAAGAATTGCATGGGGCGCACACATTACTTCGCATCGCGAATAATAAACAGCGCCGCATCGTTCGCAATCTTCGGCACGCTCACCACTGTCGGTTCCAATCCCTTATTCACCTCCTCCGCGGGCGCGTTGTATTTTTGCGTCGAAAGAATCGCGCCGGTCGCCGCATCCATCCAAGTGATCGTGTACGCCCCCTCCAACAGCCCGGGCAACCCCACTTGCGCGGCATTCGCGCTAACGGTGCCGCCTTGAATCCACGCGGCCAGCCCGCGCCGGTTGCCGCGGATGATCACGCGCGGGGCATTGGGACCGGTGCCGAGCGATTCGGTGCGGGGGACGAGTTCGTCTTTGGGTTCGTAGACGGAGATTTCGGCGAGCGCGGCGCTGAAAATCGCCGCGCTGCGCAGCCAGTTGCGCTCCGTCTCGCTCAGCGGCGCGTCGGGTTTGCACGGCAGCAGCGGGGCCGCGGCAAGACTGTTCGCAAGCGCGGCGCAGAGCGGCGAAGGCGTGTCGAGTGGCACGCCGAAACTGGCGATGGCCCAGGGGCGCGGAGTGCGCTTCAAGCCGCGCGAGGCTTCGGCCCATTGCGCGATTTTGGATTCAAGGTCCGGGAATTTTTCGTGGATCGATTTCGCGTCGGTTTTGCCGTCGGAAACCGGAAAATCGCGGTGCAACGTGAAGTCGAGATTCTCGATCGGCTGCAACGCGCTCCACGCGTGGCCCGGATCAAGCGCGGTGGAGACGCAGATCGGATGGTTGTGCTGATCGACGCCGCGCAGTTGCTGCGCCATCGCCTCCACCCATTCTTCCACGTCGCGGCGCGCGCGCCGCGCGATGTCCACTTCCGCCGGCGAAAGCCCTTTTTCTTCCGGGTCGTTTTTAAGCGGCATGAATCCGTGCGTGGCCGGCCACGCTTCGTCGATGTCGCGCATCAGTTCCCATGCCAGCAGCGAGCGGTACGCGCCGTAGCGCGCGGCGGCGTAATTCATGCGCACTTGAAAAAAGCGCCGCGCCGCGGGGTCGCGAAAATATTCCGCCGGCGCGAGCACCGGGCCGCCCATTTCCTGAAAATACGGATGCGTGGCGCTGTTCTTGCCAATGTCCGCGCCGTTTTCGAGCGCCAGAATAATGCGGATGTTGCGCGCTTGCGCCGCGCGGAAAATCTCGTCGAGTTCGGCGGCCACTTTCGGGTCGATGCGCCCGGCCGCGGGGCCTTCAAGCGGCATCAATTGCGAAAGGCCGATGCAAACAGTATTCGCGCCGAGGCGTTCGAGTTCGATGAATTTCGTGCGAAAGGCATCCACGCCGTCTTTGGCGCTGAATCCGCCCAAGTCGCACCCGACGGGCGCAAAGATCGTGCGGTCTTCGAGACGCAGCACGCGTTCGCCATTTTTGATGCGCACGATGCCAGGGCTGGCGGGCACGCCCGCGCGGAAGGCTTCGGCGTCGGTTTCGCAACGACTGTCTGCCGTCGCGACGTAGACGTGCACGCCGTAAAGGCCTTCGGTGGGCGGCGTGAAGCGGAATCGGAATTCGCCTTCTTCGTCATCCGGTTCAGCGGGTTCATAAAAAAAGCAGGGCAGATTTTTCTTCGGCACCGCGCCGTCGGCGCGCGGCGGCATCGCGACTTCGGCGACGACGGTAAGTTCCTGCGGCAGAGTAGGATTGGCGCCGCCGGCGTAGATGCGCAAGCTTCCTTCGATCGCGTCGCGCGTGGGCACGACACGTTTGTCGAGCGTCAGCGCGGAAACTTCCGGCGGATTCTCGTCGTGAGCGACGCCTAGGAAAAGCACAAAGGAACCGTAAGGGTCGGCACCGTTGCGCGGCGGTTTCACAAACGGCGCCGTGAGGATAATTGATTTTTGCACGCGGCGGATTGTCCACGTGGCGGGTGCTGAGCGCTCAATCGTGACCTGCTGCTTCTTGGCGTTTTCAAACGTGAGAGCGCGCGCACGCAGGGTCGTGGCATCGTTCAATTTTTCGGGAGCGGGTTCGTTGTCGAGGCAACTGAGTTTCAACGCTTCACCGTCGGCGCCCGGATAGATTTGGATCGCCGTTTCAAGCGGCGGCACGACCGGTATCGCGGTTTGCGCGGTATTGGCTTTGCTCCACGCAGTCGTCGCCTGAATTCGCAGGCCTTGAAGAACGACGCGGTATTCCGCGGTGAGAATCAGGCTGCGGCCCGGAACGTTGAGCGCCGGAAAGCGCCGTTCGCGGCCCAACGAAGTCTTGCATTTTTCTAATTCAAGAATGGGTTTCGCTTTTTCAAGCGGAAGAATCTCAGCGTCGGAATTCGACGCCGGTTGAATGCGCGCGGCGGCGAGGAGTTGCTTGTCTTTGGTGAGCAGAATGATGCCGTCATCCGCGACGCGGCATTCCGGATAAGCGGGCAGCGGGGCAGTGACGTCGAGTGCAAACGCGGGAAGTGTGGCGAGAAAAAGGAGCGCAAACAGGCGCGCCGTGCAGGCGCTTCGCGGGTGGCCCACCCCACCGGGGCGGGTGCCGCAGGCACAAGAAGCTCCTCCCATGAGGTGCGTATAACTGAAATGCGTAAGATCAGGGAAGAGCTTCTTGTCGCTTCGCGACCCATCCCGCTGGGGTGGGCCACCCATTGCCCGCGCAAGAGCGCTGTGATTTTTGACGGCGCATTTCCGATTCGTTGGCATCAAGAATGAGACGCCTTACTTCTCGGTCTTACTAGACTTTTCGGCTTTGTCCGGCTTGTCCGCTTTGCCTTCGCGCACGCGCACCTTGACCGGCTCAAGCGGATCGCCTTCGAATTTGGATGGGGAAGCGATCGTTAAATCGTCGCCTTCAACGCCGAATTCCAGATCCTTGCCGAAGCCGTCTTTAAACGCCAGCAATCCAATCAGGAAATCGCGTTCTTCGACGGCGCGTTTGTCCGGGTTGCGCCCCGCTTTGAAATCGCGCGCCAGCGTCACTTTGACTTTGTCCAAATCCTCTTCGAGGTGTTTGCGCACGCGTTCTTTGGCGGACGCGGCGGTAAGCTGATCGCTGTCCTTAAACGGCTCCATCAGCGTGGCGGTTTTATCGAGGAAAATGAGCGCTTGAGCCGTTTTTTCGCGGGCTTCGCGCGGCGTGACAACGTGGTGATTGGCGGCGTAAATCAGATAATACGCAATCGCGGATCCGCCAATCAATATGGCCGCGATGCCGAGTTTGACCCACAGCGCCCATTTGCGGCCGGTGTCATCGACGTGCAGCGCGATGTTGGCGGCCATTTTCCCGCCGGATTTGCGCCGCAATTCTTCGCGTTTGGCCAGGGCTTCCGCGCGTTTGGCGGCTTCGTCAAGTCCCGCGATCATTTCGGACGGGCGGGCCGCGGAAAGCCCCAGCGCTTCGCGGTCCACGGCAACGGCTTGCCGGCGCGTCGAACGCGCGGGCTGAACTCTAGCTGAGCTGCCCGGCGGGTTCCCGGTCGCGGGAGCAACGCGAGCCGAACTGCCGGGATTGGCGTTCGGATTCTTCATCACAATGGTCGCGCGCGGCTTGGCGGCACCGTTGTTGGTGCCATTGCCGGCCGTGGACGGCTTGGGCTCATCGCCGTTGTTGTTCGGATTTGCCATGCGTTCTTTAGTAACGCGATTTTTCGATTGTGCAAGAGAAAAGGCGAGTCCCTGAGTGCTGAGTAACGGGGGAGTTCTGCATTACATTCGCGGCAAATGCTCGCAAAAAAACGCAAACGCCGACTAAATTAAGGGGAATTGGCCCATTGGCCCTACAGGGCGCTATTAATTGCGCATCGACCGCATGTTGCCCGAGAACTTCCCCGCGCAACCACGAATTGCAATTCAGATGCCGCGCGGTTAATATGCGCTTCATAATCCGACACGAGACTTTTTGATGCCACTCAGCCCGCTGACATTTATACGACAGACCTTCCGCGATTTTCGCAACACCGGCGCGCTCGCGCCCAGCACCCGTTTCCTTGGACGCAAAATGGCGCTGGTCATTCCGCATCCAGTGCCTGATGACTTTCGTGTGTTGGAGGTGGGTCCGGGCACCGGTCCCGTCACGCGCGAACTGGTTAAGCGCATGGACGGATGCGGGCGGCTGTCGTTATGGGAGATCAGCCCGCACTTCTGCGAATTTCTGCGCGGGATGACGGCGCGCGAACCGTCGTTCAAAAAAATGCGCGAGCGCATTACGGTCAACGAAGGCGATGTGCGCTCGCTCAACGAGCCGAATGCGTACGACGCGATCATTTCGGGACTGCCCTTCAATTGTTTCAGCCCCGGCGAAGTGCGCGGATTTCTCGACCATTTTCGCACGCTGCTTAAACCGGGCGGCACGCTGACCTGGTTCGAATACGTCGGCATCCGCAAACTGCAAGCACCCTTTGTTGGCTCCGCGCGCCGCGCGCAGTTGCGCGGGATTCATGAAGTCACGCACGAATTTGTGCGCAAACATCAATTTGGCCAGCACATCATTCCGGTGAATTTTCCGCCGGCGCGCGTAAGGCATCTGCGCTTCGACGCCTGACTGTACCGCCGGCGTCCCGCCGGCCAGTGTTCGTGGTGCAGGCGTCGCGCCTGCACGTCTCTTGCAATGCAGGGTCCCTGCAGTTCCGCGCCAACGGCGCGAACTGCGATAGCCCAGTCCGAAGCGCAGCGCAGGGCTGGGTTCGCGCGTTGATTCAATTCAATAGCTCCAACGGAGCGAACTAAGCGACGTGATCCAAGCATTGCGAAAAAAAGAATCGTCATATAAAAGTCGCGCAAAAAAACTCGCGCCACGCCTCGAAATCGAAAATCTTTCCTCCACACGCGGTGTAACTTTACATGCAATCCGCCGCTTGAACTTTGAATTCATTCGCGACGGCTAGTTATTCGGCGCCGCCGCCGGGGAGATTTTGTCATGGCCATCGTCAAATGCGAAGAATGTGGACGCAGTTTTAATTTGCAGGAAGACCAGTACGGCAAAGTGAAGTGCAAATGCGGTGCGATTTTGAGCGGTCCGAAAGCCGCCGCCACCGCGCCGATCAGCACCTCGCCGGACACGCAGATGAGCGACCTTGAGGCCGTGAAGGCGCTCAAGAGCGCCTATGACGCGCTGCGCGCGGAGATGGCCACGGTGATCGTCGGACAAGATAAGGTGGTCGAAGAGATTTTGATCGCGATCTTCGCGAAAGGGCACTGCCTTCTCGAAGGCGTGCCGGGCCTCGCCAAAACGCTGATGATTTCGTCGCTGGCGCGTTGCCTTGATCTTTCGTTTAAACGCATTCAGTTCACGCCGGACTTGATGCCGAGCGACATTACGGGCACGGAAGTGATTCAAGACGATCGCGCGACGGGCGAACGCGTCTTCCGCTTCATCAAAGGGCCGGTGTTCTGCAACATTTGTCTGGCCGACGAAATCAACCGCACGCCGCCGAAAACGCAGGCGGCGCTGCTCGAAGCCATGCAGGAAAAGTCGGTCACGGTCGCCGGCCAGCAGCACAAGCTGTCGCTGCCGTTCTTTGTGCTCGCGACGCAAAACCCGCTGGAACAGGAAGGCACGTACCCGCTGCCCGAAGCGCAGTTGGACCGTTTCCTCTTCAAGATTTTCGTGAATTATCCGAGCGACGAAGAAGAGCTTGAGATCATGAAGCGCGTGACGACGCCCAGCAAAGTGCAGATCAAACCGGTGCTCACCGGCGAGCAGATCAGCGCGTTGCAGGAGATCGTGCTGCGCGTGCCGGTGGCGGATCACGTGTACAATTACGCGAAGAAGGTCGTGCGTTCGACGCGCCCGGCAATGGGCGAAGCGCCGGACTTCATCAAGAACTGGATTAATTGGGGCGCGGGGCCGCGCGCGAGTTTGAATTTGATTCTGGCGGGCAAAGCGCGCGCGATCCTCAACGGGCAATTCCACGTGGCGTGCGAAGACATCGAAGCCGTCGCGCCGTCGGTGCTGCGGCATCGCATCGCGTGCAATTTTACTGCTCAGGCGGAGGGGATTACGACGGACAAGGTGATCGAGAAGTTGCTGGCGGGGGTGCCGAAGACGGAGAAACTGGGATAAATCCAAATGAGGAATAAACCCGGAATGGATCGACGGACTAAAGTCTCGGTCCTGCGAGGCCTGTCGCGAATCCGGTTGGGCGACGCTTGGGCGCTTCTAAAAACCCAAGCGCATGAGCGTCGAAACGGCGCCATTTATATCGCCGGTTACTCCGTTGAATGCGCTCTGAAAGTGAAGATTTGCGAATTGAAAGGCAAGAAGAGTTTCGATCCGTTTAAGGACCCAGATTTAATCGATTTGAAAATACACAATTTGTGGCTGTTGGCAGAGCGAGGGGGACTGCTCAAGAGAATCGTGGAAAGCCCGGACAATCTGAGGGCGTTGAAATACATGAGCAATTGGGTTGTTACGTGGCGTTATCAACTGCGATTTGTAAGCTATCAGGAAGTAGAGGTGTTCCTAAAGCAAGCAGAGGGATTTAACACATGGCTACTCGGGAAATAACGGGCGGACGCGAGGCAACGCGCGAATTGGAATTAAAGGAGAAAATCAAAGAAGAACTGCGGCGAAAGCCGACGGCGCCGCAGCCAAAGGATGCGCCAACCGTCTTCATCGACAAATCGGGGATCAAACCCTATCGGCATTATTATGTCGTCTGGAACAAATTCAAAGGCGTCGATTCTTTCAATCGATTTTCGATTATCTACGATGCGATCCACGAGGCGCTGGGCCTGAAGGAAGTCACGCGCGCCATGACGGTGCACGGTTTAACGTCGTCCGAAGCGCGAAAAATGGGTCTGAAAGTCTAATTGGAGTTTTAATGTCCCTCATCTCCGCCAACCCCACTCAAAAGAAAGTCGCGCTCTCGAAGTATATCGACCCGAAGATACTCAACCGCGTTGACAAGCTCGAACTCGCCGCCAAGAGCGTGGTCGAAGGCTTCATGGCCGGCTGGCATCGATCGCCGTACCACGGCTTCTCGGTCGAATTCGCGCAGCACCGCGAATATTCAATGGGCGACGATCCGCGGCATTTGGATTGGAAGATTTTCGCGAAGGCCAACCGCTATTACATCAAGCAATACGAAGTCGAAACCAATTACACCGCGCACATTTTGCACGACGCCAGCGAGTCGATGCTCTACCAGTCGCAGAAAGCGCCGTACAACAAACTGGAATACGCCAATTTCATCACTGCGGCTTTATCGTATTTGATCGTGAGCCAGACTGACAGCGTCAGCTTGGGCATTTTCAACGAAGGTTTGCAGACGTTCATCGAACCTAAGCAGTCGCTCGCGCATATTCATCGCGTCTGCCACGAATTGGAAGCGACCGTGCCCGCGAAGAAAACCGATGTCGGCGACATCATGCATGAATTTTCGGACCGCATCACTCGCCGCGGCATCGTCGTGCTGGTCAGCGATCTGCTCGATAAGCCTGAGCGCATCATGGATGGATTGAATCACCTGCGTTTCGCGCGGCACGAAGTGCTGGTGTTCCACGTGATGGATCCGTACGAACTTGAATTTCCGTTTGACGGGCAGATTAAATTCGAAGGGCTTGAAGGATACGAGCCGATCCTGTGCCAGCCGCGCATGTTGCGCAAAGCGTATTTGGAAGCGCTGGACAAACACATACTCGCTGTGAAGACCGCGTGCGAGCGGAACAAAGTGGATTACGTGCTGCTGAACACGGCGCAGCCGCTGGAGATGGCGCTGCAATCGTTTTTGCAGAGCCGGGCGTTGAAGCGAATCGGGAGATAGAGTGCTGAGTCCTGAGTGCTGAGTTGCGGCGCTTGGAACTCAGGACTCAGCACTCAGGACTCAGGACTAGTTTAATGCTGAATCCGTTGTTAATCTGGTTTACGGCGCTGGGGGCCGTGCCGATCATCATCCACCTGCTCAACAAGCGCCGGTATCGGCCGGTGACGTGGGCGGCGATGGAATTTTTGATCCAGGCCATTCAGAAGAATGCGCGCCGGCTGCAACTGCGCGACATCATTCTGATGCTGATCCGCGCCGCGGCGATTTCGATGCTCGCGCTGGCGCTGACGCGGCCGACGATCAATGCCAAAAGCTTCATCGGCGGCACGAAAACCGGCGCGGTGATCCTGCTCGATAATTCCTTGTCGATGGGCTACACGACCGGCGGCACGATTTCGGGCCGGCAGGAGACGCGCTTCGACGTCGCCAAAAAGCTCGCGGTCAACATCATCGACCAGCTTGCGCAGGACCCCGGATCGTGGTGCGCGCTGTACACCTTTAATGGAGACGTGCGCGCGCCGATTGGCGACCCGTCGCAGAACCTCACCTATATCAAGCAGGAGATGGAAACGGCCGCGACACTTTCGGATGGCTCGACCAACATCGAGAAAGCGTTCGAAAAGGCCGCGCAAATCATCGACCGCCATCCCGAATTCCGCCTCGCCAACCGCGAAGTCTACGTGATCACCGATATGCAGGCGTACCCGTGGAGCGTGCGGCAAACATCCGCGGCGTTCGGCAAAGCACTGAAGGACCTCAGCGACAAAGCGGCGGTGTACCTCGTCAATGCCGGCGACAACGCGGTGGAGAACGCTGCGGTGCTGGAATTGACGCCGCGCGACTCATTGGTCACCGTCGATACGCCAGTCGAATGCGTGGCAAAGATCAAGAATTTCGGTCAGACCGATGTTAAGAATCTGGTGGTCGATTTCTTTGTCGATCCGGTTTCGTCGGATGAGCGCATTAGCGCGCCCACGCAGCGCTTCACAGTGAACATCGATCATGGCGAGACCAGCAGCGTGAGTTTCGAAACGAAATTTGCCACTGGCGGCGATCATCGCATTTCCTGCAAACTCGCCGACGACCGCCTGCCCAACGACGGGCGGCGTTTCTGCAGCATCGAAGTGATCGATGAAGCGAAAGTACTGCTGGTGGATGGCAAAGACCAGCGCGTGGACGATCCGGTTTTTAATGAGACGGGATTTCTGCGCTATGCGCTGTCACCCAAGGATCCGGAGAATCCCGACAAGCAGAACGTGATCAGCACGGACGTGATCACGTATCACCGGCTCGCCGATACGAACATCCTCAATTATCAGGCGGTCGTTTTGTCAAACGTGCCGCGCCTTCAGCCGCAGACCGTGACGGCGCTGGAGAAGCAGGTCAAAAACGGCATGGGCCTGATGATTTTCCTGGGCGATCAAGTCGATCCGGCGTCGTACAACGCGCTGCTTGGCGAGACCGGTGCGAAACTTCTGCCCGCGAAAATCGGCGCGCCGTGGGGCGAAGCGGTGTCCGCGGACGCGGATAAATACCCGCCCGCAATCACGTATTCAGCCGACAAACTTTCGCATCCGATCATGGTCGATTTCAATGGCACCGACGGCGTCGAGTTGCTCAGCCAGGTCAAGATTTATCGCGGCTTCGATCTGGAAGTGCCCGCCAAAGACGACGCCGTGCGTCCCGTCGCCAGCTATGCCAATGGCAAGGTGGCCGCCGTCGAACGCCGCATCGGTTCCGGTTACGTGCTGCTCTTTGCTTCGCCGGCCACGACCTCGTGGAGCAACCTGCCGACTCAGCCGGCATTCGTGGTGATGATGACGCGCGCGGCGAACATGCTCACGCTCGGCAACCGCCCGCCGAAAAATATTTCGGTCGGTTCGCAGATTCGCGCTCAGCTTCCGCTCGCCGACCAGAACACGCCTGTCCACATCACGCCGCCCTATCCGGGTTCGCCGAAGGACACCAAGCCCGACCTCACGCCCGATCAGCACGTCGTCGTGGACATCAACGACACCGATCACGCCGGCTTCTACGAAATCGCGCTCAATCGCGTGCCGAAAGTCACGATGGCGTACGCGGTGAATCCAGACACGGAATTGGAATCGAATTTAAACACGACGACGCCGGAGCAACTGCGCCACGATTACCCGGAATTCAAATTCACCTACATTTCGAAGAACGATGATTTGTCGAACAAATTGACGCAAGAGCGGAAGGGGAGCGAGTTGTGGCCTTGGTTGATTGGGATGGTGTTTGTGCTGTTGGCGTTGGAGTCTTTCCTGGCGAACAAGTGGGCGCCGAGGGATTGAATTTCGTAGAACGGAGCTCCGCTCCGTTCAATATCGAACGGCGCAGTGCTCCGTTCTAAGAATGGTAAATCGAACGGAGCGGAGCTCCGTTCTACGGATTGCGCATGAGAGACCTGTTCTACAAACTGATTGGCATCGACACCGAACGTACCGACATCACGTCGTCGTACGACTGGAAGCTGTCGTTTGGCAACATGAAGTCAAATTTTCAGATTCTGATTTTCGTGCTGTTGGGCGCGGCGCTGGCGTTTGGGGTGTGGTGGGTCTACAAGCGCGAGCCGGATTATTGCCCGATGCGCAAGCGCCGCATCATGGCGGCGTGCCGCGTTATGGGCGTCCTGACGCTGCTGCTGATTGTGGCCAATCCGGTGCTGGCGGTTTACACGCGCGGCTCGGTGCGCGGCAAAGTGGTGGTGCTGGTGGATGATTCGAAGTCGATGTCGCGCGTGGATAAATACAAGAAGGCCGACGACAAACTGGTTGCCGCGCATGTGCTCGGCAAAGTGCCGCTGGCAGAGACCAATCCGGCGAAAGTCGATGCGGGCGCTGAGCGCGCGGTGCAGGCGACGTCGCGCATCGATCTCGTGCGAGCGATGCTGGCGAACAAGAACATTGCGCTCTTCGACAAGCTCAAGGAAAAATACGATGTGGAAGTGTGGAGCTTTGCCAAAGGTTCGGAAGGCGACATGCACCGGCTGGGGCAGGACGAGCCGGCGCTCGATGAAAAAGCGCTGAAGGATTTGAAGGCTGACGGCACGGTCACGGAATTGGGCAACGCGTTGCGCGCGACGCTGAAGCGCTACAAGGGCCAGGCGCTGTCGGGCATCGTGGCCATCACCGACGGCGGCAACAATAAAGGAGAGGACCCGGCGGTCGTCGCGAACGAATCGCCTGTGCGCATTTTTCCGATCGGCATCGGCGTGCCCGAATCGCAGGACGTGGCGATCACGCATGTGTTCATGGAGAACAAGATTTTCCTCGACGATCTGGCGCCGATCACCGTGCGCATCAAGCAGCACGGCTACAACAACGAGCAGGCGATTCTGACGGTCGCCGCGGACGGGTTGGAGATCGCGCGCTCGAACATTCAACTCAAAGACACCGGCGAGCAGACGGAAGTGATTCGCGTCAAGCCGAAGCAGGCGGGGCATTTTGTCTATAAAATGGAAGTGCAGCCGGTGAACAATGCGTCGGAGGACATCGAGCCGTCGAACAATTACAAATCGCGCGAAGTGGATGTGATCGATCAGAAGGTGAATGTGCTGGTGGTCGAAGCCGATCCGCGCTGGGAATACAGATTTTTGAAGAATTCGCTGTTGCGCGACAAACGTGTCAGCGCGAAATTCTTGCTGCGCGTGCCGGACATGGCGGAATTGGCCAAGCCGGGGTCGTATTACCTTAAGGAATTTCCGAACCGCGAGGAGTTATTCAAGTACCACGTAATCATCTTCGGCAACATGCCGAACGACGGATTTTTTACGGAACATGACCTCGACAATTTGCGCCGTTTCGTGATCGAAGAGGGTGGGGGAATCTGGTTTATTGCCGGAAAGAACAACATGCCGGACGCGTACCGCGATTCGAAATTGGAGACGCTTATTCCGGTTGAGTTGGAACCGCCGGGGTCGCTGATTACCGAGAAAGACGAGATGGAAGCGCCGATGACGGAGCCGTATCGCGTGCTGCTGACGGTCGAAGGGCGTTCGCACAGTTTGACGCGGCTGGATGTGGCGTCGGCGGAGAACAGCGAAGAGTCGAACGCGGCGCTGTGGGATCTGGTGCCGGAGATGTATTGGTATCACAAGGCGATTCGTCCGAAGCTGGGCGCGGCGGCGCTGCTGGTGCAGGGATTTGGCAAGGGCGGGCCTGCGTCGCGACGTGAGACGCCGACGCCGCTGCTGGTGACGACGCAGGTCGGGCGCGGGCGCGTGCTGTATCAGGGCTTTTCGGATTTGTGGCGCATGCGTTATCCGCTGGAATTGGGGCCGGACGCGCTTGAGCGCTTTCACGGGCATGTGGTTCAGTATCTCGGTTTGCCGAAATTGCTCGGCCGCACGGCGCGCACAGAGATCACGACGGACCGCGACGAATATTTCGCGGGCGACCGCATTCACGTCAACGCGCGCGTGCTTGAAAAGGGGACGCTGGATTATTCGAAAGCGGAGAAGCTGGGCGCGGTCGCGACGAATCTGGAAGACGAATCGGTGAAGTTCGATTTTGACATGACGCCGGAACCCGGCCAGCACGGGATGTTCCGCGCGGATTTGCCGGCGTCGGTGACGGGGCGCTTCCGCATCACGATGAAAGACGACGTGGAAGAAGGCGCGCACGCGGATTACGCGGTGCTGATTCCGCAGATTGAAATGGAAAATCCAGACATGCGCAAGGATTTGCTCGAAAGCATTGCGAAGGCGTCGGCGCGCGGGTTGACCGACGAGAAATCGGTGGTGCGGATGTATTACGCGGATCAGGCCGGCGAGTTGGTGAAGGACATTCAGGAAACGCAGAAGGAAATTCCGCCGACGCGGCGCGAAAATCCGCTGTGGAGTTCTCCGCTGCTGGCGATTTTGTTCACGCTGTTCATGGGGATTGAGTGGTTGATTCGGAAGCGGAGCGATTTGCTTTAAAGGAATGTGGTATGTGGAATGTTGAATGTGGAATTTTGAATTTTGAATAAAGTCCGAGGATGCAATGGCCACACTGACAGACATTACTGATCGACTCGCGCGCGTGCGCTCGAAGGAGCGCGGGTTGATTGCCATTCAGGGCATTTGTCGCGTGATTGTTGCGCTGGTGCTGGCGGTGCTGGCGTTTTTTCTTTTGGATTGGCTGGTGGATCTGCCTTATGGCGCGCGCGTGATCGCGGCCTTGGCGGGGATGAGTGTGGTCGCGTATGTCGTGTATCGGTACCTTTATGTCGAATTACGCAAGATTCAGGATGACGACGAAATTGCGCTGCGCATCGAGTCGCGCAATCCGGATTTGCGCGGGCGGCTGATTTCGACGCTGCAACTGGTCCGCACGCAGCATAAGGGCGCGTATGCGGGGTCGCAGGAGTTGATCGCGGCGCTGGAAGACGAAACGGTGCGCATGTCGGACCCGCTGGATTTTTCGCAGATCATTTCGACGACGATGCTCAAGCGGCTGTTGATCGCGGCGGTGATTGTCGCGATTGTGAAAGCGGCGCTGATCGTCGAATTTCCGGATTATTTCAAAGCGCTGGCCGAGCGGCTCATCAATCCTGAAAAGCAGTACCCGACGAAGACGCGCATCGTCAACGTGAAGATTCTGGACAAGGATTACAAGCCCACGGACCCGCCGCCGTTCGTGGCGCGCGGCGAAGATGTGCCGGTGGAAGTGACGCTGGATGAAAAATTCGCGGTGCCGCCGCAGGGCGGAATGTTGAAGTTCATCAATTTCAAAACGGACGCGAGCATTCCCGTTGAATTAGTTCCAGCGGGCGGCGTGGTGTTTAAAGGGACGCTGGCCAAAGCGCTCGAAGATGTGGACCTCGTCGTCGAAATCGGCGACGTGCGGACCAAGCGCATGCCGATCAAAGTCGTGGCGCGGCCTGAAGTCGATACGTCACGCAGCATCGAGAGCGTGCGCTACCAACTTCCCGCGTACACGGAGGAACCGCCGCCGCCGCCGCAGAAATTCGGCGCGCTGTCGGCGCTGCAGGGGTCGATTGCGGATATTCAATTCACCGCGACCAAGCCGCTGAAGTCGGCGCTGATCGAACGCAGCGATGGGCGCAAATATCCAATGATCAAAACGCCGCCGGTTGCGCCGAAAGATCCGGCTGCGCCGCGCGATCCGGAGGGGATGAATTGGCGCGCGAGCAATTTTCCGATGGACAAGAGCGGGCAGTTCCACGTCGTCTTAGTGGACGAGAACGGATTGAAGAACAGCACGCCGGCGCTGGAATATCCGATAGATGCGCGGCCGGATTTGGCGCCGACGATCAAATTGCTCAAGCCCAGCCACGACATGACGGTGACGCCCACGGCGCGGCTGAGCGTGAAATACAACGCGCGGGACGATTATGGGCTGCGCGTGGTTTGGCTGGCGTATTACATTCAAGTGGACACCGATACGCCGTCGAGTTCGGACGGCAGTCCCGAAAAAGCGCAGAAGCGCGACATCAAAAAAGTGGAATTCAAAATCGACCGCGATCCGGCGACGAAGCGGCTGCGCAAAGATTTGTTGGGCGCAACGGTGCCGTTCGATCTGGGCGAGATCAAAGCAAAAATTGGCGACCAGATCGTGTTCTGGCTGGAGTGCGACGATTTTTGCGACACCAACGACGAAGTGCCCGCGCGGCGCGCCAACGACGGCTCGACGATCGAGGCTCCGCCGGGGACAAAGGTATATCCACGCACGCAGGACGTGAAGCTGACGGTGATTTCGCGGCAGGACAAGGAAGCGGAATTGCGCGCGGAACTGGCGCGGTTGTACCAACAGGTCGAACGGCACGAGAAGACGGAGGAGGAGATTAAGACGAAGTCGCTGGAGATATTTGAGATGATACAGAAGTTGAAGTAGAACAACGAATCGCACGAATTTTCACGAAGGAAAGACATTGGAGTGCGCGGGCCGTGAGCGGTCACGGTAGTGCGCTCGTGCAGACTATGACTCAAATGGACGCTCGTGCTTCCGTCCAATCCGCGAAGCACCGCACGCGCTTGCGGTTTTCGCTTCTGACGCTAACCTCGTTTGTGCTGACACTGGGGGCGGGGGCGACGCTGTGTTGGAATTGGGGGGCGGTGTATCCGGCGTACACGGTGCGCGAAAGCGGCGGCGGCGCTCCCGACTTCTTCTCGCCAAACGACCGTTATTCCTTTCATAGATCCTATGTGACTGATTTAACCAACGGGCGCGTTCAGTATGAGTTTACCGTTCGCGCGACGGATTCGGGGAAACTCGTTTACACATTCCCCGAGCGGATTCCGGATGGAGAGACTATTACCGAATACTTTTCTCCTTCAGAGCGGTATTTAATCGTCGAGCGCAAACCTCCGCGCCGCGGGCCGTTTGACTCGATTCCTCTGCAAAGCGACCGCCGCACGGACATTGTCGAACTTCAAAGCGCGAAGATCATCTCGTTGCATGATCGGTTTGGTTTGAGGTGTTCGATTTCCAGAATTTCCGGAAACGAGATTCTGCTTGTTCAAAATTATGACGAAGTTCAGCTTGGCTACAATTTGGTTGCGTTGCCTTCGATGGAAGTTCTTGCGGAATTCAAGGGCGGCGATTTTTTCCCCAGCCAGATTGCCGCCGATGGCAACTGGGTGCTTGGAACGACTGGCGCGGCGTCTGTCGGCAATCATCGCAGCTTTGCGTGCTACTCGGTAAGCTCAAAGGGGATATTGCCATTCGCCAGCATGGACGGTTTTTACGAAATGGACTTCTGCTGCGACGAGAAGTGTGTGGCCGTTTCCACTAACAATATTTCGACCGGCACGCCCATTACCACAGTCTATGAGATTGCTACACGCGCGCCGATCGCAATATTCGACGGTCGCGCTGAGAGTAAACGCAATTACGGTGGAGGGCAGTTCTATCCGCCGCTGGCGTCCGACCGAAAGCATATCCTGACAATGCGCAGGCAGAATTCAGATACTTGGATCAGCGACTACACAATTGGTTGTATTGGCCCAGGGAAACCGCGGGGCATCGATGTATCGGGCGACACGCTCGGGTTCACCGACAGAGAAGGATGCCTTGCGTTCCGCCAGCCGTTTGGCGCGTGGGATGCGGATCGCAATGTTTGGCTTTGGCGTGACGATGCGGAAACGCTTTCGCCAACGAACGGACATCTGGCGGCGTCGGGGCATTGGATTGCGTACAACCGCGAGCAGCCGAAATCCACGGTCGTGGTGAGTGCGACGACGGGACAGCTTGCGCTGCAATTTCCGAATTGGCGTTGGCGCGAGACTGCTCAACCGGCGACGCACGACTATGTCTGCTTCGCGAATCAGCATTCGTTTTTTCTCACGCACAATTCCGAGACAAAAGACGGCACGACCACGACGGCGTTTACGCTTTGGCGGCAGCGGCGGCCGCTGGAGTGGTATGGGGTGGCTTGTCTGCTGGAATTCTGGATTGCGGTGGTGTTGGTAGCGCTGTTGATTTGGAGCGGGTGGCGGGATTTGAGGAGTTTGCGGATGGCCGCGCGGCCTGAAAGCGCGATACGAAAAACAATCTAAAATCGAATTGTCTTTGCAGGGTTGGGCGGTCCACCCATATGTACCGCAAATTCGACGCAGCGCTTCACTTCTTCGCCTGATACACCCGCACCCAATCAATCTCGTACCGCACCGGAAATTCCGTCCCCGACGGATCGCCGCCGTTTTTGCCGATGGCTTGATTCAAAATAATGTACTGCGGCTGTCGGAAGGCGTTGGGCTTGTTCGCTTCGTCGTCGCTGGCTACGTCGAAATGCGTGAGCAGTTTCCCATCGACCAGCAAGTCGATTTTCTTCTCGTCCCATTCCATCGTCCACGTGTGGAATTCCTTCGACCACGCGTCGCCGCCGAGCTCCTTCAATTGGCGCGTGTTGCTGGTCCAGCTTTGTTTGCCGGCCAGTTGATGGCACACGTTCGCGAGCAGTTTGCCGGAGTAATATTCCATGATGTCGATCTCGCCGCCGCGCGGCCAGGCTCCTCGCGCGCCGACGGTCCAGAAGGCCGGCCAACTGCCTTTGCGCGTGTCGATCTTCGCGCGCATCTCGAATTTGCCGTAAGTGAACTCGTGCTTGCGCCGCGTGATCAAACTCGCCGACGTGTACTCGATGACTTCGCGGTTCTTCCAGCCTCCGCCGGCTCCCGCCTTGTAATTCGGATTGGCTTTGTGTTCGCGGCGCGCTTCGATGACCAGCATGCCGTTTTTGCAGACGGCGTTTTCAGGCTGATACCACTGCAGCTCTTCGTTGCGCACGAAACCGTACTCGAAGTCCCAATTCGCCGGATCGGGCGGGCCGTCTTTGTCGAATTCGTCGTGCCAGACCATCTCCCATTCGGTGGCACTGATGGCCAGCGTGGCAAAGGCTACAGTCAGCAACGAATATCGAATCATTCTTCCCATAGGACATAGGCCCTATAGGACCCATTGGCTCCATTCGTGGTATTGCGCAAAATTGCCGCTGCCTTGCGGCCGCGGTTCGTCATAGCCGTTTGAGCATCTGCACAATCTCAGCCTTCAATTCCTCCGATTCCCTCTGCGCCGTGACCACGAAGGCATCCTGCGCCGCAGGCACATGCGCGAGCATGTAATCCGGAATGATGCGCGCGCCGCGGAAATCGTCTTTCTCCTTCGAGACCAGAATTTCCAAGAACATCGTTTCGGACTGAGACGCCAATTCGCGCAGCATTTCGGCGATACTTTTGCCGGGAAATTCGGCGAGCAGCAAGTTGCGTTCGTGCTCGTAACGCGGATCGTCGATGAAATTTTCCTGCAAAACGCGCGTGTGATCGCGATTGGTCTTGAAACAGAAGCGCAGCGCCATCCGCAAACCCCTCAGCGCGTAAAGCCGGATGTAGAAGGTGTAGGCTTTGATCCCTTCGAGGCGCGCGGTTTCCTTCATGAAATTCTTGCCGAGGCCCTTTATGTCGCGGTCAGTGTAGACCGCGCCCAATTGCGTGTGCCCGACGTCCACGACCGTCGCGCGGTCGCACGGTTCTTTGGCTTCGACACTCTGCAGCGCGATGCGTGCGGCGACCATCAAATCGACAATCTCCGGGCGGAAGACTTCGTACCCGAGTACGCTGCGCGTGGCCTTGTTGCGGATGGCATATTTGCGTTCATTGCGCAGAATCGCGTAAATGTTGTCGCTCAAGACCCAGCCGGGCAGAATTTCGTTGTACGCCGGCGACACTCCGGTGAAATGTTCGGCGCGGACGTTGATCAAACTGAAGGGCAGCGTGCAGCGCTGCGGCAGCGCGGAGATCCCCGTCGCGATGATGCTGTAGGGCGCGCGCGTGAAATCGGCGGGGAATTTGATGTTCACGCCCAGCCCAAAAAACAGCCCCTCGCCGATCCACATTTCCTGGTCCGGCGCTTTGCTGGTGTGATTCGATCCGACGTTCGCGCCGTAGCCGAGATTGCCCTTCCCCGCCGGCCAGAACACGGAGATGAGCAAACTCTGGTGATGAAATCCGATGAACGGCCCGAGCAGCGAGCTGATGCATTCGCCGCAACTGACAGTCGTGTTCGGCCCGATCAGCGAGCGCGTGACTTTGCCGTGGCTGTCCACGCCGCTGTATTCGCACAGCGCCGAATGCTGCACGATCGCGTGCGTCTCGATAATCGAACCCCATTGCACAATAGAATCGCGCACGCACGCGCCCGACGCGATGCGCGCGGCCTCGGCGACGTTGCTCAAGACGGTCGTGTTCTCAATCGAAATCGCCGAATCGATCACCGCGCCGGAACCGATGTACGTGTTGAAAATCTTCGGCGTATTCTTGACCACCGCGCGCGCCTCGATCACGCCGATGCGCGACGTCGCCGCGCGCGCATATTGTTCGACCGCGGCTTCGTAATCCATGATGATGTCGCGGTCGCGCCGAAACGAGGCTATGCGCGCAGCCAGATCGACATTGATCTCGGCGAAAAGTGCCGTCTCGCGCCCGCCGGCTTCGTTGCCCAATGAGACGCGCTGCCCGTTTCCGAAAGCGGTTTTGCCCGTGCAGATCACGCTTCCGCAGCCTTCGACAATCGCGTTCGGACCGATGTAATAGTTCGCGATCAGCGTGTTGTTCGACACGTATGCGTTGTCGCCGACGGCCACGTTCTTCAAATCGCAGTTGTACACGCCCGAACCGATCGTCACCCCCGGCTCGATTTCGATGCGCTCTTTGAATGTGCCCAATTCCACATCGCCCGAAAAATAGCAGCCCACCACTTTATGCGGATTAAAACCCTGCCCGACCCACACGCGCGACCAATCTTCCGCGGCGTTGTGCTGTTCCTTGAGCGTTTTGATCTCCTCGGGCGCAAGCATGCGCAAGCCGCGCGCATCGCGCGTGAACGCCTGAGCGGCGGCGATGCTCTTCAAGTATTCGCTCGCGTGCATCAACGTGTTGACGGCTTCAGCGGGCGCGGGGTTGTCGTTCGCCACGTTTTTCTCCCAGATGTTGGAACGAAACCATTAGACTCGAAGTTCCGCGAATTGCAATCGTCTGCATTTGCGCAACGCTCATGCCATTGCGATTGTTGCTTAGTTTTAACCAATTGTGAAGATTGCTCCAACCCTTGCTTAAAAATCCGCTTTCAAATCGCGCTCTCACCTATTTTCGTTGACCTTTCCGCAGAGCAAAGTAAAAACATTCGAACTGCTTCATTGGCATCGTGCGTGTTAGAGTGTGCTGACTTCAGCATATCCCAAATGCATTGTTTCCGAAATGAGGACCACGGCTCCATGAGAAACGTCCGCACCTACACCGTCGTGCCTGCCCTGCCCGAACGCCTCAGCGCGCTGCGCGACATCGCGTTTAACCTTTGGTGGACGTGGACCAAAGAGGCGCGCCAGATTTTTATCGATGTGGGCCGCGACACGTGGGAGTCCAGCGGACACAACCCCGTGCTGATGCTGGGCCGCATCAGCCCCGCGCGCTTGAAACAGCTCAGCGAAGACAATGGATTTCTCGCCATGCTCGACCGCGTCAAAAAAGACCTCGACGATTACATGAGCACAACCGCGTGGCACGGGCAAACCCACATCCTCAAACGCAAGGAATTCATCGCCTATTTCAGCGCGGAATTCGGGCTGCACGAATGCCTGCCGATTTATTCCGGCGGCCTGGGCTTGCTTGCCGGCGACCATCTAAAAGCCGCGTCGGGCCTCGGCCTTCCGCTCGTGGGCGTCGGGCTTTTTTATTACAACGGCTACTTCCGCCAATACCTCAACCCGGACGGGTTTCAGCAGGAATTTTTGTCGCCCAACGATTTTTACAATCTGCCTTGCACGCTGGAAACCGAGCCCAACAGCAGCAAGCCGCTGATGATCGCCGTCGATTTTCCGGGGCGCAAAGTCTGGGCGCAAATCTGGAAAGTGCAAGTCGGCCGCATTCCGCTTTATCTGCTCGACACGCGCGTGGATGCCAACAGCTCCGACGACCGCACCATCACCGACCAGCTTTACGGCGGCGATCACGAACACCGCATCAAGCAGGAAATCCTGCTTGGTGTCGGCGGCGTGCGCGCGCTGCGAGCGCTTGGCCGCGAACCGGAAGTCGTGCACATGAACGAAGG